>ENA-ORUV01000737-ORUV01000737.1-human-gut-metagenome-genome-assembly--contig:-NODE-737-length-20328-cov-65.3702_pt1 | contig 20328 bp, 23 predicted proteins | sample MGYA00242089_ERZ509229 | MGnify/ENA primary metagenome ERZ509229 (study PRJEB26280, sample SAMEA2338805) | human gut metagenome | biome: human gut; feature: human-associated habitat; material: faeces...
GTAAGCAATTGCTTATGAAAGACATCTTTCATTTCTGCCACAGACTTCAGTTCGATTATGACTTTATCTTCAACAAGAATATCCAGACGGAAATCAACAGGCAAAGCCTTACCGTCATACATGACATCCAACTTAACCTGACTCTCAACCCTAAGTCCATCTTTACGCAACTGATAGCACAGAGCTGCTTCATAAACCGACTCAAGCAAACCTGGTCCCAATTCATTATAAACCTTATAAATAGCTCCAATGACCTTATAAGATATCTCATTTTCTGTCATAACCAAACGATTTTAAAATCCTCCATAACAAAAAAACTCCCACAGACGTCACAATCTTTACAGATATTCTGCAGAACAAAAAATCTGTGTAAATCTGTGAAATCTGTGGGAGATTCGAATATATCAATCTGCGGGATTACTCCTCAGCTGCCTTCAACTGCTCTGCTACCTCAGCATTGATGCGCTGAGCAAACTCTTCCATGCTCATGGTAGCCTGCTCGCCACCACCCTGCTTACGCATAGAAACGAGGCCCTCGGCACTTTCCTTTTCACCTACAATAACCATGTAAGGAACTCGCTTCAATTCGTTATCGCGAATCTTACGACCAATCTTCTCGTTACGATCATCAACCAAAGCACGAACACCCTGCTTGTCAAGATACTGACGTACCTTCTGAGCATAATCGTTGAACTTCTCTGAGATAGGGAGAATAGCAACCTGGTCTGGAGTCAACCACAATGGGAAGTGACCGGCGGTGTGCTCGATGAGAACGGCTGTGAAACGCTCCAATGAACCGAATGGTGCACGATGGATCATCACAGGAGTCTTCTTTGAGTTATCCTCGGCTGTATATTCCAACTTGAAACGCTCAGGCAGGTTGTAATCCACCTGGATAGTACCCAACTGCCAACGACGACCGATGGCATCCTTTACCATGAAGTCGAGCTTAGGACCATAGAAGGCAGCCTCGCCAACCTCCTCGCGTGTCTCAAGACCCTTCTCCTTGCAAGCCTCGCGGATAGCATTCTCACTCTCTGCCCAAATCTCTTCAGAACCGATGTACTTCTCGGTATCCTTAGGATCGTGCAGGGAAATCTGTGCCTCGTAGTTCTCGAAACCGAAGATCTTGAATACCTTCAGGATTACGTCGATTACATTCTCGAACTCAGACTTCACCTGATCTGAACGAACGAAGATGTGAGCATCATCCTGAGTAAATGTACGAACACGAGTCAAACCGTGGAGCTCACCGCTCTTCTCATAACGGAACACTGTACCGAACTCTGCAATACGCAAAGGAAGATCCTTGTAAGAACGAGGTTTACGAGCGTAGATTTCGCAGTGGTGAGGACAATTCATTGGCTTGAGCATATACTCCTCATCCTCCTCAGGAGTCTGAATAGGCTGGAATGCATCCTTACCATAGTGAGCATAGTGACCAGATGTAACATAGAGGCTCTTGCCACCGATACCTGGACAGATAACCTCCTGATAGTTATAAGGCTTCAGGAGCGAACGGAGCAACTCCTGCAGACGCAGACGGAGCTGAGTACCCTTTGGCAACCAGATAGGAAGACCCTTACCTACACGCTCTGAGAACATGAAGAGTTCCATCTCCTTACCGATCTTACGGTGGTCGCGCTTCTTAGCCTCTTCGAGGATAACCAGGTACTCATCGAGCATCTTCTTCTTAGGGAAGCTGATACCGTAGATACGGGTCATCTGCTCGCGCTTGGCATCACCGCGCCAGAAAGCACCTGCCACACTTGTAATCTTCACTGCCTTGATAAGGCCAGTGTTCATCAAATGAGGACCACGGCAAAGGTCGGTAAAATTGCCCTGGGTATATGTGGTGATGGTACCATCCTCCAAGTCCTGCTCAATATGCTCGCACTTGTAAGTCTGACCGTCAGCCTTAAACTCAGCGAGAGCTTCAGCCTTAGCCACCTCCTTGCGAACCACAGGTTCGTTCTTTTTGGCAAGTTCCATCATCTTAGCCTCAATCTTGGCGAAATCATTCTCTGAAATCACCTGACCCTCGGCTGGCATCACGTCGTAGAAGAAACCGCTCTCTACGGCAGGACCGAAACCGAACTGGATGCCTGGGTAAAGCTCCTGAAGAGCCTCAGCCAACAAGTGAGCAGATGTATGCCAGAATGTGTGCTTACCCTGCTCATCCTCAAACTTGTAGAGTTCTACGTTAGCATCCTCATTGATAGGACGGTTCAACTCTACTGTCTCACCATTAACACCGCAAGATACAACGTTGCGAGCGAGAGCCGGTGAGATACTCTCGGCGATTTGTAAGCCAGTTACGCCCTGTTCATACTCACGAACAGATCCGTCTGGGAATGTGATTTTTACCATAACAACTTAGTATTTTTATTAAATCAAATGCAAAAGTAATACTTCTTTTTGTAACAAGCGAATATTTTGCATTAAATTTTCATAACTTTTCATTTTCAATCGGTTATGCCGTATTTTTTTTATTCAAATTTCGCAAGTAACAACACCCTCTACAGAAAAACCTCTCGTTATAAACAACTGCGAAGCTCCCAACTACCGTATCAAGTACGGTGACAACCTCCGTGCACAGGTGACATTCCTTAATGTAATGCAGCGTATTCCGTTCAAGAATTGCAGACCTCATATCCGACCTGTACGGTTGAAATTACCCTATACGCCCTGAACCAACGGTCACCGGCCGAAGGGAAAGGTAAAGGGCAGAGAACGCTGAACTTTAATGGATTATACGGATTATCTTCCCACATAAAAACCAAGAAAGCCAGCCTTCTCCTGCGAAAAGGCTGGCTTTCTTTATCATTATTACAATAATAGATACTGCAAAAATCAAAGATAACAAAAAGATTCGCCACCTTTTTTATATTATCCCCCATTTTTTCTTGCGAAATCAAAATATTCATCGTATCTTTGCAGAAAGAATTCATTGAAAGAATTTGCAGAAAGATGGATAGCGCATGAAAGGCCAGAAACCACCAACTTCATCTATGTGCTGGAGCTGAAGCTGAGCAACAACGGCGGCGTGGATGCTGCCGAAGAACAGATGAAAGCCAAGCAGTATGCCGAACCTTTCAAGGCTGACAAGCGTAAGGTGATAGCCCTTGCCATAGAACTGGATGATATTGGAAAGGGATTGGTTGATTGGAAGAAAGTATAATGTTGATTGGAAGGAAGTATAATATTGTAATCGAATAGAAGGTAAATACTAATCATAGGTGTTTTTCAGAGCGCATTGCAAGAGTTACAAAAATAAGTATTGAGTCCACTTTAAAAAGTCATTTTTGATAATTTCTTCAAATGTAATCATCTGATAATCAAATGGCGTTTTACCTTGGATAATGTCTCAAAATCAGCAATTATTACCTTGTATAATGTCTATTTTTAAGGATTTATTTGTTTGGATAAAATTTATTTCGTATCTTTGCACTATAAAATCCATATAGCTATGTATTACAAAAGAAATATTGACGACCATTTATTGGAATGGAGTAAACGTGATGTTCACAAACCTTTGTTGTTGCGTGGCGCAAGACAGGTAGGCAAGTCAACAGCTATTCGTCATCTAGGTGAGCAGTTTGAGTCTTATGTTGAGATAAACTTTGAACGTAATCCTGAATACAAGGCTCTATTTCAAAGCAACCTCGATGTAAAGAGAATTATTAGCCAGATGTCGGCTATGTATGGCAAGGCTATTGTACCGGGAAAAACTCTTCTCTTTCTTGATGAAATACAAGAATGTCACGAGGCAATTATGTCTCTCAGATTCTTCAAAGAAGATATGCCAGAGCTTCATGTGATTGCTGCAGGATCGTTGCTGGAGTTTGCCCTTGACGAACTAACAACCTTCGGTGTAGGTCGCATACATTCCCTGTATATGTACCCAATGACGTTTGATGAGTTTCTCGTTGCAAATGGCGAGCAACTGCTGTTGGATGCTCGCAATCATTCGTCGGCAAAGGATCCTCTTCCCGATCCATTATACAATAAGGTGATTGAGTTATTCCGAACATACATGATTGTAGGTGGTATGCCCGAAGCGGTTGCTTCGTGGGTGGAGAATCATGATTTCCTGAAATGTCAAGAGATTCAAGACGACATACTGACGGGGTATGAGGACGACTTTCCAAAGTATCGAAAGAAAGTAAATTCAGAATTGCTTCGTGCAACACTACGTAGCGTAGCCAATCAGATAACCAAAAAATTTGTATTTGCAGAGGTTGGTGGTAACTATAAGGCTGCAGAAGTAAAGAAAGCGTTGGAACTCTTGTTCAAAGCAGGGCTCGTCATACCAGTAACCCATACCGATGCCAATGGTTTACCATTAGGAGGAGAAGCGAACGAAAGTTTCCGCAAGATGCTATTGCTCGATAGTGGTTTGGAACTTCGTATGCTCAATATGACTTTGGGAAGTGTGACAGAGATTACCACACAGATTCTCACAGCCAGCGTTGCTGATTTAGTAAACAAAGGTTCGATGGCAGAGATGATTGCAGGATTGGAAATAATACGTAACCAAACTCCAAACCTCAAATTTGACCTTTTCTATTGGCTACGTCAGGCAAAAAGCTCTGTTGCTGAGATTGATTACGTCATTGCAAAAGATTCTGCCGTGATGCCCATAGAGGTGAAGGCAGACAGACAGGGAGGAATGAGGAGTCTTTGGTCCTTTATGCGTGACAAGAAGCTGACTGAGGCCATTCGTTGTTCGCTTGAAAATTTCGGTGAGTTTGACTACACGGATCGCGAAGCAAACGATGAGATACGACACGTTACAATCTGTCCTCTGTATGCGATGTCTCAATTACTAATGATAGAAATATAATGAAAAAAGCTACACAAATTATCAAGCAAAATATCTTTGATAAAAGATATGAATTGAGTTACAATGAATTAAAGAAGGTAAATTTTAAAATGACCTATTCGGGGGATTAATCTTAGAGTCCACTTTAAAAAGTCATTTTTGATAATTTCTTCAAATGTAATCATCTGATAATCAAATGGCGTTTTGTAGGATAAAGAACCCAAAATGACTTTTTAAAGTGGACTCAGTAAAATATCTTTTTAAACATGCTTTTCCGTTCCCATCCATTTTCCCAAGCGCTTGCGAACGACTTCAACTCCCGCATGGTATAAGCATCATCCAGGAAAGCATATTGTTCATCACGCTTCTCAAACACACGACGCCACGAAGCCCAACCCCAGATGGCAAATACCGAAGTAAAGAACTGAGACGGCACACAGTCATCTTCCAGAACGATACACTTGTCAACCATCGAGAAAGCCCATTTCTGCGAAAGATGTCCCGAAGGGTCACATCCTGGTTCTTGGTCTGATAAGATCTGTGCACCTCACACTCCCAATCGATATTCTCATCCGATGCTATCTCCCGGCACGCCTCAATGCCAGGCACATCCCTCTCTCACCTTGCTCCATCCTGATAGAGGAACAGCTTGGCAGGACGAGCCTTCTTCACCTCGTCGAAAACTTTCTGGAAATGATCCGGGCGATTGAAGAACAGCATCAATACAGCCACATCTATCTTAGCAGGTTGCTTCATATATATATTACTTATTTACAAAATTAGCAACTTTCTTCACGCTACCATCGCTATACTTCACGATATTCAATCCATTGGTTGGAGCAGACAATTGCTGACCATTTACTGAATAGCGAGCTACCTCCTCAACATCGGTAGAGGTTGTAGTTTTGTCGATGCCTGTTGCATCGAATTCTACTATGTTCTCAAAGTAGTTGCCAAAGTCAGAGAGCCTGTAATCATCACGAGTTTCCTTTGGTACATAAAGTGTGCATTTCTTGGCATCAACTCTTCCGAATGCATGACGACCTATTTCTGGTACGTTCTCTGCATATACATAAATAGAAGTTAATCCGCTACAGCCATTGAATGCGAAATCGCTTATCTCGGTAATACCAGCAGGAAGGGTCAAACTCGTTAATCCGCTACAGAAATTGAATGCGGCATCGCCTATTGAGGTAATACCAGCAGGAAGGGTTAAACTCGTTAATCCGCTACAATAACTGAATGTGCTATAGCCTATTGAGGTAATACCAGCAGGAAGGGTTAAACTCGTTAATCCGCTACAGCCCGCGAATGTATCATCGCCTATTGAGGTAATACCAGCAGGAAGGGTTAAACTCGTTAATCCGCTACAGCCATAGAATGCGTAGCTGCCTATTACATCATTAGAAGTATAATAATCATTATTAAAATAATCATTATAATAGCAACCCCCACCTTCTACAATCTTTGCCTCAGACAAATCTAATACAGAAAGCTTTCCGTCAGTACTTCCAGCCATTTCACGAATCATCTTCAAATCCGTACCATTTATCTCACCAATAATCTTCAAATTGGTAATCTTATACTTTTGACTACTTGCAATTTTATCAGGCAAAGTACCAGCCTCTTCCAACTGAATGGTGATTTGCTTTGTAATCAAGTCGTTATCTGCAGCATAAAGCGACAAACAACCAAGCAACATAAACATCAAGGTTAAAAAACTACCTTTCTTAATAATTTGTTTCATAATTATTTTTTTTAGTTAGACATTAAATATCATGGTAAAAACTATTCTTTTTGTTCGTATTTCAATTGTCGTTCACTACCCATCTGTTTCCATCAGAGCAGCACAAAGTGGTTTGCAATCAGCACCTGCATGCCGAATGCAGTGGGTCTGCCACCATCTCTTTAGAAGTTACGACAGAAATCTATCAAATATAGCCAATATCAGACTTCATTCTGTCTCAGGACACACAATCTCCCTGCAAAAATAAGAAAAATGTTGGAAACTAGCAAATTATGCGTGTTAAAAAATTAATAACATTCTACGAAAATCAACATTTTTTCTCTATTCTTTTCGTACCTTAATTCCGCAACACTATTATAACTGAGTCCACAACTTTTTCAGTAACTTTTCCCAAAGAACTCTTGCAAATATAAAACAAAACCGTAACTTTTCCCAAAGAAATCTTGCAGATATGAAAATAAAACCGTAATTTTGCGGAAAAGTTCATATAAAGACAGATTAGGAATTATGGTAGAGACTAACGATAGACGATTGCCAGTAGGCATCCAATCTTTTGAGAAAATAAGAAAGGAAGGATACCTATATGTTGACAAAACAGATATCATCTGGCAACTTGCCAACAGAAATAAAACGTATAATTACCTGAGCCGCCCACGCCGCTTCGGTAAGTCTGTGCTGGTCGATACGCTCGAAGCCTACTTCATGGGCAAGAAGGAACTCTTCGAGGGCTTGAAGATTATGCAGATGGAGACGGAATGGGTGAAGCGACCTGTCATCAGACTCGATATGAGTCGCGCGGGTGCAGAGCCGGGAACATTGCGCTCTTATCTCAATAATATTTTCAAACAATACGAAGAAGAATATTCATTGGTTCCTGATCCTACAGATAGTCTTGCCGACCGATTCAATGCAATAATCGTGGGTTCGCATGAGCAAACTGGGCAACAAGTCGCTATTCTCATCGACGAATACGATTCTCCATTGCAGCATTCCTGGAAGACTCCCCAGCACGAAGCATGTACCGATATCTATAGAGAGGTTTTTGCCATTCTCAAGGCAGATGATAAATACGAGAAGTTTGTCTTCATCACCGGCATCACCAAGTTTACGCAAATCTCACTCTTCTCTGTACTCAATAATCTGAGCAACATCAGTTTTGAGCCGGAATATGCAGCCATCTGTGGTATTACGAAAGAAGAGGTGCTGCGCGATTTTAAGCCGGAAATCAATAAATTGGCAGAATACGAAGACTGGACATTCTATGAAGCTGTAGCTCAACTGACGGCATATTATGACGGCTATCATTTCAGTCGCCGCAATATGGTGGATGTATTCAATCCGTTCAGTCTCATCAATGCCTTGGCTGATTCTGATTTGAAGAACTATTGGGCTTCATCGGGCGCAACCTCGTTGCTTCCAAAGTTTGTGGATGATTTGGAGATTCGTTTAAAGGATTTTGACCATAGTGCCCTGTTGAGTACAATCATAGAAACTTCCGATGTAACGGGCGGTGGAGCAGAACTGTTTCTCTATCAGTCGGGCTATCTCACGATTAAAGGTTACATAAACGGAACTTATTTGCTTGGCATTCCTAACTTCGAGGTAAAGCAAGCCTTGAATGAAATTGTATTGCCAACGTTAGCCATGCGCAAGAATAATGACCTTCAATCTACCCAGGCTTTTCTGAATGTTCACCTCAGCGTGGGCAATCTTCCCGAAGCCATGAAATGCCTGAAGGCGCTCATTGCGGATGTGCCCTACAGCAACAAGAAGCTTGCCAGCATGGATATGGAGGAGCGCTACCGCCTGATTCTGAGCACCATCTTCAATGCCATCGGCTGCCGTGTGGAAGTAGAAAAGATGATTGCTACGGGCAGAATTGATATGGTGGTAAAAACCACCAACTTCATCTATGTATTAGAGCTGAAGCTGAGCAACAATGGCGGCGTGGATGCTGCCGAAGAGCAGATGAAAGCCAAGCAGTATGCCGAGCCATTCAAGGCCGACAACCGCAAGGTCATTGCCCTGGCCGTGGAACTCGATGAAACGGGCAAGGGATTGATAGATTGGAAAGAAGTGGAATAGCAAGAAAATCTGAAAGAAAATGGCAGAGAATACTGACGCTTGCCCTGATCATAGTCGTAAAACTTGATGCTTTCGATGACGTAAGCCAGAGGCTGTGAACTATGATGATTTAGATTACATGATGCTGTGTGTATAATTGGAAAAGTAAGGATGCGCCTATGCAACAACTAACAAAAAGACACTTCTTTGTCATTTTTTATCATACATTTCTTTGCCATTACAAAGTTTTTCCGTATTTTTGCAGGCGATTAATTGACAAATTGCTAAATGTTTCAAAAATGACAGGTACACCAAAGATTCTCATTATTTATACAGGCGGTACAATCGGTATGGGTAAGGACGTAAGTACAGGCGTTCTCGAACCTCTCGATTTCAACCATTTGGTTTCATCAATGCCCGAATTCCAACTGATTCAGGCAGATATTGATGTGAGAAAATTCGACCCACCGATAGACTCCAGCGATATGGACCCAATGGGATGGGCTGAACTGGTGGGCATAATAGCCAACAATTATAATGACTATGATGGTTTCGTCATTCTGCATGGCACAGACACAATGGCCTACACCGCCTCTGCCCTATCGTTCATGCTCGAAAACCTGACCAAGCCTGTCATTCTCACCGGTAGCCAGTTGCCTATCGGCGAATTGCGTACCGACGGCAAGGAGAACATGATGACTGCCATCGAGATAGCCTCCATGAAAGATCTGGAAGGCCATCCGTTAGTACCAGAGGTCTGCATCTTCTTCAATGGTAAGTTGCTACGCGGCAACCGTACTACAAAGATCAATGCAGAAGGATTCCATGCATTCGATTCCTTCAACCATCCTCATCTCTGTGATGTAGGTATCAACTTCTCTTTCCATCCACATCACATCCTGAAGCCAGACTATCGCAAGCCGATGGTACCTCACATGAAACTGGATCCGAACGTCATCGTCTTCAGTCTCTTCCCAGGCATTCAGGATACCATTGTCCGCCACGTCCTGGAATCCCCATCTCTGCGAGGTATTGTGATGAGGACTTATGGTTCAGGCAATGCCCCTCATGCCCCTTGGATCATACGACTGCTCGATCAGGCAGCCCATCGCGGTGTGAACATCATCAACATCAGCCAGTGTATCACGGGATGTGTGGATATGGAGAGATACGGTGCTGGATTCCAGCTCAAGGTAGCTCATGTGGTGAGCGGCTACGATAGTACCGTAGAGGCAGCCGTCACCAAACTGATGTACCTGCAGGGCAGATATCCAGACAACCGCATGGTGCGCGAAAAACTGAAACAGTCACTGGCAGGAGAAATCACGCTTCCGGAGTAAATACCCGGAAGCATATCACTTTTTTATAAACCAGTTTGCTTCTTCATACCCTCAAAAAACTTTTGCTGTAATTGTTTGGCAAGTTGGTTCTCGGGATTGAGTTTAAGCGCTTTCTCATAGTTCTGCATGACATCAAGATAATAGCGCTGGCCGTTATGTACAGGATTCTGTACGATACGTACCATAAATAAAAAACCTCGAAGAGTACAGATATCAGACTGGTTTGCATTCCTCATTTTTTCAATTTTGGCAATGGTTTCTTCTGCTCCAGCCATCAGGCTTTCCGTTTCCGGAGCATGCGGATTCATAACGGAAAAATTGAGGCTTTGCAACACCATCTGAAATTTAGGTTGAATACTATCCGGAAACATATCATCAATACGTTTCATCTCAGCAACACAATTCAGGAAGTTCTCAGGAGTGGGTTGTTGGAGTTTTGAAAGAGACTGTCCGATAAGTGCCTGCATATTAGGCTCTTGAGCATGAATGCTTACAGTAGAGATCAAAAAGAAGATCCCCATCAACATGAACTTTTTAAAAATTTGAAATGTCATAAGCTTTGTTATTTTTAAGTGAAACAAATATACCTATATAAAAGAATCTATCGCGGGATGAGACAATCGGGCGACCCTTGGCATCATATCCGAAAACATTCGTGCGACCAAGGATGTTATTCAGCGAAGAATAAATAATCACCTTGGGACTCAGCAAATAAGTCAGATTTACATCTACACTTTGATACGGCGGAGTCTTACCTTGCAGAAAGAGACGACCGCTGGCATAAGATTCAGCCAAACTCAGAATAGCTTTTCCGAACGAATATTTCGCAGTCAGTCTCAGATTATGTCTGGAAGCAAAAGCAGGTGTTCGTTCTTCCGTATAATCCAGATAGAAACGTCTGGAGTCATTGTATGAATAAGATAAGGTGGTGGAAAGACGCCTGCAAAGAGAATGGTCATCCACAAAGAGATCAAACCCCTTACTCGTCCCATATCCTTTCGGAAGATAAACACCCTTATCCCATAAAGGCAACCGATGATATTTCTTCCAATAGGGTTCTATCCTTACAAGTGTACCCGCCGATTTATATTGCATGGAGATGATAGCATGATCAGCAGTACACTGCCCAAGAGAATAGTTGCTGGTGGCGAGATTATCATCACTTGCAGTCTGACTATACCGTCCCGCAACAAGCGAAATCTGGAAAATCTTGTTGGGAACATAAGAGAGTGTAGCTCTTGGCATGAACAGCCACTGCGCATGCGACATATATTCAGTCCTTGCTGAAAGATTCAGAAACACACCGGGCAGCATCCTCCACTGGGCATCAGCATGGGCAGCCAGAATGTTATAATCCAGGGTGTAGCAATAGGAATCATACTCCAGTAAACTGTTTCGCTGATAATCCTCCACACCGACCGACAATTTCAGTACATCTGAACAAACCTTGCGCATTTCTGTCTTCAGATGTATCTCATTCCTGAAATTATAAAAACTGTCACCAACAGCCTTGGCATCTTTTATATCATTGAAAACCGATGAATTTGCCATACCACAAAAGAAGGTATAACCAGTCCCTATCGCTGCCTTATAGGTAGCATTTGCATAAACATTGTTCTCCTTCAGTAATAGGTTTCTATCATCAATACGTTGCCCTACAGAAGTAAAATCATAGCCAACGTATGTCTTCAAAATTCCAGCATTCTTGAACTCCATCTTATATTGGGCCTCGCCAGATAATTTCCGGTATGGCTTGTAGAAATCGAATCTTTCAGAAAACAACTGGTTGTAGATACCCATGCTTGTCATTGCCGCATTAAATGACAGACTGCTGGTATCAAACACCTTAGTTCCACCGATATTCCAGTCCACCAGTGATGCACTGGCTCCATATTTGTCGCTCGTAGCCACATCAGTAGTCTCCATCGGAAGAACAGATGAAAGAGCCTGCCCATATTCTCCGCCATAACCTCCAAGAGAAAAGCAAATTCCCTTGAACAGAAAAGGAGAAAAACGGCCTCGCACTGCTGTATTTTCGGCATTGGTACTATAGGGAACAAGTACGTGCATTCCATTGATAAAAGTCTGACATTCTTCGCTTTCACCACCTCTTACATAGAGTTTGCCATCCTCTCCCACCTTTTGCGTTCCTGGCAATGACTGCAAAGCTGCCACAATGTCTCCACATGAATTACCTGCCATCACCACGTCCAGCGCATCCATCGTCTTGAAATGATCACTTTTTCCAAAACTGTAAGTGCTGGCTGATACTACAACTTCTTGGATTGTTGCAGCCTTTTCTTTCATTGAAATGGTGAGATGCTTCAGTTTGCTGACATCAGAATCCTGTGTGTATTCCTCAAAGCCTATCATGGTTGCCTTCAGGGTTATTTCTCCTGTCTTGGAAGTGTAAAAAGAGAATCTTCCAAGAGAATCCGTCAGGCATCCATCAATAGTACCAGCGATAAAAACGTTGGCACCAGCAAGAGGTTCCAGACCACTCATGACCATTCCTGAAATCAGAGTCTGAGCAGTCAGATTAACTACCATAAATAGCAGTAATGCGATATGTATCATTCGTTGTTTCATGCTGCAAAGATACAGCACAAAACGGAACTAACCAAATTCTCAGGATATACAGCTAAAACCTATGACAGACAACAACTTATGCTGACGAGCAACTAATTAAAAGGACGAATAACTAAGTAAGATATGTCTTAAACTGAGGCACAAATGACCGCGAAACTGGGATGATATCAGCACATTTATCCAGTTTCAACTGATACCCGTTAGAATTACCTTTAGCCGAAGATATATTGTTCACATTGACGGCAAAAGAGCGATGACATTGGAAGATATTATCATATCCCTTCAGTTCTTCCAGAGTACGCGTCAGCGTATTATGAACATCAACAGAAACGACATGATCCTCCTTTACAAAACAGACCGAGATATTGTTTTTCTGCGCTTCGATATAAAGCAGATCATTGATAGGCATCACAAGATCATTTCCCCTGCTGCTCGTATCGTGGATTGTAATAATCACCTCCTTTTGTTCCTGAGTCGTTTTGTGCAACAAATCTTCCATTCTATCCTTTAAAGATCGGTTGTATTGTATTCCGACTGACAGCATAGTCAGAAACACACCGACAATAATCGTCCAGTTCAAAAACAACAGAAAAAGCCTGATAGTGATTGTACAATGAAAAAGAAATGAGGACAAAAGAAAATTACAAAAGGCAATCATAATAATCAGCCCGAGTACTGCCATTCCTTCATGCCAGATGCGCCAGGGATTGACAGTCCGGTGAAAACACTTCAATACCAAAGCTATATAAAGAGCATAGCACACGAAAGTGACCATGCCAAACAAGGCAGCAGCAAGACATTTATTGCCCTGATACAGACAGAATCCGAAAGGCTGCAGAAAATATAATATAGCCCAAATGACAAGGCCATAGAAAAATCCATCTCTCAACCAGTGTCTGCTCTGCTTGAATGGATATATGCGAGTAAGGAATGACATCATAAAATACTATTGATTTAAATTCTACTGGCAAAAGTACAAGAAGCTTATGCTATTCATTTGTCAAAACAAAAGCAATATTTACTTCGCCAGATGTTCATATAAAGCGTCTGGCGAAGCCAGTATCTTATATTAATCTTTGAGCAGTTGATAAACGAGTTGTGCTCCAAAAATATAATCACCGATGTTAAGACTATCATGGGCTAACTTGTCAGCCATAGTCCCCAATAATTCTCCGAGTTTCGTCATGACAATGCAGCCTCCACCAACAGATTATCCTTAATATATTCTATCATATCATCGGATGCCATACCATCTTTTGCCATACCAACAATATCCATGACTTTACGCCCTTGTTGGGCATAAGCACGCTTCCATTCTTCGCCATGTGATTTTGCACGTAACTCACCGTATGGAAGATTTACATTCTCGAAGATAGACTTATCCAAAGCTTCAATATCAGCTTTTGACAGGTATTTATCGTCTGCCTGTCGCTTGGCTTCAAGCATATAATAAGCGTCATCAGTTCCTTTAGAAACGCAATCGTCTATCATTGCTTGCAATTCTTTATCACACTGAGGATCGCCTTTTATACAATTATAAAGGACAGAAGGTACTGGTCCATCTGGCAATGCACAGAATTCGTCAGAAACCATAGGAAAGCCATATTTTGCTAAATATGAAATATTAGCAAAATATATAACCTTGAATACATGGTAGTAGTCTAACCCTTTTATTTTATTCAAGATATATAATACAATCTCTGTCAGTTTCTGTTTATCGAAGTTTGTCATCTCAATAGCTATTTATCGGTTGCAAAATTAATACATATTATATATTCAATTAAAAGTAGAGCTTATTTCAAATTTTAATGGCCATTCTTCCCATAGACAAGAAAGGTATTATTTTGAATCCCTAATGTTTTAGATGAACAGCTTATTTTCAACAGATTAGGACATTAAGGACTTTTTGTCGTTGTCATTTTTAATCCTTAATTTTAGTTCACCAATCATGGCTTAGTTACATGCCAGTTACATGGTTTTATTTGTCCACCAGCTTGGTAGACAAAATCTTATTACTCTTCTTCCTCTGCGGCTTCCTGCTTGATTTCAAGCATTGTCCGCTCATAAACCTCTTGTAACTGGTAACTTGACACACCTAACGGAGTGGTAATGCCACGCAGAGACCACTCTACCACAGACGAATCTTTGTCTTTGCAAAGAAGAATGCCAATGCTTGGATTGTCACCTTCGCCTTTAAGCAATTCGTCTGCTGCCGAAACATAGAAATTCAGCTTGCCGATGAACTCTGGCATAAAATCCACTATTTTTATCTCCACCACGACATAGCATTTCAAGCGAGTATGATAGAAAACCATATCGGGGAAGTAAGACTTACCACTTGGCGTGTCAAGTTCCATCTGCCGACCAACATACGCAAAGCCTTTACCCAGTTCCAAAAGGAAGCGAGTAATGTTTGTAGCCAACTTATTCTCCAAGTCCATTTCGCTGAATTTACTTGGCAACGAGAAGAAATCCAACTTGTAAGGGTCTTTTATAATTTCTGTTGCCAATGCGTTTTGCGATTGTGGCAGTGTAACATCAAAGTTGTTCAAAGCCTTGCCTGTACGCTCGTAAAGTTTGGATTCAATAGCATGTACTAACTCCATACGGCTCATGTTTTCAGCAAGCACCTTTTGAAGATAAAACGAAGCTGTTCCGATGTCTTCACATTTGGATACTATTACAGTTTGGTGTCTCCATGGCACACAATTCAAGATTTCCGGCATTGGGATTGATGAATTTTCCACCTCTTGTATTTTTTTACCAGCCTGGTAAAAAAAGTCTGTATGCGAGGAATAAAAAACGAACCAACGTTTAATATAGTACAAGTTGACAACAGAAAACCCCTCTGCCTGTGGAAATTCCGCACGCAAGTCAAGACTCAACCTTTTCATGAAGTTTGCTCCCCACTTATATTGTTTCTGCTTCTCACAAATGTCCTCGCCCAAACTCCAATAGAATTTGAGCATTTCCGTATTTACTTTGACAGCAGCCTTAAGCTGTGACATGCGGAAGCGTTTCTTCAAATCAGACAACCAATTAACATAGTTTTTGTCTGCCATGAAAGATTCGCTATTTACGAACTGCGGTATGCTGTTCTTATCTGCCATAATCACTAATCCTTTAACGTAACACTTATACCAATCCCAACTTTTCCAGATAACCCTTTATCTCCTTACGCTCACAATATGTATCTACAAACCATTATCATTTAACCTGCAAACTGCTTATTTGATCTTTAGTCAAGCCTGTAACTTGCATGATTTGACTTACTTGCATACCAAATGCAAGGAGATTCTTTGCGACATCAAGACTTTTAGCAAGTTCGCCTTGCTCAATTCCTTGCTCAATTCCTTGCTCTATTCCTTGCTTAATCCCCTTCTCATTTCCTTCCAGCCAGGCACTATACATTCCCAGGTTGTAATTATCAACCTGACGCTGGCTCTCTTCATATTTTTCCATTTCCTCCTTGCTCAGGCAGCGGCTGTCAGCCACTTCTGCTAAACGCTTGAAGATCTTCTTCTGCGTTTCAAATGGAATTCTTTCTAATGTTGTCATATGCTTCAATACGTAAATCCACTTTTCAAAATCTGTTACACATTCCTCCGCCTTTTTCGTGAAATACGGAAGATTCAAATAGATGAAGCGAAGCTTGTCTGTGAAAGGCTCTTCGCTATTTTTCTCCCTCAGCATCACATCAGATTTAAACTGACTGATCTCTTCTCCGACATGAGGAGAGAAATTCATAAAACTGATCACATATACAGGAACCAGCTCATAAAATGAAGGCTTGTCTTTGGACTTTTCTTTCTCACGCTGATTGGTAATAGCCTTGCTGGCATAACACAACGTGCGATTCACGAAATTAACCGTCCAGTTGTTCTGCATCTCCACAATGAAATGCTTGCCCTCATCTGTCTCGCAATAGACATCGTATATGCAGCCTCGCAAATCCTTGGAATCTGCCAACTGCTCTTTGTCCTTGAAGGTGACATCCCTGACTTGAAATTCCCCCTCGAATAAATCGTTTAAGAAACTTATCAGCAAATCCTTGCTGAACTCCTGACCGAACAATCGCTTAAAGCCCCAGTCGGTAAATGGGTTGATGTATTTCGCCATAATATTTGTATGATGTATGTTGTTAACGCACTATTGCGTCTTCGAGGGCAAAAGTACGATTATTTTTTGAAAAATGCAAATCTGAAGAAAAAAAAATAAATATAAAGTAGAATATTGGAGGAAATAAGGCTAAAGGACTCGTATTTAATTGATGTTTCGATAGAACATAAAGGAACATCATTATGATGATAAATCAGAACTTAAATTCAAAGTCGCACTTCTCTATGTTGCGCAACTTCTCAAGCTGTTCTTCCTTATGCCTCTTCAGTTTCTTTACCCATTCTGCCATTTTGGGAGAAGAACTCTTTATTACAATCGTTTCATTTACATGTACCATAAGCCTAAAGCTATATTTTTTGGAAAAATAAAACTTTTATATAAAATCTAATTCTGCCATTATCGTTCATTCCTTCTTTGAAATGATAGAGATCAAATCATCATGGGTTATGGGATAAAGCTTACCGTGATATTTAGCATACAACTCCACCTCATCCTTTTCTTTAAAAAGTTCAATGGCATCAATATCCAAATGAGATGCAATACGAGAAACCGTATCAAGAGTAGGAGAAATTTTGCCATTTATATAATTGCTCAGATTTGATTGACTCAAACCGGATTGTGCTGCAAAATCCTTTAAGGTAATTCCTCTTTTTGCTAATATTTCTCTCAGTCTTAATTCTATCATAATTATAAAATTACTTTCTATTTTATTGCAAAAATAGCACCAAAATTTTTAAATATAACATTTTTGCTTTAAAATTATGTTAAATCTCAAAAAAAGCTTTGAACCTATTTACTTTTTTAATATATTTGCCATCAGATATATTTTATACAACAATTTATATTTAAAATTATGAATCCATTAGATCTATTTTTAGAAGGAGGAAAAGCCATCAAGATAATATTCAAGATAGGCTTTATTCCAAAGGAAGAGGACTTTGAAGAGTTCTCAGAGAGTGATTACGAGAAATATCACAAGGAAGTGGGAGAAACGGAAGGTAAGATGTTCCGCTTTGTCCAGGGTAAAATGGATGAATCGGAGTATGTTTTTGCATTTGATGAATTTGAAAAGGAAAAGTTGCTTGAAGGATCCGAAGTCATTCGCAATCTTGCCGATGATCATCTGAGCGATTCTGACGATGAAACGCTCCAGTATGTGGCACGTGTTATGCCGTATCCTTTCACAAAAGGAACCAAGTATGAAAAGAAAAATCCAAAGTGATAAAGACAATGATGCAGAAGAATATAATGTAATCACACGATTAACATCCTTACATTGCGATATGATGTACAAGTGATACCTCCAAGGAATGGTGAAGAAAACGTCCTCGCTGATTGTGACAACAGGTTGTTGTTCTTCATCATTCACTAATTGTGCAACAAGCTGTTGCGCAATTTATGGGTAGTAAAAAACATCTCCAAATCATTATCATTTAGCCTGCAAACTGCTTATTTGCTCTTTAGTCAAGCCAGTAACTTGCATGATTTGACTTACTGGCATTCCTAATGCAAGGAGATTCTTAGCGACATCAAGACTTTTAGCAAGTTCACCTTGTTCTATCCCCTTCTCATTCCCTTCCAGCCAAGCACTATACATCCCCAGGTTGTAATTATCAACCTGACGCTGGCTCTCTTCATATTTTTCCATTTCCTCCTTGCTCAGGCAGCGGCTGTCAGCCACTTCTGCTAAACGCTTGAAGATCTTCTTCTGCGTTTCAAATGGAATTCTTTCTAATGTTGTCATATGCTTCAATACGTAAATCCACTTTTCAAAATCTGTTACACATTCCTCCGCCTTTTTCGTGAAATACGGAAGATTCAAATAGATGAAGCGAAGCTTGTCTGTGAAAGGCTCTTCGCTATTTTTCTCCCTCAGCATCACATCAGATTTAAACTGACTGATCTCTTCTCCGACATGAGGAGAGAAATTCATAAAACTGATCACATATACAGGAACCAGCTCATAAAATGAAGGCTTGTCTTTGGACTTTTCTTTCTCACGCTGATTGGTAATAGCCTTGCTGGCATAACACAACGTGCGATTCACGAAATTAACCGTCCAGTTGTTCTGCATCTCCACAATGAAATGCTTGCCCTCATCTGTCTCGCAATAGACATCGTATATGCAGCCTCGCAAATCCTTGGAATCTGCCAACTGCTCTTTGTCCTTGAAGGTGACATCCCTGACTTGAAATTCCCCCTCGAATAAATCGTTTAAGAAACTTATCAGCAAATCCTTGCTGAACTCCTGACCGAACAATCGCTTAAAGCCCCAGTCGGTAAATGGGTTGATGTATTTCGCCATAATATTTGTATGATGTATGTTGTTAACGCACTATTGCGTCTTCGAGGGCAAAAGTACGATTATTTTTTGAAAAATGCAAATCTGAAGGCAAAAAAATAATATGATGGAGAGTTTTTATATAAAAATCTGCCCAAATATTCAGAATAGCTTAAAATGAGCGATTTATGAGTGTTTCACCTCAATTGAGGTAATGATTTGGCAATAGTGCTAAATTCTGCAAATTGCATACGTTTGCTTGTCAAACCTATCGGTAAACAAAGAATTGCATATATGATGATAACATGATTTACTGACGTATAGATTTGTTGTCGTTGATATATGCATGCCATATGATAAAATGTTTTACAAGGAAAGAGTAGAAAGAGACCTGCATTTCTTTCTACTCTTATTCCTATAAACCTTTATTGGCATTTTACCAAGTGATAACCTTATCTACTATTTCTTGTTGCTCCAAGCTACTTCTTCGCAGATAGATACGTGTCGTTTCGATGCTTTCATGCCCCATAAGGTCTGCAAGCAGGGCAATGTCGTTGAACTTCTCCAAGAAATTCTTGGCATAACGATGGCGGAACGAGTGAGGGTACACCACTTTCTCATTCAAGCCATACTTCACCGCATAGTTCTTCAACTGCTGTGATATGCCTCTTGTCGTGATGCGCTCGCCAAAGCGATTGAGAAAGAGATAGCCACTTATACGGTTGAGTGTCTGCAACCACTTTTCTGTTTCCGTGCGCAATGTCTTGGGGATATAGATACGCCGTATCTTGCCACCCTTGGTGTAGATGTCGTAATAGCCTACTTGCACGTGCTCAACCTTGATTTGCACAAGTTCGCTCACTCTGGCACCTGTCGCAGCTAAGAAACGCACCACAAAGTACCACTCCAAGTTGTCTTCCTTCTTCAACTTGTTCTTCAAGAAGGTGTAGTCAGCATTGCTGATAACATTCTCCAGGTAACTACGCTGCTGCACCTTGACCGATTTCAAGCGGAGCTTAGTCTTGCCCACAAATACAAGATACTTGTTCATCGCCTGAATACGGAGGTTCACCGTCTTTGGCTTGTAAGTTTCAATCAAGTAGGTTTTGTAAACCAACAAGTTTCTCTTGTTCAACTCTTTGTGTCGTGAGCCAAACTCCTTCACGGCATACAGATATGCCGAAATAGTGTTCTTAGCCATATTTCCTTGGGTTAAGAACTCTTCAAATTTGTCTAATTCCATTTCTATTCGTTTATTAGTAAAACATAAAGTTGTCCTATTAAATAGGCATGGATTTGTTCTATGAGTTCCTATTATGAGAAGATACTTGCTACGGGAGAGGTGAAATGCATTGATGAGGAG
>ENA-ORUV01000749-ORUV01000749.1-human-gut-metagenome-genome-assembly--contig:-NODE-749-length-19977-cov-3.89559_pt1 | contig 19977 bp, 21 predicted proteins | sample MGYA00242089_ERZ509229 | MGnify/ENA primary metagenome ERZ509229 (study PRJEB26280, sample SAMEA2338805) | human gut metagenome | biome: human gut; feature: human-associated habitat; material: faeces...
AAAAGAGCTGTAACGCTCAAGGTAGTAGTAAATACTATCTATTCGTTACAGCCTCCTCAAAGTAAATTAATAAATAATTACTTTAGTATTTCTAGGAATGTTGTCATAGATCCATTTAGCATGATCAAGATCTAATCTAACACATCCATGAGATACTGCCTTATTCATTGAATTATCAATGATATTTTTTGGTGTATTCTGTCTATCATAGATAACTGAATGGAATAAGTAGTTACCAGTAATCTGTGTATAATACCAGCATCTACCTCTTGAACCTGTATTGAAGTATTTACCTTTAGATCCTACATAGAAAGTACCACTTACTGTTGGTGTTGATGGTTTACCAACACAACACTGATAATACTGAGCATCTTGCCAGTTACCCTTGCTGCCTCTAAAGATACCAACACGATGTGCGGCTCTATCTACAAGAATAATATACTCTGTAGGACTTGATTCATTACGTGCAAGATTACGCATCTTTTCTAGTGGACCGTTAACCATAACACCATTGACTACTTCATAGTATGCACCTTGACCATTAACCTGTGCAAAGCCAGTATAGCCCCAATCTAATACACCACGGTTAATGTAATACCAGCCACCTGCATGATAAGCTAAACCTGTATAATTCCAATCTAACACACCATTTCTGACACAATACCATGTTCCATAATACTGAACCAAATCAGTAAAATTCCAATTTAACTTACCATTTTCTACATAGTACCAAGTACCATAGTATTCTGTAAGATTATTAAAATTCCAATCTAATTGACCATTCACTACCATATACCATGTACTGAAATACTGTGTTAATCCTGTATAATTCCAATTGATCTTACCATGGTCTACATAATACCATCCGCCACAGTGAGAAGCCAAACCTGTATAATTCCAGTCTAATACACCATTTCTGACACAATACCATGTACCATAATAATAAACTAAATCAGTAAAATTCCAATTTAACTTGCCATTTTCAACATAGTACCAAGTGCCATAGTATTCTGTAAGATTATTAAAATTCCAATCTAACTGGCCATTCACTACCATATACCATGTACTGAAATACTGTGTTAATCCTGTATAATCCCAATTGATCTTACCATGATCTACATAATACCATCCACCACAGTGAAACACTAGACCAGTATAACTGAAATCTACTGCACCATTCTTCACATAATACCATGTGCCATCACTTAAAGTAACATCATTAAAATTCCAGTCTAACTGCCCATTCACAACCATATACCAAGTACTATAATACTTAGTTAACCCTGTATAATTCCAGTTAAGAACTCCATTTTCAACATAGTACCATCTACCATCATGTATAGCTAAACCAGTATAATCATAATTAACTACACCTTTTTCAAGCAAGTACCATGTGCCGTTGATGTATGTTAACTCACTCTTACTTGTATCAAGAGATCCATTATGCATGTAGTATAAAACACCATCTGTTTCACAACCACCTGTATAATTCCAGTTAATTTGACCATGATCTACATAGAAGTAGCCACCACAGTGTTCTACAACTCCTGTATAATTCCAGTCAATTGTACCGTTTTCTACAAAGTACCATCCACCACAGTGGAAAACAACATCTCTTGTTTCTTCATTTAAGCGACCTTGATCAATGTAATACCAAGTGCCATCAATGTAGACTACATCAGTCAATGTTGTATCAACAGTCCCACTCTGTACATAATACTTTTTACCTTCGTATTCAGCTAACCCTTTAAAGTCTTTATCTACTTCTCCATTTGAATAATAGACAAACTGGTTATCTTCATAGACAAGTCCTGACTTTGGTGTAACAACATCTTCTGTAGCTGCATCATCTACTGCATATACAGCATTACTCAAAGTAAGAGGTATCTGAATAACCATAAAAGATAAAATTAAGCCTAATAATAACTTACTTAGTTTCTTCATGAAATGTCGCCTCCTTTCTCCCAAAATAGTTGGATTTTCATCCTAACCTTTATTTTACTCTTAAAGATACCTTTAATCAAATATTTGTATTAGATAGTGTTTTTATTGTATTTAATGTTTATTATTTATCTTCTACTAAGAATATTTTATTTAAACTTCATATAAAAAGAAGAGTGATAAACACTCTTCTTAAACACGATGTCCATTAACCACTTTATATTGAGGTCCTTTATTATTCACCTGGGCATAACCATTATAACCCCAGTTGATAATCCCATTCTCTACATAGTAATATCCACCACAATGATAAACAAGACCCTTATAAGAATAATCAATAGTCGCTTTCTTTACATAGTACCATGTACCTTCATAAAGAACTAAATCTGTAAAGTTCCAATCAATATGACCATTCTTTACATAATACCAAGCACCATTATAAAGAACTAAGTTTGAATAATCCCAATGAATCTTACCATGATTCACATAATACCATGTTTTATTATAGTAAGTGAGATTGCAGTAATCCCAGTTAATATGTCCATGATCAATATAGAACCATTCTTTATTGTAGTAAATAAGACCTGAATGATTCCAGTCTAGCTTTCCTTTAGAAACATAGTACCATGTACCTTCATAAAGAACTAAACCTGTATAGTTCCAATCAATCTGACCATTCTTTACATAATACCAGGTACCATTATAAAGAACTAAATTTGAATAATCCCAATGAATCATACCATGATAAACATAATACCAAGCATTGTTGTAGTAGATTAAGTTACTGTAATCCCAGTTAACTGAACCTTTTTCAAAATAATACCAATTATTATTATAATAAGTTAATTGTGTATAGCTTTCATCTATAACACCATTTTTAACATAGAGAAGATCTTTTCCACTTTCTACAACACCACCTGAATTTTCAAATGGACTATAAGAATAGTTTAAATCTACTCTACCTAAAATACCTGGTACACTTCCTGTAGATGAGCACTGCCACATATCATACTTACCCTGATAATTACAAACAGTATTATATTGTGCAACCCACTTAGTCCAGTTATTAAAACGACTATCAGTTAAATAATTAGTAAACCAGTCCTTATTCGCATAAATACCAACAGTATAACCCTTGGCAGATAGTTTATCACAGAATGTCTGTGCAATATCCGCAATTTGTTGCTTAGTGAGCTTATCACGTACCTTATTTTCTTCTAAATCATAATATACAGGATACTTGAACTTCTTACCTTCTAATAAGCGAATCGCATGATCTGCTTCACTAGATGCTTTCTCTACATTATCCGCATAAGAATATAGATAAACACCATAAGGAATATTGTTGTCTGTACATCCCTTTACATTTTCTTCCCATTTCTTATCATCCTGACTCTTATCATTTGTACCATAACCACATCTGATAATCGCATATTCTACTTCTGACTGTTTGACTTTCTTCCAGTCAATAGTGCCATTATGATAGCTTACATCAATTCCCTTACAAATTGCTTTTGAATCATCAGGCCATCCTGAATTCACAGAAGCACGTGCAGCATAATTTGCGTAACCTCTTTCCTTCACATGCCCATTTGAATATCTAAAGCTATTTGCTATATCATTCTTTTCATTATAGTTAATATCTTCACCATTATAGTTAATATCTTCACCAAATGCTGGAAGAGTAGTACTACTTACAACCATCAGGAAAGATAAAACTGTGACGCATAATCTCTTAAATATTTTTTTCATCAGTGTGTCCTCCTTCGCGTAAAATCATTTTAACATGTGTATTATGAATCATCAATTTGCATCAATAATTTCACATAATTTATTCTGATGTGAAAATAATAAAATCAATAAGCACAAAGTAAATGCGCTTCCATGCATTTAATAATATAACATCTAAATTATAGATTATCAAACATTATCGTATGATTTGACATTCAAATAATTATGAATTTTACAGTGTATGTAAGCAAAAATACCTATACACTACACATTTGTCTTTTCTTCATAGATGTTGTATATTATAAACTCAAGAAAGGGGAGACACATTATGACTAAAAAGAAGAAATTACGTATACTACTTACTCTATTAATCATAATCTGGATGGGGATTATATTCTGTTTTTCTAATCAAACAGGTCCTAAAAGTTCCTCTTCTTCTCAATCAGTCATCTATCTCATAGGACATATATCTGAGACATTGACTGGACATAATATAGTGAATACATTATCTACAGATGCTTTTAGCTTTATAGAATTCATTATTCGTAAATGTGCACATATGTTTGTATATTTCGTTTTAAGTATTCTTACAATGTTACTGATGTTTACTTATGAAACTTATCCCTCACGCTTTAAATGCTTTATATCTCTACTAGTGAGTTTCCTCTATGCATGTTCAGATGAACTTCATCAGTTATTTGTAGGAGGACGTAGTGCAAGCTTTAGAGATGTTATGATAGATTCTATAGGTGCATGTATTGGAATATTACTTACACTTATTATTTATACTCTAATTAAAAAGGCACAGCGTCATTATTAGCTGTGTCTTTCATTTGGCTTGAATTCTATATACTCATATAAATCTTCATCTGTAAAATGCCACCATTCACCTTCATATCCAATAAAACCATATTTCTCCATTGTTTTTTCTAATAATAGAACATGTTTAAGAGGACTTCCTGTTAACCATGAATAATCTCTACTTGCCTTAGATGTAAAGTCATCAAACTCTGTAGGCATCTCAATTTCACTTCCATCACTCTTTACAAGAGTCACATCAACTACATTTCCAAAATTATGTGTCTTAGGACCATTTGTTGGATCAGCAACAAACTCATCATCATGAATCAGTTCCCAGAAGTATTGTTGTGCAGTAAATGGTCTATAGCCATCCCAGATTTTTAGACTATAACCTATTTCTTTTAACTCTTCCTGAACCTTCTTGAGTTTAAGTGTAGTACCTCTTCTTAAATACGCTTCATCAAAATCATATACTTTAGTATGTGTAAAATTACGTTCTGTTGCATAACGCAATTCTTCGTATATATCAGGTATATAATCTTTCACTCTCACATAATCACTTTTCATAACTTCTCCAAAAGAAAATCCAGGGAATAACCCTGGATCCTAGTAATTGTTTTTGACATGAATACGTGTAATAGCCTTCTTTAATGCAATTTCAGCACGCTGATAATCGACATCTGGATTCTTTGATCTTAATCTCTCTTCAGCTCTTGCCTTTGCTTCTTCAGCTCTACGAAGATCGATTTCTTCTGGTGATTCAATATCATTCACAATAAGTGTAACAGTATTATCACCATCTACATAAACAAATCCACCACCAACAGCGAACTCATATCTGTCTTTATCAATCCTATAATTCATTTCGGCGATTTCCACACCACTCGCCAATGGCATATGGTGAGCAAGTATACCCATCTGACCATCAGTTGTTCTGATGTTCAGAATATCTACGTCTACATCCCTGTAGGTACCTTTAGGAGTGACGATATGTAAATGAAATTTACTCACTTAAAGATTCAGCTTTCTTTACTGCTTCTTCAATAGTACCTACATTATGGAAAGCCTGCTCTGGTAAATCGTCATATTTGCCTTCTAGAATTTCTTTAAATCCTTTTACTGTATCTTCTACATGTACATACTTACCATCTAAACCAGTAAACTGTTCTGCAACAGTAAATGGCTGTGATAAGAAGTTTCTAATTCTTCTTGCTCGTGCAACGATAAGTTTATCTTCTTCACTCAATTCATCCATACCAAGAATTGCGATAATATCCTGTAATTCCTGATATTTCTGTAACATCTGAGTTACTCCATGAGCCACTTCATAATGTTCTTTACCAACAACGTTTGGATCAAGACCTCTAGAAGAAGAGTTTAGTGGATCTACTGCAGGGTAAATACCTAATGCTGCAATACTACGATCAAGTACAACTCTTGCATCAAGGTGTGTGAATGTAGTTGCTGGAGCAGGGTCAGTCATATCATCGGCAGGTACATAAACAGCCTGTACAGATGTAATAGAACCCTGTTTAGTTGAAGTAATACGTTCCTGTAACTGACCCATTTCAGTTGCAAGAGTTGGCTGATAACCTGCCTGAGATGGAACACGTCCAAGTAGGGCAGATACTTCTGAACCAGCCTGAGTGAAACGGAAGATATTATCGATGAATAGTAAGACATCCTGTCCCTGTTCATCACGGAAATATTCCGCCATAGTAAGTGCTGATAATGCAACTCTAAGTCTTGATCCAGGTGGTTCATTCATCTGACCAAACACAAGTGTTGTCTTATCTAATACACCACTTTCTTTCATTTCATAGTACAAATCATTACCTTCACGAGAACGTTCACCAACACCGGCGAATACTGATAAACCGTTATGTTCAGTTGCGATGTTGTTGATGAATTCCTGGATAAGAACTGTCTTACCTACACCGGCACCACCGAATAGCCCGATCTTACCACCCTTGATGAATGGACAGATCAAGTCAACGACTTTAATACCTGTTTCAAGAATTTCAGTTTCTGTTCTCTGATCAGCAAATGTAGGTGCTGATCTATGAATTGGCATATGTTTTTCTTCAGTCAATTCATCTTTACCATCAATAGAATGTCCTAATACGTTGAACATTCTACCAAGTGTTTTATTACCTACTGGAACACTAATAGGTGCATTAGTATCCACAGCATCCATACCTCTTGTTAGACCATCAGTAGGACCCATTGCGATACATCTTACAATATCATCACCAATATGCTGAGCAACTTCTACAGTTAACTCTTCACCATGGTTATCAATTGTGATGGCTGTATTTAGATCTGGAAGATCTTTATCAGCAGCGAACTGTACATCGACAACTGGACCCTGAGCCTTGATAATCTTACCAACATTCAAAGACATATGGCACCTCCTTCTTATTGTGCATTGGCACCAGCAACGATTTCACTCACTTCACTCGTAATCGCGCTCTGACGTGCCTGGTTGTATTTTAATAACAACTCATCTGTTAATTCATTTGCATTGTCTGTTGCGTTCTTCATAGATGTTCTTCTAGACGCATTTTCTGCAGTCACTGATTCAATCAAGTAACCATAGATAACAGCCTGTAAATACATCGGAATTAAGCTTCCAAGTACTGATTCAGGACTTGGTTCAAACAATGTATCTTTATGGAATTTCTTATCAGAGACAAGATCTTCAGCCTTAAGTGGAAGAAGAGTCACATCTCTAGGTACGAAAGTTAAGTCATTCACATATTCTGTATATACAATATGAATAGACTTAATTTCTTTTTTCTTATAGCCTTCTAGAAGTGAAGCAACTAATCTCACAACACTTCTAAAATCAAGGGTCGTATTAAGGTCTACATAAGTACCATCTACTTCACCTTTAAAATGTTTCTTAAACTGATTTAAGCCTTTATTACCAATCGCAATAATCTTCTTGGCATCATTGACTGATGCTTCAACCTGCTTAAAGATATTAGAGTTATATCCACCACATAATCCTAAAGTAGAAGTAATAACGATATAAACATCTTCACCCTTATCATTTAATACTAAATAAGGAGAATCAATATCATTTCCTGCAGAAGATAAGATCTGTGCACAAGTATCCTTTACCTGTGTATAATAAGGCTTCATGTCATTCAACTGATTTCTAGTCTTAGAAAGCTTAGAGCTAGCAACAAGTTCCATAGCTCTTGTGATTTTCTTAGTAGATTCAATTGATTTGATACGACGCTTGATGGCTTGCATCTGCCCAGCCATAATTAAGCCTCAGCTTTCTGTAAGTTTTCGAACTGAGTTGTATAAGCCTTAACAGCTTCCTTCAACTTAGCAGTTAATTCATCAGATAATACTTTCTTTTCTCTGATTTCATCAAGAAGATCACTATGTGCAACAGCAAACTTCTCTACTAAACCATCCATGTATTCCTGTACCTTTTCCACTTTAACATTCTTAACGAATCCATTTTCAAGTGCAAATAGAGTAATGATCTGATCAATAACATCTCTTGGTGCATACTGTGCCTGTTTTAATACTTCACGTACACGTTCACCATGTTCAATCGCATTCTTAGTTGCTGCATCTAAGTCAGAACCAAACTGTGCGAATGACTGCATTTCTTCATACTGTGCTAATTCATACTTCAAGTTTCTAGAAACCTGCTTCATAGCCTTGATCTGTGCTGTAGAACCTACACGTGATACAGATAAACCTGTATCAATGGCAGGTCTGAAGCCAGCATTGAATAATTCCTGCTGTAAGAAGATCTGACCATCAGTAATAGAAATAACGTTAGTAGGGATATATGCTGAGATATCACCTGCCTGTGTTTCAATGATAGGAAGAGCAGTAATAGAACCTCCGCCATTTTCTTCATTTAAACGACAAGATCTTTCTAATAGTCTTGAATGTAAGTAGAATACATCACCTGGATAAGCTTCACGTCCTGGTGGTCTCTTTAATAATAGAGACACTGTACGATAAGCTACGGCATGCTTACTTAAATCATCATAAACGATTAATACATCCTTACCCTGGTCAAGCCATTCTTCAGCAATAGCACAACCTGCATAAGGAGCAATATACTGAACTGGAGCAAGTTCAGAAGCAGATGCAGAAACAACAACAGTATAATCCATTGCGCCTGCCTTCTTTAATTTTTCAACAACCTGTGCAACTGTAGAGTTCTTCTGACCAATTGCAACATAGATACAGTACATATCCTGACCTTTCTGGTTGATGATTGTATCAACAGCGATAGCTGTTTTACCAGTCTGTCTGTCACCGATGATTAACTCACGCTGACCTCTACCAACTGGAATAATTGCATCAATAGTAGTGATACCAGTCTGTACTGGCTGATCTACTGATTTTCTTGTCATAACACCAGGAGCCACTCTTTCGATTGGTCTAGTCTTTGTAGTGATAATTTCACCCTGACCATCAATAGGCTGTCCTAAAGGGTTAACGACACGACCAAGCATTGCATCACCTACAGGTACTTCAATGATCTTACCTGTACGTCTTACTTCGTCGCCTTCTTTAATTTCGTCCGCATTACCTAATAAAGTAACACCAACACTATCTTCATCTAGGTTCATGACCATACCATAAACATCACCTGGAAAAAGGATCAATTCACCTAGCATTGCATTGTCTAAACCATGAACAACACTGACACCGTCACCAACAGTCATAACTGTTCCGACGTCTTTCTGTTCCATGACATCATCATAATGCTTAATCTGCTCTTTGATTAAAGCACTGATTTCATCGGGTCTTAATGCCACTTGCGTCACCTACTTTCTCAACAGCTCAGTCTTGAGCTTGCTGACTTTGTTCTTTAATGAGCCATCATAGACACGGTTCTCAATCTGAACCTTAACACCACCAATAAGTGTCTTATCTTCAACAGTTCTTAAAGTAATTGTTTTGTTTTCTTTCTGAGAAATCGCTTCTTCAATTGTCTTAACCTGTTCATCGCTTAATGCGAAAGGTGTGAAGATAACGCCTTCCTCGATACCAAGATGCTTATTACTCATCTTAATAAAGCTTTTTGTAATAGGCGCAATATATCTTGTTCTTCTTTTCTTTACAAGCAGTTTAAGAAAATTCAATACATAATGATTTACTGAAGTGCCAAAACCTTTATCGAGTAATGCACACTTTGCTTCATCATCTACAAGCACATGAGAGAAGAATTTTTCAAATTCTGGATTACTTTCTAAAACTGTATCAACTAGTTTCATGTCTGCTAGATAACCTTCTAGCGCATGATCTTCTAACGCTAACTGATATAAGCTTTCAGCATAACGTTCTGCAACATTTGCATCCATTAGTTAATAACCTGTTTTACGAAATCATCTACTAAAGCTTTATTGGCTTCAGTATTCATATTCTGATCCATGACTTTAGTAGCCACTTCAACAGCAACATCCACAATTTCTTTCTTCATTTCATCCTGTGCTGCAAGTTTTTCAGATTCAATTTCATGGCGAGCCTGTTCAATCTTTTCTTGAGCCTGCTTGTTAGCTTCATCCATGATTTTACTCTTAGCCTTTACGGCATCTTCCTTAGCCTGATCTATGATTTCTTTATACTGTTTTGCAGCTTCTTTAGCCTGCTTTTCACTTTCTAGAAGATATTCAGATGCTTTTTCATTCTTAGCCTTCGCATCATTGATATTACCTTCTATAAAATCAGCTCTCTTCTGGAAGAATTCTAATACATAATTCCATAAATATTTCTTGAACAGAAGAAGCATGATTGCAGTGGAACATAACTGAACAATCATAGTGGTAGGGTTTGGAAATAACTTTGCGGCTATATCTGGCATAGTTTTTTCCTCCTTAAACTATTTTTTATTTGAATACGAATAATAAGATGAAAGAAATAAGTAAACCATAGAGGGCTACTGTTTCTGTTAAGGCGATACCTAAGATCATAGTAGTACGGATCTTGCTTTCAGCCTCAGGATTTCTTCCAATTGCAGATACTGCATGAGCGGCAACTAAACCTTCACCAATACCTGTACCTAAACCTGCAAGTACTGCAATACCAGCAGCGATTGCAATTAAACCTCTTGTCATAATCAATTTCCTCCTATTGACATTTTTTCATTTATTCTTCATCTGGATTTTCATTAGAAATCAGAATTGAAGATAGTGTAACGAATACCAGTGCTTGTACACATCCAGAGAATACATCGAAATAACAATGTAATAGTGGTGCTACCACTGGCCCTAAAAAGTTGAATGGAATCAACTTGTAACTTAAGAATGATGTTGCCTGATATACTAAGGCCATAATAAATGTACCACTCAATAAGTTACAGAAAATACGCATTGATATAGAAATCAATGGTGAAACCAAACCAAATAGGTTTGTTGGGGGAATCAAAGTTCCCTTAATATAACTGCCAACACCCTGATACTTAATCGCATTAATCTGAATTAATACCCATGTAATTAATGTTAAGGATAACGTGATTGAGTAGTTAGTAGTTGGCGCATCAAAACCTGTTAATCCAAATAAGTTAGATACCAACAGCCATGCAAATAACATAGAGAAATAAGGATAGTAGTTCTTCGCATATTTCTTAGGCATGATTGTGCCCATGTAGTCATAAACCATCTTAATGGCGGTTTCAACAAGAAGGACCACACCTTTTGGTCTCTTAGTTGGATCTGCTTCTCTTATTTTTTTACCTGCATAAACAAAGAAAATAGAAAGTATCACAGTCACAATCAATGATGATATCAGTTCTGGCTGAATAGTGATTTTCATTATCTCATACGCCTCCTTTCTCCATATGCATGTATATAAATAGAAATCTTTACTACTAGATAGCCCAGAAATACAGTATACATATTTACTATTTCTGGAAAGAATCCAGCTATCGCAAAACCTACTGCAAAAATAAACAATTTAGCCATAAATAACATAACCGCAATTGTCTTACCTGCAGTCTGAATAGAAAGTATTGTATCAGTCATCTTCATATTGATCTGTAAAATTAATAAATCAATGAGATAACCTAATACAAATCCTATGCAGTAGCTGATTGAATGAAGAATGATAGAAAGTAGTACCGCAGGAATCAATCCTGCAAGAAATACTTTAACAGAAGTTCTTCTTACTTCATATTCATCAAATCCCATTAATTAGTACCAAACAAGCGGTCTCCCGCATCTCCTAAACCTGGTACAATATATCCCTTGTCATTTAGTTTTTCATCTAATGCAGCTAAAGTAAGCTTTACATCTGGATGATGTTCTTCAATGTATTTCACACCTTCAGGTGCACCTACAAGGCAGACAAGTTCAATATCCTTCGCACCACGATCTTTAATATTCTGGATAGCCATATCAGCTGAACCACCAGTAGCAAGCATAGGATCAAGAACAATAACCTTTGCGCTCTCTAATCCCTTAGGAAATTTAGCATAATATTCATGAGGAATCAATGTTTCTTCATCTCTATACATACCAATATGACCTACTTTCGCAGTTGGTATAATTCTTCTGAAGCCATCCACAAGACCCACACCTGCACGTAAGATAGGTACAAGAATAATATCTCTATCTAGTTCATAACCAGTTGTCTTACAAATAGGTGTTTCAATTTCCTTTTCTTTTAAAGGATAATCTTTTGTGACTTCATAAGCCATCAACATTGCGATTTCATCAAGGTTCTGCTTGAAAATATAGTTTGATGTCTTTTCTTCTCTCATAATTGAGAGTTTGTGTTTAATTAATGCATGATTGAGTACTTTAACCATCTTATGGCCTCCTAGTATTTAATATCGTCATACATAGTCACTTTATCAGTTAACTTCTTTACTCTTGCAAGACATTCATTCTTTACTTCATCAGTTTCTTCATTCTTTAAACGATAAGCAATAATCTTTCCAACTTCTCTGAAGTCATCTTCCTTGAATCCTTTAGTTGTCATTGCTGGTGTACCAACACGGATTCCAGAAGCCTTGAAAGGTTTTTCTGTATCGAAAGGAATCGCATTCTTATTAGCTGTAATATTAATTTCATCAAGTAATCTCTGAGCTTTCTTACCTGTAATACCACAGCTGCTCTTTACATCAATAAGTAATAGGTGATTATCAGTACCACCCGTTACAAGACGGAATCCTTCTTCCTTTAAAGATTCTTCTAAAGCTTTCGCATTCTTAATGATCTGATGACTATATTCCTTGAATTCAGGCTGTAATGCTTCATAGAAGCAAGCTGCTTTAGCCGCAATAATATGCATAAGAGGTCCACCCTGCATACCAGGGAAAACAGCTCTATCAATATCTTTTGCATACTTTTCCTTACACATGATGACACCACCTCTAGGACCTCTTAAAGTCTTATGAGTTGTAGTAGTCACGATATCTGCATAAGGGAATGGAGATGGATGATCTCCTGCAGCAACTAAACCAGCGATATGTGCCATATCTACCATAAAGATAGCACCAACGCTATGTGCTACTTCCGCCATGAATTTGAAATCAATCGTTCTTGCATAAGCACTTGCCCCTGCAACAACTAACTTAGGTTTGATTTCTTCACATAATCTCTTATATTCATCATAATCGATTCTTTCTGTTTCCTTATCAACACCATAAGCATGGAATTCATAAGTCTTACCAGAGTAGTTTAATGGATGTCCATGAGTTAAATGCCCACCATCATTTAAAGACATACCTAGTACTTTATCACCTGGCTGTAATAAAGCAAAATAAACAGCTGTATTCGCTTGTGCACCAGAATGAGGCTGAACATTTGCATACTCACAGCCAAATAACTTCTTAAGTCTTTCCTGTGCCAATGTTTCTACTTCATCCACAAACTGACATCCACCATAATATCTCTTAGCTGGATATCCTTCAGCATATTTATTTGTTAGAACTGAGCCCGCAAGCTCCATAATTTCTTTAGATACAAAGTTTTCGGAAGCGATCAATTCAATATTGTTTCTTTGTCTATTCAATTCTCGCTCAACACTCGCAAATACTTCTGTATCTCTCATAATACTTACTCCTTTTCTAAAGCCATCATTTTTTCAATTCTCTTAACATGTCTTCCACCTTCAAAATCAGTATGAAGCCATGCATTAAGAATCTCAACAGCGAGTCCTTCTCCAATAACTCTCTGTCCCATTGCAATCATGTTAGTATCATTATGAGCTCTTGTCGCTTTCGCACTAAATACATCATGACATAATGCGCAGCGGATACCATCTACCTTATTACATGTAATTGATACACCGATGCCTGTTCCACAAACAACGACACCTTTCTCACATTCTCCTGATGCAACAGCTTTAGCTGCCTTAGATGCATAATCAGGATAATCACAAGAGTCTTCAGTATAAGTACCATAGTCTACAACTTCATAACCCTGTTTCTTCATTTCATCAATAAGAACATTCTTTAAACGTAATCCACCATGATCACAAGCGACTGCAATTTTCATAATATACCTCCTCGATTTCTTCTTTGGTAATTAAACCTTCTCTTAGTATTCTCACATCACCTTGACTTAAATCCACGACTGTAGATGCAGTTGCCGAAGCAGTCTGTCCTCTGACAACCATATCAATCTGTCCATCAAGCTGTGCAAGTACTTCTTTTTCGTTTGTTGTATTCCCTTGACCAGATAAATTAGCACTTGTTACTGATAAAGGCCCTGTCTGATCAATGAGTGACAAAACGAAAGAACTGTCTGGGATTCTAATACCTATCGTATCTTTTCCACTAACATGTCTCGAATCCACACTATCCAGTCTTTTTAATACGATTGTCATTCTACCTGGCATAAACTTATCAATCACTTTCTGGGTACCCTCGTCTACTAAGCCATACTTCTTTACATCATCTTTTTTTGACAACATAAGAGTCACTGCTTTATTCGGGTTACGTTTCTTGATCTCCATAATTCTATCAAGACCCTTCAAATCATCGAATAAGCAGGCAACGCCATAAACAGTTTCCGTAGGAAATGCAACAATCTTCCCATCTCTTACTGCACTTACTAATAAATCCATCTGTTCTGGTCCTATAACCTGTGTCATTAAAATCACCTCATATCGGTTATTATTCTAACACAAAAACTTTCTTAAAAACATATATTTATCGCTTTATAAGATACCCTTTTCTATTTACAAATTCATATATCTGTCAATTATTTATTCAAACTTAATTGTTTGTACATGAATTCTTCATAGAATATCTTATATAATGAATAAAAGGAGGCATTTTTGTCGTGAAAAAGAAGAATGTAGTTATTGGTACAATAGGTGCAGCCGCTGCGGCATCTGCCACTTATCTTGCAGCAGGGCGCATTGCGATAGAAAAAGTATGTACAAGACGCAAAAAAGAAAAAGTAGGATTAAAACATCCAATGAGTGAAGATGATAAACAATGGCTAGATCATCAGACATTTATTGATATGGAAATCACTTCTTATGATGGATTAAAGCTAGAAGGGCAGTTCCTTCCTTATCCTGATTCTAATAAATTAGTGATCTGTGTTCATGGATTCCATTCTTACCATTATCGTGAGTTTGCATATTATATTCGTTTCTATCATGAACTTGGTTATAATATCCTTCTTCCAGATAATAGAGCACATGGACAGTCAGAAGGACATTATATTGGTTTTGGATGGCTGGACCGTTTAGATATATTAGAATGGATTAAAAAAATGGAAGAGTACTTCCATAATGAACCTATGAGCATTGTCTTACATGGTATATCCATGGGTGGAGCAACAGTCCTTATGGTAAGTGGTGAAGAATTATCTGATAATGTGAAAGCTATTGTCGCTGATTGCAGCTATACAAGTGCTTATGATGAATTCAAATACTACTTAAAGAATAAAGGATGTCCACCATTCTTATTACTTCCTAGTGCTACATTATTATCTAAAAAGACAGTAGGGTATAACTTCAAACAAGCCAGTGCAGTCAATCAAGTCAAGAAGTCTAAAACACCTACATTATTTATACATGGTAACCAGGATCACTTTGTGCCTACTTACATGGCATTAGAACTCTATAATGCTTGTCAGGCAGAAAAGAAATTACTTATTGTGAATGATGCCGCACATGGTGAATCTTATCATAAAGAGAAGAAACTTGTTCAAAGCAATATTACTCATTTCTTAGAGAAATATGTAGGCTGATTATTATGGCGTAGCTGACCAATAATTTCGATTTAGCCTGATCATTAATTCCGATACACTTGACCAATCATTCCGATTAGGTTGACCAATTATATTATACACACTCCTTTTCTAGTAAAATTAAGGTGTAGATAAGCATCGAATCTACACAATATTTTACAGGAAAGGAGTTTTTATTTTGAAACCATACGAGGAAAAATACAAAGAGATTTTAAGATATTTATCACTAGGTATGTCTAGAAACGAAATTTCAAAGCTATTAAAGACTTCAAGAAACACGATCAGAAAAGTAGAAAATGCTGCTAAGTCTTTAAGATTATCCTGGAATGATGTCAGCACTATGACTAGTGAAGAATTCGCTGACAAGCTGTTTCCAAAGCCAGAAGATGATAGTGATAATTTACAGCCGAAGCCTGATTGTGAAATGATGTATCTTGAACTACAAAAACCTGGTGTAACCAAGATGCTTTTATGGCAGGAGTACTACAATGAGGTAAGAGCTGCAGGTAAGATTCAATTGCAGTATTCTCAGTTCTGTAATTATTTCAATCAGTATATCGAAAGAAACAAAGCTACGATGCACTTTGATCATAAGATGGCTGAAAGAATTGAAGTGGACTGGTTATGAGAATCTTTGCATAACCAGTCCACCATTAATTTATCCCCTGGCTTATGTGTGATATGCATTGTAAGATTATTTTTCTTTAAATAATCACGATACTTTTCACAGAAGTAACTGTACTGATAGAAAGGGAATTTACTATTTCTACAGTCTTCTGCATATTCCTCCCATAATAATCTGATGTTTGTCCCTGGTCTTAATAGTTCTTTATGAATATACTGATAATCAAGTTGTTTAATAATCAGATTGAGTTTAGTCTCCTTTCCAAATAATAGTTTCTGTACTTCCATTTCATTTTGATTCTGGATCATTGACCAACAAATATTGTTTTCATCGGCCACTTTAGACACTTTTCTTACTGTATCTCTTGATACCTTAAGTGCTTCAGCTATCTTTCGCTGACTGAAATTTTGAGATCTCATTTCCAAAATCTTCTTAACATCTCGCATATAAAAACACCTCCTAGTTGCAAGATTTGATAAGTATTTATTACTTATCAAATCCATTTTACAACCAAGAGGTGTAAATCTTCATATTAAATATGGTGGACTTGTTTAACGGATTCACTGGACTTTTCTAGCGTAACGTATGGACTTATTTTACCGTATGGAGTGGCCTTGCCACTCCGTAATATTCACCAATATCATGATAGTATAAAAAGACCACCCATGAGGTGGTGCAGTTGGTGATATAGGTGGTGCACTTTATGCGATTGGCGGTGCTGTTCCTTGCGAATAATCAACTTGAATAAAATTCATTTTTAAAAATTATTATATTATCTTCTTTTTTTGTGCATAAAATAGTATCAAAAAATAATGAATAATCAGATGCTCCGCAAGTAAATAATATCGTTAAAAGACTACCTATAATTCTTGATATAAATGGTGAAATAAATACGATACCACAATACCAAAAAAATAATGGTATTAATGCTAATACGATATTTGGAAATAGAAGCATTAATAAAAATCTATTTCTTTTTAATGGGCAATTCGAATATATTTGAAAAGAAAATAAAAATAGTGAATTTCTATTAATTTCATACCATAACTCTTTTTTTGCTTTTTTTGGAAACCAAATTGCATGCAATATTTCGTGTACTAAAAATATAGGAATCAAAAATATAATACCTATTATAATGCATAATATTAGTTCTATTATAGAATGGTTTTTAATTGGGTGGGTAAAAAAATTATAAAATGTTAATGAAATTATAGTTGCTATTAGAATAAAAGAAAAAAATTTCCCATTGATCCAAAAAGAATTATTTGTTATTTTTTTTGAATTTTTGGGTAAAACGTCATTTTTGAATTCTTGATTTTTTTTATTACCCATAAAAGATATATGCCACATAGAAGTCTCCCTTCTATTTATAAAAAATCAAGTCACATGTTTTATTGCGGCTTGACCTTTTATAAAATCATTGTTTTATTGTTTAGTACATGTCTAATTTATAATGGCCAACTGCAAGCATCACCAACTGAGAATGTACTTGTAATTGAAATCGTAATAACTGCAAGAGTAATTAAGCTAGTCTTTATTGAATATGGGGAAACATTTCCACCATTATCATCCCCACCAACTACAAATAATTCTTTTAGTTCTTCTAAATCAATTTTTCTAGCAGTATCTTTAGTGTTGTTCAAGTGTTTCTAATTTCTTTGGTTATTTTATTGTAAAAGTAATAAGATAAGATATCATTTAAATGTAATATCATAAAAACTATATTACTTTTTTCAATTAATTAAATGCCATTTCCTTATCTATAAGATACTACTATTAATTTGTTATAACAATACTTTTCTGGTGATCTAATCAATTTACTTTTCTGTTGATTTAATCAATTTATTTAAAAAGAGCGTAATTAATTGATAGTAAATAGGTACTATAATATAATGATGTTGTAAAAAGAAAAGGAAAAGAAAGGAGTAATACGGATTAAGCAAAATAAAGTATGTCCAAAGTGCAATAATAAAAAAATCCTAAAAATAAAGGATGTTTTGCATTCTACTGGTGGAGGAAATATCTCCCGATCTAGACATTTATTTACTGAAAGAAGTTGTGCTAAAGTTACATATTATATATGTACAAATTGTGGATATGTTGAGGAATATTTAGACCAAGAGGAACTTCATAAATTAATGTAAAAATGTTTTGAATACCCACAAACAACAGCCAGGCTATAAAAATTATTTTTAATATTAAATACCATTAGAAGGAACAGGCGTTAAGTTAAAACTTAGTAACTTTTTCTTAAATTTAGTTATTATTTTACTTAATGCGAACAAATATGTTTTAAAAAAGCGATAATAGAGAACCATTATAAATTAGTGGCGAAAAACCCATAGGCTTGCCTATGGGATGAAAGCCACATAATTTTTACTTGAGTTAAGCATAAGGGTAAGTTTAATAAGAAAAAACGTTTTGGCAGGTCTATAAAGAATAGATGCCCTTCTGGGTTTCAGGCTGCTGTAGAAGAAAAATTCAAGACCACAGGTGGTACATATATAGAAGTGACTAATGATTATAGAGCATCACAATATGACCATACCGCAGATGATTACATAAAGAAGAAATTATCTGGTAGGATGTATCATTTAGCAGATGGAACTCTAGTACAACGAGACTGGTATTCATCATTTCTGTTGTACTGCTATGATTACGTGACTAAGAATATAGATAGAGATAGATGTATTTCAGAATTTGAAAAGTGTTACAGTAAAAGAATTTATTTGTATGAGAGATGATATAAAAGAAAACTTGAAAAGTATCGATCCATGCTTATAGATTATAGAGCTGTCGACGAACCATTAACTTTTTGGTCCTAATCCACGTATTACAGTTTGGTTAACTGTCGCAGAATCTATATGATTTGAGGTCTTTCTATGCCCTTGATGATAAAACTAAATAGAAATATTATGAAAGTTTATTTATGTCTTAACAATGGTCATTTCATAACAGTAATATATATACAATAAATACTACTAATAGTGAAGCTAAATATTGGAAAATGCATCATTTTTTTGAATATAATAAGCTATTAGACATCATTATGAATGAAAAAAATTACTAAAAAAAGGAGGAGGAAACTATATGAATAATATGATAATTGTTGGCTCAAAAAGGAACGGGTACTTGATTAATTTAGAAGAAAAATCTCTTACAATAAACTACTTTAATAGTCTATATGAAAACTTATTTGAGAAAAAAATAAAACACAAAGAAATAAGTTTTTCTGAAATAAAATATATTAATGTAACATATAGTGCTAGTGATAGAAGTATCTGGGGTATTGATAGCTCACTTGTTTTAGAAGTATATACAAATGATGGAAAAAAATATTTGATGCACGGTAATATAGAAGCTACAAAAGAAGATTTTTTACAAGCATATGAAATTCTAAAAGCACAAGGAATTACTTTTTTAGATAAGTATAATATAATTAGTTACTTATATAGTCATCAATCTAAGCGAATAGATATTGTATTAGTTGATATGATTAAAAAGAAAATTATACCTATGCCAGAGTATAAAGTTTAAGCATTTTATATGAAATTTACTAAATAAAAGATTATTTTCTCATGATTGTTGTATAATCAATTTTTTTCAAGTTTGCAGTATGTGGATATATTTAAATATTACAGTTGATATCAATTTCCATTTATGGGATAAATGTCTTTTATTTTT
>ENA-ORUV01000751-ORUV01000751.1-human-gut-metagenome-genome-assembly--contig:-NODE-751-length-19855-cov-81.0506_pt1 | contig 19855 bp, 12 predicted proteins | sample MGYA00242089_ERZ509229 | MGnify/ENA primary metagenome ERZ509229 (study PRJEB26280, sample SAMEA2338805) | human gut metagenome | biome: human gut; feature: human-associated habitat; material: faeces...
TTCTTCCTTGTTCCATATTTGTGGGAGCAAAGATAATGATTTTTAAGTAAACTGCAAAAAAACAGATCATTTTTATATAAATCTTTGTGCAAAATGTACAAAAAGCAAATATATTCTGCATTTTCTTACGGAAAGCGGTTAATTTAGTACTTTATTGTGGGGTTGGCTATATAACCTTTTGCTAATGCCAATTGCCGGTTGGATAGATATACAGCCAAGCATTAAAAATGAATGAAGAAGCGCTTCATTAGAGAGCATATATATGTGCTCACTTTGAGGAATTGCTTTCACATCGGAGGGTGTATCATGGAATTATGACACACCCTCTTTTTCATCTTAACCTTAAAATCTCGCAATATTGTAATTTATTAGTATTTATCTCATAGACCTATCATCTTCATACATTAATCATTTCTTGCATTTATCGGAGCCTCAGCTACGGCAACCGGCGCTTTCTTACCTTTGTTCAGCATGGCTGCCCAATTAAAGTTACGCTTGAGACCCGAAATCGTTTCGATAGTCATAATCAGAACTGAGACGAAACAGAAAATAAGCACACCCGCTATCATCAAACCAAACTTGATACCCAAAATGACGATATTGACCGGATTACCCTCATTCCTCGTTTCCACTCTACCACTGGTATAATGATATTCAACGATACTATCCGGCAGAAGCGACATCAGCAAACCACTACCGAAGAAGAAACTTGCCACGGCAAAACCGATTTTCTGAAGTGTACGCATGAAACCATGCTGGCGGCGATGAGCAGAAATCACATATCCTCGCGGATAACCTGAAATGATATAGAGTGGTATCAGGATAATCAGATAAATCATCCAGCCAGTCTTCGTAGAAGCAGAATCATTAATATCATCCACTAACCCCTGAGTGTCCTTGAGCGCCATTTTCTGGATTTCATCGAAATTCATATCAGCGACTTCATCAAACTCGTCCTGGTATTTTTCCATCTTTTCTTCGCATTCTGCCATGCGCTTTTTATAACTCTCAATATTCTTATCCAGTTTAGCCGTATCAGCACTATGCTTTGCCGTCTTCATACCCTCCCTATAAGACTCCGCATTCCTCTTCAAGTCATGAAGTTTCATCAACTTATAAGCATTGGCAGACTGAACGCGACGTTCATAAAGCTGATAACTGAGTTCCGAACTTGCATCGAGTTTATCATAAGTAATCGTGGTATCAGCCTTTTTCCAGTTTTCCACAAGAGTCACATCCTTGGCATATTTCTGAGCATCCTCCTTATCCTGATTGCCAAAATACCAGAAGATGCAAGCAGCGATAATCGAACCAAATATCAAAGACCACTTCCACGTACGATGTTTGCTATAGGAATATGAGATAATCTCGCGCAAATCAGCCACTCGCTCACGAAAGAAAGAGTCAGAAGGATCATCAGCCTTTCGCACAGCCTCATCCACCAGATCCTTCATCTTATCCGCCTCCTCTTTTGATACAGGATAAACATTATCCCAGTCAGTACTTCCCTTTTCCATGTCCTTAGCCTTGACATGTGAGGAAGTAAACAAAGCCTGGTCCAAACATTCCCAAGCTGCTAAATTTTTCTGTTCGTCCATCATTACTTTTACGGTTTTAGTTATTAATGAATTTTATTTGGTGCAAAGTTAGGAAAAACAGGACTAACCATGCGTTCAAACCGTAAAACTTATCGCTCATTACGTACAAAGAGCGCCCAAACCATCAAAAAAAAGTGCCAAATGGTAAAAACTAACCATTTGACACTCTACGGCGGTATTCCTGTGGCGAACAACCATATACAGAAGCAAATACTCTGCGGAAAGTAGAAGGCGAATTGAATCCTGCTTTTTCCGCTATAAAAGAAAGCGGATCTTTAGTGGAAGAAAGTAATTGTTCTGCATATTTCACCCGATAATTGTTCACATAATCATAAAAAGTCTTGCCATTCTCCTGATTGAAGAAACGGCTGAGATAAGTACGATTGGTTCCTACCCTCATGGCGACATCCGACAACTTGAGTTTGGGATCGAGATAAATTTTCTGATTCTCAAACAGATCTTTTACCATCTGACTGATTTCGGGAGAAAGAAGATAATCGCCGGCAGACATCCCGCTATTAGCCTCACCTACCATCCCACTTGCATCAGAAGAACGGGCATCATCCACATCTCTCAATTCATCTATGACCGATTCGTGCTTATAGAGGAAATAACCAACAAACATCCATGTGGCCAACGACAGAATCATATAGAGATTGTCAAAATTCACATCCACCATCACCGAACTGCAGGTCCAGGCAGCCAGAATAAAGAAGAAGCTGACCAGTATGGCCCTGAGCCAATGAAGATTGATGTTATCCTCATACGAAAACCGCTCTTTCAGTACCCGATGATATTGGGATATGAAAAAGAACGTAAGAACCAGCGTGGCGCTACCATAGAAGACAGCCCAAGCTGCAATGATATAATACCAGATGGCATGTTCTGTGACAATATAGAGAAGAGGCAGCACGACGAACGGCACCTCATGCAAGATGCCCTTGCGCCAGGTAAGCCATCCGGGCTTTACCAATTCCATCAGCACAAAGATGTAAAAAGGAATAATGACAATATCCATGGAAGTCATCACAGCCCACCACCTGCTCGTCATGTCATCTACATAATAATATATTACCAAGTCTTTCAAGCTCTCTACCACATAGATAAGCATGATTGCCTTGATAAGACGCGAGAGAACATCCGATCCCTTACGCCAGAAAAACCATGCCATCATGGAATAGAACATGACGCACATTCCATATATAAAATATCCTACAGGATCTATCAGTATCATCTTATTTTCTTAAATTTTAATATTTAGGAGAATTCCCCATTCTGAAAGAAAGTTTTCCACCTTTCAGCAAATCATCATGAGACAAATAATAGCCAGACTTACCATTCAGGTCAACTTGCTGGATGTAGAAATTCTCATCATCGACTCCTTCGGCAACAATTTCGAACTTCCTGCCGTTCTCCAAATTGAATGTAACCTTGTCAAAACTTGGCGTGCCTATATAATAATAAGGTGTAGCCGGACATACGGGATAGAACCCGATGGCTGAAAACATATACCAAGCCGACATCTGACCCGCATCATCATTACCCGACAGTCCTCCAGGAGTATCATTATATTCCGTATTCAGAATATGATGAATGCGCTGCTGGGTCTTCCAGGGAGCACCAGCCTTATTATAAAGGTAGGCTATCTGATGACAAGGTTCATTACCATGCCAGTACAATCCTTCATCAAACATTCTGTCCAGGCGTGTGATGACATTCTGCCCACTATTGTTGATAACTTGGAAAAGTCCCTCCACATTCTGAGGCACATACCAGGTATAGTGACAGGTAGCCCCCTCGGTAATATAACTCTTGCGATGCACCAGGTCGAGATTATTTTCCCATTTCCGATTTTGATGACGACCATCAGCCCATCCAGTCTTTGGATTGATGACATGACGCCAGTTTTCAGACCTACGCATCAGTTGCTTATAGTCAGCTAATAGCATTTTCTTATCCAAGGACAGAAAATTGCCTTTATTCTTCTGATATTCCAGAGAATCAGCCAACAACTTTGCCATCTGTGCCACGGCAAAATCATCAAAAGCATATTCCAAAGTACGGGAGGTCTGTTCATTCTGATGAAAAGCCTCTTTCACCCTATCCTCCATCGGAATAAATCCATATTTGAGATATGACTTCAAAGCCCTTCTTCCCATACCATCCTTATACTCCTCGAAAGACTTCGGACTCTGGAAAGCATTCTTACGCATCCCCTGGTATGCCGTCTGCGCATCAAAGCTACGAACGCCCTTGACATAAGCATCAGCCAGAGCAACACCGGCATGGTCGCCAATCATCGCTGCCGTATAACTGTTCCAACAAGGGAAAATTGGCATCCATCCACCCTCCTTGTACATATTGACCAGCGACTGCATCATGTCACCCGACAAAGTTGGCGTGATGATATTATAGAGAGGAAGTTCGGCACGATAGATATCCCACATAGAGAAATCTCCGTATGCTTTTGGGAGTGAAGAATGAAGAGTGACGAGTGAAGAATTCTCTTGCTTCGTCTCTCCATGAGCAAATGGTGGGTAGTCGCCATTCACATCACTCATCTGGCGAGGCAGGAACGAGGCACGGTAGAAGGCTCCATAAAACTGGTTGACCTTAGCTGTATCCTTGCTTTGCACATCTATCGTATGAAAGCGGTCGCACCATGCTTCGATGGCTCTTTCCCGCATCTCATCAAAACTACTTGCCAAGTTATCCACTTCTTTCTCTAAATTGGAAATCGCATTTCCCTTGCCTGTAAACGAACTGGCGGTTCTCAATTCCATCGATTTTTCGGCCTGACCTTTGAAAGTAAGCCAAGCCCCGATGCGGACACCTTTAGCCTCCAGTCCCTTTCCTTTTTTACTCTCCTTGGAGAACACGCCGAAATCAACCAGTCCTTCAGGGTATTCCAAGACAAAATGCCCACTGAATCCTGCTGGTTCACCCCATCCTTGGTAGATGCGATGCACAGGATTATAACCATAAACTCTATGATTCAGCGTATCGATCTCTATGTATCCTTCCCCCTCGTCACTATTCGGATTGATGACGATATGAACATCTTGGTCTTCCTGTGGTGTTACACGCAAGATGGCAGTATGGCTCAAAGCCGTAAGTTCGGTTTTGAGATGTTCTTTCCTCAAGTTGATTGCATAGTAATGAGGATGAGATATTTCATCTGCATGCGAAAAAGGAGTAGCACGTTCCTCTGGCTGCAATCTCAGTTTGCCGCCCAAAGTTGCCACCGTAAAGGAACCGTAATCCTGGGTGCAACCTCCTACTATCCAATGGCTGTTGCGAAAGCCCTGCATTTCAGTATCCTTATAATAATAAGGTGCAATACACTTCTTCTCCGTATCTTGAGTCTGAGGAGTCCAGGAATTCTGTCCGTTAGGCACCAGTACGGCAGGAAGGGTTTGTCCATGTTCCTCACTTCCCTTACCAAACATGCCAGCCGTCTTGGTATTAGCCTGCGCTGTGCCTACCATCGTATTGAGGGCATGGAGCTGACGTACATGTTCTGCCATGTCTATTCGGCTTTCCATATACTGCTTGAATTCTTCCCAGGAAAAATAGTTTTTATCATAAGGCGGAACATCAGAACCATAGAACACATCTTCCATGCCTTTGATCTGTGCCTCGTTCACCTCATTATACAACAGTCTTACCACAATATTTTTCTCAGGATGAGCCTCGTCCGGCACATCCTTCTTATAGAAAATCATCTGTAGGTTGGTAGCCATTGGAACCACTACATCCATGCGATTATAGTCATATCGGTCGCAGGAACTTTCAAACATTCCCGTCTCTTCAGAAACCCTTTCATAACCAGCCCCCAAAAGAGTAAGCAGGCGATAGAGATTGGTATCATGTCCGAAGCGCAAATCAGCAGAAGGCTTACCCGAAGCCAAAGCCCTATCAGCATCATCCCTGATATGATGCCACAAAGAAACAGCAGAACGCATCGGAATCCGTTCATTATAGAGATCATCTCCATTACAGATCGTCATACGCTTATTGTTGGTTTCATAGAAAGCACGAAATTCCTCAGCAGTAAAGAGGGCATTCAACTGTTCCTCTATATCCTTCGGATAAGACTTGAAATTCAAACCCACATCCTGAATAGAGGAAGTGATGGCCTGCATCTCCCCCATCAACTTCATCGGATCATCAATCTTGGAAATATCCTTGAAAAGCAGATGCATGAATCTGTCTGTAGAAACCTTTGGCGTAACCTTTGTCCTGTTTTCCAATGCTTTTTCTTCCAGAGAAGTATAGGCAATCCATGCCATATCGGCAGAATCGGTCTTTACATCCATCGTTAGTGACGGCTGCAAATGATGCAATTCGTCCGTAAAAGCCAACATACTTTTTGCACAACGGTCAACGACACTTGAACGTGCCGTCACACGATTACCTGTAGCAAAAATATGAGGAAAGCGTTGATACATACGATTGGCAATGCCCCGATGCTGAAGAGCTCCTAATTTCGACAGTTTACCACCATTACCCTGAGCATTATCCCATACTCGCCATAAGATTTTCCTTACCTTTTTTCCTAAAGGAGTAAGATTGGACACATCCTCAAAGTGACGGTTCACCCAGGTATAGCGGTCATCATGAGGCATCCAGCGGGAGCCATGACGACCATAATGACTTATATAGAAAGGAGTGTAACCCTCCAGAACCAGATTATCCTCATCCTCATATTTCTCGATGGAAAGAGTTTTACCGGTCTCTACCTCAGTAAAAGGATAAGCGCAGTACACCCCACCCATCTGACGACGGGTCTGAGCTTGTACCAGCAAGAGACACATGACAAAACCGATTACTAATATGACTTTCTTCATTAGGCTTTTATATTTTTCCACAAAGTTACAAAATTAATTCTATTATCAGAACAAATCTGAAACAATTTTCTTCTGGAAGAATCATTTCCCGTCCGAAAGCTTTCCTGTGAGGGTCCAATCAATACCTAAAGGATTGTTTTTCATCCAAAGCACCCATGGCAGTTGGTGACAAAGACTGATACACATCGTTGTGCCATCTATATCCGCCCGAACGACAACGGTCTTTGCATCCCTTGACACCTGTCGCCAAGTCATATCATTATAGATGAAAGTACCAGAATGAAGCAACTGCTGTAAGGCTTTTCTGGAAATAAACAGGAAGGTACCATCACACATATCTTTATTCTGCGACTTGTTGCAGACATAGATATTCTTTCCTTTCTGCGGATTGTCCCAACAGAAACCTGTAGCCTCATCCACCAGTCTTTCCGGTATCAGATAGACCGACTGGTTACATTTCAAATACAGGGTATCACGGTTTCCATTCAGATAAGTTGCCCCAAGCTCCCAATTGCGATACTGACGGTTTAAAACGAAATGAGAAATCCCCTGTGAAGGAATACTTTTCAACAAGTTATCCACATCTTGTTCACAACGTGGAAAACGCTCTTTCTGATTAGAAATCAGCATCTTAGCACCGTTATCAACAATAGAATCAACAGCAGAAAAACCAGGAAGCACAAGTTTTCCACCATTTGTTAATAACTCATGAGTCAAGAATTTCCTATCCCAGGATTTCATCTTTTCATCCCTTACCACTTGCAGTTTTTTGCCATTCTCTAGATGAATCGTATATTCAGGAATCAGCGGCGAGCCTACCAGATAGAGATTCTGTCCGGCCACGGGATAAAGCCCCATCATATTGAAGACAAGCCAGGAAGACATGGCGCCGCTATCATCATTTCCCGGCAAACCGAGCGGAGTATCGTTATAGTTGTCATTCACAATCTGTCTGATACGTGCTACACTCAGATCAGGTCTATCCACCCAATGGTAGAGATAAGGAGTCATAAAACTCGGTTCGTTAGCAACATTATAATGTTTGTTGGCAAAGAATGTATGAAGGCGCTTGATAAAAGCCTCCTTACCACCGCACAACTCCACCAATCCCGGCACATCATGCGGAATACTGAGACTATATTCAGCCGACAAAGCTTCATAGAAGAAAGTACTCCACCATGGCAGATACCAGGGAGCCACCTTCGTATCAGGGCGATAAGGAATCAGGGGATGGTAAACTTTTGATTTTCCCCAAGGCACAGAGTCGAGCCATCTCCCATCCGCATCACGAGGCATGATGAAGCCACGCATTCCCTGCCATTCATAATCACCACGCCAAAGATTGCGCCAGTTACCAGAGCGCTTGAGATATTTCTGATACAGGTCTTGATGTCCTAACCCTTTCGCCACCTGAGCGATACACCAATCATCATAACTGTATTCCACCGTACGGTTGCCAGCTCTGTCGATACCATAAGGGATATAACCGAGCGTATTGTATTCCTTCAATCCACCACGACCATGCTTTTCATCAGGCACACTTCCCAAATACCCATCATCATCCGTAGGTGGAACTTCAGCATCCTTGATCATAGCCTTGAGTGCCAATTCATAGTCGATGCCTTTCATCCCTTTGGCAAAAGCATCGGCTATCACAATTTCAGCATTACTTCCTCCCTGGGTTCTTCCATTCCAATTACCACTCCGGGCATCCGGCATATAGCCATCATGCTTATAAATATTCAAAAGCGAATGGATCATATCCCGCTGCTTATCCTCATCTATCAGAGTAAGAAGCGGCATAGACGTACGGTAAGTATCCCAAATGGCATAGTAATCATCATAATAAGGAGTATCAGAGAAATGAGGATTTTCCCCCGACTTATCCACAGGCATTAGCATCGTATGGTAGATGCCCGTGTAGAACATCCGTTTCTGTTTTTCAGTTCCTGCGATTTCTATCTTCCTCAATTTTCCATTCCAAGTTTCTCGTAGATGCTTCAACTGGGCATCGAAACTACAGGTAGGGATATTCCGCTTGGCTTGGGCGATACTGATATGCGAAATACCCAATTTCAGATTGGCAATACTTTTCAAGAAAGTGACATCCAATTTTGCTTTAGATTCTTTCACCTTATTATATAATAGAGGAACATCGCTCTGCAAATAGAAATATACGGTATAAGGGCCGCCATTGTTCCAGCCGCCCCGAACCGTACTCCATCCAGAGACGGCATATTTTCCATCACAGGAAACATACGAATCCACATATTGCTGCGCTTCGCGCTTATCAGGAATTGTATCTATTCCTAAGAAAGTAGCCACATCTATCAAGAGTTTTCCCTTCTGCTTCTTGCCAAAGTCCAACCGATAGAAAGCACAACGATCAGAGGCGGTAATCTCTGTTCGGATTCCATTCTCAAAGGTACACGCATAATATCCCAAGGAAATCTTCTCATCCATCCGTTTCTGGATGATGTCCTTAGAGTCGAGGTAAGGCTGAATCAGGATATTGCCATATTTCTGTCCACCACCCGTTCCGCTGACATGCATCTGCGAGAATCCCTTGACTGGTTCAGGCATCGGTGCCCATCCTGCATTCGGCATAGTCACGGCATCCGGTCCCGGCTTTGCCATACCATAAGGCATACAAGGGCCAGGGAAAGTCCTTCCCAATCCCTCACTTCCGATACGTGGATCCACATATCGGGAATAATCCTGCGCCATTGTCATCAGGAAGCCAATGGCAAAAAATATAGTTAAGAATACGCTTCTCTTCATATGTTTTAATTAATAAGTGCGCCAAAACATTCAATTTTATCACATTTTGGCGCATTATAAAGCTGAAAGTGCGCCAAAACATGAAAAATTTGACGATTTTGGCGCGGTTTCAGCACTTAAAAAACTTCTTCAACTACAATGTACGCTTAAAGATAGAGTTAGGATATACTTCATTCATCACAGCATTCTCCACATCATCCATAACGATTGCAGGGCGATAATTTCAAAAAGATGCTACCAGAAAGATAAGTGCCAGGAGTCAGCACCAAAGTACCACCCCCCCTCGCTTAGAAATGCGGTCGATAGCTTGTTGGAGTTGGGTAGTACAGATCGTTTTGCCATCGGCTGGAATAGAAAGCACATCAGATTTCAAAATGATTGGAGCTGCAGAAAGTATACCTGACAGCAAAAGCATAAATATCACTAATAGTTTTCTCATTGAGCTTTCTTTTTAGATTAAAGTAAAAAAACGGGGCAGACCAGCTGCCCCGAAAACATATTTTCATTGTATATTACTGCTTAGAGTAACCTTCATTCTGATCCCAATTAGTATTGGTTTCCATCACACCCTTAGGAATTGGCAATAATCGACGCCATTTCTCAGTTTTTGCACCTGGATTAATCTCATTCTTGAATCCCCAGTCATTCTCAAATTGTCCGAAACGAATCAAATCCTGACGACGCCACATCTCACAGATAAACTCACGACAACGCTCATCTAACAAATCCTGAAGAGTTGGTGTTCCTACAACATGAGGAGCACTTGAGCAATCACGTACCTGATTCATCAAAGATGCAGGCGAATCACCATTGGTAGCTGTTGCACCACGAAGAATACACTCAGCCTTCGTCAACAAAATATCAGCAAATCTGAAGATAGGGATATCATTGTCACACTTTCGACCATAATCAGAGTAAGTCTCAGGGATTGCAGGATATTTTGCCAGGCGATAGCCCTTCATCAGATTTCCTTCCTCAGAATCAGCACCTACATCGAGTTTCGATTTGTCCAGGAATGTAGCTGTAGATATATCCTTATAATTCACCTGATTATCCTTATACATCAAAGGAGTCGTTGTAACGGCATAATCATGAGCATAATCAAACGCATATTGTGGACCCTTTAGAATCATCTCATTACGTTCATCACCAGGCAAGTTAAATCTGGCAGCACATTCTGATGTCAAGACATAAATACCAGCACAGGACTTCGCATTCTTAAATCCCCATGGACCAGGTGTAGAACTATTTGCCTTTTTGAAAGTAGAGAAACGATCAAGTTCATGACCACCAGCATAGTTACTACCTAATTTCTTTGGATTAAACTCCATAGCATAGATAAAGTCTTTTATCTGAACGCCATTATTAGGGAAGAACTTCTTGCGATAGCCATTACCAACCTCAAAGACTCCAGAATTGATAATGTCATCACAAACCTTCACACAATCATTCAACTTCTCATTAGGAGTATCATTTGTAACATCCTTTACATCTGCAGCTGTATAGACGCCCCAATTCAGATACAACTTCGCCAGCAAAGCCTTAGCCATCCACTTATTTGGACGACCATAGGTATCAGTATTATTTTCTTCTGTCAGGTTGTCCATAATTTCCAGAAGTTCACTCTCAATTGCCTTGGCAACCTCTGCTCGTGGATAACGCTTAATTTCAGTTCCTTCGTCTTCCTTCAAACCGACTAGTGGAGCATCACCATACAAATCCATCATCAGAAACTCATAGAAGGCACGAGCAGCACGCACAGGTGCAATCTTCTGATCATAATTATCCGCACCTTTCATCTCTTGAATCACAGAATTACAATAAGTAACACCACTCATCAAATCAGACATTATTCCAACTCCAGGCACATCAGGATTCAGATTATGAACAGTAGGAAAAAAAGCACGTCCGTTATCAAAATAGCCATTATTGTAACAGATAGCCATTAATTCATCGCCTTGCAGCATGACGCCTTCCCAGTAATTTCTTCCTAAACCTGCTTCATTACGCAAATAATAATAACATCCTTCCAGTTTAGCCTGAACAGCAACTTCATGGTTAGGATATTTTGTATATTGTGAATTGATGTCGGTATCCAAATTTGTACATGCAGAAGCACCAGCCAAGACACTGGCAAACATCAATGTTTTAATATATGATTTCATAAGCCACACATTTAAAAGTTAATAGTTGCACCTACCAAGAACTGACGAGTACGAGGATAATGATCACTACGAGTATCGCATCCAGGAGTCTCTCCACTCAAACAAATCTCAGGGTCACGACCCTTATATGATGTGATAGTAAAGACATTATTGCAAGATGCATAAAGTCTAATACTACGCAACCATCCATCGAAATGATTGAAGGTATAGCCTAATGTCAATGTAGAAAGACGGAAATAGCTACCATTTTCCAAATAACGGTCTGATGGCATAGATGCCAGATTATCAGTAGCCTTCTGTTCTTTCACAATTGACTTCAGTACATTCTTTCCTTCTGCGATATTGGCAATATTGCTGAAATATGCACGAGGCTCATCAAATATTTTCTGTCCAAACACACCGGTAAAGAATGCATTCAAATCCCAATTCTTATAAGTGAAGTTATTATTCCAACCCATTGTCAAAGAAGGCTGGGCATTGCCCACAATAGTACGGTCTTTCTCCTGTGGTGTCGTTGTTGTTTCACCTGTGCGCTCACCTGTTTTCTCGTCATGAACATAGAAGGTTGAAACTCCATCCTCATTGTATCCAGCCCATTCCCACATATAGAATGTACCGATTGGTTCACCCTCAATGATGCGCTGAATAGTAGCAGTTGATGCACCAGGAAGACTTGGATTGTAACGATTCAAGACACCTGCATTAAACTTGTCATTAGAAAGACTAACCACCTTATTCTTGTTATGAGAGAAGTTCAAAGATGTATTCCAAGTAAAGTTCGTGGTCTGAACAGGTACAGCATTGATGGACAATTCTATACCTCTATTGGTCATCTTACCCACATTGGCAACCATCCATCCTACAGGATAATAGTTGGTAGAAACTGGATAACTCCAAATCATATCCTTGGTCGTCTTGCTATAATACTCGATAGTACCATTGAGACGTCCCTTCAAGAAAGAAAAATCAAATCCAAGATTCAACATGGATGTAGTTTCCCACTTCAAATCATCATTCACATTACGAGCCGCATTCAAACTCTTATAGGAAGTGACCTTACCTGTCTCAGGATCAGTATATTCAAAGCGAGCTCCAGCCTGATAATAGAAACGGGATGTATAGATATCAAATCCCTGTGCATTACCACTCTGTCCCCATCCGATATGGAATTTCAAATCATCAAATATTTTTTGATTCTTCATAAATTCCTCACCAGTAATACGCCACGCAGCTGATACTGATGGGAAAGTAGCCCACTTATGGTTAGCACCAAAAGTAGAAGAACCATCACGGCGAAGAGCAGCCTGAAGCATATACTTGCTATCATAAGAATAATTAACACGACCATAGAAAGAAATCATACGGACGATAGACTGAGTATTAGCCCAAACAGGATCAGCATCCCATGAATTTGCCATACCAATATTATTCCACCATAAATCATCATTGTAGAAATTATAGCCTTTCGCACCAAAGCCATCACCTGTCTTATTCTCCTCCCACGAATAACCAGCCATCAAGCCCAATTTATGCACTTTATTGAAAGTCTTATCATAATTAGCATAAATCTCAAACAGTTGCTTGTAATCTTCTGTCACATTACGATTTGCTTCTCCATTACGATAATTGGTCTGTGACTGATGAGAAGAATAGGCCTTATAGCTATAGTTTTGGGTTTGGTATGAATAATTTGCATTCAAGAACAAACCATCCATGATTTTCAAACTGGCCTTACCTGTTGCCTGTAAACGCTTATAAGTTGCGCGGCTCTGATCCTCATAAATCATAGCCAGAGGGTTATAATTCTGAGAAATACTCAAATCCTTATACCAGCTTCCATCTTCATTGCGTACAGGAACCAATGGAGAATAATAATACATTGCATTATATACAGAAGCGCCCTGATCTCCTCTGGAAACACCCCATTCGTTTCGGATATTACCATTCAATCCTACAGCCAAGGTCAATCTATCTTTTAATGTCTTGGTCTCTACAAAAGAACGTACGGTAAACAAATTATTACCCACACCACGGATAATACCATCACGGGCAATATAGTTGGCACTTACATTATAACTCGTACTCTTATTACCACCACTGATAGATATATTATGATTATGAGCAATACCAGTACGCTGTACTTCATCAGCCCAATTAGTATTAGCACCCTTATCATTAGCTATCGTGATATTATTCTCCTTAGCATAAGCACGCAACTCATCAGCGCTCATCATCTCATGATCGTTATGAATATTTTCCCATGAGAAATAACCACTATAGGAAACACGAGCTGGTCCATCATGACCTCGTTTCGTAGTCACCATAATAACACCATTAGCCGCTTTAGAACCATAAATAGCTGTAGCTGAAGCATCACGGAGTACATCGATAGACTCAATATCTTCTGGAGCGATTAAATTAAGATTGACTCCTGGTATTCCATCTACCACATAAAGAGGTTCTGTAGAACCATTCAAGGTGGAAGCTCCTCGGAGAGTTAAAGAATTAACACCGCCATTAGGATCCGAGTTTTGTACAATAACCAGACCAGGAACCTTACCCTGCAACAACTGACCAGGATCGGTATAAGCTCCCACATTCAAATCCTTGGATTTGACCGTAGTAATAGAACTGGTCACATCCTTTCTCTGCATCGTACCATAACCAACCACTACAACTTCGTTCAGAGCAGTATTGTCTTCTTGCAAAACAATCTGACTGTTGGAACCGGCCTTAACAGTCTGTGGAGTGAAACCGATATACGAAATTTTCAACTTTGCACCAGGCTTCACATTCAGTTTGTAGTTACCATACATGTCGGTAACTGCACCATTCTGCGTACCCACCTCCAAAACGGAAACACCGATAAGAGGCTCGCCATTGGCATCCTTCACGGTACCACTGACATTACTCTGTGCAAACGTGAGCGAACTCACCAATAAAAGGGCGGAAGAGAACAAGACACGTCTCATGTTACTTCCAATAGTCTTTTTTACTATTTGCATAACCTATTAGATTTTAGTTATAATTATACGGTGCAAAGGTAATGATGCCTTATTACACCGGAGTTAAGTTCTGATTTCATTAGAATGAAAGAACTACAGAAACCGTTTCGCATATAGAAATATTAATCATCTATGCCGAAAGTCTTTCCGCCATAGTTGATCTTAGGATCTGCAATTACTTTCAGGTCATCTATCTCCACATTGGTGGCTTGTTCCACATAGACTCCATATACCTTATTATATATAAAGCCCTCACCACGACATGGACGTTTATCATAGACGCCTCCATCGTAAGAAGTCACTTTCTTCAGATTCAAATGAACATTGTTGAGATAAATATCGCGAACTTTATCCTTAGTATCCCCTCCGATAAAGCACCCGTTTTCAGAAGTTGCATAAATATTATTGAAGTAAATGCGGCTCACTTCTCCACATTTACCTACGGTCTGTCCTTTAGGGAAACGCCAGTTGGCATCCTTATGATTACCATTGGCACGAGGATAAGAAGTCACATAGATAGGTTCCGCCTTTCCCCACCAGACATCACTCCAAAGATGACAATCTAAAATAATATTAGAGAAGACCACATCCGTCACAGTACCTTCATCACGATTCTGGATACCCAAACCACGGTTACTTCCCTTGATCACACAATTGTCTATCACCACATGATAGATGGAATCCATATTCTCGCTGCCTATCTTGACTGTACAACTGCGACTTTCCATCACGCAATTGGTCACTACGATGTCATGACAAGAACCATACTCCTCAAACTCACGTCGGTTTTTCAGACAAATGGCATCATCACCACTCGTAATATGACAGTTGGCAATACGTACATTCTTGCTATGATCAATATCAATACCATCACCATTGCGTATTTTCAGATTATTCAGAAGATTAATTCCATCTATCAAAGCACCATCACAGCCTATCAGATGAACTGTCCAATAGGCACCTTCACAAATCGTAATATCACGGATAGACAGATTCTTCACACCTATCAGCGTGAGGACATGAGGACGAGGATCAAAGGTTGTTACAGGTTTCAGCTCATAACTGTCAAACAACTCTGCTCCCATAAACTGAATACCATTACCATGAATCGTACCATGTCCGGAGAAAGACAGATTTTCTATATCCTTAGCCCAAATCCACATCATACCTTCACCTTCATTCTTACCAAAGGCACTTTTCCGATAGATGCTTTCATCAGGATTCGCTTTCCAGACGGAATGGGTCTCCAGGACTATATTGACATTAGACTTCAATTCGACTGGTCCAGAAAGGAATGTATGATTAGCAGAGAAAACGACATTGCCTCCTCCTGCTTGCGAACAAGCGTCGATGGTTTTCTGAATGGCAGAAGCATCATCTGTCACCCCATTGCCTTTAGCTCCAAAATCCACTACGAGAAAATCTTTGGCTAAAGCAACAAACGGCATTGCCAACAGCAATATCCAAAATAAAGTTATTCGTTTTATCATGAAAGTTTAGTCTTGTTGAATGTTGTATTTAGGTTCATTTATGTTGCAAATGTAAACAAAATAATAATAAGTTGCAAATTTTTCGCACATTATTTTATCAAAAGACCTCAAAATTTAACACTTTAGCAAGTATAGAGCACTAAAAAGAGTGTACCAGACACTCTTGAAGCGTTGAGCACCTGGCACACCTTAATTATATATAAGAGAGAAAAATTAATCAATCTCTTCGTCTGCTTCATAGCCACCCATCTCACGGATAGCATTCTTGAGCATGGTATTTTAGAAATATTAGCTTATAAAGCAGAAAATTACTACTAAAAGAATACAGAAGTGAATAAACGGATGCATACTTACAAGATTTGCTGCATATTATTTCATTTTACAAGAAAGAATACGATTATACGCATATTTATGCGCTTTTAAAACAGCAATATAATATTTTATCACATATTAGTGCAATTTTATTGCAATTTATTTGGTAGTTTAGTGATATTATTGTATTTTTGCAAGCGAAATCCGAATAATAATACATCATATGAAGGTAAAGAATAGTAGAATGGAAACCCTGAAGATGCTTATCTCAAGTCAAGAGTTAAGTTCACAGGAAGAAGTTTTGAAGGCCTTGTCAAAAGAAGGTTATAAGCTTACGCAAGCCACTTTAAGCCGCGACTTGAAACAACTGAAAGTTGCCAAAGCCGCCTCTATGAATGGTAAATATGTATATGTACTCCCTAATGAAACCATGTACAAGCGAGTTTCCAATCCTCGTTCGCTCAAAGAAATGATGATGACCCCTGGATTTCTATCCATCAACTTTTCTGGAAACATGATTGTCATCAAGACTCGTCCGGGTTATGCCAGCAGTATTGCATATAACATTGACAATCATGACATTCCTGAAATCTTGGGTACAATTGCTGGAGATGACACGATTTTCCTGGTAAAGAAAGAAGATGCTTCTGAGGAAGCACTCCTGAAATCACTCGCAAATGCCATTCCAGAACTGAAGTAAGACATACGAGAACAAAATAGAATCTCATGCATATCTATGCATGCTTTTTCATATAAGATAACAAGAACATTATAATAAAAGAAAGAGAAATGGAAGAAGTTAAAGTCATGGTGGCTGATGAAAGTCACATCAAGTACATCGACACCATTCTGACTACTATCGCAGAAGCGGCAAAGAAACGTGGTTCGGGTATCGCAAAGCGTTCACCTGAGTATGTTGCCACCAAGATGCGCGAAGCTAAAGCCGTTATCGCTCTCCAAGGAGAGAAGTTCGCAGGTTTCAGCTACATCGAAACATGGGGCAACAAGCACTATGTCACCACATCAGGTTTGATCGTTCACCCAGACTTTAGAGGTTTGGGATTGGCTAAACGTATCAAAAACCTGACCTTTACGCTTGCCCGACAGCGATGGCCTCATGCAAAAATCTTCTCTTTGACATCAGGTTCGGCTGTGATGAAAATGAACACCCAGTTGGGATATCTTCCTGTCACCTTCGCCGATCTTACTGATGACGAATCTTTCTGGCGCGGTTGTGAGGGTTGTATCAATGTAGATGTCCTCCATCGTACCAATCGCAAATACTGCATCTGTACTGCCATGCTCTTCGACCCAGAGGAGCATCTTCCTATCAAACTTCCTCAGGACGTGATAGAGAGAATCCGCAAGATTGACGGTCCATCTGCAGAGATTTAAATCCTTATATATAATAAGGTATTGACAAGAATGCCAATTTAATATTTCACATTTAACATTTCACATTAATCATAAGATTATGGCAAATAAGAAAGTTGTAGTCGCTTTTAGCGGCGGTCTCGATACATCATACACAGTAATGAAGTTGACCCAGGATGGCTGGGATGTTTATGCAGCATGCGCTAACACAGGTGGTTTCTCTGCCGAGCAGTTGAAGACCAACGAGGAGAACGCATATAAGTTGGGTGCCAAGGCATACGTCACTCTCGATGTTACCCACGAATATTATGAGAAATCATTGAAATACATGATTTTCGGTAATGTGCTCCGCAACAACTGCTACCCTATCTCTGTATCTTCTGAGCGTATCTTCCAGGCTATCGCCATCGCTCGTTACGCCAAGGAGATTGGTGCTGACGCCATCGCTCACGGAAGTACAGGTGCCGGCAACGACCAGATTCGTTTCGACATGACCTTCCTGGTAATGGCTCCTGGTGTAGAGATCATCACATTGACTCGTGATAAGGCGCTTTCTCGTAAGGAGGAGGTTGATTACCTGAACGAGCACGGCTTCTTTGCAGACTTCACCAAGTTGAAGTATTCTTATAACGTAGGTATCTGGGGAACCAGTATCTGCGGCGGTGAGATTCTCGACCCGACCCAGGGTCTTCCTGAGGAGGCTTATCTGAAGCACGTTACTGCCAAGGAAGAAGAGGCCGAACTGAAGATTACCTTCGAGAAGGGTGAGATTGTGGCTGTCAACGGCGAGAAGTTTGATGATAAGATTGCTGCCATCCAGAAGATTGAGGAGATTGGCGCTTCTTATGCCATCGGTCGCGACTGCAACGTGGGTGACACCATCATCGGTATCAAGGGTCGTGTAGCTTTCGAGGCTGCAGCTCCTAAACTCATCATCGAGGCTCACCGTCTGTTGGAAAAGAGCACTTTGAGCAAGTGGCAGCAGTATTGGAAGGACCAGGTAGGCAACTGGTACGGAATGTTCCTCCACGAAAGCCAGTACCTGGAGCCAGTGATGCCGGATATCGAGGCGATGCTGACTTCTTCTCAGCGCAACGTCAACGGTACTGCTATCCTGAAGCTTCGTCCATACAGTTTCCAGACTGTAGGTATCGATTCACCTGACGATTTGACAAAGTCTAAGCTCGGTGAATATGGTGAGATGCAGCACGGTTGGACAGCCGAGGATGCAAAGGGCTTCATCAAGGTAAGCTCTACCCCACTCCGTGTTTATTATGGTATGCACCCTAACGAGGAAAGATAATATGGTAAAAGTAGGTATTTTAGGAGCAGCTGGTTATACAGGCGGTGAGTTGATTCGCCTCCTTATCAACCATCCTGAGGCAGAGATTGTATTTGCCAACAGCGAGAGTAACGCCGGCAACCTGGTGGCTGAGGTTCACGAGGGATTGTATGGCGAGACTGATTTGAAGTTTACCGCCGAGATGCCTTTCGACCAGGTGGATGTCATCTTCTTCTGCTTCGGTCACGGCAAGAGCGAGGCGTTCCTGAAGGAGCACAATGTTCCGGAGAACGTGAAGATTATCGATTTGGCACAAGACTTCCGTCTTGCCCCAGAGACAGTGGTTGCTACCCAGCAGCCAACCCCAGCCGCTCACGATTTTGTATATGGTCTTCCAGAAATAAATGAATCAAAAATAGCCGTAGCTCAGCACGTGGCAAACCCAGGTTGTTTTGCAACCTGCATTCAACTTGGTTTGTTGCCTGCTGCTAAGATGGGCCTCATCAACAGCGATGTATCTGTCAACGCCATTACCGGTAGCACCGGCGCTGGTCAGAAGCCAGGCGCCACTACCCATTTCTCATGGCGCAACAACAACATGAGCATCTACAAGGCATTCAACCATCAGCACGTGCCTGAGATTTGTCAGAGTCTCAAGCAGACACAAGGTTATCTCGATGCAGCCATCGACTTCATCCCTTACCGTGGCGACTTTGCCCGTGGTATCTTCGCCACAGAAGTTGTGAAGACCGATAAGCCTATCGAAGAAATCGTGGCTGGTTACAAGGAGTTCTACAAGGATGCCAAGTTCACCCACTATGTGGATAAGGCTATCGACCTGAAGCAGGTGGTGAATACTAACAAGTGCCTGGTTCATGTGGATAAGTATGGCGATAAGCTCCTGATTACTTCCTGCATCGACAATCTTCTGAAGGGTGCCGTGGGTCAGGCTGTTCAGAACATGAACATCATGTTTGGTCTCGACCAGACAGCAGGTT
>ENA-ORUV01000757-ORUV01000757.1-human-gut-metagenome-genome-assembly--contig:-NODE-757-length-19550-cov-2.808_pt1 | contig 19550 bp, 18 predicted proteins | sample MGYA00242089_ERZ509229 | MGnify/ENA primary metagenome ERZ509229 (study PRJEB26280, sample SAMEA2338805) | human gut metagenome | biome: human gut; feature: human-associated habitat; material: faeces...
CCGGCCCGCATCGGCTCGTCCGGCACCCAATACGCCACCACATTGTCGTTGGTTTCGCTGACAGACGGAAGTTCGGCCAGCTGAACCTTTCCTTTGCCCCAGTTTTCCAAAGGTTCGATCCAAACGCTCGGACGCTTTTCATACATAGCTTCAGGGTCAAGATAATCACGGGGATTTCTGTCCCGCTGCATCAGCCCGAAACCTTTCGGACCGTCATCAACGAACGAACTGAGACGCAAGTGTTTCGAATTGTCCAAAGGCCGCCAGATTTTCTCGCCGTTGCCGTTAACCGCCAGCAGTCCGTCACTGTCATGGACCTCGGGTCGATAATCGTCAAAAGCCGACTTGGTGTTTTCTCCGTATAAAAACATTGAAGTCAAGGGCGCAATGCCCGGCTTGGCAATATCTTTCCGCGGAAAAAGAACCGCATTAACCCTGACCAGCGTTTCGTCCGCTTTCGGACTGACCGTAAAGGAGTAAGCGCCGGAAACGCTTTCACTGTCCAGCAAGGCATAAATGCGGACACTGTCGGCATCTTTTGCCGGCCGCTCGACCCAGAACTTCTTAAAAATCGGAAATTCCTCCGGTCCGCTTTCCGCCGTATTAATTGCCAGTCCCCGCGCCGACAGCCCGTAATTCTGGCCTTTGGCCATTGTTCTGAAATAACTGGCTCCCAAAAACGAGATTAACTCGTCATAATAATCTTCACGATTCAGCGGATAATGAAGTCTGAATCCGGCATATCCGAAATCAGCAGTTTCCCGCCCGGTATCAATCTGATTTCTCCCGAAATCAAACTCTTCGAATTTATAAGGAATTTCTCGAACTTTGCCGTCAGATATTTCATAAATTGTCACCGAATGATTAAACAATCCGCCCGGATGATAAAATTGCATTTCAAAAGGAAAATCCTGCCGATACCAAATCCCCTGCTCCCGGCGAAATCGGATATCGCTGTACTGTGCCGGCGTTAAATGCGCCAAATCTTCAGGCAAATGCAGAGTTTCGTCACGATAAGGACGGCGCGAAATTTCTTCCGCTTCTTCGATAACATGCGAAAAATCAAAACTACCGGCGGCAAGAACAGGATCCATTCCCGACAAAAACAATATTCCCGCCAGAAAAATCAATATAAAACGACGACGCATTTTCTCTCCGATATCCGTTGTTTCCGTTACGGCACCATTTTCTGCAATACCGGAATTGAATAAAAACCAAACGCATTTTCTTGTCAATACAAGAATAAACATCCTCAGAAAGAAGTACACAATTAAGTTTTTCGTTTACTCGGAAAACTAAAAGGATTATAATAAAACCATATACAAAACAACAACGGGAATTTAACATGAAATATGTTTTAATCGCCGTGTTATTGCTGGGAGCCTTAGCGGCACATCACCACAGTTTCCACGCCGGAGTTGCGCTGCTGGTTACCGTGGCTGTCGTCATCGCCCTCAAGGACGTTGCCAAAAGCATTAATGCCGGCAAATAACATATAAATCCTCCCGGATTTACAAAGGTTCCATACCTCCGCTCTATGGATATTAAAAATTTGAGGCCTTCAAAACCGCCGATTTTCTTCAAAATGCCGATAAACGATTTTGGATATCCGCGCAATCAGTTCCGCATTGTCCCGGTCACTCATCGGCGAGTCCGCAATCATTACGCCCAGATAATACTCCCGACCGTCAGGCAGCCGAACAAATCCGACATCATTATCCGCTATTTTAATCCCGTTTTCCAACCGGTCAGACGAACCGGTCTTATGCCCGACCACGACATTCGAAGGCAGATATTTCTTTATTTTATCCGCCCCGGTAGCCGTTTCCGTCATTAAAGCCTCAAAAAAACGCTTGTTTTCATTTGTCAGCCGCTCGCTTTCACGCACAACGCGCAGCAACTTAACCACGTCGGCCGGCACCGCCCGGTTAAGATATTGATTCCGAATATTTTCATGCATTTCCTGCTCATTAACTTTCAACACAATTCCCGGAAAGCCAAGTCCGCGGACATAATCCTGCGTTGCCCTGATATCGCCGCCGAACGCCAGCAAAATATCCGTCGCATTATTATCGCTCGCCGATACCATATATTTCAGCAGTTCGGCAACCGAAATTTTAAACGGAACGACCGGATAATCCTTTAACATCGGACTGTATGTGTCACGGTTTATCATCTCTTCCGTAACGATCAGAACCTTATCTTTTTCCTGATGTTCCAAAACATTCAAGGCAACAAACATTTTAAAAACGCTCATCAGCGGCATCGCCCCTTTGCCGACCGTCAAAACTTTATCGCCGCTCAAAACAGCAATTCCGACACGGCTGCCACTCCCGAACGTTGCCAGTTTCAGCTTGAGGTAAAGGGAGTTCTCAATAAGCCAGAAAGCCCATAAAACAAATAATCCCGAACAAATCAGCAAAATTTTTTTCTTCATTTCCGCTTTCTCTTTTCCGTAATCACGCATAAATTACCTTACTTGCTTTGCAGAAGCAAACTTAAGTTCTCGAACACTGGTTCTGTCCGAGAAAGAAAAGCTCCGCTTAAAACAAAAGCCCCTATCTGATGATAAGGGCTTTTAATGGCGGAGAGTACAGGACTCGAACCTGTGCATCGTTATTCACGATGACGGATTAGCAATCCGCTGCATTACCACTCTGCCAACTCTCCAGCTGTGGTACGGAGTTATAGATATATTATCTTTTCCGTGCCGTCAATAGCTATTTTCAGTTTTTTACAATTTTATCCCAGCACGATGCTCAGATAGGTCATAAAAATAAAACCGATTAAAATTGCCGCCGAACTTTTCTCCTCATTGCGGCGGATATACGTCTCCGGCAGAACTTCATTAATAATCACAAACAGCATTGTTCCGCCCGCCAAAGCCATACCGAACGGAACCAGTTTTGGGCTGAATCCCGTACCGAGAATACCCACCAGCGCACCCAGCGGCTGCATCAAGCCGCTGACGGCGGCCAACAAAGCGGCCTTAAGACGGGAAAAACGGATTGCCACCAGTGAAACCGCCACCATCAGTCCTTCGGGAATATTTTGCAGAGCAATACCGACAGCCAAGGCTTTCGGATCAAACAGTTCCTGCCCGGCATAAGCCACGCCGACCGCCAATCCCTCGGGAAACTTATGAATGGCAATCGCAAAAATAAACAGCAGCGAACTGCGCATATTAATCGCCCCTTCCCCGTGCTTGCCGCTGTATTCATGTTCATGGGGAACGACTTCATGTAAAATCCAGATAATCCCCACACCGCCGATTACCGCCAAAACAATCCACAATCCGCCCAGATAGTGATTTGCCTCCACCTGGTTAATACTGGCCGCTGCCGGCGCCAACAGCGTAAACACCGATGAAGCAAGCATAATGCCTGCCGCAATATTCAGCATAAAATCAATATTTTCATGACTGTAATGTTTTTTGCAAAAAATCAGAAAGCCGCCCAACCCGGCAAACAAACTGGTAAAAACCGCGGCAATCGTTCCGTGCCACAAAATGCTTTCCGTCATATTTCTCCCTTTTCTATTTTAGCCATGATCCGCCGATAAGCCGGAAACATCTTCTCTTCGCCCGAAAGCGCAATCATTTCAGCGTTTCTGACCCAGCGCAGGGCAGAATTTTCTTCCGGCGCCGTCACCAAAGTTTCATGCTCATCGGCCTCAATCAAATAAGTCACGTCAAAATGCAAATGCGCCGGAACAAACTGCCCTCGCTTAACATGCGCCTCAACCGTCAACACGGATAGACTTACAATTTTATTATTTATAAACAAATTCGTAAGGCCTGTTTCTTCACGAACCTCTTTAATTGCGGTTTGTTTCAAATCCCTTTCACCGTCGGCATGTCCGCCCGGCAAAGCCCAAACCCGATATAAATTATGAAAACACATTAAAACCTTATCTCGGCGCGCATTGCTCACCCAGGTGGTGACAGTCACATGCCCGACAAGATTTTCCCGGTCATACGACGTTTCGCCAAAGGCTTCCAAAAACCGCAAAAATGCAACTTTATCGGCCGTTTCCCTGTCATCACTCGGCAGATAATTTCTGATTGCTTCCGTTAATTCCGTCACCTGAGCCTCTCATTCAAATCCGGACGCACATGCGACCCTGCCTGAGTAAGAACATCAACGGCACAAAGCTGCCCTGTTTCCACGGCCTTTTCAATTGGCATACCGCGGCTCACGGCATAAAGAAAACCGCCGGCAAAAGCATCTCCGGCGCCGGTAGTATTGACAACGTTTTCTACTTTAAGCGGCTGAAAATGCTGCCATTTTCCCTGAGAGCGGACATCAACTCCGTTTGCCCCCAATGTTTTAACCGCCACCGGCGGAAGAACAGATTCACCCAAGGCTTCAAACTCTTTTTCATTCCCCAGCAAAATGTCAATATGTTTCATATATTTGGCAAAGAAATCAAACTGTTGCACAACAATTTGCGGATCGCTCAGCGTAAAGGCGATGCGAATCAAATTTTTCCGGGCGGCATTTATAATTTTTTTAACGGTCAGCAGATTGTTGTCCAGCCAATAACCCTCCATAAACAGCATACGGCTCTCAGCCACCAGTTCCATATTAACGCTGTTAAAGGGAATAATCTTGGACGCCCGCAACTTGGCGCAAATTGACTTTTCACCGTCTTTATGCACCAAAACCACCGAACAGCCGGTAGCATTTTCCTTATCAATAAAAAGGCCGGGATAAATATTGTAGTTTTTCAGGCTTTCCGTAAAAAAGGTGCCGTATTTATCCATTCCGATTTTGCCGATAAAACAGGCTTTTCCGCCTAAGGCCGCAAAAGCTTTCATTGAATTTGCCACCGACCCGCCGGCAGAAACCTGATTATTTTTGCTGAAATGCAGAATTTCTTCAAACTCGTCTATCCGGGTTCGGAAAAAGCCTCCTCTGTCGGAAATGTGCATATTAGCAAAAGCCTGATTTTCAGCTGCCAGAGTTGTCAAATCGACAATAGCATTCCCCATTCCGACAATATCAAACATCTTCCGCCCCTTTTACTAAGTAAAGTTGGATAATCAGATTAGTAATAGGATTAAGGGCGGTTAAAGCGAAGTACTGCGGCAGTAAAAATAGTCCTGTGGACTATTTTCTGCCGAAAAGCAATGAGACAAGATGTTGTGAGCCAGTGAAAACGAAGCGAAACAACAACTTAGTCGAAATTGGAACAAGTACGTGAGCATTTAACCGTCCCGTAAATCCTGTACTAATAATCAATTAGACAGCTTTACATTGACAATTTGGTTTTAAGCAACTCATTAACCACTCCCGGATTAGCTTTGCCGCCCGATTTTTTCATTACCTGGCCGACAAACCATCCCATCAAACCAACCTTTCCGCCTTTATAGGCCGCTACATTATCCGGGTTTTCGGCAATAACGGCATCAACCACCGCCTCAATTGCACCGGTATCGGTCACTTGCTTCAGGCCTTTTTCTTCAACGATTTTCTCGGGATCTTCACCGGTTTCGGCCATAATTTCAAATACGTCTTTGGCTATTTTGCCGGAAATAACGTCAGCGCCGATAAGACCGACCAACTGCCCCAGCTGTTTGGCTGAAATCGGGCTTTCTTCAATGGAAATTCCCTTGCGGTTCAGCATTGCGAAAAAATCGCCCATCAGCCAGTTGGCCACTTTTTTGGCATCCTGCCCTTCTGCGGCTTTTTCAAAGAAATCAGCCGTTTCCTTATTCTCGCAAATAACCATGGCGTCATACTTCGTCAGCCCCAGTTCATTGACAAAACGGGCTTTTTTTGCATCCGGCAGTTCCACCAAATCACGCCGCGTCTGTTCAATATAATCATCGGTCAGCACCAACGGCAGCAAATCCGGCTCCGGAAAATAACGGTAATCATGCGCATATTCTTTTTTACGCAACAGGCCGGTCTTACCGGTCAGCGGATCAAACTTACGGGTTTCCTGTTCAATGGTTCCGCCGGCTTCATAAACTTCAACATGTCTTTTTGCTTCGTTTTCAATCGCCTGCATAACAAACTTCACGGAGTTTACGTTTTTCATCTCGCAGCGGCAGCGCAGTTCATCCGAACCGTACGGGCGCACCGAAACATTGACGTCGCAGCGCATGGAGCCTTCATCCATATTGCCGTCGCAGGTACCGAGATAACGCAGAATGGAACGAAGCTTTTTCAAAAAGGCTCCGGCCTCTTCCGGCGAACGGAAATCCGGTTTGGTCACAATTTCCATCAGGCCGACCCCTGCCCGGTTCAAGTCAATAAAAGTTTTCTTCGGATCAAGATCATGAATGGATTTGCCGGCATCCTGCTCAATATGCATCCGCTCAATGCCGATATCCTTGGTCGTTCCGTCTTCCAAATCAATTGTAACCTTTCCCTCGCCGACAATCGGATACTGGAACTGCGTAATCTGATACCCCTGCGGCAAATCGGCATAAAAATAGTTTTTGCGGGAAAAAGCCGAATATTTGTTAATCACCGCATTCAGCCCCAAACCGGTTTTAACCGCCTGATGAACGCATTCTTTATTTAAGGTCGGCAGCATACCGGGCATACCCGCATCAATGAAAGAAACGTTTTCGTTCGGATCGGCACCGTATTCGGTCGATGCCCCGCTGTACATTTTTGATTTTGAAATAATCTGGCAGTGAATTTCCAAACCGCAGATAATCTCCCACTTGCCTTTGGCTGTTTCAATAACATAAGCGCTCATAATACTACTTCCTTACAAACTTGGCATCAGCTTCCAATGCGGAAGCAATTTTGAATACGGTTGCTTCGTCAAAAGCCCGGCCGATAACCTGTAATCCCAGCGGCAGGCCTGCGGCTGAAAGCCCGATCGGCAGACTCAACCCCGGCAGCCCGGCCAAATTGACCGAAACCGTAAACACATCATTCAAATACATATTAATCGGATTTTCCTGCATTGACTTGTCGCCGATGGGGAATGCCGCCGTCGGCGCCGTCGGTGTCAAAATGGCGTCGCATTTTTCAAAGGCCCGGATAAAATCGCGGCGAATTAACTGGCGAACCTTTTGCGCTTTCAGATAATAAGCGTCATAATATCCGGCAGACAACACATAAGTTCCGATCATAATCCGGCGTTTCACCTCGGCTCCGAAACCCTCGGTGCGCGTATTGATATACAAATCATCCAAATGCTGGCCGGGAACACGCAACCCGTAACGAATGCCGTCATAACGGGCCAAATTGGAAGAAGCCTCAGCCGGAGCAATAATGTAATAAGCCGCCAATGCATATTTGGTATGCGGCAGAGAAATATCGACAATTTCCGCTCCGCGGGCTTTCAGCATTTCTATCCCCTTGTCCCAATAAGCGGCAATCTCGGCATTCAGCCCGTCGGGACGATATTCCGCCGGAATGCCTATTTTCAAGCCTCTGACATCCTGCCCCAGAAAACTTTCAAAATCAGGCACATCAACCGGCGCCGATGTCGAATCTTTCAAAATCAGGAACCGCCACATCGGCCGAGGTACTGTCTTTGGCATCATAACCGGACATCGCCGTCAGCATAATAGCCGCATCGCGGACATCTTTGGCAATCGGCCCCGCCTGGTCCAGAGAAGAAGCAAAAGCAATAATGCCGTAACGGGAGCAACGGCCGTAAGTCGGTTTGATTCCGGTCACGCCGCAAAAAGCCGACGGTTGGCGGATTGACCCGCCGGTATCTGTTCCGGTGGCACCGGCACAGATATTGGCAGCAACCGCAGCGGCAGAACCGCCGGAAGAACCGCCGGCAACCAGCTTTTCATTCTTGCTCCAGGGGTTGACGGCCGGTCCGTAATAACTGGTTTCATTACTGCCTCCCATGGCGAATTCATCCATGTTCAACTTGCCCAAAACGGCTGCCCCGGCAGACAACAGCTTACCGGTAACGGTTGATTCATATTGCGGCACGAACCCGTCGAGAATATGTGAGCAGGCCGTGGTACGAATACCTTTTGTGCAGAACAAATCCTTAATTCCCAGCGGAATACCCTCCAAAGCTCCGTTGGTTCCGTCGGCATACCGCCTGTCGGAAGCTTTAGCCTGTTCCAAAGCAATTTCCGGCGTTTCCAGCACATAAGCATTATATTGACGATTGCTCTCCATCGCCTTAATATAGGCAGAAACAACCTCCGTTGCGGTAAAGTCACGTTTTTTCAACCCGTCACGGGTTTCGGCTATTGTCAGCTTGGTTAAATCACTCATTCTACACTCTCTTTTTTTGCACCTTTAATCAAATTTAACTGCTCTTTTAATTCTTCCATCGGTATCTGAAATTGCTTTCCGTCCCGGCCGACCTGCATACCGGCGGCATCAACCTTGATTTCAACCGGTTTTCCGTCTTTGCTGCCGACGATTGACAAACCGTTCGGCCCGATTTTAACGTTAAACTTATTACCTTGGGAATCTTCTTTCACCAGATTAATGCCGTCGCTTCCCATACTCACACCGGGCACATTCTCCCGAATTCCCTGAACAACCTTGTATATGCTCCAGGCTTTCCATATTCCCCAGCCTAACAAAGCCAGTACGGCAATCAACAGCACAAGTTTCACATTTTTTTTCATTGGCACACCTTTTCTAAAATCCCCGCATGGCCCGGCCTGAACCGCACAACAGAAAAAACCGCTTATTCCACCACCTTGGGAACGACAAAATATCCGTATTCCGCCTGCGGAGCGTTAGCCAGCACTGCCGCCGACTGATTGCCCTCGGTCACTTTGTCTTCGCGGCAGACAATATTGCTCTCGTTAACCGACACCAGCGGCTCGACATCATCGGTATTAACTTCGTTTAACTGCTCAATCCAATTCAGAATTTTATTAAATTCCTGTTCGGTTGCTTCAATTTTATCGTCTTCAATCCGCAGGCGCGACAAAAACGCCACTTTTTTGACTGTTTTCTTATCTATTGCCATTCTTTGTTCCTTTTCTTTACAAATCCAGCTTAAACGGAGGTAAAACCGTTTCATATTGCAATCTTTTTAGCATATTAACCGATTCAATATCAAGTCCCATTTGATTTATAACTTTATTAACCGATATTTTCGGACCGCCGCCGACCAGCTCGGCAATTTTTTCCTGCAGCGTTTTGGCTTTCGGATAATAGGCGATTCCGAAGCGGCTTTTGGGAGGAATACCGCCCAGTTGCTTGGCATACGCGACAGCCCGGTCTATTCCGCCGATTTCATCGGCCAAACCGTTTTCAACCGCCTGAATACCGGTCCATACCCTGCCCCGCGCCAGCTTGTCCATTTTCTCAGGCGAAATATTCCTTGCCGCGGCAACTTTTGCGGTAAAATCGCGATAAACATTGTCCAGCGACCGATTGAAAACCTCTTTTTCCCGCTCGCTGAATTTATGATTTGCCGATAAAATGCCGGCATTGTCGCCAAACTTGACTTCGCCCCAGTTAATCTCAAGCTTATCCCACAGGCCGGCCAAAACCATCTTGCCTCCCAGCACACCGATAGAGCCCGTTACCGTCGATGCTTCCGCCAGAATTTTATCCCCCGGAAGCGCAATGAAATAACCGCCGGAAGCGGCATAATCTCCCATCGAAACCACAATCGGCAGCTTGCGTTTTTCTTTCAGACGGCTTAAGGCATTCCAAATTTCGGCGGAAGCCGTATAACTGCCGCCCGGACTGTTAATCCGCAGAAGCAGCGCTTTCACATATTTGTTGTTGGCAATTTCGTCCAGCTGCTGAATCAGCGTTTCTGACCCGACAATGCTCTCCCCCTGCAACGGATTGCTCAGACTCTTTCCGCCGCTGATGGTTCCGTCAACCACCAGAAAGGCAATGGTCGGCAGTTTTTTGCCGCTTTCCTCCAAACTATAGGCATAATCATACACGTCTATCATTTCGCCTTTGGTCTCATCCAAAACCTTTTCCAGCAAATCCGGTTTAAAGGCCGTTTTGTCAATCAAGCCTTCTTTCAGTCCCTCATCCGCAGACAAAGGCGCCCGGTTGACCAGCCGGCGGAAAATATTTTCATCAAGTTTTCGGTCGGCACAGACATCTGCGACAATCCGGTCATAAAGGCTCTGCCCAAGACGCTCCGTTTCTTCCCGGTATTGCGGCGTAAAGGCGCTGTTCAGAAAAGAAGCCGCAGCATTTTTATATTCATGCCGGGCATAAAATTCGGCCGTTATTCCCACTTTGTCCAGCAAACCTTTCAAAAAGGGAACTTCAATGTTCAAACCGGTAATGCCGATTTCGGTATTCGGCTGCATCCATATCTCATCAAAGGCCGATGCCAGATAATAATCGTCCGTACCGCCGCCGAAACTGCCCATGCCCGAAGAATAGAGATAAGCCTTTTTGCCGGTCGAACGAAACGCTTTCACCGCCTCTCTCAAATCCTGAATCTGCGCCAGCCCCAGACTGGTATTGCCGACATCGGCCACCAAAGCCTGAACCTTATTGTCCAAAGCCGCCACATTAACAGCCTTAATCAAATCATAAAAAGAAAGCGACGGCTCTTCGCTGAACTCCGCCAGCAAATCATCGCTGCGGCTTTCCGGATACGGGCGGTCCAAGTCAAGCGTAAGAACGGCCCGTGAAGGCACGGGATGCACCATCACCGACGGACTTCCCAGCATATTTGCCAAAACGACCAACAGTAAAATAAACAGCAATCCGAACAACGCAAACGAATAAGTAAGCGATTTCAGCAAAATGCGCGCAGCCGCCGCTTTGCTTTTCTTTATCTTTAGTTCCGGAAAAGGCTTGTTAAATTCCGTCATCTGAACCTCTTTCATTTGTCACCTGTGCTTAAGTATAGGCGGCTTACGGCATATCACAAGTTTTTCTTGTTTTTTCCACAATATAACAACGCATTATGCCAAATAAAAGGCCGGATCGGTTACCCGCCCGGCCTTCGCAAAATCAAAAACGGCTTAGAATTCGGCCAAAACCTCACCGGATTCATGTGCATTTTTCAACGAAACCATGCCGACGACATGATATCCCGCATCAACATGCAGAACCTCACCGGTAATGGCCTCGCCCAAAGGAGACAGCAAAGCCAGAGCGGCACGGCCGACTTCTTCCTGAGTAACGTTGCGCTGCAGCGGGGCATTCAGTTCATTCCAACGCAGAATTTTGCGGAAATCGCCGATACCTGAAGCAGCCAGAGTCTTAATCGGGCCGGCGGAAACTGCATTAACGCGAACGCCCTGCTGTCCCATATCAACTGCGGCATAACGAACGGCGGCCTCCAAAGCTGCTTTGGCAACGCCCATAATGTTATAATTCGGCAGAGTTCTTTCGCCGCCCAGATAAGTCAGGGTAACGATGGAACCGTTTTCGCTCATGTAAGGCGAAGCGCAGCGGCAAGTCTCGAGCAAAGAATAGCAGGAAATATGCATCGTGTTCAAAAAGTTCGGCAGCGTGGTATCGATTGTGCGGCCTTTCAGTTCGTTTTTGTCAGAAAAAGCAATGGCATGAACAACAAAATCGATTTTGCCCCATTTTTCGCCCAGTTCTTTAAAGCAGGCTTCAACGCTGGCAGAGTCGGTCACGTCGCATTGAATCAAAGTCGGTTCAAAACTCAGAGTCTCCGAAAGCGGTTTAACTCTTTTTTCCAAAGCTTCGTTCTGATAAGAAAATGCAATTTGTGCGCCTTGGGCGTCCAATGCCTGAGCAATGCCCCAGGCGATTGACTTATCGTTAGCCAGACCCATAATCAGGCCTTTTTTACCTGCCATAAGCGGTGCTGCTGTAGTCATAATATTTTCCTTTGCTTTATTAATAAAATTAATGTAGAAATTTAATAGCTAGTTTATTAATAAATTCTGCGTCCTTTGTAAACAACTTTTTTTGCGAGACAGGTATGTATTGGAAAACTCTTTTAAAAAACGGCCTTAAAAACAAATTCGGACAAATGTTTGCCACCAGCCGGGAATTTCTGTTTTTCCTTTCCAAACGTGCCAAAAACGACACTATTTTCCGGGTTGCCGCCTCGCTCAGCTACACCTCGCTGATTGCCATCGTTCCGCTGTTTGCCATCGGCCTGGCTATTTTTTCGGCCTTTCCCGTTTTCAACAGCGTCAGAGGACAAATTGAAGATTTTCTGCTCAAAAACTTTGTTCCCACCATCGAGCAGGAAGTCAGCCAGTATTTTTCCGAATTTCTGAACGCCACCGGACAGCTGACCACCATCGGCGTCGTCGGGCTGGCCATCACCGCCATTTTAATGCTCTCAACCATTGAAAACAGCCTGAACTTCATTTTCAAAGTCACCCGTCCGCGGCGATTCACCACCAAAGTAACACTGTACTGGACTGTCATCACTCTCGGTCCGCTGTTGCTCGGCGCCGTTTTTTCCCTCCGCGGCTACCTGTTCACCCTGCAGCAGATGATGCCTGAAGACATGGCCGGCAAAGGCATTATGCTCGGCAATCTCCTGCCTGCCGCCATCAACCTTTTTCTGCTGCTTCTGGTTTATGTGCTGGTTCCCAACAAAAAAGTTCATATCAAAAACGCCTTTTTCGGTGCTCTGGTCGCAATTGTTCTGTTCTGGCTGCTCCGTAAAGGCTTCACCAGCGCCATAACCATGACCGCCACTTACAAAACTCTCTACGGTGCCCTGGCCACCCTGCCCATCTTTCTGATTTGGATGTACCTGGCCTGGGCCGTTGTCATTTTCGGCGCCGTTTTCACCGCCGCACTTGAGGAATATCAACAGCTTGACGAACGCCAGCTGAAAAAAGTTCTCGTCGCCGGCAAGCCCGAAAAAAGATAAGAATTTTTTTGAAAATTCCTCTTGCAAAAAGAACAAAAGTAGTACATGATGATTTTCATCGGGATAACTGTCATCGGCAAATTGTAATTTTTACAAATAAGGCGGATAACAGTAATATCATTAATTTGTTCAACCATACAGAAAGAAAGACGACATGGAAAAAGATAAAGCACTTGACGCCGCGCTGAGCCAGATTGAACGCGCTTTCGGCAAAGGCTCGATTATGCGCCTCGGCCAAAACAGCCATATTGACATTGAAGCCATCTCCACCGGTTCGCTCGGCATCGACATCGCGCTCGGCATCGGCGGAATGCCCAAAGGCCGCATTATCGAAATCTACGGCCCGGAAAGCTCCGGCAAAACGACGCTGGCTTTGAGCGTCATCGCTCAGGCTCAGAAAAAAGGCGGCACCTGTGCCTTTATTGACGCCGAACATGCGCTTGACCCCGGCTATGCCAAAAAAATCGGCGTAGATATTGAAAATCTGCTGATTTCCCAGCCGGATGCCGGTGAACAGGCTCTTGAAATTGCCGACACGCTGGTCCGTTCCGGCGCCATTGACGTTCTGGTTGTCGACTCTGTGGCTGCCTTGGTGCCGAAAGCCGAACTGGAAGGCGAAATGGGTGATTCGCACATGGGGCTGCAGGCCCGCTTGATGAGTCAGGCACTGCGTAAACTGACCTCCACCGTCTCCCGTTCCAACACGCTGATCATCTTCATCAACCAAATCCGCATGAAAATCGGCGTCATGTTTGGCAATCCGGAAACCACCACCGGCGGTAACGCCCTCAAATTCTACGCCTCCGTCCGCATTGACATTCGCCGCGTCGGCTCCATTAAAGACAAAGACGATGTCATCGGCAGTCAAACCCGCGTCAAAATCGTCAAAAACAAAGTTGCTCCCCCGTTTAAGGTTGTTGATTTCGACATCATGTACGGCGAAGGCATTTCCAAAACCGGCGAACTGATTGATCTCGGCATCAAAGCCGGACTGGTTGAAAAAGCCGGCGCCTGGTTCTCCTACAAAGGCGAAAAACTCGGTCAGGGACGCGAAAACGCCAAATTGTTCCTGCGCGACCATCCTGAAATTGCCGACGAAATCGAGAACAAAATCCGTGCTGATGCCGGACATTTGACGACCGAAATGATTGGCGATGACGAGCCCGCGGAGGAAGAAGCCTAAGCTAAACCGTCGCAATAAAAAAAGAGGTATCTTTTTTGATACCTCTTTTTTTTTGCACCAAGACCAGCCTGTCTTTAAGGAACCAGCATAAAAGCAGGACGCCCCTGCGGCGGCAGCTGGGTAAAAGCGGCCGGAGGATTGGACGGCTGTGGTTCCGGATTGCCGTACATTCCCAGAAAAGAGAGAAAATAAAGAACAATATAAAAAGCAACCGCGGCAATCCGCAGAATTTTAACCAAACTCACATCTTCCCTGAACGGAACGTCTGCCGCATCTTTGTTAATCAGACATATCTCCGCAATTGCCCAAACCTGCACAAAAACCAGCGGAATAAAACACAAAAATCCCGAAAACAGCGTAATCAAAAGCTGAATTGTGGCTTTTCGCGTATAGCCCGCATAATAATTGTGCACTCCGAACAACCCCAGCAGCCATCCCAAAACCACATAAGCCACACCGCTTTTGGCGCCGCCTTTATAATCGACATGGCGGCTGATAATTGCCTGTTTGAGACTGACATATTCCTCTTCGTTCAAAATATTGCGATCCCTCAGTTTGGCCAGCTTTTCCAAATTATCTATATCATCCATGACTCTCACTCCTAAAAAAACATTGCTGACAGGGATATAATCACGATTAGCCGGAATCCAACCTAAAAAAAAGAACTCCCCGACCTCCCGGCCGAAGAGTTCTCCGCTGAATAAAGCTTTATACAGAAAGAATACTGCGTTTGACCATTATTCCGCTGCTGTTTTTTTGCAGCTCATGCTTTTCAAACATATTCTGCATTCTGGTCACTCTGTCGTCTATGCTTTCCAGTCTGACGACAAATATCTTCGCTTTAACCGGTGTACGCGGATCGCGAAAACTTACCAAAACGCGTTCTCCGTTAATCTCAAACAAACCGAAGAACGAATAAGCGGCAATCGGAGAAAAGCTGAGCTTCTTATCTTCATAAGAATTGACAAAAACGACCGCTTTAGTCTTAAAATACCCGTGGAAAATAACCTCATAGGTATCTGCTTCATACGAAGTTCCTGCCAAAATGTTCGGCAAACTCTGCTGAATGTCTTCCAAGCTCAAATTCTCTTTCTGCGGCAAATTTGCAATTCCGTCAAAAGCCGCCTTTACTTCTGTAACAATATACTTCTTCATCTCGATAAAAAAATTTAAAGTGAAACAATAATTCATTTATGTTTTTAGCTAATATCACATTTTGTCTAAAAAACAAGAATTATTTTACTTGCGCCAGAAATTTTTTGTAAAAACGACCAAAATTGTCACGACTTCCAAGCGCCCGAGCAGCATGGCAAATGCCAGCACATACTTTGCCGCGTCGGGCAAACTGCTGAAATTTCCGGCCGGGCCGACAATCGGGCCGACTCCGGGGCCCGAGTTGGTAATACAGGCAATAACCGCGCTGAATGCGGTTTCAAAAGACAGCCCGCTTAAAGCCACCAAAACGCTCAAAGCGGCAATGCTCAGCATATATCCGGCAAAAAACACAAAAACCGATGAAACGACCGCATTGCTGACGGTTAAAGAACCGACTTTTATCGGCAAAACGCGGTTGGGATCCGTGGCAATTGTCAAAGATTTGCGAAGAAAGGCCAAAATCACCTGCCAGCGAAAAATCTTTATAGAACCGGAGGTCGATCCCGTACAACCGCCCGTCAGAGCAAAAATGATAAACAATGTTCCGGCAAAAGCGCCCCACTGCATATAGTCGGTTGAGGCAAAACCGGTTGTCGTCACAATTGAAATAATGTTAAACGATGAATAGCGCAGCGCCTCCCAAAAGCCGTAAACCCCTTCAAACACCAGCCAGCAGGACGTAAACAGAATATAAACCGCCAACACCTTCAAAAAAGTGATAACCTGCTGCGTCCGAAAAGAATGCAAATCCTGATTTTGCACCAGCATAATATAAAAGGTCATCGGCAAAGCGCCTAAAACCATAAACAGCGACAAAACGACCTCAACGCTGACGCTGTCATAAAAACCGACGGAGGCATTCTTTATTCCCAGGCCGCAGGTCGCAATCGCCGACATGGCATGATTCGCCGCATCAAACCATGACATCCCTACCCCATACAGCGAAACCGTGCAGGCCGCGGTCAGCAAAATATAAACCAGCATAATACGCTTGGCGATATAATTGAACTTCGGCATAAACTTGTCATCAATATCCGAATTTTCCCGCTGAAAGATCTGCATTCCCCCGATTCCCAAAAACGGCAGCATGGCCACGGCAAACATAACGATTCCCAAACCGCCGAGACTGCTGAGAATTGACCGCCACAGCAATATTGCCTTCGGCATAATCTCGACATCTGGCAGAATGGTTGCTCCGGTCGTGCTCAACCCCGACATCGTTTCAAACAAAGCATCGGCAAAATGAGGAATGGAACCATAAAGCAAAAAAGGGAGCGTTCCCAGCAAAGTCAGGCTCACCCAGCCGCAGACCGTAATCAAATACCCCTGCTGCAGCGTAATTTTCTTAATATTCATCCGGTTGGCCAGAAACAACGACAAACCGATAAACAGGCAAATAATCGATGAACTCAGAAAATGCGACCAGCCGGCTCTGGTCCAATACATATCCAAGAATGCCGGAATCAGCATCGCCAACCCCAGCACGCTTATCAGATATCCGTTAATCATTAAAACCGGCTGCCACATCAGAGCATTTCCTTTTAATCAAAACGGTCTTTACAACGCCACGTTTTTTGAAAACTTGTGAGTTACCAGCATCCGGTTGATGTTTTCTCCGCCCACATAGCACATTCCGGTTGCAATATCCTGAAACGTATAGGCAACAATACTGCAGCGGACGACCTGATTTTTAACCACGTTTTCCAAAAACTTCTTGGCTTCCAGTCCCAGTTCGGTCTCCGGATTGACATAAATGCCATACAGAAAGATGTAAGTTCCGTCCACCTCGATTTCATTGGCATTATAAACCTTGGTCACGCCGATGACTTCCTTCGGCTCGTCCAGATAAATCAACGGCAGATTGCGCTTAACCTTTCTTTTCACCGGCTGAGGAACCTCTTCCCGAACATTTTCCTCCGCAGCTGCCGGAATTTCGGAATCATCGACTGCGGCATCGGTATTTTCGGCGGGCAAATCGCTGTCAACCGGAATTTCCTCTGCATAATCGGGAACTTCGACAATATCTACCGGTCTCGGTGCACTGCTGGCCCGCTCGAAAATAGCCCGGCGGTTGGCATTAACGTCAACGCTCGGAAAATCGACCAGCTTATCAGTCCCCTTTTCGGCCTGACTTTTTTTCTCCGTCAGAGACGGCATGGTTATTTTAAAATCCTTGGGAAGAACACCTTTGGTCTTTTCAGAAACAAAACCGGTCACAACAGACGTATATTGCTTGATTTTGCTCCAATACCACAGATGAACCTCCGCCGGTTTGACGCCGCGGAACGTCGGTGCCATAAACAGAATAAACAACACGGGAAAAAAGATTAACGGCTTTCGCAGCGGAAACAGCAAAAGCATTATCGTTTTGTGCAGCAGGGCTTTCCAACCGCGCAACGGATAAATATTATCGTCTTCTCTTCTTCTCATTCTCATTTCTTATCACTTCCGTATTTTGCTTTCAGCTCTTCGGTTTTTTCCGGAGCAATCCGCTCAAACAGAGCGTCGCCGACTTCAAATTTATGTCCGGGCTGCAAAGCCTCAATTTCCTTGGCCGCGTTAAAGCCTTTCAAAACCGGCATATCTGCCGCATTCAAACCGAATTTGGCAAGAATTTTGGCTGAAGTTTCCGGCATAACCGGAGCGCTCAGCAGAGCATAAATGCGAATAAGATTCAGGCAGACCCGCAAAATAGCCGCCGCCCGTGCCGGATCCGTTTTGATAACCGTCCAGGGTTCGGTAACCGAAATATAGTTGTTGCCGTCCACCCAGATGGCGCGCAGCTCGTTCATCGCCTTCTTAAATTCCAGCCCTTCCATATATTTGCAGTAATTGTCGGCTTTTTCCTGCAAATCGGCAATCAGTTTTTCTTCAACTTCGGTCATTTCCCCGCCGGCCGGAACTTCCGCCCCGATTTTGGAAGCGGTCATTTTCATTACCCGGGAAACAAAATTACCCAGCACCCCGTTCAAATCTTTGTTGACCACGCCGGCAAACAAATCAAACGTAAAGCTGGAATCCGAAGCTTCCGGCGCATTGGAAATAAGCCAATAGCGCCAGTAATCCGCCGGAAACTCCTTAACAGCGTCTTCGGCAAACACGCCGCGCTGTTCTGATTTTGAAAACTTTCCGCCCTCAAAGGTCAAATAGCTCATACCTTTCAGATAATCCACCTTGGTCCAGTTTTCACCGGTTCCAAGCAGCGTCGCCGGAAAAGAAATCGAGTGGAACGGCACATTGTCCTTGCCCATAAACTGAACATAATAAACGTCTTTCGCGTCCAGCCACCAGTCTTTCCAGTTTCTCTCGCCCGGTTTTTCGTCGGCCCACTGCTTCGTTATGCCGAGATAGCCGATCGGCGCGTCAAACCACACATAAAAAACCTTGTCTTCAAAACCTTTTTTCGGCACCGGAAACCCCCACTTCAAATCGCGGGTGATACAGCGCGGGCGCAAACCTTCTTTAAGCCACTTCTGGGCAATGGAATAAGCTACGTCGGGCCAAAACGGCTCTTTGCTTTTCACCCATTCCGCCAGCTGTTTTTCCAGCTTCGGCAAATTCAAAAACAGATGCTTGGTCTCGCGCACTTCCAAATTGGTCGAACCTGAAATCGTGCTCCGCGGATTAATCAGTTCCGTCGGATCCAAAACCTTGGTGCAGTTCTCGCACTGGTCACCGCGGGCTTTGTCATAACCGCAGTGCGGACAGGTTCCGGTCACATAGCGGTCAGGCAGAAAACGGTTGTCATCAATCGAGAAAATCTGCTTGATGCTTTCTTCTTCAATCAAACCGTTTTTATCCAGCTGTTCAAAAATATGATAGGTTATTTCCCTGTTCTGCTCACTGCTGGTGCGCCCGAAATAGTCAAACGACAGATTAAAGGCATCATAGGCTTCTTTGTGGCGGTTATGATATTTCAGGCAGTAGTCGGCAACATCCATGCCTTCTTTCGCCGCACCCACTTCCGACGGCGTGCCGTGCTCATCGGTTCCGCAGACATATAACACTTCATGTCCCATCATTCGCATGTAACGGGCATAAACGTCTGACGGAAGCAGACAACCGACCAAATGCCCCAGATGAGGCACCCCGTTAACATAAGGCAAAGCTGATGTAATCAATATCTTAGACATGAAAGTTAATCTCCGTTTTTATTATTTTTGCTTAATTTTACCGCTTAATCTTACACATATTTCACCAATTAACAAGCAAAAAATCCCTTTTCCACCCTGCTTTTGCCTGCCCCATTGCTGTCATTGCCCGACTTGATCGGGCAATCCACAACCTACCCTTCAGCCATCACCTCTTGGACATTCCGGTCAGGCCGGAATGTGACGTATTGGTAAATTTTCATTGCTCAATACCTCAGAAAGACATGCTCCGACTTTTCTCTCCGTCATGCTCCGGCACAATATTTCTGTCATGCTCCAGCACAATATTTCTGTCATGCTCCGGC
>ENA-ORUV01000759-ORUV01000759.1-human-gut-metagenome-genome-assembly--contig:-NODE-759-length-19500-cov-4.56529_pt1 | contig 19500 bp, 20 predicted proteins | sample MGYA00242089_ERZ509229 | MGnify/ENA primary metagenome ERZ509229 (study PRJEB26280, sample SAMEA2338805) | human gut metagenome | biome: human gut; feature: human-associated habitat; material: faeces...
GGCAGCGGCTGACGGTCGTCGGCCACGGCCGTTTCCTCGCGTGGATGCGTGCCCGGGGCAAGAACAAGGTGCCGCGGCTGGTCAACGACCGTCGTGTGGCCGACGAGATACTGGCGTTCGGCGGGGAAACGAAGTGACGGCGCGTTTTGCTGCGGCGTAATGCCGTGATGCACCGTTGCGGAGCACTCCGGCGGCTGTCCGGAGCGGCCGGGCAGTATTTAGGATGTAAAACAAATATCGTATAATATGTATATAGCCATTGCAGGCAATATCGGAAGCGGGAAGACCACGCTGACCCGGATTCTGACCGAGCGTTACAACGCCAAAGCCTACCTCGAGGAGTGCAACAACCCCTACATCGGCGATTTCTACGAGGACATGAACCGCTGGTCGTTCAATTTGCAGATCTACTTCCTCGGGAGCCGCATTCAGCAGACGATGGATATGCTGGCCGACAACCGCGATTCGGGGGCGATCTTCCAGGATCGCACGATCTACGAGGATGCGCATATCTTCGCGGACAACCTCCACGAAATGGGGCTGATGGCCTCGCGCGACATCGAAACCTACATGAAACTGTTCCGGCTGATGACCACGCTCATCCCCAAGCCCGACCTGCTGATCTACCTCAAGGCGAGCGTGCCGACGCTCATTTCGCAGATCCGCAAGCGCGGCCGCGAATACGAGATGAACATCGACGAATTATACCTCAAGCGTCTGAACGACAAGTATAACAACTGGATCGACAACATCTACGAAGGCGATGTGCTGGTCGTCGACAAAGACCATGAGGATTTCGTTTCCGACCCTACGGTGCTGGAGAAGATATGTGCGCGCCTCGATGCGCTCGAAAACAGATAGCGACGCATGACGCTGCCTGAGAAATTCGCCGCACGCGTCCTTTCGGAGCTGGGGCCGGAAGAGGGGGCGGCGCTGTGCGCCGCACTCGATACCGAGCCGCCCGTGTCCGTGCGGCTGAACCCTGCCAAATGTGCCGGTGCGGCCGAACCCGGAGCGGTGCAGGACGGCACCGGGGCGGCACCGGGAGGATACGGATCGCCGCAGGGGAGCTCCGGGACGGATGTGCCCGCCCCGCTTCCGGTTTTGCAAAACGCCGACGGCCGTGTACCCTGGTGCGCCGACGGGTATTACCTGGCGGTGCGGCCGCAGTTCACCTTCGACAGCGATTTCCATGCCGGGGCATATTACGTGCAGGAGGCGTCGTCGCAGTTCGTGGGGCGCCTGATGGGCGGAGAGGGGGTTGCGGGGAAGCGAATCCTCGACCTTTGCGCCGCCCCGGGCGGCAAGACGACGCTCTATGCCTCGCTCGCGGGGCCCGACGGGCTGGTCGTCGCCAACGAGATCGACCGCCGCCGTGCGCAGGTACTGGCGGACAACGTCCGCAAGTGGGGTACGGGCAATGTCGCCGTGACGACCTGCGAACCCCGGCAACTGGGCGACTTCGAGGCGTGGTTCGACATGGTGGCCGTGGATGCCCCCTGCTCGGGCGAGGGGATGTTCCGTAAGGATGCGCAGGCCCGCACAGAGTGGAGCGAGGGGAATGTAAGGCTCTGTGCCGCAAGACAGGACGGGATATTACGTGAAGCATGGCGTGCGCTCAAACCCGGTGGCAGGCTGATATACAGCACCTGCACCTTCAACCGCGACGAGGACGAAGGGGCTTTGGAGCGTATGCTCGCATGGGCGGGCGACGAGGTCGCAGAGGCGGAAGACATGGCTGTCGACGGGGCGTGGGGGATCGTCTGCGGCCGGGTGGGGGCTTTCCGCACCTACCGGTTCTATCCCCACCGGGCACGCGGCGAGGGTTTTTTCGCCGCCGTGGCCTGCAAGGCTTATGATGCCGGCGGCCGTTGCCGCACCCCGAAGGCGCGGCGCACGGTATTTGCGCAGGTGGACAAGGCCTCGGCGGCGGAGCTGCGCCGTTGGGTGCGCACGCCGGAACGGATGTGCTTCGCGGCGGTGGGTGATACCTGCTACGGATATTACGTCGCGCAGGCCGAGGCCGTGAAGGCGCTCGGCGAAGCGCTGCCCGTGATCTATGCGGGCGTGGCGATGGGGCAGTTCTTCAAGGGAAGCCTTCGGCCCGATCCGGCGCTGGCGTTCTTCTGCGGGTTGAACCGCGAGGCGGTGTCCGCGGCGGAGCTGGACGAGGCGCAGGCGCTGTGCTACCTGCGCAGGCAGGAGGTCGCCGCCGGGGCGTTTGCCGAAGGGGTGAACCTGGTGTGTGCCCGCGGGCGGGCGCTCGGGTTTGCGAAGCGGATCGGTAACCGGGTGAATAACATGTACCCCAATACATTGCGAATTATTAAACGATAGATATGGCCGAGAAACTTTTTTATTCGATGGGCGAAGTGGCCGAGATGTTCGACGTCAATGCGTCGCTGATCCGCCACTGGGAGTCGCAGTTCAGCGTTATCCGCCCCAAGCGCAACAAGAAAGGCAACCGTCTCTTCTCGCCGCAGGATGTGGAGAACCTCAAACTGATCTACCACCTGGTCAAGGAGCGGGGCATGACCCTCGAGGGCGCCAAGAAAGCCCTGAAACAGAAGCCTGCGGCCGAGGGCGGCGTGCAGCGCGATGCCGAGCTGATGGAGCGCCTGCAACGCATCCGTGCGCTGCTGGCCGAGGTGCGTGAAGACCTGAAGGCCGGCGAGGGCGAGATCCTTGCCGGCGCGGATGCCGAAGTTCCGGCGGCGGAGGCCGGAGCGACAGTGCCCCGCCGCAAGGCGAAACCCGTGGTGAAGATCGTCCCGGAGGATGCCGCGGCGCAGGGGGCCGCCGAACCCGGGCAGCCCGCGTCGAAACGTCTGCGCAAGCCCCGCCGCAAAAAGGAGGAGCCGGAACACAAGGAGCTCTTCGCCTTTTACGAACAGTCGCTCTTTTAGGGGCGCAACGGGCGCCGCACCCCTTGGGGAAGGCTGCGCTGCAAGGCGGAAAGCGCAGTGCCGCGGCCGCAGGGCGGATGGCCCCGCCGGGGCAGAAAAAATGATAACCAGACAAATCAGGATACTATGCTAATCAGGGAAGTGACCGATGTCATCGAGCGTTTCGCACCGCTCGCATGGCAGGAATCGTACGACAACGCAGGCTTGATCGTGGGGCGCCCGGACGACGAGGTGCACAGGGCGCTGCTGGCCGTGGACGTCACGGACGAAGTGATGGCCGAGGCCGAACGCGAAGGGTGCGACATGGTCATCACGCACCATCCGATCGTTTTCCATGCGCTCAAGCGCTTCAATTCGGCAGACCAGGTGCAGCGCTGCGTCGAACGGGCTATCCGCGGCGGCATTGCGCTCTATGCGTGCCACACCAACCTGGACAGCGCCCCCGGGGGGATGAGCTGGCGGCTGGCCGAGATGCTGGGCGTGGGGGACTTGCGCGTGCTCCAACCCGCGCAGGCGGACGAAAAGGTCGGGTTCGGCGTGGTGGGCGAGCTGCCCGAGCCGATGGCTACGGTGGAGTTCATGCGCCGCATGCAGCGCGTGCTGGGCGTTCGGGTCGTGCGCCACAGCGACATCGCTTCGCCCGAGGTGCGGCGCGTGGCGGTCTGCACCGGTGCGGGGGCTTCGATGATCGGCGACGCGCGCCGTGCCGGGGCTGACATATACGTCACGGCGGATATGAAGTACAACGACTTCATGACGCCGGATAAAGCTCTCACCGTAGCGGATATAGGCCATTTTGAAAGCGAATATTGCGCAATTCAGATTTTATTTGATATTTTGTCGAAAAATTTGATTACCTTTGCGGTTCGCAAGAGTGAAAGCTCTCGCAATCCGGTGAACTATTTGGTTTAAGTCTAAACTATACAAGTACATTATATGGCAACACAGAAGAAAACTGCCGACGTTGACTATTCGATGCAGGAGAAGATCATCGCACTCTATGAATTGCAGAAGATCGACAGCAAGATCGACGAAATCAACAAGGTGAAAGGTGAACTGCCTCTCGAGGTTCAGGATCTCGAAGACGAGATGACCGGCCTGAAAACCCGGATCGACAACATCAATGCCGAAATCGAGGAGCTGAACACGCTCACCAAGCAGCGCAAGCGCGAGGTCGACCAGGCCAAGATTCTCATCGGCAATTACAAGGAGCAGCAGAACAACGTGCGCAACAACCGCGAGTTCGATGCCATTACCAAGGAGATCGAGTACCAGGAACTGGAGATCGAACTGGCCGAGAAGCGCCTCAAGGAGTACGCCGCCGGTGTGAAAGCCAAGAAACTCCAGCTGGAGGAGGCCGAAGCCGTAGCGGAAGGCCGTGCCGCCGACCTGGCTGCCAAGAAGAACGAACTGGAAGGGATCGAAGCCGAAACCGCACCCCAGGTCGCAGAGTACGAAGTACAGGCCGACCGGGTCAAGGCCAAGATCGACGAGCGCCTGTTGTCGGCCTATGGCCGCATCCGCAGCAATGTGCGCAACGGGCTGGCGGTCGTGACCGTGAAGCGCGATGCCTGCGGCGGTTGCTTCAACCGGATTCCCCCGCAGCGCCAGGTGGAGATTCGCCAGGGCAAGAAACTTATCGTCTGCGAATATTGCGGACGTATCCTTGTGGCCGATCCCGAAGAGGGGCTGGAATAGCCCTGTGGAAAAATTAAGAAAGCAGGCCGGAGTGTACACTCCGGCCTGCTTTGCATTGGGGGGCAAGTCCCGGGTTCTATTTGGGCGTTCTTGCCCCTGTGCTCCTGGATTATCCGCCTTTGCCGTATGCGTGGCGCGGCGGATTTTCGGGATTGTTGTCTTGTCGTGCCGGGAGCCGGGAGCCCGGGCTGCCTACCAGACGACCTGGTCGGGGAGGATTTCGCCGTCGGCGGCGTCGCCCGCGTCGAAGGAGGCGGCTTTGTACTGGATGCAGATCATCGTCATCGGGCTGTCGCCCGTGTTGCGCAGCGAACGCCTGCCGGCAGGCGAAACCCGTATGACGCTCCCCTCGCCTACGGGGAAGACCTGCCCGTCGACCTGGAACTCCCCGTCTCCGCCGAGGATGATGTAAAGTTCTTCGTGGGTCTTGTGGGTGTGGAGGAACCCGACGCTGCCGCCCGGTGCGAACTGCTGGAACGACATCTCGGCCCCGGTGGCCTGCAGATCGCCGCCTACGAATACTTTTCCCGGGATCTCCACGCCCGGTGCCAGCGGCAGCGCGTACTGGTTCAACTCTTCGGTTTTTCCGACCGTCACGGCTGCGAAATTCGCGCCTGAGGCTACTTTTTCTACCTTTTTCATGGTTAAGGGTTATTAAAGCGTTTATGAATTGTGTTCTCTGTATTGCCGTTGCGAAGGTAAGGAGAATGCAGCGTTCGTGCAAGACGGTACGCTGGCGTATGTTGCTAACATTTAGGTAACTGATGTTGTATGTCAGGCAGAAATCCGGGTGAAAAAAAGATTTTTTTGCAGGCAGCATGTGCGCGGCGACACGCGCGGCCGTGATACGGGGCGTTTTGCCCTCCCGCGCAAAGCCTGCCGGGCAGGGACTCGGCGTGTGCTGTCCGGCTGCGGGAATAGCGGCCGGACAGGCGGTTTTACTGGGCTGGGTGGGAGCTTGTTGGGCGCCGGGAGGTTGGGGAACGGTATCTGCTGGGCGGTTTGCGGCCGGGACAGGTAAAAGTGCCGGGGTTTCGGGATTTTTAAATTTTTTTGTAAATTGGAGAATGTTAATTTATTAACACCAAAAATCCTTCCTATTTTATAAATAATCCTTAACTTTGCAAAGTTGTAATTTGCCTACTAAAATTACTGATAGATGAAAATAGCCCTTGCCCAGTTGAACTATACGATCGGGGATATCGACGGCAATACCTCGAAAATCATCGATTCGATCAACAAAGCGAAAGCGCAGCGTGCCGACCTGGTCATCTTTGCCGAACAGGCCGTGAGCGGAACCCCGGCTTTCGATCTGTTGCGTAAAACGACCTTCCTCGAACTGTGCGAGGATGCGCTGGTCGAAATCGCGTCGTGCTGCGACGGTATCGCGGCCATCGTGGGACTCCCGATCCTGACGCGCGAAGGCACCATCAGCGCCGCGGCGCTGATCCAGGATCGCAAAGTGCTGCGCTACGTGGGTAAGAAATATATCACCGCACGCCGCGAAATGGGCTTCCTCGTCCCTTCGAAGGGATTCGAGTACGCGACGATCAAGGGCCACAAGTGCGCCATCGTCGTGGGCGACGACCTGAGCCGCGAGCATGACTTCGACAAGTCGGTCGAGACCGTCATCTCGATAAACGCCCGCAAATACGGCCGGGGGACGATGACCTACCGTTACGAGATGATGCGCCACCTGTCGTTCGTCGAAGGCAAGAACCTCGTGCTGGTGAACCAGGTAGGCGGTTCGACGGACATCGTTTACGACGGTACGTCGGGGGCGTTCAACAACCGCGGGGAGCTGGTGCTGATGATGAAGCACTTCGAGGAGGATTTCCAGATTTTCGACACCAAGGCGGCCGGCGAGCCGGTCTCGATCCCCTCGACCTACAACGACCGTACGCGGATGGTCTACCAGGCGGCCCGGTGCGGCCTGCGCGACTTTTTCGTGAAGAACGGCTATAAAAAGGCCTGCATAGGCCTTTCGGGCGGCATCGACTCGGCCGTGGTGGCCTGCCTGGCCGCCGATGCGCTGGGACGCCAAAATATCCGGGCTTTGCTCCTGCCCTCACAGTTCTCTTCCGACCATTCGGTCGAAGATGCGAAGAAACTGGCCGAGAACCTCGGCATCGAGTACAACGTAATTCCCATCACGGAAATATACACCAGCGTGGTGAACACCCTCAAGCCGGTCATCGGCGGCCGGGAGTTCGACGCCACGGAGGAGAATATCCAGACCCGTATCCGCACGGTGCTGTTGATGGCCGTGCAGAACAAGGCGGATTACATCCTGCTCAACTCGTCGAACAAGAGCGAAAATGCGCTGGGGCTCTGTACGCTCTACGGCGATACGGCGGGCGCTTTCAGCCCTACGGGCGACCTCTACAAGAGCGAGATGTACGACCTGGCACGCTACATCAACCGCACGCAGGGCGACCCGATCCCGGGCAATATCCTCGACAAGGAACCCTCGTCGGAGTTGCACCCGGGGCAGAAGGACAGCGACATCCTGCCGCCGTACGAGGTGGTGGACGCGATCCTTTACCGCATGATTGAGGAGGGGCAGCACCGTGAGGAGATCGTCAATGCGGGATTCGATTCCGAGGTCGTGGAGAAGATCCACGCCATGATCATGCGCAACGAGAAGAAGCGCTACCAGTTTCCGCCCGTACTGCGCCTGTCGATGTGCTCGTTCGGGCACGAGCGCCTTATGCCGCTTACCAACAAATACGGCGATTGAGGGGTGGTGGCAGCACGGATTGAACATAGCGGCGTGGTGGAACGCACGGAACGCGACACGGTCTATGTGAGGATCACCTCCCACAGTGCCTGCGGTACCTGCAAGGCCCGCGAAGCGTGCGGCCTGGCCGAGGCGCAGGACAAGATCGTGGCCGTGAAGAGTCCCGACGCGGCGCAGTTCGCCGTCGGGGAACAGGTTATCGTCGGCGTCCGTCGTAGTGCGGGCGCTGTCGCTGTTATACTGGCCTATGTCGGGGCGCTGGCCGTGCTGCTGGCCGTGCTGGTCGCCGCCGTTGCGGTGCTCGGCTGGAGCGAAGGCCGCGGCGCGCTGGCCGCACTGGGAGCCGTGGGTGTCTATTACTGCGTATTATGGCTCTTCAGGCATAAAATCGAACACACAATTCATTTCTCAATAACCAAACACTACTGATGGAAGTATTACTTTACACAATCCTGACGCTTTGTGCGCTGGGAGTGCTTTCCGCGGTGATCCTTTACTTCGTGGCCCAAAAATTCAGGGTCGAGGAAGATCCCCGGATCGACGAGGTGGAGAAGATGCTGCCGGGCGCCAACTGCGGCGGCTGCGGCTTCGCCGGGTGCCGCGGCATGGCCGACGCGCTCGTGAAACAGGACGACATCTCGGCGCTCTTCTGCCCCGTGGGCGGCGGCGACTGCATGAAGGCTGTTGCGGCCTACCTCGGCAAGTCGGCACCGGAAAAGGAGCCGCAGGTGGCCACCGTGCGCTGCGGCGGCACCTGCGACAAGCGCCCCCGCACCAACGAGTACAACGGTGCCAGGTCGTGCGCCGTGGCGTCGTCGCTCTATGTGGGCGAGACGGGTTGCGCATTCGGCTGCCTCGGGTTCGGGGACTGCGTCGTCTCGTGTGCGTTCGATGCGATCCGCATGAATCCCGCGACGGGGCTTCCCGAAGTCGACCCCGACAAATGTACGGCCTGCGGGGCCTGCGTGAAGGCGTGTCCCAAAATGATTATCGAATTGCGCAAGAAGTGGCCGAAGAACCGGGCGGTGTACGTGTCGTGCGTGTCGAAGGACAAGGGCGCCGTGGTGATGAAGGCCTGCAAGGCGGGTTGCATCGGATGCGGCAAATGCCAGAAGGTCTGCGCGTTCGGTGCAATCACCATTGAAAACAACCTCGCCTATATCGACCCGCAGAAGTGCAAGCTCTGCCGTAAGTGCGTGAACGAGTGCCCGACGGGTGCCATCGTGCTGGCGGGCATGGATCCGCTGCCCAAGGTCCCGAAGGCACCGGCTGCCCCTAAAGCCTCACCTGCTGCTAAGGAGGCTTCTGCCGGAGTCCCGACAGCGCCCGATGCCGGGGCTACCCCGGCTGTGTCGGCTGCCGAAACTCCGAAAGCCGAATAAGTACCGTCAAATCAGAGAAACACAAGATATGAAGACATTTCCAATAGGCGGAGTCCATCCGTCGGAAAATAAACTGAGCGGCGCCAAACCGATCGAGGTGCTTCCGCTGCCCGACGTGGTGACGATCCCGCTCGCACAGCACATCGGCGCCCCCGCCGTGGCCAAGGTCGCCAAGGGCGACAAGGTCGTGACGGGGCAGCTCATCGCCGAGGCGGGCAGCTTTATGTCGGCCAACATTCACGCCCCGGTTTCGGGGACGGTAACGGCCGTGGACATGGTGCCCAACGGGCAGGGGCTGCGCCAGATGATGATTACGATCAAGCGCGAGGGCGACGACTGGGCCGAGGGAATCGACCGCTCGGAGACGATCGTCCGCGAGTGTACGCTCTCGGCACAGGAGATCGTCGCCCGGATCAAGGACGCCGGCATCGTCGGCATGGGCGGCGCGACGTTCCCCACGCACGTGAAACTCTCGATTCCTCCCGGGAAAAAGGCCGAATCGCTGATTATCAACGGTGTAGAGTGCGAGCCTTACCTTACGTCCGACCACCGTACGATGCTGGAGCACGGTGAGGAGCTGCTCGTGGGCGTGACGATCCTGATGAAGGCCATCGCCGTGGAGAAAGCCTATATCGGGATCGAGAACAACAAACCCGACGCCATTGCGCACCTGCGCCGTCTGGCCCAAGGGTATAAGGGCATCGAGGTGGTGCCCCTCAAGGTGAAATACCCGCAGGGCGGTGAGAAACAGCTGATCGTGGCCATTACGGGGCGCGAGGTGCCGCCCCCGCCCGCACTCCCGATCGACGTGGGCGCCGTGGTGTGCAATGCCTCGACGACCTATGCGGTCTACCAGGCCGTGCAGAAGCACAAGCCGTTGATCGAGCGCGTGGTGACGATCACGGGCAAAGGCGTCCGGGAGCCCAAGAACCTGCTGACCCGTATGGGTACGCCCGTCGAGGCGCTGATCGAGGCGGCCGGAGGGCTTCCCGCCGATGCGGGCAAGGTCATCAACGGCGGCCCGATGATGGGGCGCGCGATGGTCAACCTCGCCTCGCCCGTGACGAAGGGGTGCTCGGGCATCACCGTCATGAGCGGCCGCGACGCCCAGCGCCGCGAGGCTTCGCAGTGCATCAAGTGCGCCAAGTGCGTGGCTGCCTGCCCGATGGGGCTCGAACCCTATTACCTCTCGAAGATGACCCAGAAGAAAGGCTGGGAGGAAGTGGAGGCACAGATGATCACTTCGTGCATCGAGTGCGGCTGCTGCCAGGCCTCGTGCCCCTCGTACCTGCCGCTGCTGGACTGGGTGCGCCTGGGGAAACAGACTGTCATGGGCATTATCCGCGCACGTGCCGCGGCACCGAAAAAGTAAATGGAAAAACAGAAAGATATTATGGCAAACAAACTTGTTGTTGCTCCCGCTCCGCACGTGCAGACTTCGCAGTCGACGGCCAGGATCATGCGCGACGTCGTGATCGCGCTGATGCCCGCGCTGGTCGTCTCGATGGTGGTGTTCGGGGTGGACGTGCTGCGTGTCACGGCGCTCAGCGTGGCGTGCTGCGTGTTGTTCGAGTACCTTATCCAGCGGTTCCTCGTCGGTGGCTCGCTGACCATCGGGAACTGGTCGGCCGTGGTGACGGGCGTGCTGCTGGCTTTCAACCTGCCCGCGTCGATTCCCTGGTGGATCGTCGTGATCGGCGCATTCGTCGCCATCGCCATCGCCAAGATGACCTTCGGCGGGCTGGGTAAAAATCCGTTCAACCCCGCGCTGGTGGGGCGTGTGTTCCTGCTGATCGCCTACCCGGTGCAGATGACTTCGTTCCCGATGCCGGCGAACGGAGCCTTCGACGCACTTTCGGGCGCTACGCCGCTGGCGGCCGTGAAACACGGCGTTGCCCCCGACGTGCTCGGCGTGCAGGAACTGCTGCTGGGCAACATGCCCGGCTCACTGGGCGAGGTGGCGGCATTGGCACTGATCTGCGGTTTCGTATACCTGCTCTGGCGCCGCGTCATCACGTGGCAGATTCCCGTGTCGGTGCTCGGTACGATGGCCGTATTCGCGTTTGTCGTGGCCCTCGCTTCGGGCAGTACCGGGCCGGTGCTGTGGCAATTCCCGCTGTTCCATGTACTGGCCGGCGGAGCTCTGCTGGGCGCGATATTCATGGCGACGGATTATTCGACCTCGCCGATGACCGTCAGAGGGGGTGTGATCTTCGGCATCGGTATCGGCGCCATCACGATGTGCATCCGCCTGTGGGGCGCCTATCCCGAGGGTATGTCGTTCGCGATACTGATCATGAACGCCTGTGTGCCCCTGATCAACAAATATGTCAAACCCAAGCGCTTCGGCGTTAAATAGGAGGTGACGCAGTATGAAAAGTACACTTGTGAATATGACGGCCGTACTGTTCGGCATCACGCTCGTGGCTTCGGCCGGTGTGGGCGCCGTGAACATGATTACGGCCGAACCGATCGCCCAGGCCGAGCAGGCGGCGAAGGTCGAGGCGCTGAAGGTCGTGCTTCCGCCGTTCGACCAGACCGTACCCGAAGCGCTGACGATCGACGATATGCCGATCACGGTCTACACCGCAACCAAGGGAGGACAGGTCGCGGGCTACGCCGTGGAGTCGATGACCAAGAACGGTTTCGGCGGCGCGATCAGCATGATGGTGGGCTTCACGCCCGACGGTGAAGTGGTCAACGTCAACGTGCTCAGGCAGGCTGAGACCCCTGGGCTCGGGACGAAGATGGCCGACAAGGAAAATGTGCTGCTGGGGAGCATCCAGGGCAAGAAACTCGAAACGATGAAGCTCGTGGACGGCAAGCTGGCCGTGAAGAAGGACGGCGGCGACGTCGACGCGCTGACGGCCGCGACCATATCCTCGCGCGCCTATGTCGATGCGATCAACCGCGCCTGGATGGCTTACAAGAGCGTAGCGACGGGTACGGCGCCGACAGACGTATCGTCGGGAGCGACTTCTGCGGCCGGAGATTCGGCAGAGGAACAAACCAACGGGCCGGCGGCTCAGGAAGGAGGGCAAAATGAATAAACTGAACATCATTCTGAGCGGCATCGTCAGGAACAACCCGACGTTCGTGCTGGTGCTGGGCATGTGTCCCACGCTGGGTACGACGACCTCGGCCGGAAACGGCATGGGCATGGGGCTGGCGACGATGGCCGTGCTGATCATGTCGAACCTGGTGATCTCGCTCATCAAGAACATCATTCCGGACAAGGTGCGCATCCCGGCGTTCATCGTCGTGATCGCCTCGTTCGTGACCGTGGTCGAAATGCTGATGAAAGCCTACACGCCGCCCCTGTACGAGGCGCTGGGCGTCTTCATCCCGCTGATCGTGGTGAACTGCATTATTCTGGGGCGTGCCGAGGCTTTCGCCTCGAAGAATACGCCGCTGGATTCGGTGCTCGACGGTGTCGGGATCGGTTTGGGCTTTACGCTTTCCCTGACGGCCGTAGGTGCCGTGCGCGAGATCCTGGGCAGCGGCGCGATCTTCGGCATCAGCCTCGGAACGGCCGATTACATGCCGCTGATCTTCGTCCTCGCACCGGGGGCATTCCTGGTGCTGGGGTACCTCATGGTATTGTTTAATAAATTAGCCAAGAAATAGTTATGGAGCTTTCATATTTCGCAATCATCATCGGCGCCATCTTCGTCAACAACGTCGTACTGGCGCAGTTCCTCGGCATCTGCCCGTTCCTGGGCGTGTCGTCGAAGGTCGAGACCTCGATGGGTATGGGCGCTGCCGTAACGTTCGTCATGGCAATCGCCGCCGTGGTGGCCTGGCTGATCCAGGCTTATGTGCTCGTGCCGCTGGACATCGTCTACATGCAGACGATCGTCTTCATCCTCGTGATCGCCGCGCTGGTACAGATGGTCGAGATCATGCTCAAGAAACTCTCGCCTTCGTTATATCAGGCACTGGGTATCTTCCTGCCCCTGATCACGACCAACTGCGCCGTGCTGGGCGTGGCGATCCTGATGATCCAAAAGGAGTTCAACCTCTTGCAGAGCGTCACTTATTCGGTGGCTACGGCGCTGGGATTCGCCCTGGCGCTGGTGCTCTTCGCCGGCATCCGCGAGAGGCTCGAATTCGAGGACGTGCCCAAGGCTTTCAGGGGCGTGCCTATCGCGCTGATCACGGCCGGTATCCTCGCCATGGCCTTCATGGGATTCTCGGGGCTGGTATAACGACGTCCCGCAATGCGAAACAGCCACCTTCGGAAATGAGGGTGGCTGTTTGTCCTTTGCAGTAATTGAGATGTTCCGTGAATTTCTCGATCCGGCCTGCTGCCGGCCCGGAAACGGGCAACAGCCTTTGGGGGATTCGCATTATTTCGGATTATTTTTGTCGGAATCGTTCGTTTCTTGCAGGCAAATAGTTATTTTTGCACAAATAACCGTAACTGAAATGGAGGATATCATCAAACTTCACGACAAAAAGTTCAGGATCATGATCCCCGCCGCCAAGATCGACGAGGCCGTGGCCGCCGTAGCCTGCCGCATCAACGAGGACTACCGTGACAAGCCGACGCCGTTGTTCGTGGGCGTACTGAACGGCTCGTTCATGTTCATGAGCGACCTGATCAAGAAAATCGAGTTCAACAACGAGCTGTCGTTCGTGAAGCTGGCTTCGTACGAAGGGACTTGCTCGACGGGGTGCGTGAAGAACCTGATCGGGCTGAACAACAGCATCGAAGGCCGCCATGTGATCATCGTCGAGGACATCGTCGACACGGGCGAGAGCATCGAGCACATGATCGGCGAGCTGAAGTCGCATAATCCCGCGAGCATCGAGGTCTGCACGCTTTTTTTCAAACCGGATTCCTACCGCAAGCAACTGCCGATCAAGTACCGCGCCATGGAGATCGGCAACGAGTTCATCGTGGGCTACGGCCTGGACTACGACCAGTTGGGACGCAGCCTGAAGGATATTTACGTGGTTACCGAATAGATGGCTCTGAAGACCGATATCGAACAGCTCGACGGCGGGCGCAAGCTGCCCCTGGTCGAAGATTTCTACACGATCCAGGGCGAGGGCTTCCATGCCGGGAAACCCGCCTATTTCATCCGCCTGGGCGGATGCGACGTGGGATGCCGCTGGTGCGACGCCAAATACACGTGGAACCCCAGGCTCTATCCCCCGACCGACGTACGGACGGTGATCGACCGTGCTACGGCGTGTCCCGCGCAGGCGATCGTCATCACGGGCGGCGAACCGCTGCTTTATCCGCTGGGGGTGCTGACCGAAACACTGCACGCTAAGGGGCTGGAGATATTCCTCGAAACGTCGGGGACGCACCCCTTCTCGGGGTATTTCGACTGGGTGTGTCTGTCGCCCAAGCGGCAGCAACCGCCGCTGGACGAGGCGTTCGGGAAGGCGCACGAACTGAAGGTGATCGTCGGAGACGAGGCTGATTTCGAATGGGCCGAGCGCAATGCCGCACGGGTGGGAGCCGGGTGCATCCTCTACCTGCAACCCGAGTGGAGCGTTGCGGAACGCATGATGCCCGCGATCGTCGAGTATGCGAAGGCGCATCCGAAATGGAATATCTCGATCCAGACTCATAAATACATGCACATACCCTAATGGGCTTCGAAGTAGGCAAAAAGTTCTGGATCGCCGCCACGGCGGTCATCGTCGTCGTCACGTTGTTCGTGGTGGGGCGGAACCTTTTGCATGCGGTGAAGATCAAGCGGCAGATCAACGCCTTGAACCGGGAGCGGGAGTTTTACCGGGCCAGGATCGAACAGGACAGCACGCTGCTGGAGCGCCTGCGCTACGACGACTATCTGGAGGAGTATGCCCGTGAAAACTATCACATGCAGCGCAGCGACGAGCATGTGTACATCATCAAGGAGTGATTTTACGATCCGTATGACTTGACGGCGACCCGGCGGGCTGCCGTTTTTTTGTGTTACAGCCGGGCCTGCCGGGATGCGGCCGTTTTCCGCCTGCTCGGTAAATCCGGGGTGGTGGCCGTTGCCAACACCCGGTCAGTAATGCGTGAACCCGTGCCAGTCCAGGGCCCGGGGTCGGCCGTTTTCGAGCCACTCCAATTTGTCGCTGTCCGTGATGTGGCCGACGGGGTGGAGCGGCGTGCCGAAGCGTGCGCGGAAATCGGCGGCGAGCCTGTCGGCCGTGAGCAGGAGCTTGTAATCCTCGCCCCCGCAGGCGGCTGTTTCGACGTCTGCCCCTTGGGCGAGGGGGATACGGCCGATGTCGATCGCGGCGCCTACCCCCGAACGCTCCATGATGTGGCGGATGTCCGAGGCCAGCCCGTCCGAGAGGTCCATCATGGCGTGTATTTCGGGGCGTGCGCCGAGCCAGATGCCTTCGGCCACTTGGGGCTGCGGGTTGCGGTGGGCTGCGGCGGCGGGGGTGTCGTAGCGCCCGGCGAGGATGTCGCGCAGCCCGGCGCCCGAAAGTCCGAGTTCTCCGGCGACGAGTATCGCGTCGCCGGGGCGTGCCCCGCTGCGGCGCTTGATGTGTGCGTCGGCGATGCGGCCGATGGCCGTGACATTGATCGTGATGCCTGCCGCCGAGCGGGTCGTGTCGCCCCCGGCGAGCGTGACGCCGAACGCTTCGGAGAGTTCCCGGTAGCCGAGCATGAACTCTTCGGCCCATGTGCCGGCCGTGTCGGCCGGGAGCGACAGCGACAGCAGGGTGCCCACCGGGCGGGCGCCCATCGAAGCGACGTCGCTCAGGTTTACGGCAAGGGATTTGCGCCCCAGTTCGCGGGGCGAAGTTGCGGGACGCAGGAAATGGACGCCTTCGGCGAGCATGTCGGTCGTGAAGACCAGCGATTCGCCCTCCCCGACGGGGAGCACGGCGCAATCGTCGCCGATTCCTTCGAACCCGTTGTCGGGCAGAGCGGCGAAGAGTTCTTTTATGTGGTCTATGAATCCGAATTCGGTCATGGTTCTCGGGTGTGTCCGGCCGCGGCGCCCCGCCGGCCGGTGCGGGTTTTCGGGTTTTTCACGTGCGGCTGCCGCCCCGGGGGCGGAGTCCCCGCCTGGGGACGGGAACGAAGCCTGTGCGAACCGCGGCAGGGGCGTGGGCGGCGTTTGAAATCATTATTTAACGGGCGATGTCGAACAAAGGTATTAAAAATTCTTTAAAATCACTATCTTTGCCTGCGGATTGCGCCCGGGTATGCCGTGCGTGTCAAACAGTCTCGAAGATGAAGATATTGATTCTTAACGGCCCGAACCTCAATTTGCAGGGGCGGCGCGATACCGGGGTCTACGGCACCCGGACTTTCGAAACCTTTTTCGGGGAGCTCGAAGCACTCTATCCGGCCGTCGGGTTCGGTTATTTCCAGTCCAACCTCGAAGGCGAGCTGATCGACGCCGTACAGCAGGCCGACGGCACCTACGACGGTGTGGTGCTCAATGCCGGCGGATATACCCATACGTCGGTGGCGCTGCGCGATGCGGTGTCGGCGGTGTCGGTGCCGGTCGTCGAGGTGCACATCTCGTCGATCCTCGCGCGAGAGGAGTTCCGCCACGTCTCGCTCCTGGCTCCCGTGGCCGTGGGCTCGATCATGGGTTTCGGGTTGGATTCCTACCGGCTGGGCGTCGAGGCCCTGTTGCTCCGCGGCAGGGAGTAAGCCCCGGGTTCCCGGAGCGGCCCATTCCCCGGCCCGGTACGGGAGGGCGTGCGGAAGTTTCCCGGGGCTGTCCGCGCAGAGCGTGTGCAGGAGCGGCACCGGGCGTAACGTAAAATGTCGAAATACTAATATTTTAGCATCATACTTGTATGTATAGAATGAAAAAAACCAAGATCGTCGCAACAATGTCGGATTTCCGTTGCACCGAAGAGTTTGTGAAAAACCTTTTCGATGCCGGTATGGACGTGGTTCGTGTCAATTCGGCGCATGTCTCGGAAGAGGGCGCTACGCATATTGTCGAGACCGTACACCGCGTTAACCCGGCTATCCCGATCATGATAGATACGAAGGGCCCCGAAATCCGTGTCACGACGATCGCCGACGAGTACGGCAACAGCATCAATTTCCGGCCGGGCGACCGTGTCGCCGTGCGCGGCTCGGACGGCAGCGACAAGACGACCCGCAAGGTGGTCTACATGAACGTGCCGAACATCGTGGATGACATACCCGTCGGGGCGCGGATGCTCATCGCCGACGGCGAACTGGAGATCCGTGTCGTGGAAAAGACCGCCGAGGAGCTGATCTGCGAATTCGTCGTGGGCGGCGCCATGCGTTCGCGCAAGAGCGTCAACGTGCCGTCGGTGTCGATCAACCTGCCTTCGGTGACGGAGAAAGACCGCCGGTTTATCGAGTGGGCCGTGAAGAACGACGTGGATTTCATCGCACACTCGTTCGTGCGCAGCGCCAGGGACATCAAAGCCGTGCAGGACATCCTCGATGCCCACGGCAGCAAGATCAAGATCATCTCGAAGATCGAGAACCGCGAGGGGCTCGACAACATCGACGAGATCATCGAGGCGTCGTACGGCATCATGGTGGCGCGCGGCGACCTGGGGGTGGAGCTTCCCGCCGAGGCGATTCCCAATACCCAGCGGCGTATCGTCGAGAAGTGCATTTGCGCCAAGCGTCCGGTGATTATCGCCACTCAGATGCTCTATTCGATGGTCAAGAGCCCGCGTCCGACGCGCGCCGAGGTGAGCGACGTGGCGAGTGCCATTTACGAGCGCGTGGACGCCGTGATGCTGAGCGACGAGACGGCGATGGGCGACTTCCCCGTGGAATCGGTGGAAACGATGGCCCGCATCGCCCGCGAGATCGAACGCGACGAGACGCATTTCAAACCGATGATCGACATGGACATGGTCTCGGTGAACCACGAGATCACGGCGCAGCTGGCACGTTCGGCCGTGCGTGCCTCGACCAACCTGCCGATAAAATATGTGGTGCTCGACACCAAGACCGGCCGTACGGGCCGTTATCTGGCGGCATTCCGCGGGCAGAAAACCGTGATGGCCGTATGCTATCAGCTGCATGCGCAGCGTATCCTGGCCCTGTCGTACGGCGTGGTGCCGATCCTGCGCAACCAGGAGCTGAAGGACAGGTACCACTTCCTGATCGACGCGCTGGAGGTCATCGAACAGCACCAGAAGCTCGACGGGCAAGACCTGCTGGCAATCGTGGGCGGCAGTTTCGGCCCCGACGGCGGTGCGTCGTACGTCGAGATCGCCAATGTCCTCAATATCCGCAGGCGTAACGAAGAGATCGTTGCCGCGCAAAAATCTTAGGCGGTGGACGGGCAGCTCAGGGATAAGGTAGCCAGCGGCGTGGCGTGGAGCATGGCCGAGAAAGTCGGTACGATGCTTCTCCAGCTGGCCGTGAGCCTTACGATCCTGCGGCTGCTGAACCCCGCCATCATGGGTGTGATCGCGATCCCGACGGCCTTCCTTGCCGTGGCGATCGTGATTGCCGACAGCGGCTTTTCGCAGGCGCTGATCCGCAAGGGGACACCTACGGCCGACGATTACAAATCGGTCTTCGCCTTCAACGTCGGGGTTGCGCTCGTGCTTTACGGGGTGCTGGTAGCGCTGGCGGGGAGCATCGCGCGGTTCTACGACATGCCGGAAATCACGCGGATAGCACCGGTATTCTTCCTCCAACTGCCGCTGAGCGCCGCATGTGCGATCCAGAATACGATTTTTGTCCGGACATTCCGCTTCGCACTGCTCTCGAAGGTCACCTTCGCCTCGTGGTTCATCGCCGGGATGGTGGCTATCGGCCTCGCATTGGCCGGGTTCGGGATCTGGTGCATCGTGGTGCAGCGCGTATTGCAGGCCTCCGTGCGGGCCTTGCTGTTGTGGTGGCTGAGCGACTGGCGTCCCTGCGGGAAGTGCAGCCGGCGGCCGCTGCGCGAAATGGCGCCGTACAGTTTCAGCCTGCTGGCTACCGATTTCATCTCGACCCTCTATAACAAGGTGCCCCAGATATTTCTCGGGAAACTCTATCCGCAGGAGACACTCGGCTCGTACGAGCAGGCCGTCAAGCTGAAAGACCAGCCGGCGACTTCGGCCATGCAGGCCGTGCAGAACGTGACCTTCCCGGCGCTGGCCAAGATCAAGGACGACGCGCCGAAACTGGCCGAAAGTTACCGGCAGATCGTCATGGTCGTGGCCTATGCCATGTTCCCCGTGATGCTCGGTCTGTCGGCCATCGCCGAGGACATGTTCGCCGTCTTCCTGGGCGGGGAGTGGATGGCGACGGTGCCTTATTTCGAAGCGGTATGTCTGGCCGGGCTTTTTTACCCGCTGGGATTGGTGGCCTACAATGTGTTGAAAGTCAAGAGCGGCGGTGCGCTGATCGTAAAACTGGAGGTCGCCAAGAAAGTGATGATGTCGGTGGTGTTCGCCGTGACGATTCCGGTCAGCGTCCAGGCCGTCATCTGGGGGCTGGTGGTGATCGCCTTCTGCGAGATGGCGATCAACTTCTTCGCCACGACCCGTTTCACGTCATTCGGCGCAGGACGCTTCGTGCGCACGGTGCTGCCGATGCTGCTCGTGGCCGGGGCGATGTACGCTCTTGTGCGGGTTACGGCGCTGGCGGTGCCGGGCAATGCGTTGTTGCGGTTGCTGGCCGAAGTCGCCGCGGGCGTGGTCAGCTACGTCCTGCTTTCTGCACTGTTCCGGCTCGAAGCCTTCCGCGAGGTGGTCGCACTGGCCAGGCGCCAGTTCATCCGCAAATAGGCCGGCTGCCCGGGCTGGCCGTCACTGCCGGATATACACAGGAAAAACGTCCGCCGGATCAATATCC
>ENA-ORUV01000778-ORUV01000778.1-human-gut-metagenome-genome-assembly--contig:-NODE-778-length-18905-cov-142.418_pt1 | contig 18905 bp, 21 predicted proteins | sample MGYA00242089_ERZ509229 | MGnify/ENA primary metagenome ERZ509229 (study PRJEB26280, sample SAMEA2338805) | human gut metagenome | biome: human gut; feature: human-associated habitat; material: faeces...
GATTCACAAAGCATTACTTCATTGGTGACAAACGAATCGCTTCAAGGATTGGAACGGGTCTGTTCAACAACGTTTACGGAAGAAACGGCAGTTATGTCACCGCCGGTCAGCAGGATTATGCTGAACGTATGAATCAGATTCAGAAGCAGAAGGAAGCGTATTATAAGCAGCAGGGCATTGCACCTGGTGTACCTACAATGAAGGGTGCGTACGGCGACCCGGAGAACACGGGGATTGGCTATAATGTCGTCCTCACAGAACTCGGCAACCATGATGTGCCACAGGGTTGGATTCAGACTCCACGCCCGAACACTACGCCGAATACCAACCCTGGTCCACCTGTAAGCTGGAATGACCCAAGCAATCCTGATGATCCACAGGCTGGTTATGGCTATATTCCAAACGACACAACGAAGGAGGAAACCTTCTTCTATCATAGTGACCACCTCGGCAGTACGTCTTATATCACAGATGATCATGCCAACATCACCCAGTTCGATGCCTACCTGCCATACGGTGAACTGTTGGTTGATGAACATAGCAGCAGTGAAGAACTGCCGTATAAGTTCAACGGCAAACAGTTCGATGAAGAGACAGGCTTGTACTATTATGGTGCAAGGTACTTAAATCCTATGACAAGTCTGTGGTATGGGGTGGATATGTACACTGAGTTGTTAAATTCTATTTCACCATATCTATATTGTAGTGGAAATCCTATTATATTACGTGATAAAGATGGTAATTTTGCGGGAATTCCACCTGGTTTGTTGAAGAATGGGGTAAACTTATTTAGGAAAGCTGTGGGATATATTAAGTCTGCTTTTATAAATGGTGGAGTTGATGCAGCTGTACAAACTACAGTGAATGTATCTCAAGGACAGGATTTGCCAGATGCAGTAGGTAATGTTGATGTTACGAGTGTAGCTAATGCCGCATTTTTTAGCAACACAAAGTTTGCTAAACATGCTAGTATGGTAGATGCGATGATAACAATAAATGTTAATGGAAAAATAGAAGGGCCTCAAGGTCCACTAGATGTATATATGAATACACCTGCTGGTGGTAAATTGCAATCAACCTTAACAAGACCAGTTGAGAAAGTACGCAGATCATTTTCTCGCAGTAGTACAAGAGATATGAGGCATTATAAAACTTCTACAAAAGCTGTTCAAAAGCAGTTAAAACAAGAAAGAAAATTAGTAACTTCTGCAAAAACACGCACTTTGGTAAGAAATATGGACAGATATTTTGGTGGGGTTCAAAAAGGATACGTCGGCCAAAGCTTTGATAATTTGATTGGTAATTTATGGGATGCTTTTACTTATCGCCCATCATCCCCCCTAAAAAAACCTTGGGGAGTAAATGAAGCAAGGCAAGATAATACAAGAATCCAAAAACCTTTAAACATAAGATGACGCAGATGAAGAAGGATAATAAAGTGATATCATATTGCGCTCTTTTAGCTTTCCTTACGATTCAAATATATCATATGTGGAAAGATTATAAGGTTTCAGAGGCGCCAGCTGTGACCCTGGGAGTTGTAGATAATTTGTATTATGCACATTATCGTCCCTACTTTTCTTACACATATAAAGTTAATGGAAAAAGATTCAAAGGGTCTGAAAAACGAGTTGGAAGATTTGATTTACTTAAAAAGGGAGATACTATAATTGTAAATTACAATTTTAAGTCTCCTGATATAAGTAAACCTAACATAAGGAAGTAAGTTATGAATAACATTTATGGTAAAGCCCCACGTTACACTTACAATGCTGCCGGCGAACGTATCATGAAGAGTTACGGAACGATGGAGGGTGTGTATATCAATGGTGCGCCACAGGGTATCACCTTCCATGAGACGGACAACTTCACGCTTTATCCTGCAAGTATCCTCTCTGTCAGCAAGAATCGCTTTACAAAGCATTACTTCCTTGGTGACAAACGAGTTGCTTCAAGGATAGGAACGGGTCTGTTTAACAACGTCTATGGGCGTAACGGCTCATACGTCACCGCTGGTCAGCAGGACTATGCTGAACGCATGAATCAGATTCAGAAGCAGAAGGAAGCGTATTATAAGGAGCAGGGCATTGCACCGGGTGTTCCAACAATGAAGGGTGCGTACGGCGCGATGATGCTACTACAACTCGGAAAGACCTACGAGCTTCCGGGTGGAAAATTGTAAAAGGAGTGGATAAAATTACGAAAAACATTAATGATGTATTGTTAAATAGTGAATCTGATAATGGTTATAAAGCGCAATTATATAAAAGAACAAATCATGGACATGTAGAATTTGTTTATGCTTTTGCTGGTACAGACGATTGGAGTGATGTTGTTGACGACATAGACCAATACTATGGAGGAAGCCCAAATCAGTACAAAATGGCAGTTGCAAACGCAGAGATATTATCAAGTATATTGAAAGAAAAGTATGGCAATAATGTAGATTTTACATTTGTTGGTCATTCTCTTGGTGGTGGAGAGGCGGCAGCAGCAAGTATGGCAACTGGTTTTGATGCAATTACATTCAATCCAGCAGCTGTAACAAGTGATGATTTATTAGGGAATCCTAGTCATATTACCAATAATATCGCATTAGGAACGAAATTATTTACTATTTTGGGAAAAAACGTTTATTATGGTGGGGACATGTTACATAATTTCCAGTCAAATACTAATGTAGATATACCAGGTGCTATAAATTACATTCAACTTGGTACTGGTGCAACTCATACAATTGATGATTTCTACAACTATTTTTATAAGGATCATGACGAATAAACTATTTGTATTTTCTTTTCTTGTTCTGTTAACATCGTGTGGTTTACCTTATGTACACAAGGTTCAACTAACTAAAGATGACTTATCATGGATTGACCATTGCCATGATACAGATACACTTGTGTTCACATCAAACAAGGGGGTGGATACGTTAACATTAATTTCAATGCAAGTTTCAAACCCAAGGAATACCTTTGTATTTGACCCAGAAGGAGTTAGATGGTATAATGGCTCCCATGAATTTCATGGGAATGCATATGTTGAGATGAAATTAAGACATTCCGGTACATCATTTGTCGTAGGATTTTATATTCGAAGAAATAAAAATACAGATCCTCTACGTTATAGCATAATATTTGGTGAAAAAAGCACTTCATATGAAAATGTCCAATTTTCTCAATATCAGATACATGGATGTAAATTAGATAGTTGCCTTGTGATTAATTCAAACAACATGAATAATAATTTAGGTGATCAGCCTCATCTTGAAGTAAAGTCTATTGTTTGGAATAAGTCATTGGGGCTTGTCCAATATGAACTAAATCATAATATCACATATACAATAAAGATGTGATGTATCATATAACTAGAATACCTATTTATATTCAGAACTGATAACACCGAGGTACTCTTTTCAGCCTCCCCCTTCTTCCAATTGAACTTCGACGAGGCAAGTGGCAACTGCCTGACCACGAAGGTAGGAACACTTATGATGCGGCAGGTAATCTCCTGACGAAGCTTACGGCGGAACTTAGGAAGTCGATATCTGACAAGGGTTACATCTCTTACACCTACGACTTCGAACGGCTACATGAGGTGCTTTACCCTGCTTCGATAATCAGCATCAACAAGAATCGCTTTACAAAGCATTACTTTATTGGTGACAAACGAGTTGCTTCAAGGATAGGAACGGGTCTGTTTAACAACGTTTACGGACGAAACGGCTCATACGTAACTGCTGGTCAGCAGGACTATACTGAACGCATGAATCAGATTCAGAAGCAGAAGGAGGCATACTATAAACAGCAGGGCATCGCCCCTGGCGTGCCGACGATGAAGGGTGCGTACGGTGACCCGGAGAACACGCACATCGGCTACAACTCCATCATCAGGGAGCTGGGCAACCACGACGTGCCGCAGGGATGGGTACAGACACCACGCCCCAACGACACCACCAAGGAAGAGACTTTCTTCTATCATTCTGACCATTTGGGCAGCACGTCTTACATCACAGACGATAAAGCCAATATCACCCAATACGATGCCTACCTGCCCTATGGCGAACTCCTCGTTGACGAGCACTCATCATCTGAAGACTTACCTTACAAGTTTAACGGCAAACAATTTGATGACGAAACAGGTCTATACTATTACGGTGCAAGGTATATGAATCCTGTGACTTAGATAAAATAATTAAGACTTATGAAAAAGATGGTATTGAAGCTGTAAAAAAAGCTATTTGCAAGTGACCCAGAGGGAGATATGGATCATGAATCTTTAGCGAAGCAAGATAAAAAGCATGTGGGGGTTTCAAAATATAATCAAGTAAAAAAAGAATTGATAAATAAATACCCATCTATAAAAAAAGTGTTTAACAGTGAGCAAAAGAAATATGAAAAAGTTTTTGGAAATTAATAGTTTTGCTTTAATAATGATAGTAGCAGCTTTATTGATGCTGCTATCATCATGTCATGGAAATAGGAAACGATTATCTTCTAATGAAGAATCATCTTTCTTAATAACATATTCCAAAAAAGAAATAGTAATAGAATCAACTAAAAGTAATGGTGTTGTAGATCATTTCTTTTATAAAAATGGAGAATACTTTGCTTCTTCTGATTCTATTTTGTTTTTTTCAACACTTAAAGATACTATATTAAATGTAACAAGTTATGAAACAAAATACAAAATAATAATAAAGAAAGAAAGAGACGGAGTATATAAGACATCTAGTTATTATGTGAATGATAAGGGGAGTCTATATTTCCTGATTTCATATAGTTATGATTCTAAATATCAAATTTTTCAAATAGAAAAAGGTAGCAATGTGGTGTATCAATAATGTGATTAAACTTATGGTGGAATTAATCACCACTGGAATAAGAAACAGAAGAAAAAATGATGGTATAGGAAAGTAATTATACTTACTCTTCGAATAATTCGTCAATTCTACTTCGCTCTGAATCATGCCTTCTTGAGCAAGTTTCTTTAATCCCTCAAATCCGCAACCTTATAGGATGTAGTGGGACTATGCCAGAAGAGCATCAAACCATAGATTCCACCTTGGGATTGAGATGCACTATGTTTGGTTATCAATATAGCGAGATTCTACGCTCTCTGATGTGCGTATATCTTTGTGGTGGCTCATGTATTGAGGATGTTACAACTCACCTGATGAAACATTTGTCTCTTCATCCAACTCTTCGCACTTGCAGCGCAGACACCATATTACGTGCTATCGAAGAACTGACTTTTAAGAGCATCACCTATAAGTCTGCTTCTGGCAAATCCTATGATTTCAATACTGCAGACAAGATGAACTGCTTACTGGTCAATGCCCTGCTTGCTACTGGTCAATTGAAATCCGGTCAAGAGTATGATTTTGACTTTGACCATCAGTTCATTGAAACAGAGAAGTATGATGCAAAACCAACCTACAAGAAGTTCTTGGGCTATAGTCCAGGCGTAGCTGTCATTAACGACATGATTGTTGGTATTGAAAATAGAGACGGCAACACAAACGTACGCTTCAACCAAAAAGAAACTTTGGAAAGAATCTTCAAGCGATTGGAGGCTTCGGAAATATATATTTCTCGTGCCCGCATGGATTGCGGCTCATGTTCGGAGGAAATCGTAGATATGGTAGAGGCTCATTGCAGGCATTTTTATATTCGTGCCAACAGATGCTCTTCTTTCTACGATTCCATGTTTGCCTTAACTGGATGGAAAACTGTTGAAATCAACGGTATTGAGTTTGAGTTGAATTCTATCCTTGTTGAGAAATGGAAAGGAAAACCGTATCGTCTTGTCATACAGAGACAAAGGCGAATAGATGGATACCTTGACATTTGGGAAGGCGAATATACCTACAGATGTATACTGACTAACGATTACAAGTCGAGTGCAAGAGACATCGTGGAATTCTACAATCTTCGTGGTGGCAAGGAACGCATCTTCGATGACATGAACAATGACTTTGGCTGGAATCGATTGCCAAAATCGTTCATGGCACAGAATACTGTATTCCTGCTTATGACAGCTCTCATCAGAAACTTCTACAAAGCTATTATGCAGAGATTGAAAACCCATGAATTTGGATTGCGTGCCACCAGCAGAATCAAGACCTTTGTTTTCAAGTTCATCTCTGTTCCTGCGAAATGGATTAAGACATCACGTAGGCATGTATTGAACATTTACTCAGACAACAATGCTTATGCCAACCTGTTCAAGACAGACTTTGGTTAAAGACCATGCTTTTCTGGTTAAAACCGGCGTATTACCTCAAGTCGCTTTATGGGGTAAGGGGATTTGGTGTTTACGACGTTTCTGTTATGCAAGGAATATGTACAATAAAAGAATTTTTGTCGTTTTACAAACAAAATCCCACGAAATCAAATAGGTTGCGGATTTGAGGAATATCAGAACCTCCTCACGCTTTAGCTGATCATGTAAGAATGGTTAGATTTCTGTGAGAAATCAACTCGTGGAAAGAGGGATAAAAAGTGAAACCTCCCCTTGTGATGTCTTTGGGCATCACTAGGGGAGGTTGATTTATCGGAAGAAAAATGCGGAAAACTGTAGAAAAACGCTACGAAATACGCAACCTTTTCCTGTAGGCTCAGCTTTGGTGCTATATGGGATACGGCTTGTTGGCTTTCTTTCGTTGTGACATTAGGCTCGGCCACAACGAATGGTATTCCGTGCACATCAAGAATTCTTCTTAACCTGGCATTTTCTGTCTCTAATTCTTGAAGCTTGGCAATAAGTTCATTTGCATTTAGTTGTTTGCCTGTATCCATAGCGGTTCTTGTTCCCAGCCAAAAGGAAATCCAAGAGCCGCCAGGTCTATCTCTGGAAACTTGCTGAACAGATTGTGCATTTTGGCAAGCATATCATTGTTGGGAGAGATAATGTCAAGGAAATACTTGATGATGCACATGTTATAATAGATTCTACGCTTGTCCGTAGGAAGTGTAATCCACGGACGAGCCATGCCTCTCATGTCATTTGGAATAATCTTGTTGACTTTGTTCCAAACACGGGCGTGGTGACAACAAGCATTGCGAGTAAGTGTAAGCACAGAAAGCCAAGACTCAAACACCGGAGCATGAAGACTGAAACGCTTGGCAATCTGTTTTTTCAAACCTTTGTCTTTTAGATTTCTATAGTACATATTCACGCTACCCATTGGGAGTAGCTCTCCAAGTATCCATGCAGGTGGAAACGGTTCGGTGTAAGTCCTTTTGAAATGTTCTATAAAGTCTTCTGTGGAATGTTCGTATTCCTTTGTCAACATAGTCATGCTATTGTTGAAAATAGCTTGGTTATGAAAGTATGAGGGATTGGTAAGCCAATAAATGTCCCCAGTTTGTTCTGCCGTCATATTCATCACGGCTTCTCTAACGGCAATTTCTATCTTCTCAATCTCATTAAAGAGAAGCAGACGCAACTTTTTGTCAAAGCGATATAGCATCACTACTTTGCTAAATGTAGCACCTTCCTTATACTGATGAAGTGTCTTTGGAGTTTTCAACAAGGGATGCATATACGCTGACAATCAATAATAGCCAATGCTCTCCAAATACAATTGAGCCTTTTGCCTATCATTAATTATCAATCCACGACTTTTTAATAAGGTTACAAGTTCTCGTGGGGTCTTGTAATCTTTTCCGAAATTTCTCTTTGCCATAGCCTATAAACAAAAAAGCCCAGCCTATTTAAGCATTGTAAAGAGGCTCGGCTGGAACTAACACTGCAAAGATACAAATAATCATTGAGAATACAAACTTTTTGGAATGAAAAATCACGCAAAAGTGGATTTCTTTTACAGATTTGTGCTTAATTATGTTAAATCATAGGTTAAAACCGCATTTTATCTACTAAAGTTTCGCAAGTGAATAAATATCAACTTGCGAAACTTCAGCAGTATATTTTAGTTGAATCGTAGTCTTTCTTTACAAGGGGAATCTTATTATATTGTATAGAAGCTTTACTTTTCTTGTTTTATCGATAACAAAACTGCGCAAAAGCTCACAAAAGGGCATAATTGTCCCATGGGACAGACGTAATAGTCTTCATCTTTATTATAGTAGAAATTTGCTTGGTTAAAGACATCTTCATTGAAAGGTTTATGCTGTTCTTTGTGAAACCAGTTGTACTTTACATATCCCACCATCTCTTCCATCTCCATGTACTCATAGTTCTCCTCTGATCCATATCCTGAGTCTGCGGTGACGCACTTGGATTGCTTTCCATGTCTTTTCCTGTACTTATCCATGAGAGGGTTGATGTCCATACTGCGAACAATACGGTCCACCATACGCACTTTGCTGTCTTTTGGTACATAATCATCAAAAGAGTTAGGAAAAAAACTCAATTCGTGCCGAGTTTCAGATTTTATTTGTATCTTTGCCATACTTTAAGAAGTTTTCTGCAAAGATATACTTTTTTGCGGAAAAACAAAGCCCGAGCTTGTGAAAGTTTGGGCTTTATTGTAAATAAAAATGTTTTTTAAAGATTTCGTATCTGTGAAAAGGAAAAAAATAAAAAAGGGTGCATCACAGACTTATGACACACCCTCTTTTCTATCTCTATTTTTCTACAAGCAATGCTAAATCATAATATTTTTCGACTACACTCCCTATTCTCCCAAATTCTCTTTTAAATTTCCTTCTCTGCCCGGGTATATTTTTCTCCCTGCCCACGCAAGAATTTTTCCGTGGGCAGGGAAAAATAAAAGTGGGTACAGGGATGGATAAAACATATTATATAGACATATCCATAACAAAGTAGTAAATTTACCGCTTTATGTAAGAAAATACAGAATATATTTGCTTTTTGCACAATTTGCACAAAGATTTATATAAAAATGATCTGTTTTTTGGCAGTTTACTTAAAAATCATTATCTTTGCTCCCACAAATATGGAACAAGGAAGAATGATCCTACTTCGTATAGCAGGCAGGACTACACAGGGCAAAGCATACTTCGGCAAGGCTCTAAGTAATCTTCTGTCAGTAAAAGTAATAATGAGTTTGATTGAGACATGTAAAGCCAAATACAAGTTTCGATTAACCCTAAAAGTGCCCCGATGTTTCTGCTGTCAACAGGATACTGCATGCCGCCCGCATGATGCAGATAGAAAAGCAGCGTGAGGAGTATTACAAGCAGCTCGGCACACCGCCGGGAGTGCCGACGATGAAGGGTACAACTGCAGATCCAGATAATACAGATATTGGTTACAACAGCATCATTACAGACCTGGGTGACCACAGCGTTCCTGAAGACTGGATACAGCATCCGAAGTTCAACGGCAAAGGTGATGTTCCTGGTCCCCCTATTCAATGGAGTGAACCGAAGAGTCCTGATAATGCGCAGCCTGGCTATGGTTATGTCCCCACAGACACCACCAACACCGAGGAAATCTTCTTCTATCACTCCGACCACCTCGGCAGTACCTCGTACATCACCGACGCTAAGGCCAATATCACTCAGTTCGATGCCTACCTGCCACGGAGAGTTGCTGGTGGATGAACATACTTCATCTGAGGATATGCCATATAAGTTCAATGGTAAGGAATTAGACCAGGAAACGGGACTGTATTATTATGGGCAAGGTATATGAATCCAGTGACGAATCTTTGGTATGGAGTGGATGCTTTAGTAGAAAAACATCCCAATTTATCAAGTTATAATTATTGTGCAAATAACCCAGTAAAGTTCATTGATAAAGATGGTAACTATTGGTTTAAAACAGATAAAAAATATTTCTATGATTCTTTAGTTACAAGTCAAGAAGATGCAACTAATAAGTATGGAAAAGAAACCAAATACTTATTTGCAGCGGGAACTCTATTTGCAAAGAGTGGAGCATATTCTTATAATTTGGAAGTTGGAGGTCATGTAAAAAACACCTATACTGGTGAATATATTGCAGGACAAATTAGTACACCGGCAGGAAGTACCATTGTCAACAATAATGCATATTTTAACCGTGATGAACTGAACTTTAGGGAAAAATGGGCTCAAACAGACAATTGTATAGGCAAACTTTTATATGGAATGGCCAATGATATCTTTGTTACAGCGCAAATTTTCGACTTTGGTAATTGGGCTGGTTCTGGAGCAACCAATCCTCTTACAGGTGCTGAAGTTCAATTTTATAATATTGATGGAAGTCCAAATTATAAACCTGCGGATGCTATAGTACCAACATTAGCTACAAAAGGCGTAGGAGGCTTAGGTGATATTGCAGAAAAAATATGGGAAAAGTAGCTAAGAATGTGATGAGTAGTTTTAATAAACTAAATGCAGCACAGTTTAGCTCAAGTTTCAATAAGAGTTTTGCTGGCTTCTCTCCAAAAGTAAGAGGTTTTTTGAATCGTTGGTATAATAAAGGAATTGAATATCTTAACAATCCTCAAATACCTGTTTCTACAGCAAATACTGTATCCAAAAAAAGTAAAAATAACGATACGGAATAGTAATAGACAAAAGGTGTGTAGGCATGTAAGTTATCATGCTTACATACCTTTACTAAAATTTAACAATATTGTTATGGACAAAATAATAAAAATATTATCAATTATAATTTGTTTTTTTGCTTCGTCATTTATGAGTTTATCGATTATTTAAATGTTTTTTTGTTTTTTTTACCAAATCTTCCAGAATCATTTGTAACTGAAAAAAAACGGGAAAAAATATTACGCAAATTAATTAAAAAATCATAACATTATGAATATGAAATAACCAGTTGACAACAAGAGCTTCCAGAATGCCATCAATGAAAGAGTTTTCCAACAAGTGTATAGCAAAGTATCACAAGGACTATAAAACAAGAAAGAAATGAGCAAGACTATTATGAAATATTTATTGGCTTTATGCCTTATTTGTAATGTTGGCAATGCGTTTGCACAACATCGTTATTATTGCGAGGTAAAGGGTATTGAGAAAGACCTTTCTTCTGGTTTGAAAATAATCTTCGACTTCGGGACAAAGGCTTCATATAATATTTGGGGAGACCTCAGCAGCAAATTGAAATTTGTGGATGAAAATGGCGAAGAAATCAAGTTTAACAGCATGGTAGATGCAGCAAATTATATGGTTGACAAGGGGTGGAACTTCCAACAAGCTTACTCTTCTGCCTATGGCGGAAAACCTGTGATACATTGGATCTTCTACAAAGATGCAGATAATATGGATAAAGCCAGAGAAGGTATTATGACCAAGACGGAATATCAGAAACTAAAGAAGTGAAGCTATGACAGAAGAAGAAAAGAAAACGTTGGTTGATGCGGTGAATTGCAAGTATCCATATCAGAACCTAACGGAGATTTACTACAATATAGGTAGAGCATTGCCTTTTACTGCCCAAAGATTCCCTGACGGAAGAGTTTCAGACTGGTATCGTAATCAGTATGTGGAGGTTGTACGAGTAGAACCACATGGAAGAGGTGGTAAGTTTGGAAATGTATTTGGTTTTTATTACCGTAATGGTGAAAGAGCTGATACTTATGAGAATGACCCAGAACACAGTTGGTGTACAAAGGATGATATCGAACCGCAACCAATACCATGTTGTGGATGTGGCTCATGGATGTTGTTGGACATCATAGGTGAGAAGACAACAGAATCAGTTAAGGTTCTCGGTCTTGATGACAAGATTGGCTTTGGTAAATATAAGGATATGACTTTGAAAGAGGTCATCATTAAAGATTGGCAGTATGTCAAATGGGCGATTATAGATTCCCAACACTTCTATACCGATGTTGATAAGGTATTGGAATATCATATGGAGAATAGACCAACACTTGGTCCTAACGATATAATGAGCTTCGGGAAATACAAGGGAAAGTCCATTGAGGAGGTTTGCAAAACAGACCGACAATACCTTATATGGCTTTCACAAAACAACGATTCTTTCAATCTTGATTGGGAGAAATTCAAGTAAGCAAATTATAATGTAGCTATGAAGAGATTTATGTTAATATTTTGCTCCCTGCTTATAGCATTCGGAGCAACAGCACAAAGTAAATTAGGTTCGCAAACTCCTAAGAAATCTATATTCATTACATCAATACTTTTGGTATTGATGACCCTAGTTTCATGTTCTGTCGGATATAAAAACGATGGTAAGGAGGTAACATGGAATACGTGGAATGAAGGAACCGGTTATACTTCAAGTCATGTTGATGCAGACCCAAAGACTTTTGAAATACTGAATGATGATTATGGTCGAGACAAGAAACACGCATTCTACGAGGGCGATATTATCAAAGGTGCCGATGGCGGCTCGTTCCGTGTGCTTACCAAATCGTATGCAGCAGACAATACGCATGTATATGTTTCCGGTGAATTGATAGAAAAGGCGCATCCGGCAACTTTCAAAGTGCATTCCTACTATTTTGCAGAAGATGCCAACGATTTTTATTGGGATGGGAAAGCACTGAACGTAAGAGATAAATCGACATTCAAAATCTTAGGCAATTCAGATTCGTGGGAAACTCATTGGGCAAAAGACAAATACAATGGATACTACCTTGCAGGAGGTGTGATTACAGATATCGATTACGAGACTTTCCACCCGATTGAAGCAAAGACTCCGGACCAATCAGGAGACTATGCCGCTGACAAGCACAAAGTGTTTTTCAGGGACAAGGAGGTTCCCGGTGCTGACCCTGCGACGTTCAAGGAAGTGGACTTCTATATAGGGCAAGACAAGCACAGGGCTTACAATAAAGGGATTCCAACCCAAATAAAAGATTATTCCAAACTCACCGAAGTAGGCAGTTTGATGTATTCCGACGGAACAAATATCTACGATTCCCATTTTAATATCCTTCCTAAAGCCGATGTCGCGACTTTCGAGCATATTTCCGACAACTGGTACAAGGATAAATCGCATGTCTGGTGGAGTTCCCAATTAGTTGCCGGGGCAAATCCCAAAACTTTCCAGCCTGTGTCCGAGGGAGGTTTCGGGGGAGATTTCAACTATGGGAAAGATGACAAACATGTGTTTTGGAACGACTCCATCATTCAAGGTGCTGACCCCGGAAGTTTTGAGAAGATGACATTCCCGGACGGCGACAGTTGGACGGTGTTCGACCGCAACCGAATATATGAAGGCAAGGATTCTCCCAAACTGCGTGAATATCTGAAAAAGAAATATGGGAAATGAGTATGGAAATCATGCTGCGCTATATAGTCGGAATCGCTATTGCTTATGGCATAGGCAAATGGATATATCAGTCGATACGTTCACGGTCGATTGACTATTTTTTATTGGCGATTATCGCGCTTATGGGTGCAGTTTTATGGCTTTCAAGAGGGTTTCTTATCTCCAACCGTGTATATGATTTCTTGATGATTGTCGTATGGCTTGTTGCTGTCGGTTGTTTTATCATTTCCCGAAAATCCCAATATGGCAAGTATTTGAAATTTGCTACTGTTGGCGGTCTTTCTACTTTTCTTGTGCTTTTTGTCTATTGGAATGTAAAAGCGGAGTCTATCAAACCGATAACATTGACAACTCAGCTGAGGGGATATTCAACAAGTAGAATAGTTGAGGTATGTTTCCGTTATAACGAAACTCCATTTAGGAGAAGTTACAATCTCAACCAATACCCAAATGTAAAGCTACTCCCTGAACAGTACGATGTAAGGCTGACAATCAAACCTATCTCGGCCAATGTTGCCAAACTTGAATCAATAACGCTAATTCCAAAAAACAGAAAATGAAGCAGTGGTAGAAAATTCGGGGTTTATAATCTTTGAAATCATATTGAGAATTTAATATGTTTTGAAAGAAATATATTCCTTTGTAGCATAGACGAGATGCCAAGAAAGCATATCAAAGCAGAATGCAGCAACAAGAACGGTTGGCAATTCGTTACCTCAAAATCGGACAATCCTCCCAATGTCCTTATTATAAAGGGATAAAGATTATATTCCAAAATTACACTAAATAAATGAGAGGGGAATGTATTAAGTTTATTTCCCTCTCATTTAGTTTAGTTAGTTTCCAGAAACTTTATTTTGAGCTTTTCATAGCACGTTTTATGCGATTTGATTCTTGCAAAAGGGTACAGACGATGGCCTGTGAAAGGGCTATCGAGGGGGAAAAGGATAGGATACTATGAATAACTTTCATGATGGCTGTAAGTTGATAATTATTAAAATCTAATATGTCTCTTCCCATTTATTATTCCTCATCCGGATATATCGCTATTTTAATGACTCCATCCTTTCTGTTTTCAAAGATATCGTAGGCTTCTTCGATTTTTGAAAGAGGGAAATGGTGGGTGATGAGAGGAGTGGTGTCTATCCTGCCCTGAGATATCAGATGCAGGATTTCCTCGCAATCACAACCATCTACACCGCCAGTCTTGAAGATGAGATTTTTGCCATACATATCTGGGAGAGGTAAAAGCTGAGGTTTATCGTACATCGCCACAATGGTAACTATCGCATTAGGACGGGCACATTGCCATGCCAACTGGAAAGTATCAGGACCGCCTGCTACCTCCATCACCACATCCGCACCACCGTGCAAACTCTGTTCCTTGACAAAAGCCTCGCAATCCTCTGGTTCTACCACCAAAACCTGCGGATAATACTCCTTGATAAAAGCTCTTCTGGCTTCAGACTTCTCGCAAACGATGATTTTCTGCGGATTCTTCAACAACGTGCAAAGCAAACAGCACACTCCCGTAGGTCCTGCTCCGATAATCAAAACTGTATCTTCTTCCTTGATTTCTGAAATCCTTGTTGCCCAGAAACCTGTGGCAAGGATATCACCAACAAAGAGTGCCTGCTCATCACTTACATTGTCAGGAATCCTGTTTAAGCCCGTGGTGGCATAAGGAACCCTTACATATTCGGTCTGCCCGCCATCGATACGACAGCCCAAAGCCCAACCGCCATGAGGAGAAGTACAATTGTTCACATATCCATGTTGGCAATAGAAGCATTCCCCGCAGAAAGTTTCCACATTCACAGTTACTCTATCGCCTGGTTTCACATGAGTTACTTTCTCCCCTACTTCTTCTACGACACCCACCATTTCATGTCCCACAGTAATTCCGGGAACGGCACGAGGAACAGAACCATGCTTGATATGCAGATCGCTGGTACAGATACTGCTCATGGTTACTCTCACGATGGCATCGTGTTCATCTATCAGGATAGGTTTCTCCTTTTCGGTGAAGCCAAATACACCTTGTTTAATATAAGTAAATGCTTTCATTATGATGATAAGTTGAAAATTGTCAAAAAATGATGCACAGTATAAACTGGCGAAAGAAGATAAAAAGAAAGTTTCGTTCCGAAGTAGGGAGCGAAACTTTCTCTTATTTATGAATACTTTTACTTACAAGATAAGAAACTTATTTTATATCTTATCTTTTGTAATAATCATAGAGGAATGCATCAAGGAATGCACCACGCATATTGGTCTTGTAGAAATTACCATTCTTGTCCAGAATCAGACAAGCAGGAATACCATTGATGCCATACTCTCCCATCACCATACCACCGAAACCTTCTGGGTTGCGCAACTGGGTCCAGTTCATACCTTCCTTCGCCATTGCCTTCTTCCAGTCTTCATCTCTTTCATCTACAGAAATGCTGATGATATTGAAATCCTTGTACTTCTCATGTACCTCCTTGAGATGAGGAATCTCCTGACGGCAAGGATGACACCAGGATGCCCAGAACTCCAACATGGTATATTCGCCCTTCTTGATAAGGGAAGACAACTTCACCTGCTTGCCCTGAGGAGTGAGAAGCGTACCATCGATGAAGCGGTTGCCTACGGCTGTATGCTTCGCCATTTCAGACTGTGCCTGCAGCATTGGATACTGAGGTGAATTGCTCCAATCATTCTTCAACCAACCCATCATCTCATCGATTTCCGCTGAGGTATAAGGAGTTGGAAGGGCTGAAAAACTCTCATTGAGCAAATCGAAAGCTACCAATGAACTGGTATGATCCTGGATAAACTTGCTGGTTTGCTGGCGCATATCGTCCATCAGCTGGATAGCCTCCTTTGCTAAGGCCACTCTCTGTGCCAGAACCTTACAGTTGTTGATACTGTCGTTCAGGCTATGCAGTTTATCCTGGATAGGAGTCATCAGGTCGAGATAAGCCTGATAGGTATCCTGTGTCGCAGAACCCTTGATGACAGGTGTAATCATGCTCATGTCCTTTTCTGTAGGGAAACCAGTAAGATCTACATCATAAGTCATTGGCTTGTTTTCGATATAGATACGACTGGCGAAAATCTTCTGATAGTCAGGTTCTGACACGCCCGGTTCATTCATATCGATGACCATCTGGTATTGTTCAGGCTGATTCACATCCCCCTTGAGCACAAACTCGCCGTTCTTGATAGTAGCACTGTCCAGGTTGCTCACCTTATCGATATCATATTTCTGCAGCATAACGGTGCAGCCTTCCACGTTACCCTTCACCGTACCTTTCAGTACAAAATTCTGGGCATTAGCCACCATTGCCAGCATTAAGCCAGCAATGGTCATCATTGAATTTCTCAATTTCATCATGTTCTTTTGATAAAGTTCAAATATTATTCTAAAATTAGTTGTTTACATATTCCGGATTCTGCTCCAACAGATTATTGGCACCCATAGATGCCTTTGGAATTGGGAGCAGGTATCTTCTGAATGTTGGCAACTCAGCTTTCTCGTCTTCAGTCCAGCCTTCGAAACCGCCCTTACGGTTGTAACGGCAGAGGTCAAACCATTCCTCGAAATTCTCATTACTGATGTCCACCAACTTATGCTTGAGGATTTCACCCAGCAGATCGCCGTCGGCAATAGCGTTCACATCGTCCTCCGTATATCCAGCACGTTCGATGACTGTAGTCAAGAGTGTACGAGCCTTAGCATACTGACCCTGACGAGCCTCTGCTTCGGCAGCGATATAATAAACTTCGGCAAGGCGCATGAAGTAATAAGAGTCAGCATAGAACATTTCAGGAGTCAACTTGTTATATTTTCCAATACCGTTCCTGGCATCTCCCTTATAGGCCCATGTATATAGCGCATCGTATGAAGCTACATCTTCATCACCTGGGAAGAATGGGAAATCACTGCCATCACCACCAGGAATAACTACGCCTCCATCGCCACCAGGGATTACTACGCCACCGTCGCCACCAGGAATTACTACTCCACCATCGCCAGAAGCACTTCCATCTGAAGAACCATCAGGATCAGGAACAACAACGTCCCCACCATCTCCCGGGTTTGGAATAACAATATCTCCACCTGTTTCATCATCTGGAACTAAATCATCTGCCACCTTCTTGAGCAATGAACCTGGAGAAAACATATACCAGTTTGAGTCCATCAACTCACTTGGATTGGCGGTATAAGGAGCAAAGAGCATCTCCTGAGAATTAAATTGTTCGTCGAAGATCTTGGAATAATCACTTTCCAAAGCATAACCAGCTGCTTCTGCCTCACCGATCACTTCCTCTGCCAGTCTTGCAGCTTCAGCATAATTATCCTGAGCCATATACATTTTCGCTTTCAAAGCCTTGGCGAAAACGGAACTCATGTGATAATGATCTGCAGGCTGCTGTTCACAGTGAGCAATGGCATAGTCGAGATCATCAGATATCAACTTGTAAGTTTCAGCCACAGTAGAACGCTTGCGTGGTTGGTTACCTCTTACCAGTTCGTCCTGGAAAATGCAGACACCGTATGGTGAATCCTGCTTCCAATATTCTCCGAAGCACTTCAGGAGAGTAAGGTAAGCCAAGGCACGCTGGCAACGAGCCTCTGCAATCATCTCTGTTCGTTTCTCCTCGCTCAGTCCTGGTATATTCTTGTTGATATGTACCAGGAAGGTATTGGCCGTATTAATCACATTGTAGTAGGCGGTATAAGCCAACTCCACATTACTGTTATTGGTTTCGATGTTCTCGTCAGCATACTCATCCGCCCCCATCACCATCGCCTGAGTCTGGGTATGAGCCATAGACGACATTCCATAGCGCAGGTAAGATACACCCGTGCTGCGCCATGAGGCATAGACACCATTGAGCGCCGTCTGTGCAGTTGAGACATCAGTGATATAATTGTCATCAGTAACCACATGTTCTGGTTCGATACCGTCGAGGCTACCTATCAGGTCACACGATGTAAGAGTCAGTGCTGTGGCTGAAAGGAGCGTAAGAAATTGAAATCTTATATGTTTCATAATCTACAGTCTTTGTATGAGTTAGAATTGTAATTTCAGACCGATGGAGAAAGAACGGCTCATTGGATAAACGTCCTTATTCTCTGTAGTCTTTAAGTAGGCATTTGTTGCCGACATGTCTGGATCCAAACCTGGCCAGTTGGTAATGGTAAACAGGTTGGTGGCTGTGAAGAACACAGATGCTCCGCTGATGTGCAGGCGCTCCAGAAGAGATGGCTCGAAATTATAGGAGAGCGTGATATTTCTCAGACGAAAGTACGTATTTTTTATAAGTGATTGAGAATGAGATAAGTTTTTATCTCATAAAAAGAAGAGGTTACGAATTAGAAATAAACAGAATGTAGCATCCTGCTGTGATTTGCATAACCATCCAAAGAACTCTTTCGGTTGCAAAGGTACGATATTTAATCGGGGATAAAGAATGTTTTAAGATTTTTTATCCTCGATTTTTTGCTTGGATAAATCTGTTTTTATTAAACCATATTCTTCTCTATTCTTTGCTATTTCCATTTCAATCCATTCAAACTTATGTGGCAATGGTTTCTGTTTTTTGAATGGTCTATTTCGTTTGCATATTCTCATCCTTTCGTGTGTTTTGTATAAAAGTCAGCCGTCGTCGCAGAAAGACAGTCCTCGTACCTCAGACTAACTTCCTCCGACTATGGCACGGCAAGAAAAATCCTT
>ENA-ORUV01000793-ORUV01000793.1-human-gut-metagenome-genome-assembly--contig:-NODE-793-length-18462-cov-4.00359_pt1 | contig 18462 bp, 11 predicted proteins | sample MGYA00242089_ERZ509229 | MGnify/ENA primary metagenome ERZ509229 (study PRJEB26280, sample SAMEA2338805) | human gut metagenome | biome: human gut; feature: human-associated habitat; material: faeces...
CGGCGATTGAGTGAATTCATGGAATTGCTCCTTTCCTTTTATTCGTATGCACCGAATGCGCCGGCTCAACAGTTGTCGGCAGGCGACTCGTGTTCGGATGTTTGATTCTCACGCCGGAGAACCACTACGTAGCCCGGCCTTAAATCAAGTTAACGAATAATAACAATTCTCATTCCCATAAATCGTCTGCAAAAGTAACGGTTCGAAAAGCTGCTCTCAAGCTGCTTGAAGCTTGCCCGAGCGGATGAAAAAAAAGGGGCATCAGAAGAAGCGTGCCCGCTGATTGGCAGCGATCCGCAGACGGGTTACGGCGAGAAGACATCGGCATTCAAAAAAAATGCCATGCCGCTTCAAAAACGCCAGATAAAACAAAGCCCCGAACCAGTGACTATTCGAGGCTTCGTTGATGAAGCAGTCGGGAATCCCCGCGGCGCCTGAGGGAACAGCCGCAGTCGGATTCAGGGCTTCAATTAGGCGAGGGCCTTAATCTCGGCGGCGAGACGGCTCTTGTGGCGTGCCGCGGCGTTGCCGTGGAGCACACCCTTGCGGGCCATCTTGTCGATCGTGGATTCGGCAGCCTTGAAGGCTTCCTGGGCAGCAGCCTTGTCGCCGGCGGCGACGAGCTTGCGCACCTTCTTGATGGCGGTGCGGTACTGGCTGCGCTGGGCGGCGAGATGCAGGTTGCGCGCAACCGTCTGACGGGCGCGCTTGCGAGCTTGCTTGGTGTTAGCCATTTTTTTGAATTGTCCTAAAAATCAGTCGACGATCTGTTTTTGATTCCGATCGCCGCTGCAAACTTGTCGCGAGCGTGGGCTCGACCGGTAAGTAGGTTGTCTTTCCGGGCTTTTAGAGAACAATTCCCGGTCGATACTGCGCTCAAAAAGCGGCACGAGGGAAGTGCTCAGGCTCGAAAAGCCCTAGACTATACCACCTTTAAAAAACAAAAGGACAGCGACGAGATGGTTTTCTTCATTTCGTACGCTGTTGCTCGCTATCCATGTCGCTATTCAAATCAGCCGCTACGATCTCCGCACTCACTCTGGCTTCACGCATCACGGGTGTGATTCGTGACATGCTGATTGCCCGATATTTTGGCGCCACGGCTGCGACCGATGCGTTTTACGTTGCATTCCGCCTTCCCAACATGCTTCGGCGGCTTTTTGCCGAAGGCGCCTTTCAGCAGGCTTTCGTACCGATGCTTTCCGACGTTCATGCGAACTCGTCGCCGGAGGCTGAAAAGCGCTTTATCGATCATGTGTTCACCGTGCTCGCTGCAGCGGTGCTCTTTGCAAGCGTGCTTGGCGTCTTAGCCGCGCCGCTTCTCGTGTGGCTCATTGCGAGCGGTCTGCGGGAGACGCCCGAGGCCTTTGATCTGGCAGCGGCGCTCACGCGCGTGATGTTTCCCTACATTGCTTTCATGAGCTTGGTGGCGCTCGCGGCGAGCATCCTCAATACGCTTAAGAAGTTTGCGATTCCTGCGGCCACGCCGATTCTGCTCAATCTCTCTTTTATTGTCTGCTCGGTGGTGCTCGCGCCGAGACTTGAAGAACCCATTTGGGCGCTTGCCGCCGCCGTTGTGCTCGGGGGCGTACTGCAGCTCGCAGCTCAGATACTTGCACTCGCGCGGCTTGGCGTTTTCGTGCGTCCGCGCTCTCTGAAGGAGAGCCTCGGCGACTCCGCCGTGCGGCGCGTACTCGCTTTGATGGCTCCGGCTCTTTTCGGCGTGGGCGTGGCGCAGCTCTCCATCCTCATCAACACCAACATTGCGAGCTGGCTCGGGCATGGCGCCGTGACGTGGCTTAATTACGCCGATCGTCTGATGGAATTCCCAACGGCGCTTTTGGGCGTTGCTTTGGGCACCGTGCTGCTGCCGAGTCTTTCGGCGGCTTATGCCAAAGGCAATGAAGTCCGCTACAACGCACTCCTGGACCACGGGCTGCGGCTCGTCGTGCTGGTCGGCGTTCCGGCGGCGGTAGGGCTTTGGCTGACGGCAGAGCTCTTGGTGAGCTTTCTATTTCAGGGCCGCAGCTTTACGCCGACGGATGTGCATCAGACAGCGATAGCTGTAGTGGGCTATGCCGTCGGTCTCATTGGACTCATCGGTCTCAAGATCATTGCGCCCGCCTTCTATGCACGTAAAGACATTCGCACCCCGGTGCGCGCAGCGATGGCTTCGCTCGCTGCCGTGCAGGCCATTAACCTTGTGGCGGTGCCCATTTTTGCGCATGCGGGCTTGGCGCTCTCCGTCGGTCTGGGAAGCCTCGTCAACAGCGGCATTCTGCTCTGCGTGCTGCGCCGCCGCGGCATTTATTCGCCGGCGGCGGGCTGGCTCAAGATCTGGCTGCGCACCGCTGCTGCTGTCGCCCTCATGGGCGCGGCGGTATGGTGGGGACAGCAGGGCATTGACTGGACGGCGCTCACGTGGAAAATGCGCGGGCTTGGCGTCTGCGCTGTGGTGGCGGGTGCTGCCGTCATCTATTTCGGATCGCTTTTCGCTTTGGGGTGGCGTCCTCGAGAACTCCGCCCCGTGAAAGAGTAACCCGCGCGGCCTGAACTCACGCCGCCGATCTCCCGTGCTCAGACGAAAAAGCCCGAAGGTTCACTCTTCAGAACACCCATATAGGCTCGGCCGATCGCCGGTGCATCAGGCTTAAACGTCGGCGTCCAGCGCTTTTTGCTCTTCTTCTTCGGCAGCGGCGTCGAGCTCATCGAGCGTGGCAAAGGGCATTTCTGCGGGCCACGCAACCAGCTCGTCTTCGGTAAGGACATTGAGCGCTTCAGAGCCGAGGTAAGCGGTGTTCACCGCGTAGTTAAGTTTGGCATACACCTCGACGAGGTCGCGGCGCAGGAGCTCCGAGGCAGTCTCTTCATCGGTATGCGCTTCGAGTTTTTCGAGCGCCGCAGCGAGCGATTCGGCGGCGTCAGCAAGGGTCGCATGGAGCCAGGGAGCGGAGACTTCTGACATGGAGAGCCTCGTAAGTAAGAGAAGGGTTAAAAAGATGCTTCATTCTAAGACTTCAGAAGCCGGGATATTGGGGCGTCGTGGGGCACTAAAGCCATGGGAGTGACGCTCAAAAAGTCATTTGGGAAGCGGCAAGAGGACTATTAAGGGCCCCTCAGAGAGCGGCAGCCCTCCGGATTAAAGTGAAATGCGGCGTTAAGGTTTGCTCTCTATCCTTAGAAACACCCGCGGCATCCGCTCATGCATGAATCGAGTGCGGCGGATGACAGAACAAAATACTTCGAGCGCGCACCTTCTTCGGGCAGCGCGCCGTTCCTCAAGGATCACCCGAAATGCCCCAAAGCAAAACGCATTCAAGCCGCGCCAAAAAGCTCGCCAAGCGCCGCGCTGATCAGCAGCGCCATGCAGTACCACAGACTTATGTGGTGATGCTCGACCAACTGCGCGCGGTGCTCAATAAACGCTTTTATGAAGAACAGGGCTTCCCGCATCTGGAAATCCTTGCCGAACGCTATAAGGGGCCCGTGACTACGGGACATCTTTCAAATTACTTCGAGCTGCAGCATTTCTTCATCGGCATGGGCGCTGCCATGGCCAATGCGCTTTCTCCCGAGCGCAAGTTCTCGATGGAGCAGCGTGAAGACCATTGCGCGGCCGTCGCTTATGCGATTGCTGCGACCATTCTTGACCTGCGCGAAGACTTCCGCGATGTGTCGGGCTGGGCGGGCCCGCGGGCGCTCGAAATCCTCCGCAGCCGCTGGGGCCAGTCCAAGATGGCCTACGCCGGCATTACCGATACGGCGAAGTTTATGGACGACCGCAGCATGGCCTGCTACTTCGGCATGGACTTTGTGATGACGTTCCTCGATCTCACGGGGGAACTTGCGCAGTTCGGCAGCGAGAAGGTCTTCTCTGTGACAACCTGCAAGGATGAGGTGATCTCTGCCTTTACGAGCTACCTGACGTCAGATCCTGCGCTTGGCGGTTCGCGTCTGGTTGACCTGCAGGAGATTATTGAGGACAACACGGTAACGGCAGAATTTAAGAGCGACTATCCGAATTGGCGGCCTGAATCCGCTGATGCCTTCAATACGATGCTGGTCGGCTACAACGCGCTTTCCCCTGCCGATACGGCCTATCTCGAGGAGCTCGTAGCAGATCCGCACTTTAAGCACGATATGCGTGCGCTCTATGTGCGTGCGGAACCGAGCGATTCCGAACAGGGGATGAGAGAAGAAATCGTGATGGGCTATGCGCTGCGCTACGGCCCGAGGTCCAAAGCGGCTTTTGCGGCAGGACGCGATCCCACGGAAGAAGAAATGGATCAGGACGCTGAGGTGATCAACCTGCTGGTCATGACGACCTTCTCCTACGCCGATTCGGCCTTTGTTCCGGGGGTGGACGATGATCCGGCCGGCAGTGAAGCGCGCGGAGATGATGAAGGCGATTCGCATGTCTACCGCATGACGGCGGCGCCTCAGGTGGAAGATGTCTTCAAGTCCTGGAAAGCGGGTGTTCTGACCGCAGGGAAACTCAAAGATACGGCCGAATAAGATTGGTCGCCCCGTAAAAACAGAAAACCGCTCGCGGATATGCCAAAAAGGCGCGCGAGCGGTTTTTTTGTGCGCTTCAACGAACGCTGCTGTGCTGTCCGTACAAATGGTTTAAGGCCGTTTATAAACGCGTTTATGCTGATGCGGCGGTGCCCAGGGCTTCGATTTTTTCTGAAAGTTCAAGCCAGTGCATTTCGAGCGCCTCCACTTTGGGGGCGAGCTCTCCGTGCTCGCGCAGGGTTTGGGCAACCTTGCCCTGATCTGCGCCGTTATAAAAGGCTGGATCCGCGAGCTGCGCGTCAAGGGCCTTGAGTTTTTCTGAGAGGGCGTTCATTTCCCGCTCCACCTTCTCGAGCTCCTTCTTCAGGGGCTTACGCAGTTCTGCGATCCGGGCGCGTTCCTGCGCGGCCAATCGGCGCGCTTCCTTATTGTTGACGGGCTGAGCTTCGTTTCGGGCGGCTTTATCCGCTTGATGTTCGGCGCGCGCTTCGGCGGCGGTCACGCGCCGGTGGTCGAGGACGATCTTGGCGTAGTCATCGAGGTCGCCCTCAAACACCTCTTTGCGGCCTTCATGCACCAGCCAAAGTTCATCGGTCACGGCCCGCAGCAGATGGCGGTCGTGGGAGACGAGAAGCACTGCGCCTTCGTAGGTTGAAAGCGCCATGGTGAGTGCTTCGCGCGTTTCCATGTCGAGGTGATTGGTCGGTTCGTCAAGCACGAGCAGATTTGGTTTTTTCCAGGCAATGAGCGCGAGGGCGAGGCGGGCCTTTTCGCCGCCCGACATCGGCGCAACTTTGGCTTCAGCAAAGTCGCCCGAGAAGCGATAGGTGCCGAGGAAGTCGCGCAGTTCCTGCTCGCGGGCGTCAGGCGCCAAATGCCGCAGATGTTCGAGCGGCGTTTCATCCATCCGCAGCTGATCGAGCTGGTGCTGCGCAAAATAACCGATTTCAAGTCCCTGACCGCGGCGCAGTTCACCCGACATGGGGGTGAGTTCGCCGACAATGGCTTTGACCAGCGTCGATTTGCCCGCGCCGTTGACGCCGAGAATGCCGATGCGTTCGCCCGAACGAATGCTGAAGGAGACGCCCGACAGCACCACTTTGTCGCCGTAGCCGATCTTCAGGTTTTCCCCGTCGACCAAATGCTCGGGCAGCCGCAGGGGCTTGAGAAAATTGAATCGCCATTCGCGTTTGGCGCGTACAGGTTCGACCGCCTGAAGCTTTTCGAGCATTTTGATGCGCGACTGTGCCTGACGGGCTTTGGTGGCCTTGGCACGGAAGCGTTCGATAAAGCTCGTTAGGTGCGCTGCCTGCGTTTCATAGGCGCGGCGGGCGGATTCCTGAGCGCGGAGTTTTTCAATGCGAGCGAGTTCAAACTGGGAGTAGTTTCCTGCATAGCGGCAGATCGTGCCGTCTTCAACGGACCAGATCGTATTGACCGCACGATCGAGAAATTCACGGTCGTGCGAAATGATGATGACTGTCGCTTCAACGCGCCGGAGCCAGTTCTCGAGCCAGATGAGCGAATCGATGTCGAGGTGGTTCGTGGGTTCGTCGAGGAGCAGCAGATCCGCCGGGCGCATCAGCGCACGGGCGAGCTGAATACGGTTGCGCCAGCCGCCCGAGAAGTCGTGCACTTTGCGGCAGCTGTCGGTTTCCGCAAAACCCAGACCGGCCAGAATGGCTTTGGCCTGTGCCACCACGGCACCCTCATTGACTTCGGCGAGTTCGCTGTGCGCGGCAGCAAGCGCCATTTCGTCGCCGGAGGCTTCGGCTCGCTTGAGCGCTGCTTTGGCGTTCATTAAAGGGGCATGACCGGAAAGCACGCAGTCAATGCAGGAGATATCTTCAACCGTGAAGCTCTGCGCAACATGGGCAATGCGCTCATGGGGCGGCGTTTCAAGTTCGCCGTCTTCGGGGGCAAGGTCCCCCAGAATCGCAGCAAAGAGTGTGGATTTGCCGCAGCCGTTGGGGCCGACCAGACCGATGCGTTCGCCCGGCGAGGCAATGAGATTGGCGTGAGCGTAGAGCAGTCGCGTCCCGCGCATCAGCGCGAGGTTGAGAAGTCGAAGCATGAGCGAGGCGGCGCATTTCGAAACGAGGGCAGATCGGGCAGCGGGCGCCCTCGTTAGGGAATGCGGGTGCAGAAATCAGTGTTGAGTTTTGAAATATTGAGCGAGATCGGCGCGCTGCGCGAGAAACACCTGATCGTCGCCGCCCGAGACCGAAAGCCACGTAATGGGCAGACCGGGGAAAGCCGCTTCAACGGCTTCGAGCCCGTCGCCCACTTCAACGACAATGAAGCCCTCTTCGGTCAGATGATCTGCAGCTTCGGCGAGAATGCGGCGAACGACGTCCATGCCGTCTGCGCCGGCAGCTAGGGCGAGGGCCGGTTCATGGCGGTATTCGCTCGGGAGCCGCTCCATGGCATCGGTGGTGACATAGGGCGGGTTTGAGATAATGATGTCAAAGCGCCGTCCCTGAAGGTTTTCAAAAAGATCGCTCTGAACCAGTTCCAGCGTCTCTTCCATGTCATAGTCTCGGCGATTGATCTTGGCAACCTCAAGCGCAGCTTGGGAAATGTCCGAGCCGGTGACCTTGGCATTGGGAAAAGCCCCCTGCGCGAGAATGGCCAGACACCCCGAACCCGTGCAGAGGTCAAGCACGCTTTGCACCGCTTCAGGATCTGCGGCCCAAGGGGCCAGATCTTCTTCGAGCAGCTCCGCGATGTAGGAGCGGGGAATGAGCGCACGCTCATCAATGTAGAAGCGGTGCTCAGTGAGCCAGGCTTCCTTCAGGAGATAGGCGGTGGGCGTCTTGTCATGCACACGGCGGTCGATGAGATGCACGATTCGCACAAGTTCGTTGTGCGTGAGCGCAGCATCGAGGAACATGTCGAAATTTTCAAACGGGAGTTTCAGCGCTCGGCAGATGAGAAAGGATGCATCTTCGAGAGCGCTTGGCGACCCATGTCCGAATGAAAGATCGGAGGTTTCAAGTTCCGTAACGGCCCAGCGGTAAAGGTCGCGGATCGTTTTCAGGTTGTGGATGGGATCGTCAAGCAGCGGCGCAATTTCGTACATGTTTCGGATATCCCCGGATGTCGCGGAGGCTCCCAAAAGTCCGCGGGCCGCTTTGCGGCCGGCTGGTTCGACAGGAAGCCTCATGAATGTCGTCAGAATTTTTTTTGAAGCCTGCATTATAAAGAGGTCGTCTGGGCCGCAAAGATGGGGAAGCTTTATTCCAATGAAGACGTCTGCGGGTGGTTTGATTCTGATGATTCATGGCGACCGGGTTTGGCGGACTCTCGGAGACTGCAAAGAGCGGTTTGTCTCTTCCGTATGACAGTGCTAAAGACGACGCAGAGAAGTGCTGCAGTGTTTTCGATGACGGCAGACTTTTACCGATGGCAGAGCCTCTCCGAGCGTTCCGTTTGCAGCGGCCAGAGACTCTAAGCGCTTTGCCGCAAGGATGGTGAGACCAACGGGGCGACTCTCGCTAAAATGCGTGCAGCTGGTTCTTCCAGTGATCCTCTTCTTTCCTTATTTCGTCTGAGCCTCCTTTGCACCTTCGTCAGATCAAAATCGCCGGCTTCAAAAGCTTCGCGGACCCCGCAGTGATCGAACTGCGGGACCCGCTGATTGCGATCGTGGGCCCGAACGGCTGCGGCAAATCGAACATCATCGATGCGGTTCGCTGGGTGTTGGGCGAAGGCCGCATCGGCGAACTGCGCGGATCGAGTTCGATGAGCGAACTGATTTTCGCGGGTTCTACCGGCCGTGCGCCGCTCGGACGAGCCAGCGTCGAACTGGTGCTTGACAACGCGGACCATCAGGTGAAAGGACCGTGGGGGCAGTACGAAGAATTGTCCGTACGCCGCGTGGTCACCAAGGAAGGCGTATCGGCCTACTACATCAATCACCAGCAGGTGCGCCGCCGCGATGTCCAGGAAATCTTCATGGGCACGGGGCTGGGCGCACGCAGCTACGCCATCATTTCGCAGGGCATGATTGCGAGCTTTATTCGTGCCAAGCCAGAAGAGCTGCGCGTTTATTTGGAAGAGGCCGCCGGCGTGTCGCTCTATAAAGAGCGCCGCCGCGAAACGGAGAATCTCCTCAAATCCACACGGGAAAATCTCGAACGCGCTGCTGACCTTCAGGCCGTGCGTGCTGAAGAGATCACTCGGCTGCAGGCCGAAGCCGATACTGCCGCCCGCTGGCAGGCGCTGAGCGACAAAAAGGTTCAGAGCGAATCGCTTTGGTACTTCCTGCAGTATGAAGATGCAAAGCGCGAGTCCGATGCCGCGCGGGCGGCTATTGCGCAGCTCGAAAATGAGATTACGGTTAAGCGCCGTGATCTTGAAACGCTCGAATCGCACTCTGAAGACCTCGCAGCGGCTGAGCGCAGTGCTGATGCGGCGCACCGCAATGCTTCCGACGCCTTCCGTGAAAGCGAGAAGGAGCTCGCCCGCTTGGAGGGCGAGATGAGCCGCATCGTGGAACGCCGGCGACTGGCCGAACGAGACTTTGCGGAGGCCGAAGCCGCAATGAAAGAAAAGCGGGCATTGGCCGAGGAGCTCGAAGTTCGCATTGAATCAGCCGCGCAAAAAGAGGAGCGTCTCGCGGCTGAACTCGAAGAGCTCGATGAATTGAACGCCGCTCGCGATGAAGCCCTCGAAGGCGCTCAGTCTGCTGAAGAGGAGTCGCGCATGCGGGCGGAGTCCGCCGGCACACAGCTCGCTCGCGCTCGTACGGAAGTCGAAGTGGCGGAGGCCGGCCTCCAATCTGCTCGTGAGCGAGCAGCGGAAGTAGCGGACCGTATGGCTCGTCTCGAGACCGATGCGGCCGATGCGTCTGAAGCGCACCCGGATGAAGAAACTTTGGCGGCACTCGCAGAATCTTTAGCCGAAGTCCGCGAAACGCTCGAAGAAACGGCGGCAGCCCGCGAAGACGCCGCTGCCGCGGCAGAAGAAACACGCGAACGCGCCAAAGTCGCCCAAGAGGCGTACTTTGCCGCCCTTTCGCAGGTTAAGGCCCTGCGCGCAAAACTCGAAACGCTTGAAGCCGTGCAGCAAAAGGCTCTGGAGTCTGACAGCCTCACGGAGTGGCTTGAGGATCAGGGACTCGACGGACTGCCGGAATTGATTCACGAAATCAACATTGACGACGCCTGGACAACCGCGCTTGAAGCGGTGCTCGAACACCGTGCACGCGCTTTTTTGCTGCGCGATCTGCGTTCCGCTGCCGGGTTCGCAAGCGCTAAGGCGCGCCCGCCGGCAAGACTCGCTTTTGCGGCCCCCGCAGAGACTGCCGCTCATCCGCATCCAGAATGGGCGGCGAAGCGCTTGAGAAGCGTTATCCAAACCGATAATCCGGCGGCGGCTGCAGCGGCCGATGTTTGGACCGCAGGCGTTGGGCTCGCCAATTCGCTCGAGACAGCACTCGCAGCGCGCGCCGACATTCCGCCGGGATGCGCACTGGTGACGCCGCAGGGCGACCTCGTCAATGCGGCGTCCGTTACCTTTTGGGCTGCGGAAGATCCGCGCTTGGCGATCCTTTCCCGAGAGCGGGAAATTGCGGAACTTACGCATCAGGTGGAGGCGCTTGACGAGGCGGCGGCAGCCGCTGACGACGCCCGTACGGCTGCGCAGAAAGCCGAAGCCGATGCGCGAGGGCGTGCCGAGGCGCTGCAGCGCGAGGTCGTTGAGCTCGAGCGCCGCACGGCCAAGCTCGTCCTTGAGGAACGAGAAGCCCGCAGTGCGTGGGAGGTCTGGCAGCGCCGAGAGGCCGATCTCAGGCGATCTCGTGAAGAAATGGAGGTTGAGGCTGAGCGGGCCCAAGAGCGTGTAGAGGCAGCGCTTGGCGCCGTAGAAAGCAAAACGGAAGCGCTCGACGAGATTCAGCACGCCGCGGGTGAAGCTGCAGCTCTGCATGATCGGCTGCATGACCGGCTGGTTGACCTTAAGCGCGCTGCTGCGGAGTCGATTCATCGTGAGGCTATGAAAAAGCTCGAGGCGTCGCAGGCTCGTGAGTCGCGCACCGAGGCCGAACGGCGGCTCGCGGAAACCCAAAGCGACATTGCCCGAGAGTCTAAGCGTCTCGAAGAAACCCGCGAAGTGCTCGATGCCCGTGAAGACGAAAGGCTCCAAAGCGGCACGTCCGAGCTCCTCGAAAAAAATGCGAGGCTTGAAAAGGCATTGGCTGCCGCACAGACTGAACTTGAAGCGGCCCGCAGCAAACGTGAGGACGAACAGCGGCAGATCAAACGCTTAAACGAGTCAATTCTTCCGCTGACAGAAGAAATTGCTCGGCTGCGCGTAGAGGCCGAACAGAAGGCGGGACTGCTCGGGCAGTTCTCCGGGCGCATGCAGGAGCTCGGCGCGGATTGGACTGAGCTCTCTAAGATCGCGCAGGAACGAGGCGTCAAGGCCAACACGGTGCGTAACGAGGTCACGCGTCTGATGAATGAAATTGCCGCACTCGGACCGGTCAATCATGCCGCTTTGGCCCATCTTGAGGCGGCGCAGGAAGCCATTCGCCTCGCAGAAGCTCAGATGCAGGATCTGCGGCAGGCCATTGAAACGCTCGAGGCGGCTATCCGCCGCATTGACGCAGAAACCCGCGCGCGCATGCGTGAAACCTTTGACAAGGTCAACGAAAAGTTTAATGACACGTTCCGCGGTCTTTTCGGCGGAGGCCGCGCAGCGCTTCGCATGGAGGGCGACGAGATCCTCTCGGCGGGCGTTGAGGTTTCGGCTCAGCCGCCCGGCAAGCGCAATCAGACCGTGCGGCTTTTGTCGGGCGGCGAACAGGCGCTCACGGCCACGGCTCTCGTCTTTGCCATGTTTAAGCTCAACCCCGCCCCCTTCTGTCTGCTCGACGAAGTCGACGCCCCGCTCGATGAAGCAAATCAGGGACGACTCGCGCGTCTTTGCACCGAAATGAGCGCTGATACGCAGTTCCTCATCATTACGCACCATCGCGTCACGATGGAATATGCCAAGGCGCTGATCGGCGTCACGATGAAGGAGCCCGGGGTGAGCCGTGTGGTATCGGTCGATATTGCGGAGGCCGTCGGTTATGCTCAGCAGGCTAATGAATCGGAGCCGGCCGCGGCTGCGCCGGCCGGTGCCGCCGGTGCGCCCATCTGATGCGCCGTTGCGGCCGTTTTCACTATGCTTGCACTGCGCTGGCGCTCAACGCTAGGATGCAGGGAAGAGCTGTGCCAAAGCGTTTTTTTTGGACCGCGCCGGCAGCGCGCGAAGCCGTCTTTCTTGCAGCAGCCTATGAACCCACGACTCTTTTCTTTGCCGCCAGGCGCTGATGCCATCAAGAAACTCGGCGCGCTTCTGGTTCTTGGGGCTTGCGGGCTCTTCTGCCCGCTCTCAGGCAGCGCGGCGGCGGCGCCTTCTCAGCCCGACGCTTTAACGGCGGCGAGCTTCTCGTCGGACTTCCCGGCAGAGCATATGCCGCTCAAGGTGGGCGTGGTGAAATATGTCCGCCCGTCACCCTACGAACCCATTGTGGAAGCGACGATCGGGGCGCTTAAGCGCGTGTTCGGCACGGCCAACGTCATCGTGACGCATTACGACCTCACGGGACTCTCGCAGGCGATCCGCGAAGGTGAGGTGGATCTTTTCCTCTCAAGCTCTGGTTTTTACGTCCGCATGGAGCGCTACGGCGCCCGCGCAGCGGCCACCGTAGCGTCTGAGAGCTATCCCAATCCCAATCACAATGATGGTTCAACGATCGTCGTGTCTGCCGCCCTCAAGTCCCTCAACAAACTCTCGGACTTAAAGGGCGCGAAGCTCGTTCTTTCTTCTCCTCAGGCCTTCACCGGGCGGCAGCTTCCTGAGCATGTGCTGCTCAAGGCCGGCCTTAACCCCGAAACGCTTTTCAGTTCGCGTGTGTATTTGGGCGACGGCAAGCGTCTCGAAGGCGCCATTCCGATGATTCTTTCGGGAGAGGCCGATGTCGGCTTTTTCCGGCTCTGTTATCTCGAAGAGTGGCTCGCTTCGCACCCCAATGCCAAGGGGCAGTTGAAGGTGCTTAACCGCCTGGATTCCGCGGAGCGGCCCGAGCCCTGCAGGCGTTCCACGGCGCTATATCCGTCGTGGACGGTCGCTACAACGCCGGCCACAGATCCGCGGGTATCACGTCTGGTGCTGCGCGCGCTCTTTGAGATGCCGCCCACATTTGAGCGGGGCCTTTATTGGAGCGCCGCGACGGACTATTCAAGCGTGGATCAGGTTTTTCATGATCTGCGCATGGGCCCCTATGCCTACCTGCGGGACTGGACGGTCCGCCGGCTGATCGATGAGTACGGCACTTGGATATTGGTCTTTGTGCTGCTCCTCTTAGGGCTCATTTTTCACAGCGTGCGTGTGTCGCAGCTCGTGCGTGTCCGCACGACTCATCTGCAGGAGGCGCTTCATGAGCAAAAGCGCCTGCAAAGCAATGCTCGAGCGGCGGCCGAACGCGTTGAACATATGAGCCGAGTGGGCGCAGTGGGGCAGCTCTCTACGATTTTTGCGCATGAGATGCGTCAGCCACTCGCCGCCATCTCGCTCTATGTCTTCGGGCTGAAGCGTCTCGTTCAATCCGGCAGCCTGACGCCCGAAAAGATTGAGGCCATTGCCGGGAAACTGGAGACGCAGACGGCTCGCGCCGACGCGATTGTGAACCGCGTACGGGCTTACGCAAAATCCGATAAGCCCGTGCGGGAGGCCGTGAGTTTGGTCGAGGCGGCGCGAAAGGCGCTGCGCGAACTCACCACAACCGGACGCTGGCACGCCGCCGTGTCGATTGCTGCGCGTGAGGACGTCCGGTGTTTGGCTGATCCCCTTGAGCTCGAACTCGTGGCGATGAATCTTATTAAAAACGCGCTGGAGGCTGTGGAAGGGCTCCCGGCCGGTATGGTGAATATCGTCGTGAGCGAACATAACGGCAAGGCGGAACTCACCGTGCTCAATAACGGCCCGGCGGTGCCCTCAGAGCTCGTTGATCGGTTGAACGACAGGGCAGCCTCGGGCTCGAGCAGCAAAAAGAGCGGTTTGGGGCTCGGGCTCTCGATTGTGCGCAGCATCCTCGAACGTCTGGGCGGACGGATCACTTTTACGGCCCTGGCCGGGGGCGGATTGGCTGCCGTGGCAACGCTTCCCACGCTCGCGCGGGCGCTCTCGCTTCATCAGGCGGCCGAAGGCAGTGCCCCAAGCTGCAGAACAGAGTGAAATCGGTCATCCTTCAATGAACTAAAGCATTATGAGACCCAGTCAGAAACAGATTACCCCCGAACAGCTTGCCTTCGCGCAGGCGCACGCTTTGGTGCGCATTGTGGACGATGAAGCGGATCTGCGCGAAGCCTTGAGCTTCGTGCTGGATATGGAAGGATGGAAAACGGTTGCCTACGGGCGGGCAGAGGACTTCTTCACGGGAGATTCCCCGTCGGAGCCGGGCTGCGTGGTGCTCGACGTGCGCATGCCGGGCATGAGCGGGATTGAGGCTCAGCATGAGATGAGGAGCCGCGGCATTACGCTCCCGATCATTTTTCTCACCGGTCACGGCGACGTCGATATGGCGGTGGGAGCGGTGCAGGACGGCGCATTTGATTTTCTCTTGAAACCCGTCGACAACGAGCGTTTTCTCAACTCAGTTGCCTGTGCGGCTTGGGCGAGCGCCGCTGCCGCGGCGGGGCTCCCCGGAGAAGACTCGCTCGAGCGGCTCGCCGCCCTCACTAAACGTGAGCGTTCGCTCGCTCAACTCATTGCGCTCGGCCTCACGAACCGCGAAGCGGCTGAACGAAGCGGCATTGCGCAGCGTACGATGGAAGTGCACCGAGCAAACATTCTGCGCAAACTCGGCGTCAAAACGCCCGAAGATATTCGGCGGCTGCTCGAGATGGCTGCCGCCGAAAAATCGTAGTTCACCGCTGATCTTTGAGCTCGGGAAAGAGCACGTCGGAATAGCCGAAGTGCGTCCAGTCCTTGATGCGCATCGGATAGACGATGCCTTTCAAGTGGTCAAACTCATGCTGCACCACTCGGGCATGAAACCCTTGGGCTTCTCGCTCGATGGTCTCGCCGTCAAGTCCAAAGCCGGTGTAGTGAATTCGCCTGGCACGAGGCACAACCCCGCGCATTCCGGGGACGGAGAGGCACCCTTCCCAGCCGTCCTCCCAATCATCAGCGGTGCCTTCGATGAGCAGTTCGACGGTCGGGTTGATGAGCACGGTCTGCGGCACCGCCGGCGCATCCGGGTAGCGGCTCGACGCTTCAAAGCCAAAACATATGATGCGTTCGCTCACGCCCACCTGAGGCGCGGCAATGCCGACGCCGCCCTCAGCATGCATGGTGTCCCACATATCCGCAACGAGCTTTCGGAGTCTGGGGCTCCCGAAATCCAGAACCGGCAGCGCCTCCTTCATGAGCACGGGTTCCCCAAGACGCATGACTTCCAAAACCATATCGGCAGCTCCTCCAATGAGATCTGGTGTTAAGCCCGCACGTCAAGGATGCGCACGGCTTCTTCAACGACATCTACGGCACCTTTGGCCGCACGGTCAGCCGCGTCCTTCAGGGCTTCAAAGCGAATCGCGCGTTTGGATTCCCGCAGGCCTGCGGCGGAATTGACGATCGGGCAGATGGCGGCATAGGGGAGCTCAAGCTCTCGCGCCAAAGCGCATTCCGGATAGGCCGTCATGCCGATGACATTAGCGCCGTCACGCGCATAGCGGGCGACTTCCGCAGCGGTTTCAAGGCGCGGTCCCTGGGTGCAGGCATAAACGCCGTCGGCCACGATGGTTTTTCCCAGACGGCGGGCGGCACTGATGAGGAGTGCGGAGAGCGCTTGGTCAAAAGGCATGGTGAAGTCAATATGCTTCACGCCGGCGTCGGGCGAATCATAGTAAGTGCATTCGCGGCCCCAGGTATAGTCGATCAGCTGGTCGGGCACCATCAAGTCGCCCGGCAGGAGCGCTTCGCCGATGCCGCCCACGGTCGCAACGCCGATGATGCCTTCAACGCCCGCACGCTCAAGGGCCCAGATGTTGGCTCGGTAGGGAACGCGATGAGGCGCGTACTCATGATGCACGCCGTGGCGGCGCAGGAAGACAATTGGGCGGCTCCCCAGTCGCCCGAAAATAAGCGGGGCGGAAGGCCGTCCGTAGGGTGTCTCCATGTCGATTTCTTCGGGATCTTCAATGATCCCGGGACGGTCAAATCCAGTTCCGCCGATGAGTGCGAGCATGATCAATCCTTCTTTTCGAGTTCTGCGGGAAGCGTGCCGCCTAGGAGCACGAGGAGCTTTGCTTCGTCAATGACAGGGATGCCGAGTTCCTCGGCTTTGCTTAGTTTGCTGCCGGCGTCGGCGCCTGCGACCACGCACCACGTGCGGCGGCTTACCGATCCGGCAACTTTCGCTCCCTGAGCAGTGAGTCGGTCCTTGGCCTCATCGCGGCTCAGTGTCGGCAGGGTGCCGGTGAGCACAAAGGTTTTGCCGGAGACCAGACTCGGCGCGGTCTTTTCGACCGCGGGCCAGGAAATGCCGCGGGCGATGAGCGCATCAATAACGCTGCGGTTATGCGGTTCGCGAAAGAACGCATAGATGCTTTCGGCCACCACTTCGCCGACATCGGGAACGCCGGTAAGCGCTTCCATGGAGGCATTTTCAATGGCGCTCAGCGTGCCGAAATGGTTGGCCAGGCCGAGCGCCGTGGCTTCGCCGACATGGCGGCAGCCAAGCGCAAAGACGAAGCGGGCGAGCGTGGTATGGGTGCTCGCCTGAATGCTCGCGAGCAAGTTGGCGGCGGCCTTGGGGCCCATGCGTTTTTCGGGTTTTTCGCTCTCGGCAGTCGCCGTCGTGGGGGCGGTGAGGGCTTCGAGCGTCAGACCAAAGAGGTCGGCAGGCGTCTTCACGAGGCCTTCATCAACGAGCATGTCGACGATTTTTTCGCCCAGACCATCAATCCCCATGGCGCGGCGAGCAGCGAAATGCACAATGGAAAGCTTCATCTGCGCGGGACAGACGAGGCCGCCCGTGCAGCGCATGTCTTTTTCTTCTTCATCCCGAATGACAGCACTGCCGCAGATCGGACAGACATGAGGCATCTCGAAAACCTTGGTGCCTGCCGGCCGGCGCTCTTTGACGACGCGCAGGATTTCCGGAATGACGTCGCCCGCCCGGCGCAGCACAACCGTGTCGCCCACGCGCAGGTCGAGGTCTTTCACTACATGATCTTCGTTGTGCAGCGTAGCGTTGGAAACCGTGACGCCCCCCACATAGACGGGCGCCAAACGTGCGACCGGCGTGAGACGGCCGGTGCGGCCCACCTGCACGTCAATGCCGAGCACTTGGGTGAGCACCTCTTCGGGAGGGTATTTATGCGCGCACGCCCAGCGCGGTTCGCGGGCAATGAAGCCCAGCTCTTCTTCAAGTTCGAGGCTGTTGACTTTATAGACCACGCCGTCGATTTCAAAGGGAAGCGACGCACGAGCCGCTGCAACTTTGTCGTGGAAGGCGGCGAGTGCTTCGGGCCCTTTGACGACTTCGCGCATGTGCGCCACGGGAAACCCCAGTTTGGCGAAACGGTCCAGTACGCCCGACTGCGTCTCGGCAAAGGGTTCAGAGACTTCGCCCAGAGAGTAGGCATAGAAGTGAAGCGTTCGCTGAGCCGTTACGCTCGAGTCAAGCTGGCGCAGCGACCCGGCAGCGGCGTTGCGCGGGTTGGCAAACGGTTTTTCGCCGGCTGCTTCCTGTCGGGCATTGAGGGCGAGAAAATCGACCTTATGCATGATGCATTCACCGCGAACTTCCAGAATATCGGGCACTTTGCCGCTGAGACGAAGCGGAATGGTGCGGATCGTGCGGACATTGGCCGTCACGTCTTCGCCCTCAACGCCGTCGCCGCGAGTGGAGGCTTCCGTCAAGACGCCTTTTTCATAACGCAGATTGGTGGCGAGCCCGTCAAACTTCAATTCGCAGTCGTATTCGACGGGCGGGTCTTCGGGCGAAAGGCCCAAAGCTGAACGCACGCGTTCATCAAAGGCGGCTGCCCCGGCTGCCGAAAAGTCAGTTTCCGTATGGATGGAGAGCATCGGCACGTCATGGCGCACTTTCTTGAATCCGGTGCGGACCGCGCCCCCAACGCGCAAAGTCGGAGACGTGCGGCTTTTGAGTTCAGGAAAGCGGGTTTCGAGGGCTTTGAGTTCATTGAACGCCCGGTCGTATTCCGCATCGGGCACGCTCGGCTCGTCGAGCACGTAGTACTCGTAGTTCCAGCGTTCAAGCTCGGTTTCGAGCTCATGCATGCGCGCGGGCGCTTGGTCGGGCGAAAGCACTTGAGCGTCGCCGCCGAAAAAGGAGGCCTGCGCGGGAGATGATGCTGCCGAGGCCGGGGCAGCGGCGGCTTTGACAGCTTTGCGGGTCCGCTGCGGCTTGGCTTTGACGGGCGCGGCTTCTTCGTTGTCGTTAAATAGAGAGGTCATCATGAAAATCTGCTTCGGGCAAACGAGGACGTTTGTCAGTCGTATTCAGTTGTGCTCAATGAAAAGGCCGTCCGACAATCGATATGGCAGTCGACAGTCGGGCGGCCTCGTGCGGAGGTGCGGAGAGCTTCGTGAATGTTTTCGCTTTAATGCGAGAAGAGAAGCTTGGCGCGCTCAGAGGCCGGCGTGACGCCGCCAGCGGACATCAGCTTCGCCTGCGAGGCGATCTTTTCGGCAATTTGCATGGCGCCGCCCGCATCAATCGGACGCGCTGCGCAGTCGGTCCAGATGCCGTTCAGGGCGGCGGAGAGACTGTTGGCGATGGCAAAGAAGCGCTTCAGGTCGCCGCGGGCCAGATTGGCGAGCGGAAGAGAAAGTGCCAGCGTGAGCGACTTGGTCTGATCGGGACCAAAGGCGAGCGTCATCACGGGGTCGATGTCGTCGACCGCGAGACGAAGCTCCCAGCGG
>ENA-ORUV01000799-ORUV01000799.1-human-gut-metagenome-genome-assembly--contig:-NODE-799-length-18289-cov-74.6481_pt1 | contig 18289 bp, 23 predicted proteins | sample MGYA00242089_ERZ509229 | MGnify/ENA primary metagenome ERZ509229 (study PRJEB26280, sample SAMEA2338805) | human gut metagenome | biome: human gut; feature: human-associated habitat; material: faeces...
ACGGCACGTACGGTGTTGTGAGAGGAGTGGGAGTTAATCTCTCCTCCTACTCGATTAGCTTCTTGTTACAAGCTCATTTTTATGAATTTTAACTGTATTAAACCTCTTTAACTTCTGAACGCTAATGTCAGCTGCGGTTGCAGCATCAAAGATCTTTCCTATAGGTATTTCTCTTAACTGTTGTTTCAGTTCATCAGCCTGAACTTCTATTTTACGAAGAAGCTCGTATGTTTTTAGTAAGCCTGGTCTAAAAAGCTGATGATAGTGAACAAGAAACTCCACTGCTTCAGCTTCACTTTCAGTGAAAGTGACATAATCCTTTGGTAAGTCACTTGCCTTGATAGAGTGTATAGCAATCATATAGCCCTGGTTATATGCACGACTTGCGATATTGCACAATGAACTCATAGCTGACTCATCAAGTCCATACTTGATACATTGATTTGTAATCTCTGTAATGAACCAAGTGTTATAAGGTTTAATTGACTCAAGCTCTTTATTTAGGTTGAATGAACCGTTCTTTCTTATTGAAGGTAATACTTCATTACAAATCCACTGACGGAACTCACGGGCAACCTTGGCACGTGATCTCATCATTACGAAGTAGAGCTGTGGCTCGGTGATGAAGGTTACATTCTGGGTTCCACCTTGAGTTTTGAAAGGGGTTACGTTTAATGTAACCCCCTCAAATTCTTCTTTAAGCTGATTGATTACATGATTGATATTAGAGAGCTGAAGAGTTGAGCATACATCTTTTAGGCAAAACAAGATTTCGCCGTTTTCTGAAGAGATTACTCTGATATTTGATTTGTGAAAATCGTATGTTGAAAGATTAGAATTTGCCATGATTGGCTCCTAGTTAAGATGTTTTCAATTTGCCTTTTGGGCGGTGAGTGCTGAAAACCCCGTAACTAGCCGGGTGGTATTTATTCGATGTATTCATACCACACTCACCATACAGCAGATACACGAAGTCTAATGACTGTGTATTTAAAGAGGTGAGATGACGCTTGTCGCAACATCTGCGCTAGTTATATGTCGTGGTTTTCAAGCACGGTAGGGAAGTCCCTACATCGGCGATAATAGCGCAGAAAAATGGGAGCGTCAAGGAGTTGTTACATATTCAATGTATGCGTTTTTAATTTCTCCATCCTTGGCTATTGTTTCATTTATTTTAAACTTCAATGATCGACCTTGTTCACAAGATGACCAGATTAACTTTATTTGTTCTTCGGTTAAAGAACCATCTTCGCAGTTAAATGTTGCATCTACAGTAGAGTTACTTTTATCCTCAGATTTTAAATGCAGCCTTAAAGAAGGGGTTTGAATAACATCAGATTAAATTCATTTATTTTAAATAATCTACACAAAATGTATCGTTTTTCCATATTTATAGTTATAATATCATAAAATTGGGATAATTTGTTCAATCCATTAAATTGAAAAATGTATTCAGAGATATTGTTTAATACTTTTAAGGTTCTAATACTATGATGGATGACCTGTCAGTAAAGATTAAAAATATTGAAATTGATAATTTTAAAAATACCATTCATGGGGCTCTCTCTTTGGACAATAAAAAAAGTGATAGCCACAACAGTGTGCTTGCTCTGTTTGGACAGAATGGTTCAGGAAAAACATCAGTAATTGAGGGTCTTGAGATCTTAAAGTCTGTGCTTCAAGGCCGTCCTTTAGAGCATTCAGTATTAAATTACATCAATGTAGATTCAGAGAATTTTTACTTAAAATTCAATTTCTCACTATCAAATGAGAAAGCAGTCGAAGTATATGAAGTATCTTATGAATTTAAGGTAAAACAAAATACCGATATATCCGAAGCGACTTTGTCTTTGAATGAAGAAAAACTTCCAGAAATTTACGATGAGATACTCTCTTTAACGATCAGAAATGACTCTTTAAAGAAAGGTAGAAAACAAGCGACAATCAGAACAAATGTAAGTTCAGCTAAAGATGTTTTCCTTCCACGAAAAAAGTATGACGAATTATTTGGTGGTAACGAGAATATAAAACAAGAATTGATTGTTACAAAATTGCTCGCCAAAAATCAATCAAGATCATTTATATTCTCCAATAAGTTCGCTTCGTTAATTATTGATGATAAAAAAAATGAAATAATCCCTGCAATAATAAAAAGACTGAAATTATATGCACAAACACAGCTTTTTGTTATATCTACATCTAATTCATCACTTATCAGTCTTGGTGCTCTTCCTCTGTCATTTAAAAGTGAAAATGCGTCAGGAACAGTATTTTTAAGCTTAGCAGCGCCGAACAAAATACCAGCTCAAATATTCAATATTTATTCAAATGTCATTAATAACATGAATATAGTTTTGAATAAAATCGTACCTAAATTACAGGTTGGTATCGTAAGCAGAAAAACAGAATTTGACGAAAACAACAATGAAATAAGTCTTGTTGAATTAACTTCTAAAAAAAATGAAAAAGAAATACCTTTAAAGTACGAATCTGAAGGTATTAAAAAAATCATTTCTGTATTAAATTTATTGATTAAAGTTTATAACGAGCCTTCAATCACTGTTGCTATTGATGAGCTGGATTCAGGAATTTTTGAATATCTTTTAGGTGAAATATTAAAGATTATTTCTAAAGCAGGAGAAGGACAGCTAATATTTACTGCACACAACTTAAGGGCACTTGAAACCATTGATAAATCTTTTATTGCCTTTACCACAACAAATAAAGAAAACAGATACACAAGACTTACCAATATTAAGACAAATAATAATTTAAGAAAATACTACTATAGAGCTATTCAGCTTGGCTTGACTCAAGAAAGTTTATACGATGAAACTGACAATGCTGAAATTGAATTTGCATTTGCAAAGGCAGGAATGAAATCGTGAAAAAGAACGTCATTGTTGTAATTGTTGAAGGTAAATCAGAAAGAATTGCGTTATCTAAATCGTTATCTGATTTATTAAAAAATGATAAGGTAAATGTTATCGTAGCAGGTGGTGATATTACTTCTAAAAAAAATGTGACATCAAATAACATCATTAGTCATATAAATAATCTTGTAAAAGAAGAAATAGAAACAAATTTTTATAAGAAGAGTGATGTATCAAAAATTATTCAAATTATTGATATGGATGGAGCGTTCATACATTGTAGCCATATTGTTTTTGATAAAAACTGTGAAGATCCATTTTACACGCTAAACGAAATTAAAACTAATAACGTCGATGGAATTAAACAAAGAAATTTACAAAAATCTCAAAATATCCGTAAATTATTTCAAACAAAAGAAATCGGAAAAATTCCATATGAATGCTACTACATGTCATGTAATCTAGATCATGTAATGTACGATTTGCAAAATTGCGCTTCAAATTTAAAAGTAAAAAAAGCAAAAGAATTTGCAATTCATTGTGAAAACTCCAATGATTTTTTAAATTTCATCAAGAATTCTGATTTTTCAGTAGTAAATGGTTATAAAGAAAGCTGGTTGTTTATACAGCAATCATTAAATTCTTTAAATAGGTTTACTAATTTGGCTTTATGCTTTGAAGATAGATAATTTCTTTTTAGTTCATTAGTGGTGAACGTTAGGAAAATCATACTGTTTTCATCAAGGAACTGTTAAAAAAAGATATCGGCAAAGCCAATGAGTTTTATCAGAGAGGATGTGAGCTTGATAATTGCACGGCATCCCCTATATTAGATAAATATATTGAGTGGACTTAATGGTGTTTACACAGTTTATCGTTCACTCTCTGAAGTATCTTTTGAAATTGAGTAAATACTCATTCTGATTGGAGTTCCATCTTCATTGAGTTCTAATTGACCGTTAACAATTAAATTACCACTTAAACTTCTATTTGCAAAAGAATCTAGATACTCATTATGAGTATGTCTAAAGTTTCCATCTACAATGATTGCAGGAATAATATAATCTTTGTAACTGCTAGGATCAGTGTAGATAATAGTGCAAGCTCCATTGGTTTTATCTAGTTTTCTTAAAGTTACCTCACAATCAAAAACATTCAAGTATGTATTTTCGTTTTTAAAACTCTCTTTTGTCTCACTGTCAGCGCTAAATATAACTTTTTTATCCAACAAACCTTCAATAACTTCACATTCAGTATTAACAGGATTTAAAAAACTTCTTCCCGATGAGTTTAATTTTTTTAAGTGTAAGTTAAATTCGTCAGCTTGCTTTTGACTTGTAGCTTTAATTTCATTTATTTGGTCGTTGCTATATTGGAGAGCTTTATATGCTCCTTCAATAATTTCAGACTGCCTTTTAATTAGTTCGTCTTTATTATCCATCCTTTTATTGATATCTGATATTTGGTCTTTTAGATGTTTACATTCCAATGACAGCCTTTCAATTTCTACATCTCGAGAAGTGATCTGTTTCGACTTTCTATTAGATAAAAATATCCCTAGAAAAAAGCTTAATAGTGCAGTTCCTGCACCATCAAAAAGACCGAGATCTTGGACATAAACCCAAACTGTTGTGATTATAGAACCTTTTGTTAATTCAGCTTTGGTAGTAACTTTAATGTTAGAACTGTTAGGATCTATCCTTCCACGTACAGATAAATTAGTTAAACCAATTAACACCTTAGCTAAACCTTGCCATGACTTAGCTAAAGATGACAATTCCATTTCGTTATCATTGTTAAATAACTTATCGTAATGGATTGTTAACTTCAAAAATTCCTGATTTTTCTTAACCATTGGATTAAAGTCCCAATTAAATTCAAAATCAAAAGTCGTCATAATAAACACTCAACAAGCTAATTAATACAATTAATCAAAAATATCCACTAAACAAAACTGACTGTTTTGTGCTAGCAATCACTAAATATTAAAAACTTTAACTACTAAACAAACAGCAATAGCTATATCTGTCAGAATTTACACTCCAGTGCTACCAAATCCACCATCACCACGATGAGTATCAACTCCAATAACCTTACCTTCAATCATCTTGATATTTGGTAAAAGTAAGATAACCAACTGAGCAATACGATTACCCTTAAATATCTTTGTTAAATTAAAAGGCTCTAACACAACTCTGATTGAACCTGTATAACCAGCATCAACAACGCCAATTGGTGTACCAATGCCTTTTACATTGAATGAAGAACGTGGGCATACAAGACCTACATAACCTTCAGGAATTAACACATGCACACCTGTATCGATGGTATTAGCCACGTTAGGCTCTAAAACCTGATCTTCTTTACAGGCAAGATCAAAGCCTGCATCGCTGTCATGTACTCGCATTGGAGCGCAAGCATCTTCATCTAATTCATATTTAATCAACATGTTGTAACCTCTCTCTTTTATTTCTTGCCCATTGATTAATACGCTCTCTATTCTTCTCTCTGTACGCTCTCTGCTTATCTAAAAGCTCCTTGTGCTACTGGCTTCTGTTCGCTTAAAACTTGACCATTAACGTCAAAAGGAAAAGAGCAGCCAAACTCAGCACAATAATTTTCGTAAATAGCTTTTGGCGGTGATGGTGGAATGCTAAATTTACCTGTATCAATAAAAGACAGCAGCACCTTTTTAATTTGGTTAGCGTCAAGCGAAGAAAAAGCCATTCTCAATAAATCTTTGATACCAACCTTCTCACACCACTTACTGCCCTTTAAACCTAGTCCTTCTCTTATTCCTTCAGAGGATGAGATTTTTAAACCAAAGACGTTAAGCATGAGAAAACTCCTTGCGCTGCAAAGCGTTTTTTAAGTACTCTTCAACTTCTTTCTTGAAGTAACAAACACGTCCTGAGAAAGAGCTGTCTCTGTCTACAGGCTTTGGAAAGTCAGGGTGTTTCTTCAGATAGTTAGTGAAACCGTGTAATGAGCTAAAGCCCAGTGTGGTCATTACATCCTTACGTGTTACAAGTGCTAGTTCTTCCATGATGTTCTCCTACAGCTCTGATCCTTCTTTAGGGTAGAGTAGGTTAGATCCTTGAGCGTATTGTGCTGCAACAGCAAATTGAATGAGTGCTTTGTTTGACTCAATCTCAAAGCTAATAAAATCAGTATTGCGAGATTTCAAAGTTAAAAATAATTCTGAGTCGGGACCATAAATACTGATTAATTTATTTATCTTCTCAAAACCACTTAAAGAAAAAATACAGTTGGTAGCCATGATGTCTGAGCGCGAAAAGATACGGTCAAGATCTACTGGGTAGTCATCGTAAGTATCACGTCCTTTAATGTTGATTGAGTTAATAGTAAAGCCTGTGTTAATGTCAGACACTTTACCTGTATTCAAATCAATATGAAGAGGCATGTCATTGGCTCCACAAAACTTGAATGTTGATTTATTGATATAGTAAGAAAGAGCGTTCTGATCTACAGACTTAATATCTTCCTCATCCTTTGACTTAATAACCAACAGACTGTAGCTGTCTGTAGCAATAAGCTTTGAGTTCTTGCGGTCAACATAAACTGTCTGTAAAAATTCAGCAGCCTTTTTACTGCTTGAAGTAAAAGCTAATATTGCTTTAATCTCTTGAGGTGAAATAATCATTTATGCACTCCTTGCTGAGTTTTCTTCGGTAAATAAAAACTCTGTAACTTCGTCAAATTTGCTGCCAAAGTAGAAGTTTCTGGGGATAAATTCCAAACCTAGTGGGGTTTTTAATTCACTGGTTCTTTGCATAGCTTCTTCTACTGACAGTGGTACAAGTTTGTATGGATAGCTGCTTAACTCTCTCCATGATTTAGTTGCTTCCAGATATCCAATAGAAGTTTTCTTTTGGTTGAAAGCTAACCACTTCTTAATAGTTCTTTTCTTTCCTCCCACGATGCAGGTATAAACAGCGCAAAAAGACACATTGCCTGAAACGCTTTTATACTCGGTATAGTCAACTGAGATAACTGTAGCTATCTTTCTGCCAGGCTTTGGCTGATGTCCAAAAGTTCGCTCAATTAACACACCAGCTTTAAGCTCAAGCTCAAGATTTCTCTCAATCTTCTGTCCACAATGAGGGCACACAGTAGCCTGAACAGGGATATAAGCCTGACAGCCTGGACATGATCTAACCGGTGCCTGTTGCTTGCTCGATGCTTTCTTTTCAGTACGAGCGCGAATAAATGGATTGTTAATGGGACCAAGACGCTCGATATTTCTAGCAAAATCGAGAACAAGACAATCTTTTTTACCCTCTGCAGGGCGTAGACCACGACCAATCATCTGTACATAAAGACCAGGTGATTTTGTAGGTCTTAACATTGCAATCAAATCAACTTGTGGAACATCAAAACCTGTGGTTAATTGATCTGCAGATATAAGACATCTGATTTCTCCTTTTCTGAAAGCTTCAATCTTTGTCGCATTCTCCTCAGCAGAGAATGAGGAGTTAACAGCATAAGCGCTGACACTCATCTCTCTTAGCAGCAGAGCGCATTTGTTGCAGTTTTCAATACCTGCGATGAACACAATCCATGCCCTACGACCTGATGATCTCTTAACTACCTCAACTAAAGAATTTTTCAGCATGGCATCATCGCCACAAGCTTTTTGAAGTTCATCAAGCTTATAATCGCCGGCTCTGGTACCAACACCTGTAAGATCAACATGAGGTTTAGTCTTCAATGTTGTTACTGGTGCTAAGTAACCTTCTTTAATCAGACGTTCAAACTGTGAGTTAAGGTCATAAACAATGTCTGTGAAGACAGCGTTCTTTTGCTCTGTAAGGTAACCGCCCTTCATACGATAAGGCGTTGCAGATAAGCCTAAAACTCTCATCTGAGGTCTTAGTTTCTTTAATGCTGCAATCACCTGTCTGTACTGTGAGTTTTCATCTTCAGACAGCATGTGACACTCATCAATCACAATTAAATTGCGTATGCCAAAAGCATTAGCATCACGCTTTAGCAGTGGTGCTACAGACTGCACGTTACCGAAGATGATTGAGTTCTCAGTATCTTTATGACCTAGAGTTGCACTGCAGATGCCAATATCAGCTTCAGGCCAGATTGAACTTAACTTGCCTGCGTTCTGTTTAACAAGCTCACCAACATGAGTAAGCATCAGAACTCTGGTGTTGTTCCATGTCTTTACAGCATGCTGAATGATGTAAGCAATGATCACGCTCTTACCTGTGCCAGTAGGAAGAACTAGCACAGGATTACGGCTTGCATCATGGTTAGTTTCTACAAACTGCCAAAATGCATCGCATGCTTCTTGCTGATACCATCTAGGTTTAAACATTCCAAATAGTCCCTTTGCGTTCTTTTTTCAAAAACTTGTTGAGCTTATCGCTTAAAAAATCATGAATTTCGTCTTTTGTTTTATCTCTTAACTTTTGAGTTACCCATTCTGTAGTTTCCTTTTCGTTGAAGGTTCTGAATGCGTACCCCAAACTCTTCCAAAATTCAGCTTTAGAGCGATAAGCCACTCCATAAATGCAGAATGGCTTATTCATCACTCACTCCTATGCGCCGTAGCCGTAACCTGATACTGGTTGCTGTGGAGCTTGTCCATACACATGCTGAGGCTGTGACTGACCGTATGGCTGTTGAGTTTGCTGACCATAGCCTGCAGCTGCTGTCTTTGGCGCTGTCTCCTTTGGCTTTGCGTGGAATAGAGGGTAACCTTCAGGCATTAAGCGTTTCTGATTGGTCGCAATCCATGATGCTGGCTGATTGTTGATAAGCTCTACAGCAGTACGACCATCTACAGATAAAAGAGCTGCTAGGTTGACATATGGCTGACCTGAATCGGCCTCACCGGTTCTGCGTACAGCAACTTTAAGTTTCTTACCAACCAAGTCAGGGTATACAACCATTACAGTGCCATCCTTCTTCTGTTCCTGATGCTCGTTGATCACAAGGTTGCCTTGCTGGTCAATGCAGTTACAAAGAATTGCCAAATGCTGTAAGTGGTATGCATAGTCACCACTTAGATCTAAAGAAATCCAAAGCTGAGCCTCACCTTCCTGAGTAGCTACTCTAAAACCAACGCGAGCACATGGCTGTTCAACGCCATTAACACGTTTGGTACCAGCTAGAGCAGTGACGATAGTACCGTCATAGATGCCTGAGTTAGATACGAAAGGTAAGCCTTTTAAGGTGTCAAATACCTCTGTTGGATTCTGAACCTGTAGATTTTGAGTTGAGCCTAAATTCATTTTTAGTTCCTTCTTTAAAATTAAAAGTTAAAATACGATTAGAATGGGCTGTCACCTTTAGGCGCTACAGTGTCAGGATCTTGCACTGCAGTAACCTTTGGTTCTTCGTGTTTAATCACTAGAGAAGGCATCTCTTTAGAAGCTGTTTGAACTGTTGACTTCTTTGAACGTGCCTTCTTGATTAGCTGTTCTGCCTTTTCTTTATTGTCAGTTGCTGTCTTGGTATCATTCTCAACATCAAGGTCGTATGTCTCATCAACGAAACCACCAACAACGTCAGGGAAGACCTGATCTAAGAAATGAGACAGGGCACGAGCGCGTAACATATCAGGCCACATTGTTTTCCAGGTGGCTTGAGTACCAACCCACTGACCATTAGCATCCTTTTCCATGCGACCCGCGATAGCAGCATCTGTACCTGTGTAGGTAAATGATTCTTTCTGATTAGGGCGGTCAAAGCGATAGCCTTCAACTTTAGCTGTAGCATTCAATCCGTCAAAGGTAGTTGTCCATGTGCCATACTTTCTGCAGATACCAGCTTTAGCCTTAACGCTCATTGAAGTACGACCGCCTAAGATATAAATCATCTGTAGAGCATCAGCTGGAAGCAGACCTAGACGATTGCCTTTTTGAATAATTAAGAAAGTATCTGCAGAGCGGTCACAATCAGGAGTTGAACGCATAGCTGCAGGAACTAGCTGAGAGCTTGAAATGTACTTTGCATACTCACGAGCACCTTCAAAGTCAGTTGGTAGCTTGGTAAAGCCGTTTGATGCTGAGGTCATATCAATGTTGTCAGTCTCAGGCTTATTTGCTTTAGAGTTAAAAGCAAATTCACTCTTAACTTTGGCAAAAGGGGAGCGAAGATCTAACTTCTTCTCCTCATCAGACACAATCTGAGGTTGTGCCTGTAGCTGTGGCTTAACCTGTGGTTGAGGTTGTGCCTGTAGCTGTGGCTGAAATGCGTTGCTAGTCTGTCCATAATTTGCCATTTCATTTGGCTGATGGTTAATTGGCTGAGCGCCTGTAGCAAAATTAGTAAACATATTCTTTTCCCTTATTTCTTAGCTTTTGATAAACGTAAAACTCTTGTGCCCTGGTACTCAGCTAAGCACTGCTGATATGCATCAGGATTGATAAGCATTAACTTGTCTTTATTGATATAAGTTCTGCCATGCTGATACTTGTATGAACAAAGAACTTTCATGTCTTTGTCTACAATGGTTTCATTGGTACCTACGAAGTTGATGATCTCGTCTTTTAATGACTGGATCTTTGTATCCAATGCTTTGGCGTCTTTCTTTAAAGCATCAAACTGAATGAGTTTTTGTTTTATGTCATCTGAGGCAACAACCTTAGTAGGCTCCTGCTGAATATGCTTTAAGTCGCGCTCAGTACGCATAGGCTCTTCATCATGTAAGATGTGTCTTACCCACCACTCTCGAGCCTGTCTTAAGATCTCGAGTCCCAGCGATTCATCAAAATCAATGGTGTAAGTTCTGAAGTCTGAAGTTGAAAGTAAGCAGCTTAGTTTTGTTGTATAAATTCCAGTTAAAAGCATGTAAGTGTGAACTTGTAACAGGTATGAGTCAGGGATTTGACTATCAGCCTGTACGAGGTTATGAGCCTCGTCATAGACATCACCTTTGCCCCAAAGCATGATTGCACGACCGTCTTCGTCAATATCATCAGTTGCGGTGTTGCCTCTAGTAGTCTTACCTTCCCATATAGCTACAGCTTTAGTCTGATCTGCAGGATCAAGCACAATGCGGTCAGGTGAACCTACTAGATAAGGAATTTGAGATATCTGCAATCCATCACATAGAACCAGTTTTTGACCTGAAACTTCCTCATACTCTTTAGCAATTACTGGCTCTAAAATCTGTCCCCAGTGAGTAGCAGCATTACCACTCCATGGCTGAACACGACCTGTCTTTTCAAGCCATAACTGATGAGGGGTTGTGTACTTATTTAACCCCATGAGAGTGCCAATATCAGAACCACCAAGTGATTCCTGTCTGCGATACTGCCACAGCTGATAAGGTGTCATACCTGGCTTAATTGAAGCTTCAATACGTGCAACACGTTCATGATGCAAATTCAAATCATCAGGTGTTAAAGCAAATTCGTTAAAATCAATCACTGAAAAATCTCCTTAAAAAAGCAAACCATCAATCAGAGCAAAAAAGTTTTCAGCTCCAAAAAATGCAAGAACAACAAGTAGGGCAATCGCAAAGCCTAAAAGGTGCGCTCTTAAAACTGAAAACTCCTTCATGGTGTTGTCTCCAATAAAATGTATTTAATTTGGAATTAAGTTCACTTTATTTATAGATTAAGATTTTTTAATAATTAGTCAAGAAATAATTAAGTATATTTAATTAAAAATTAAAAATAATTTATTATTCTTTTGAAAAATCTTTGAATTTTGTTTACAAAATTTTTAATTTTTTTTAGACAGGAGAAAGAAGGAGTGAGAATAAAAAAGGTTGTTACTTAGGTGACAACCTTCTTAAATAGCTTAATGAATTGCTTTATACAGAGCCTGAGCGCTCTATTACTTTTCCAATGATGTGAATCAGTTGTGCTGCTTCTTCTAAAGTCAGCACTTCATCAGGATATATTGAATTATCTGAACGTATAGTTAGAGTTTTAAATGATTTAATCAGTCTTTTAATTCTTAGAGAATGATCAAATACGAGAGCATAGATTTGGTTGTTCTCAATATAATCTTTAGGCGTGCAGTCAACAGTGATGTAATCGCCATCATTGATGAGCGGAATCATAGAGTCACCAATGACTTTAAACCTTTTACAATTCTTAGGATTTATCCCTCTATCTGAAAAGAATGAAGATCTAAAATAGGCTGGTACGCAATCTTGGATTTCTTCGTATGTTGGTTCTTCAGCTTCACCAGCACCAAAGCAAATCTTATATTCAGGAATTTGAACGAAGCCTGCAGGAAGCTTATCTGAATCTGCGTTATCTAAAGAAATGATGTTAGGCTTAATCATATTGCCTTCGCCTGTGACAAGCCATTCGACGTTTACACCAAGAGCGTCTGCAATCTTTTGGGCAGCCATGGCATTGAGAGTTAAGATCTTTCCTGTTTTGTATTGACTAATTGCTGCAGTTGTTAGTCCTGTAAGATTACTTAATTCTTTTCCATTAATTTGAGCATAATCCATGGCGCTCTGAATTCTATTTTTTAATTCAGTCATAACAGCCTCTCTTAATTATCTTTCTAATATTTTTTCTATCGTCTTCACAATAAATTAACTTGAATTAAATTTTATAAATTTAATAACTTGCTTTCAAATTATGTTTGCTATATTCTAAATTAAGAATACTTAATTATTAGCTAAGTACATAAAAAGGAATAGTTATGATGCTTAATTCAAAAAAGCTTTCTAAAAGTTCATCAAAAATGATTGTCGACGCTATAGGTAGAAAGCAATTATCTGAAATATGCGAAGTGTCTTTACCTGCTGTGACTTTATGGTCTCAAAAAGGAATGCCTTTCTATAGAGCACAATTTTTAATACTTAAATATCCTCGCTTAAAAATTTGGAAAGACATACCAGAAGAAATTGCTAAGTAAGAGGACTCCTATATGAATAATGAAGTTTATCCTGTCGTGATTCCTGACGCATTACTTCTTCCAGAGATTAAAAAGCTAAATGGTTGTGCCAAGTACATCCTCTTTAGAATTATTGGTCTTTCTAAACGCTGTGAGAATAAGCAGATCAGGATCTCTAATTCTCTTCTTAAGTATGAAATGGGCTATAACGCAGAAGCTGTTAGAAAATCTTTTCAAAGATTAGAAGCTCTTAAGTTAATTTCCATTGAAAGAAAAGATGGATGCAGACGCGTTATTAACGTGCTTTTTGATATTGAATCTCTAAAAATTCAGCATTGTTCAGAAGAAGATAAAACTGTACCACAAAACGACATAGTTAATAATAAAACTGTACCACAAAACGACATAGTTAATAATAAAACTGTACCACAAAACGACACTCCAACAAAACGACACACCCAACAAAACGACATAGTTAGTACCACAAAACGACACAGTTCTGTACCACAAAACGACACACATAAGTATGAATATAAGAAAGAAGAGATAGATATATATAGGGAGAGTATTTATAAAAAAATTTTAAATGATCTATCTGAAGGATCAATTTCAAAAATCTTTATGCATGATCCTGCAACTGGTGATCAACTGGATTCATATATACCTTTCAACTATGACCCTAAAGAGGCTGTTGATAGTGAGGGTAACTGTCTCTTTACTCAAGAGCCTTTAGATCCTGAAGGTTATAACCTGGCTCAATGGATGGCTACTAATATCACGTACTTAGGAGAGCTGTGTCTTATGGGTAAGTATGGCGATGAGTGCTTTCCTATTTATGCTGAATCACTACTTAAACGCTGGAACCCTAAGAAGGCGCCATTAGGTAAATTCCTGAATATTGCTGTTCCTAATGACTTTAAAGGCTTTAAACCTAGAGTTATTGATTATGTTGAACAGTATCTTGGTGAGAATGTTGTTTTCCCTGCTATAAAGAAAATCATTAAACAGCGTACCAGCCCTTCTAAAGCGCTTGAAGTTTTATTCAGCGACTACCCTCAGTATTTTAGTGCTGTTAAGCATGATATGGATTTTGGAAGGTATATCTATCGTCTCATGTACGAGGTTATAAAAAATGATTGCGAAGACGTCTATACACCTTATGACTCTAACCGCGATTTTCCTACTGATGAAGAAAGAGCGTTTGACTGGGGTCAGCAGTGGTTTGATGCAAGGTCAACTGATCCTCAATGTTTAAACAAAGAGGCTCAGGAAATAGCTTTGGGAATAAAGCCATTGCATAAAGAATTATATGGTAAAGAGGTGATGTTTGATGCCTTCTTCGATTAGTTTGCCTTCCAATGATGAGTTGGAAGTGATCTTGGAGCACCTTGATGCCAATAACCGTGATACATGGGTAATGGTGTTTAATGCTCTGGGTAAAGATTACCCTAACAACGAAGCTGTTTTTAAGATTGCTCAGGCATGGGCTTCTCATGCGTCTAACCGCAAAAAGGAAGACGAAAAGCATGAGAGAAATGAGTTTTTTAAGAGTAATCATATTGCTGGTATTGGTGCGATTATTACTGCAGCACAAGCAAATGGTTACAAGCGTGTAATTCAAAAAGAAGAGAAAACAGGAAAGCTTAATAAGAATGTTGAGATTAAAAAAGAGCCTTCTGCTGTCACTAAACCACGAAATGAAGAAGACATAAGCGACTATGATAAATGCGCCTCAGAAGGCTCCTATATTATACGTGCCTTGCTGTATTCCTTTCAAGACGAGGAACGCCAGATCTTCCTGTCTGATTTGGGCTCTGATATCCATTTCTTTGTTCAGGAACAACAAAAGATTGTGGAGGCTGTCAGAAAGTTCTGCTATGCCCATAAATGGGACTACAAAACTTTCATATCCTGGGCAAAAGATGAGAGCATCAAAGAAAGTGACATCAAGAAAATTATCAGCAAATCTACAGCATGTTCTTATGACGATGTTATTAAGCATTACAAGGATATGCGTGATATTGGCGTTCGTCTTATCATCGTTGAACGCGCTCAAAAACTTATTGAAGATGCCAGAGCTAAAAAGCCTATTGCTGAGTTAAAAGAGGCTGTAACTTCAATTGAACGTGATACCAGTTTAGAGCTTAAAAAAGACATTTTAAGAAAGAATGAAATTGCTCGTGCTGCTTCTCAGGAAGTTGCAGAACTATCAAATCCTGCAACTCGTAAAAAGCTGTATGTGACAACAGGGTATAAAGCCTTTGATGAGCGCTTTAACGGCTTTAGACGTGGTGAAACTTCCATTATATGTGCTTACTCAGGTGCTGGTAAGACCTGGTTAGGCTGTGAAATTGCAAGACGTACAGCTTTAGCTGGTCTTAAGGTTGCCATGTTCTCAGCTGAAATGAGCGCGCAGTCTATCTCTTTTCGTATGATGTGTACCGACCAGAATATTACACAAAAACAAATCATGAATGGCTATCCCATTGATCAGAACATGAAGGCTTTTGAAAACACTATCTCTAAGAGCGGTTTAACTATCATGGCTGGTCGTGGAATGTCTATTTATGACGTTGAGAATGAGGCTAAACGCCTGGTTTATTCAGGTGGCTTAGATCTGCTGATTATTGATTACTTTCAGATCCTTGAAATGAAATACAAGGGCGAAATGTGGGAACGCAATAAAGCAATGATGCAACGCTTAGTAAGGCTGTCTGAGCAGAACAATATTGCAACTCTTGCATTCGTGCAGTTAAGCCGTCCTGTTTCTAAAAAGAACGGTCAAAGTTCCAAACCAACCATGTATGACATTGCCGGCGGTTCAGGTATTGTTCATGATGTAGCTCTGTCTCTAATCATGATCCCTGAACAGACAAATAACGGCACCAAAGATATAACTCGCTTTCAGATTGATATTGCAAAAAGCCGTTACTGTCAGGCTGGTGAAAATGAATTTACAGCAATTAGAACTGTTGGAGGCGGTTTTAATATCATCAAAAACACTGAACCTACAGTATTGATTAACCGCGGTGTTTCAATGCAGCCAAATACTAGCAATGTAAACCTGCTCCATAAAGTACCGCTTCAGAGATAGGAGGTAATGCCATGATTTATATGAAAGACATCATGATCAATGAGCCTGGAATTGATGAAATCTCAGGGGAACTTATCACTAAGCAAAGGCCAATAAATGAGCGTGACCTTACCTCTGCCCTCCACAAAACAGCTGATGGTTTAGTTTCAATTGGATGGACAGTTATACCTTCTCATTTTAAGGCTCCTAGTCTCAGAAAATGGAAAGAACCATCAAAAGAACAGCTATTAGCATGGGCGCATGAAGATATTACCTCTGGGCGTTGTAATTCTCTTAATCTCAGATTAGCTGATTCTCATGTATGTGCCTTAGACTGTGATTTTTATGATGATGAGACTATGAAGAATTTTATGAGTCTTCTAGCATCAGAAAAAATTCTTCCTGAGTTCTATACTGTCTGTGGCGGTAAAGGAGGAAAAATCTTTTTCAGAGTTAAGAATATTCCAGAAGGAAAGCCTTTGCCACGTGTTCTAGGTCCTCAGCCTCTTGTTCCAAAGAAAAACGGCGCTCTGGTTAAATATGCTTTAGAGTTAAAGTCAGACGTAGCTACAGTATTTGGAGCTTACTCAATACCAGGAACACTATATTCAGAATATCCAGGAACTAAGTTTGTAATTTACTACAGACCTGAAGAACTGCCTGAAATTGATTATCTTGAACTGCAGCATATTGCAACTATGTACATTGCAACGCTAAAGAGCATGGCTGTTAAAAAATACATGCCAATTCCTCTTGCATGGGATGAGGAAGTCGAGAAGTTGAAAAGCCTCATTGCCCTTGATGAGTTATGCAACATGGATAGCATGTATGAATACGATTTGTATGACATGATTATTGCAGCAGGGGACGAGCATCTGCTTCCTGCAGTAATGTTGTTTGATAACGTTCTTCCTGAAGAAAAAATAAAAGAAGTTGATGAACGTTTTGTTAATACTGTCAAATACATGCGTGATTTGGGCTATAACGAAGATACATTAAGAGCTTATGCTATTCAGATTAACAGCTTTTATGCTGATTTTAAAAATTGGATGTTAACTTATCTGCAGAATTATGGTCAGAGCTATTCATACAGTGAAGGAGTTCAGTCTATTTTTACTAAATACAAGCTGATTAAGGACAGTGTGGACTATGGTACTTATTGATCTAACCTTACCGCCTTCAGCTAACCAACGACTGATACCATACGTTATCAATATGACACGCAGAATTATTGGTATTAAAGATTCACCTAAGTATCGTGAATGGATGGAGCTTGAAGCACGAAAGATTAAGAATGAAATTCAAGCGCCGTATGCTGAGCCGGTTTATGTCTATATGGAAATAACTTTTCCTGATAAGCGCAAAAGAGATCTAGATAATATGGCCAAACCGGTATGTGATGTGTTAAAGCTTGCAGGTATTTATGATGATGATTCCTTAATTGAGTTTTTGCTCTGCAGAAGGTTACCGCCTGATAAGAAGCTTGCAGGCATAAGAGTAGGTGTATGGGCTGTTGATGAACACAATCCTTTGAAAGAATGGAGTTTGGAAAATGCTGACTAAAGAAATTCTTGACGCACTGGATGATGATTATGCTTTTGAGCGCCTGTTAGATTCTTATGGAGTATGGACAAGGATCAGTCGAGGCTGTCCATCAGCTGGTACTGTTCCTACAGAGCATGGTTATGCTGCTATCACTGAGGAGAGTGCAGAGATCATAGCAGCAGTTACCTGTGAATTTAAAAAAGAACGTCCTGGGCTGTATAGATTCTTTCACTGGTATTACCACAAAGGCCAGGATGCAGGGGATATCAGGTCATTCTGTAAGGGTATATCCATCCAGCGTGCCAAACATCGCAGATTGAGCGTTTTTGAGGCCCATCCGTGGAATGTTGTAAGGTACATGACGATAGCAATGATCAATCAGAAGATTTTTGATTCAAGAGACTGGATGAGAGACAAATTAAAGCAAATGAGGGGGTGAGAAAGTGAGAAGTTTTACATATCAAGGAGTAGAGTACAGGTCTCTTCAAGAATGTTGTTGCAAATTAAAAATCTCATATCAGAAAGTAAGAAGACTGTGCAGGCATTATATACGAGCTCAGAGAGATCCTGTTGTAGCTGTTCGCTGGTGCTTAGGAGTAGAGCATCGCAGTATCAATGAGCCAAAGACATACTTGTATACTCAGGATAAAGAGAAAGCGACTGAAAGACAGGACAAATTTAAAGAAAAAGTAAAAAGACAGATTGAAATGATGATTTAGCTTTAACTTATCCTCTACTAAAATGATCGAAAAATGATCGTTAACGGATCGTTTTTTAAGAATATACTATAAAACAATTAGAGTGGAAAAGTACGTATTGAACATCGGTGCTTTCCTCTTATCTCATAGATTATCCTAATTTGTCAACAATAAAGCTCTCAAGAAATTGAGGGCTTTTTTTATGTGTGCTCAGCATGAGCATTTTCTATAGGGTGTGAGTCCCGAAGTTGCCC
>ENA-ORUV01000813-ORUV01000813.1-human-gut-metagenome-genome-assembly--contig:-NODE-813-length-17896-cov-66.8705_pt1 | contig 17896 bp, 18 predicted proteins | sample MGYA00242089_ERZ509229 | MGnify/ENA primary metagenome ERZ509229 (study PRJEB26280, sample SAMEA2338805) | human gut metagenome | biome: human gut; feature: human-associated habitat; material: faeces...
ACTCAAAATTGTTGTACCTTTGCACCAGCAATCGAAAGAAAGCTTCTCTTGTACCGAAAATCAGTCTTCATAGACGACAAACCTTGGTCTTATTTGATGTCAGGTGCCGGACATCAATGACGACCCAAAGAAGGGCAAGAAATGAGGCTTCTGGGGAATTGAAATATCAACCATCAAAACACACAAAAAGTATGATTAACTACAGCATTACCATGCGCTCAGTGAACAGTAACCTCCTTATAGGGTCTATATGCCACATATTGATTGTGGCATATAGACCCTTGTTGTATCTGCGAAATCCGCGTGCCAACCCTTTTTTGTTCGGGTTTTATAATCAACGATTTTTATAACCTTTGGTCATCACCTTGCGCACGGTGCCGTCGCTCATTTTCACGATGTTTATTCCGTGTTGCAGAGAGTTCACTTTTGTGCCGTTTAGCGTATAGATGGCTTTCACGGTAGCTTTGCCGACACTCTCTATTGGCTTCACCGATGCCAATATGCCAGATTCTGGCACGTTCCCCTCTATCTGGTAGAAGTTTTCGGCAGGAATTAAATTCCAATAGGTCTCCGTCGTCTTGTAGGTGTCGAGCAATGCTTTTGGAACGTACACCTTGGAATTGAACTTCTTTATATAATAAGTGAAGTAATAAGGCACATTCATGGGTTGTGGCATGCGGCATACCAACGACTCGATTTTTGCGTCAAAAAACGCCCAGCTTCCGATGTTCATAAGCGTAGAAGGAAGGTCAACGTATTGCAATGGTTCAAAGAATCTGAAAGCATGGTCGGTGATATATTTCACTCCTTCGTCCACGATGAGTTTCTCGCAGGTCAATCCGGGCAGTTTACCTTTTCTCACACCCCCAACTGTTTTAACGACGTTGCCTGCCGTTTCCACGTTGCCAGGAATCAGAAGGACACCATTCTTCACGGCATTGTTGAAAATGACATCCGCCCACATGCCATCTACCGATACTTCGTCTTTTAGCTCACGCTCGTTCTTGTAGAAGGTCACCGTACCTTCGCAAAAGAGTATGCCGTCCTTGTAGGCGTACACGGGGTTGTCGCCAGTGTCAATGTACTTCAGATCGGAGTTGAATGCCAATATCGACGCTGCTCGCAACGACTTTGGCAAGACTACCGTGTTATCGGCATCTGTCAGTGCGTATGCAGATATTCCGAATATGCCTTCGGGAACTGTCACCTTGGCTGTTTCGCCTTGGGGCGTGTATTTTATAAGCCAGTCGGAGAAAACGAAAAATTCATTCTTGATGCCGTTGTCAAGGAACTTTGTTCTGGAGAATATCCTCCCCTTTTCACCAAGATTCTCGATATGTTTGGGGATATTGTTGATGTTTTCAAGATTATAGCAGTATGAAAAAGCTTCGTCGTTAATGTACTTCAGATTGTCGGGCAATGTGACGGAGGTGATGCTCTCGTTGGCAGAGAAGGCGTTGGAATTAATCCCAACCACCATGTATTCCTTGCCGTCAACTTCTATTTTCGACAGAATCGTAACGTCGCCCTGAGCCTTCTTGCCATTCTCCACCCATGCCGTTCCGTCGGTGCAGAGTTCATAGTCGATGTTGTCCACTTCATGAGCCTGTCCATTAGTTGTCACAGCGATGACAAAGCAAAGCAACAAGGTTCGCATCAATGATTGTAGAGAAAAGGAATGTTGTCCTTTCTCGAAGAGAGTTGAGTAAATAGTTTTCATAATACTTCTGGTTTTTGTTGGCAGCCCCCGATGCCATTTGTTACTTGAATGTTTATGTCGCTGCATAGCCGGAAGTGATACGGAGGCACATCGCCCCGAACTTACACCGATTGTTTTCTTGCAATGAATGCTGCTCCATCATACCAACCTGCAGATGGCAAGATGATGAAATACACTGAGCCCTATTCTTGCCCATCTGCTATTTGATAGCGGAATGAGCGGTTTGTTACGCTGCCCTTTTCTTATTGAGGGCTTTTTATTCCCGCCAGCACTGAGGCTGACGGGAATTTTAAATCTTTATTTATTTTTTTAATACTGGGCGTACTGGGTAACCATATTCATGCTCTGCAGTTCTCGTCCAACTAGGCAATGTATACTTATCATTGTTACGCCACTTAATAATAGTAGCAAGAGGAGAACCCTCAATACGTGAAGCTGATTGATAGGCAGAGGTTTCATCATACCATTCATCTCCTTCATACGAACCTGTAGATGGCAAGATGATGAAATTGCCATTCGGTCCAACCACTTTCCAGTAATCAATAACTGTATGGTTATATTCATTTTTTTTCGTTGTGGCCCACCAAGTACATTCCTCCACCAGTTCTTGCCAATCATCCTTGGTAGGTGTGCGGTAATTCTCACCGAGATTAGCAGTAGCAGCATCATCTTCAGGTTGGAGCAATGTCAGCTTATCTGTCTCGTTGTACTTAGTGTAGTATGTTGTTTCTCCTATAAGTTCACCCCATTTGTATGTAGTTATATCATATTTCTGCTTTGTAACAGTCTCACCCCATGCATAGTAGTTGCCCTTTTCATACTCGCTATTTGCACCTACGTTGTATTTTCTCCACATCAGTCCGCTTGGCAAGCCGAGGTCTACACAATCCTTTACCACTGTTGTAGAGCCTCCGGTAGCCTTCAGTTCCTCCAGTTTCTTAGCGATTTCAGCCAAAGCGTCAGCTTCGCTCTTGTTTCCGTCCTTCACTGCCTTTACGAGGTTGGCAATTTCGTCCTTGATGCCGTTGATGGCAGCGTCGTAGTCAGGCATAGCCTTGATAGCATTCTCAATGGCGTCGAGTTTGTTGCTGTAGTCTGGAATAGCGTTCATGATGCCCTCAAGTGCAGCAATCTGATCGTCGAGCTTGCTGTTCTGGGCCGTAATGAGAGTGTTGAGAGCCTTGAGCTGTTCCTCATAATTAGGCAGTGCCTTGATGGCAGTCTCGATGGCTGCGAGCTTAGCGGTATAGTCCGGCAGACCCTTGATGGCTGCCACGAGAGCGTCGCCTTTCTTTTCGAGTGCGAGGGTCTGAGCCTTCATGGCGTCCTCGATAAGAGCCAGCTTGCCTTCCAATGAGAGGGTCTGAGCCGTCATGGCTGCCTCGATGGCAGCGAGTTTGGCGTCGATAGTAGCATTAACCGAGTTGAGCACGTCCTTGATGGCTTGCAACTTGGTCTGCTGGTCGGCATTCATCTTGTCGATGGCAGCCGTAAGCTGGGCAATGGCCTGCTCGTTCTTAAGCGTACCATTGTTGATGGCTTCCACCACCTTGCTGAAGTCGTTGGTCACCGTTACTTCTACATTATACTTGAGCTGTGTTCCGTCCTCTTGACAAGAACTGAAGAACGCAGGTATAGCCAGCAGCATTGCACCAGCTAACAAGATTGATTTTAATGTTCTCATAATCGTATATTTTTTAAGTTATTACTTTTTTACCTTGATAGTTACTCTTCTGCCTTCAAACGTCTTTTTGCCGTTCTTGGCTCCGATGGCAGTCTGTGGTTGGAGGTCCTCTGGAGCGAAGCCTTCCTTCAACAGTACCTTTACTACCCGCTTCAGGCGGCGCTCAGAGAGGGTCTGGTTGTACTCTTGGATGCCCGGAGTGCTTGCTTCGGCAAGGATAGAAAGTTTCTCGCCCTTTACGCTGCGTGCAAACGTGCGCAGGCGGTCCATTTCCTCACGGCTCATATACGAGCTGTTGTGGTCAAACTGTACGAAGTGCTCCTGTGTAGCCACTACAGCCTTCTTGCTCTTCTGGCAGTCATCGAGCTGTCGCTGAAGGTCGCTGTTCTGCTGTTCAGCCTTCTGTCGGAGTGCAGCTTCACGGTCGGCGCGTGCCTTTTCAGATTCAGCCTCCTGGCGCAGGTTGTTGGCTCGGTCGTTGAGCGCAGCCAGCTCGCTGTCGTAATAGTTGCGCAGCTTGCGTGCACGGCTCTGTACGAAGTTGTAGCGAACGGTTGCCATAGCGTAGATGAGATGCTTCGGAGCCACCTCCTTGCGGTTGAGCAGCCAGTCCATCTCGCCTTTAACGCCTACGGTGAAGCGGCGGCTCACGTCAGCCTCGATGTGCAGCGTGGCAGGGATGAAAAGCTTGTCGAAGTTCTCGTGGCGGTTGCGTGTGCTCACGTTGCCCGTAATGGTGACGGTACCGTCATTATTGATATTGGTATTGCTACCTATCGGCTTGTTGGTACCGTTCTCGGTCATGGTGTTGTTTATCCACATACCGTATTCATTGCCACGGGCGAATATTCCGCCTATGCCTGTGCCTATCCAGATGTTGAACCACTGTGCCTTACGTGCAGGCCAGAACTCCATGAAGTTGAACTGTGCGCCAAGTTTCACGCTGTGGGTATTCATCACATAGTTGCCATAGGTCTTTACAGGCATCACCTCGGTATTGATAGTCGAGAAGCGTTGCTCACGGCGATAGCGCGACCAGATGTAGTCGGCACCTATGCGAACCCACGGGCGAATGGTGAAGTCGATGCCGCCACCTACTGCCGGCGACAGCTTATAGCTCTTCTTGGCATCGAAGTTCTCATACCACACACCGTTAGCCCACGACAATCCTCCCTGAGCGTAAATGCTCCATCTGTTAGTGCGCAGTTCCTTATTAGTATCGCATGGCGGATCAGCTATGCCCTCACCCTCGGTCTGCGCCTGAGCGCCTACCGTGAAGAGCGATGTAAGCAATACGCTGAGCCCTACTCTTGCCCATCTGCTATTTGATAGCGCAATGAGCGGTTTGGTTTGTCTTGTATTCATAATTTATTGATTTTAAATCTATATTCTAAATATATTTAGCATTAACTGAGCGCCGTTAGTACCCTTCATTTTCATGATAACCTGTTCACTGTTTACCTTGTTTATTGCTACACGATTGATTCTTTTAACCTGTTTAGCAAAAGAGTACTCCTTCAAGAATGCGACTGGGCCGATTGGATCAGGAAGTGGGTCGCTTAGATCAATTGGAGGAAGAGGCTGAGGACCATCTGGACCAACAGGGCGAACAATCGGTTTAGCAACCGGGTCGATAGGTTTAGGACGAGGTATTATGATAATTATACCATCACCAAAAATAATTATAGGAAATTTCTTCGGATACCCTGGGATATAATGACCAAACTTACCCTTGGCAATGTGCTCGTCAAGCAACTTACCAACATTCTTGATTATGCCGATTTTGGTTGCTGGGTTATAAGTATTAAAACGTGAGAAAGTCTCGAAACGGATATTGTCAACGGCATGCTGATTCAGTATGCCAGGCCTGCGATTAGCAGGTGTTAGTCTGTAAAATTTTGATTGTCTGTTCATAACCATCTCATTATTAAGTTTTACAATAATATTTCTTGTTATGGTGCCCTTTTCTTATTGAGGGCTTTTTATCCCCCGCCAGCACTGAGGCTGACGGGAATTTTAAATCTTTATTTTTTTTCAAATACTGGGCGTACTGAGAAACCAAATTCACGAGGTGCAATATCCCTAAAAGGCTTTTCATTCGTATTATTGTTAATCCAAGCAAATGTATAACAATTAGCAGTCGAACAAAGCAAAGCTGATTGATAGATAGAGGACTTACCATCCCAACCTCTTCTACCATAATAACCTGTAGATGGCAAGATGATGAAATTGCCATTCGGTCCAACCACTTTCCAGTAATCAATAACTGTATGGTTATATTCATTTTTTTTCGTTGTGGCCCACCAAGTACATTCCTCCACCAGTTCTTGCCAATCATCCTTGGTAGGTGTGCGGTAATTCTCACCGAGATTAGCAGTAGCAGCATCATCTTCAGGTTGGAGCAATGTCAGCTTATCTGTCTCGTTGTACTTAGTGTAGTATGTTGTTTCTCCTATAAGTTCACCCCATTTGTATGTAGTTATATCATATTTCTGCTTTGTAACAGTCTCACCCCATGCATAGTAGTTGCCCTTTTCATACTCGCTATTTGCACCTACGTTGTATTTTCTCCACATCAGTCCGCTTGGCAAGCCGAGGTCTACACAATCCTTTACCACTGTTGTAGAGCCTCCGGTAGCCTTCAGTTCCTCCAGTTTCTTAGCGATTTCAGCCAAAGCGTCAGCTTCGCTCTTGTTTCCGTCCTTCACTGCCTTTACGAGGTTGGCAATTTCGTCCTTGATGCCGTTGATGGCAGCGTCGTAGTCAGGCATAGCCTTGATAGCATTCTCAATGGCGTCGAGTTTGTTGCTGTAGTCTGGAATAGCGTTCATGATGCCCTCAAGTGCAGCAATCTGATCGTCGAGCTTGCTGTTCTGGGCCGTAATGAGAGTGTTGAGAGCCTTGAGCTGTTCCTCATAATTAGGCAGTGCCTTGATGGCAGTCTCGATGGCTGCGAGCTTAGCGGTATAGTCCGGCAGACCCTTGATGGCTGCCACGAGAGCGTCGCCTTTCTTTTCGAGTGCGAGGGTCTGAGCCTTCATGGCGTCCTCGATAAGAGCCAGCTTGCCTTCCAATGAGAGGGTCTGAGCCGTCATGGCTGCCTCGATGGCAGCGAGTTTGGCGTCGATAGTAGCATTAACCGAGTTGAGCACGTCCTTGATGGCTTGCAACTTGGTCTGCTGGTCGGCATTCATCTTGTCGATGGCAGCCGTAAGCTGGGCAATGGCCTGCTCGTTCTTAAGCGTACCATTGTTGATGGCTTCCACCACCTTGCTGAAGTCGTTGGTCACCGTTACTTCTACATTATACTTGAGCTGTGTTCCGTCCTCTTGACAAGAACTGAAGAACGCAGGTATAGCCAGCAGCATTGCACCAGCTAACAAGATTGATTTTAATGTTCTCATAATCGTATATTTTTTAAGTTATTACTTTTTAATCTTTATTGTTGAGCTCCTACCGTGAAGAGCGATACAATCAATACGCTGAGCCCTACACTTGCCCATCTGCCTACCTTGTAGCCAAATGAGCGGATTGGTTCGTCTTGTATCCATACCATGTCTTTTTTATTAATTATATATTGTGAAAGTTTTGCTATATCAAACTCCTGAGCCATTCCAGAAACGAGCGCTTTCGTATATGAGGTTCGGATGGCATCTTGCTATGCATCGTTTCTCCTTCAATACAGCCTCCCCGCCTGTCTATCTCTACGTTTATCATCTCGCGGATTGTATCAAGCAGTTGGGTGCGATCCTCCATAAAATGCTGCGCCTCGTCTGTCTTGCGTCGGCGGTCGTCATACCCAATATTATTATCTTTCTGTCCCATAGCCTAAGTATTACAAGTTTCACATTCCATGAAGTTTTCTCTTTTAATGCTACCAATCTGTCTTAGTCTTGGTGCTGCAAATTTAGGCATAAATTCAGCTAAGTATCTTATGAAAATCGGACAAAAATATGTGATAATCCGACTTTTTAACATGAACAGGATTGTTCTAATCGGACATAAAAACAGCGTAAGTTGCTGATTTTCAGCAAAACATCAAGAACACAAAAAACGTAGAATCGTTGAGATGTCTGTGGTGTGTCAGAGTGATAAGTTTTTACCCTCATTACTGTATTTTTTCTATTTTATTTTGGGTTTAGCAAACAATTTGTATTAATTAATTTAAAAAAAATCGGTCTATATCAGTAAAAATCACCGATATTCCACTTAATTCGTTATCTTTGCACAAAAACCCAATAATCCTCGCCTATGTACAACCTAAGACATAGCACAGCCACTCTTGTGTGGTACCTTATTATATATGTAATGCTGGTTTCCTGTGGACAGAAACCAGCAAAGATATCCCTTGCCGAGCGCAAAGCTATGGACAGTATCGTCTCTTCTACGCACGATATTGACACACTCTCCATGATACAGAAACGCATGGAGCGTGAGGGAAATATGTTAGGTAGCATCGTTGCCTACAGAGCGATGGGAAAAGAGCTGCGCAACGACAGTAGATTTGACGAGGCACTGAAGGTACACAGCGAGGGACTGAAGCAGGCGGAGACCTTAGGCGATACATTAGAGATCGTGCAGGCTCTGAACAATATCGGCACCGTCTATCGGAGAATGGGAATGCTCGACATGGCTCAAGATTACCATTATCGCGCTTTCGCTATCAGCAAAGAGTCTGCCGACACATCTTTTACTACCAAGAAAAACCGCGTAGTATCGCTCAATGGACTGGGCAACATCTACCTCACCCTGGGCAACTATGCACGTGCCGACAGTGCGCTGCGACTGGCATTAGCAGGCGAACGAGAATTGAACAGTGCCTTAGGACAAGCCATCAACTATGCCAACATCGGTTCTATATTCAGCCACCGTGAACAGTTGGACTCGGCATGGAGGTACTATCGCCAGTCCATGGGACTGAATCTGCAGGCTGGCAACACACTCGGTGTGGCACTATGCCACATTTATTTCGGTGAGCTACACGAGAAAGAACACGACTATGAAAAAGCCATTTCGGAGTATGACAAGGCTTATCAGCAGTTGCAGTCGTCACAAGACGAGTGGCACGCAATGAATCCGCTCATTGCCCTGGCTGGTATATACACCCAAATGGGCAACGACGCCAAGGCACAGGAATATCTGGACAAGGCGCTGCACACTGCACGCGCCATCAATTCGCACGAACATTTAGCTGAGGTTTATAACTTATATTATAAACTATACAAACGCAAGGGCAACTACAGTGCGGCGCTGACGGCGCACGAGAAGGCTGCAGCCATGGAAGACAGCGTCGTCGATATGGAGAAACTGAACCGCATACAGAACGCAGGACTGCTCATAGAACGCAACATTCAGGCTCGGGCGATGGACGAGGTCAATACAAACCTGAAGAACGAGCGGTCGGCACGATTCACCAACACCATCGTCTTCATAATCATTATGATAATACTGATTGGTACACTGGTGGTGTTCTACTTCGTACAGCGCATACACCGTCGCAACCACCTGACCCTGAAAAGCCTTGCCGAAATGCGCGAGAGTTTCTTTACAAACATCACCCATGAGTTTCGCACACCACTCACTGTGATTCTCGGTTTGAGCCGCGACCTGCCTAATAAATCCCCAGACGAACTGAAACAGAGCGCCTATGCCATCGAGCAGCAGGGAAACAACCTGCTGGCGCTCATCAACCAGTTGCTTGATATTTCGAAAATTAAGTCGAAGATGGGCAACTTCGACTGGCGCAACGGCAACATCACCACCTACGTTTCGATGCTGGTGGACACCTATCGCAACTATGCCTGCAGCAAGAACATCGACCTGCAGCTGTTTGTGAAGGAACCCGTGACGATGGACTTCGTGCCCGACTTTGTCAACAAGGTATTCAACAACCTCCTGTCCAATGCCTTTAAATTCACGCCCGAATATGGCAAAATCATCGTTGCCATGTGGCGCGAAGGCAGCAACCTCCTTATAGAGGTAAGCGATACGGGAGAGGGTATGGACAAAGAGACTGCCAACAAAGTGTTCAATCCATTCTATCAGGGAGTAACCGACTCTATGAATATTGGTACAGGCATTGGACTGGCACTCGTAAAGCAGGTGATTGACTCATTGAACGGCAAGATCAATGTCAGGAGCAGGGAGGGCTATGGAACGACGTTTCACATCGAAATTCCTATAACAAACGAGTGCAACGTGAAGCTCGACGAACAGCCTATAGACAACACGCCTGTTCTGCCTACAGAGGAAAAAACACTAACAGATACCGATGCAAAGGACAACCAGTACACGATGCTCGTGATAGAGGACAATCGCGACATTGCGACGTACATCGGTGAAGTGCTTAGCGAACGCTATGCTGTGGCTTACGCTACTAATGGAGAGGACGGATGGCAGAAGGCCATCAACCTCGTACCCGACCTGATTATAACCGACTTGATGATGCCGGGCATGGACGGTTTGGAACTGTGCCGACGCATACGCTCCAACGATGTGGTGAATCACATACCTATTGTCATCGTCACGGCAAAGATTTCAGACCAAGAGCGCATCGATGGCTTTGAGGCTGGTGCCGATGCCTATTTAGCCAAACCGTTCAACGTGGACGAGTTGCGCACTGTAGTGGAGCGTCTGCTCGACCGCCAGCGCTCGCTGCGCAACAAGTTTAGCGACAATGCTACTAATACGAAGGAACAGCAGGATGAGGTACAGCTGACGGACACTGAACGCCGCTTCCTCGCCAAGACGGTGGATCATATCTATCTGCTTATGGACAAACAGCAGCTTAACGTGAATACGCTCGCAGAAAAGCTGTGCATGAGTCCACGGCAGTTCCATCGCAAGATAGTTACGCTCACGGGCAGTTCGCCAGCCTCGTTCATTCTGAATATCAAGATGAAGCGTGCTCGCCATCTGCTCGAGACCGCCCCAAAAATGAGCATAGACGATATAGCCTTCTGCTGCGGCTTTGAACATACTACAAGCTTCTATCACGCCTTCCGTAAAAAGTATGGAGTTACGCCAAGGGATGTGAGAAGAGGAATAGAGTAAACCATCTACTTCTCCGCAAATAAATTGGAGATAGCATAAAGAGGAATGATGTCTATCTTTTTGCCATCAGGACTCGCGAATGTACCAAAATTTTCGAGAGAACAGCGAATGCCCATTTCTATATGCTTCTGCGGATTGCGCATCAGCGAATACATACTGCTCATAGAACCCTTCACGCCCGATTTTACTTCTATCGGAACGATGCTGCCACTGCGAGCTATCACATAATCCACCTCGGCACAAGTACCTTTGTTCATATTTTGCCAATAGTACAACTGGTGCCGCGTCTGCGGAGAAGAATATTTGATAAGTTCCAAACCCGCCATCATCTCTGCCACATGCCCCTTGTCAACAAGATCGATGGAGTCTGCCACCATCATCTCCTTGATGCGCTCATCGATATCATCATCTATTCCTAAGATACCAAGTAGCACGCCAGTATCATGAATCAGATATTTTACTACCCGCTCATTGATTTCAGCTCCAAGCGGCACCCCATTGGCATCCGTATGATAGGTCGGTATGATTAGCCCGGCATCCTTCAGCATCTCCAAAGCCACCTTTACTTCTGCCGAACGATATTGCCCTTCTACCCTACTGCAAACAAACTTGGCTCCTGCCTGATGCGCTACACTTATGAGAGTTTGGCGCAAAAGCAGAGGATTTGCCTTGGCTCCGTATTTGGCAAAATCGTCCTGATAGCCCTGAATGATTTCGTTTACAATGTCACTACTATAGCGATAAGATCCTGTCTCCGTGTAGGTTGCCACGGCTTCTGGCATTCCGCCAACCAGCATATAACTTCGGAAGGCTTCCACCAACCTATTATAGAATGCCTCAGGAAGCGGATTCGTAGGACTGCTATTTCGCTTGATTCTAAGAAGCCCCTCTTGTCTCGTTGCTGTCAGGAATTCATCAAAAGACATCGGATAGACAAACAGGGAACTTACTCTGCCCACTCCAAATGATGACAAATTCTTCAGCGCAAACTCCAAGAGCGAACCTGCAGCAATGACATGAAGTTCGGGATAATCTTCCTTAAAAAACCAAAGGCTATGAATGACGTCTTCACACTTTTGTATCTCATCAAGGAAAAGAAGGGTTTCGCCCGGAACAACTGGCACATTAAAGAAGTCGGAGAGCTGAGCAGCAATGCTCTTCACATCACGACTGCCCTTAAAGAATTCCATCACCTCAGGATTTCTTTCCACATTAACTTCCAAAAAATATTTGAAGTTCTTGCCTAAATGCCGAATGGTGCTCGACTTGCCTACCTGTCGGGCGCCCCTCACCAAAAGCGGTTTTCTTCGAGGATTATCCTTCCATTCCAGTAAAGCCTGGTCGATGCTTCTTGACAAGTATTTATCCATATTTTTGCGTCTTAATGATTATATGGCTGCAAAAATACTGATTATTAACGAGATATGCAATTATTTTATGTTAACTTTGCTAAAAGATAGAGTTATAATGGGGTGTTTTATGACAAAAGATAGAGTTATAAAGGGCCGTTTTACGACAAAAGATAGAGTTATAATGGGGTGTTTGTAACAGATTTCCAAAGTACAAACTGTCAGAGACAGAGGAGAGAGGCATAGTTTCATGTATAAGTTTCTTATTATGGGCGCTCATGCTCAGTCAGGATGATAATATATAAATGACAAAGGAAAAATGGCAAAAACGTATGGGTATCGTTAAATCATGTTGGCATATTAAATTAAAAAAGGCTAATTCATTCCTCCATTAGAATAAATATTGTATTTTTGCATTTGATTTATCATCAATAGTTAGTGATAAAAAGAACAGAAAACAAATTTAAAAATTACAATTATGAATGTAGGAGATAAAATACCAGAGATTCTTGGCATTGACCAGGACGGACGTGAAATCAAGGCAAGCGATTTTCGTGGTCGCAAGATAGTACTCTACAGTTATCCGAAGGCTAACACCAGCGGATGCACTGCCGAAGCCTGCTCCCTGCAGGCTCATAAGGAGGAACTGGCAGCAGCCGGATATGAGATTATCGGCGTGAGCAAGGACAAACAGGCTTTGCAGAAGAAGTTTGCCGAAGCCAAGGGTTTACAGTTCCCTCTTATTGCCGATACCGAGACCACCCTTTTGCAGGAACTCGGCTGCTGGGGCGAGAAGGTAACCTGCGGAAGAAAGACCATCGGAATCCTCCGCACCACCTATCTTGTCAACGAAGAAGGCGTCATCGAAAAGATCTTCACTCCAAAGGAGATCAAAACCAAGATTCATGCAGAGCAGATTCTGGATTACATCCATCAATAGAGAACAAAGATGACAGAATTTGAAAAAATGAGAAACAGCGAGCTCTATGATTTCAGCAACAAGGAAGGCATGAAAAGCATAGAGCACGCCAACCGTCTCTGCTGCCGCCTACAGACGCTAACCCTGTTTGATGAAGACTATCGAACCATTATCGAAGAACTGATTCCTGGCATTCCAGCTTCAGCCACCATCTGTCCACCCTTCCACTGCGACCATGGTCACGGCATCAAGGTGGGTGAGAATGTATTCATCAACTATGGCGCCACGATGCTCGATGAAGGCTGGATTACCATCGGCAACCGCACCCTGATAGGTCCGAACTGCCAGCTGGTAACCCCCAACCACCCCATCAATTATATGGAACGACGCAAGCCAGTAGAAACAGGCTTCCCCATCACCATTGGCGAGGATTGCTGGCTGGGCGCAGGAGTCATCGTCTGCCCTGGAGTAACCATCGGCAACCGCTGCGTAATCGGTGCCGGCAGCGTAGTGGTCAAGGATATTCCTGATGACTCCATGGCTGTGGGAAATCCGGCAAGAGTTATCAGAAAGCTCAGATAAATAATACAAGAGAATGGATCAGATAGTAGTAGAACTCTTCCTGTTAAGTATCGGAGCCAGTTTTGTACAACGCACTACTGGCTTCGGCTTTGGCATCTTCATCATGACGATGCTCCCCTCCATCATGCCTTCCTTCGGTGAGGCAACAACCCTCTCGGGCATCCTGGCGATGACCACCTCGCTGATCATCGTCATTCAGAAATACAAGTACATCACCTGGAGGCGGCTGCTGCCCATTCTGTTCACCTTCATCATCATTTCCATCGGAGCCATCTTTGTGCTCAAGCGGATGGAATATCACATACTGAACATATTGCTCGGTATTACACTGATCATCGTGAGCATCTACTTTGCCTTCTTCAGCAAGCGCATCAAGGTTAAGACAACGCTTCCTGTACAGGTTACGGCAGGAACATTGAGCGGATTGATGGGAGGATTTTTCGGAATGCAGGGTCCCCCAGCCGTGCTCTACTTCGTCAGTTCAGAGCCAGACAAGGAACACTATCTGGCGATGACGCAGACCTATTTCCTGGCAGGCAATCTGATGATGACTTTGGCAAGAGCCTACAATGGTTTCTTCACTACCACGGTCTCCATAGGTTATGTGTATGGAATAGCGGGAGTCTTCATTGGCAACCTGATAGGCGCCTGGGTGTTCAGGCACCTCAGCGGCTCCCTGCTCAAATACATCATCTATGCCTATATCGGAATCAGCGGATTAACCTTCCTTCTGGGGGCGTAACGTATATACCGGTGCCATCATCAGCAATCTGCTGAACATTGAGTTGTTTGGCAAGGGTTATCTTACCAACTTCATTTTCTGCGTCATTGGTGCCATAGCGGTATTGTGGATTTGGAAGAAGCTTTTCGATTAACATCCCATCAAGTAGATATAAATATTACCTTTATGTTTTGATGCTGCAAAGAAAATCATCAAGAATGTTTCTCTCTCCAAATCTCCTCTGCCAAGTATTTTTCGCTTCGGCAATGAAGGTCAGCAACCCCCTCTTCCATCAACTGCATTGTTTCTGAATTATAAAACATATCCATCGCATCATCTAGTGACACGTTATACATCTTACTAATTTCAGATATGATTCTAGCAAACTTTGCTTCCAATATAGCATGCCAACCTTCATCATGCAGAACTGTATTGTTTGTCATAATCTTATACTTTCTTTAAAAACTAAACAATTATCTAATAACTTTTGCGAACGAATACACAGTTGATTATTAGGAATTTCAAACAAGAGCCGACGCAAAGCTTCTTCCTTTGTTATATCTCCTGCAAAAAACAAATCAACAGTTCGAAATACCTTATCATTAGCAATGCCACCTTGGATAATGTCATAATCACCAACAACATTTCCCTTACGGCAAGCAACTACAAAATCCAGCCATTCCTCATCATACTTTTCAAACTCTTTCAGAGAATAGGAAGAGGTTATAAGCTGTTCGTCCAATTCGTAAACATTGAGCCAAGCTTCTTTTCCTCTACGAATGAAACGCTGCGCATATTTAACGGCTTGTTCTCGCAAAGTCGTTACATAAAAACCTTGACCAAAATCCAAGAACTTACGTGAGTGTAAAACATCAGGATGTTCAACTCTCACCATTGAAGCATGGTAAACTTTCATGAGGCTAACACTCCTTTCTCTTTCATAAAATCAGTAAGATCTTCCATCAGATACTCCTTGCTGAAAGTATGGAGCACATCATAGCTTGGGATAATATAATCAGCAAGTATACCAGAAGTTTTAAGACGGTGATATACATCACGAGCATTCAATCCCAACCTGCGAGATAAGTTACCTATGCAATAAGTTACAAAATCTATATTATCACTATTCATATCTTTGCTTTTTGACAATACCAAAACACTACGCTTACAACATCCATCCGTTTAGTTAGCGCAATAACAAATTCATTCTCACTATCTTTGCAGTTGCAAAGACCTGCATCAGAAAACAGACCAGAGAAACTGAAATCTTCATTTATACCTAACGTATATTTCTTTTTGTGCAAAATTACAGAAAAAAGAGGTAACATACAAGAAAAGGATGTTAAATATTAAATATAAAATAGCAATAACATTGTATTGATACCCAAAGGTGAATATAATCAGTGCGAATTCAACAAGCAAGTGCAATTATTTTATGTTAACTTTGCTGAAAGATAGAGATATAAAGGGGTATTTTATGAAAAAAGATAGAGTTATAAACCCTATCTTTTACTCTATTTCCTCTATCCTTGCCAACTCCCAGCCCTTGAACTGCATGATAATCTTATGAAGCGTTGTGCCCTGGCGAAGAGCCTCAACCCTTGGAGCATCAGCATATCGCCTGATCTGTTCCACTGCATCCAACCATTGCTTCTCCGACTTCTTCATAGGACTACCATCTTCCTTCAAAACATCCTTCAACTCTTCATCAAACTCCTTTCTGGTGAGAACCTTGAGTTCGAGGATGTAGCTGTGCTGACTGGCATAATGGGTATGATCTGGCAATAAGAAGAAATCACAATAGCCATGATTCAACTCCAATTCGGGAGCCGTGATGTAATAATCGTTGAGGTTCAAGTATGCCATAAAGAAGCCTTGCAGGTTTCGCTCCGATTCTATTCCGTCACGCACGGAAGAAACCTTAGCGTAGGCATCAGCCATGAAACGCAGTCCTTCCTCCCATACACCATCATAAGCCATATCATAATAGTAATCCGTCAATCTGTTGGTATCCACATACGACTTTGCCTGATACTCTTCTTCCAAATATCCGTAATACTGCTTGCGAACATTATTATTAGGAATGCCCAAAATCAACTTAGAACCACGCGTACCCTTGATGGTCAACATACCATAATAAAACAGTAAACTTGGGAAGATTTCAGCCTTCGGTATCTGATAGGCAGAGAACTGTTCCTCCAGTTGGGCAACAATCTGTCCCTCTTCCGCTATCTTGCGGATGATACCCTTGCGCTCGCCATCCAACTTATCGAATTGCAAGAGCTTCTTCATCTTGCCATAATCAGTCTTGGTATTCGGGTCTATCATCTGCCGAGGAGAGCGTCCGTAATCCATATAATTGCGAAGATAGTAAAGCACCATATCGCAATTAAACATTCTGACACTCTTATTCAATGCTTCTTCTGCAAAGCAATAGTTGTCGTACCAAGGCTTCATATCGTTGACAATGGCTTCCACATCGCTATCTGCAGGAATGCTTCCCATCTCCTTATAATAAGTGAACATCTTGACAACATCCTTGGTAGAGAAGCCCAGCATCTCGTCAAACTCGGGCTTTACGGAGATATTCCATCCCACATTATACCCACTTGTCACATCATCCAAGGTTACAGGACTGACACCCATCATGAAGATGCGCTCGAAATTTCCCTTGAACTTCTTGAAGACATCACGATAGAAACCATCGGCATGAGTAATGGCATGATACACTTTCTCACCATGCTCATTGAGCACTACATTAGTAAAATTATCATACTCATCGATGATAAGATAAAGCTGAAAATGATTTGCCTTGGCTGCATCAAAGATTATCTGCATTTTATCAGCATACTGTGTCTTTGCCTTGACTTCCTGAACCTTCTTATCACCATAATATGCAGCATACTGCTCTGCAAAACTATCCAACTTGATGCAGAGATAGGCATTGAATCTTTCCTCCAAAACTTCTATCTTACCTGTAATCTGAGAAAAATCCAGGAACAGTACCTGGTAAATTCCTTGCAGGGATGTAGAATGCTTACTTATCCACAAATTACCGAAGAGTTTTTCGAAACTCTCCTTCTGATTACAGTCATAGTAAGAGTAGAGCATACTGAGAAATATGCTCTTTCCAAAACGACGGGGACGGATGAAGAAGAGATTGCGAGGCTGCTTCTCCAGCTCTGGCAAAAACATCGTCTTATCGACATAATATAGATTCTGACTCATCACCGTGGCAAAATCTGATACTCCGTATGGTACTTGTTTTACTTGCTGTTTCATCATGCTATGAAATTTAACCAGTTTATATGTGCAAAGTTAAAGCTTTATTTTGAAACTAACAAAGTTTTCACGGCTTTTTTGGACGCATCTGTAAACAATCCCACATTATAGACACTGGAATTTACTGGTGCACCCTTATCTATGACTATAAATCACAAAAATTACAAGAAAAGTTTGACTGTTTCGAATATTCAGCGTATCTTTGCTACAATAATAAAAGAAAGGAAAGCTATATGGAAACAAAAGACAAGAAGATACAAGTTCATACTTTAGACAACAAAGACAACGACAAGTTTTTTCCTGCTCATAGCGAGATATCCAGCAAAGGCAGAAAGCATACTGTCAAGTTATTTTTAAGATAAAGGTGTTCGACATGTTTTGCTATGGTGAGTTTGATGCGCATTGAAAAAAGCAAGGACTTATGCGAATAGTAATTATGCCGTTTTTTAATCAATCCAAAAAGAATCATCATGAAATTAAATCAAAATTTCTTTTGGGACAAGTTCCTGCTCATTTGGGGAATTATAGGAATGAGCCCACTTTAAAAAGGGGCATATTTTGAATCCAGTCTGACCAGTGTGGTCAT
>ENA-ORUV01000814-ORUV01000814.1-human-gut-metagenome-genome-assembly--contig:-NODE-814-length-17889-cov-3.75519_pt1 | contig 17889 bp, 10 predicted proteins | sample MGYA00242089_ERZ509229 | MGnify/ENA primary metagenome ERZ509229 (study PRJEB26280, sample SAMEA2338805) | human gut metagenome | biome: human gut; feature: human-associated habitat; material: faeces...
GGCTCGTTGGTAACTGATTTCCCTTTGACGGCGCCACGGTAGGTTTGGTAGGATTTATTTAGGTCCATGTCCATAAGCCGGATTTCGTTCTGGCCCATGGCGTAGAGACCGGCAAATCCCGAAAGGATAGCTGTAAAGATAAGTTTATTCATAAAATCCAGTGATAAAAGAGCGTGTTATCAATGATAAAAATAAGGTGCTTCAAAAAGACTTCTTTTGAAACACCTTATTGGGTTTATAATCTAGTTTCGTTCTATTATAATGTCGTAAGTTTTAAATTACGCCAAAGAACCTTGATGCCTCCACCGTCGTGAATCTGAAGGGCGATGCGGCCTTTGCCGGCTCCGATCTTCTCGTCATTCAAGTTTACCATTTCCTGTCCGTTCAGCCAAGTCTGTACGTTGTCGCCTTGTACCTTGATACGCATCGTGTTCCAATCGCCCTCTTTCAATATATTCTCTTTCTCGTCCGGAATCTGAACCAGCCAGCCACGTCCGTACGACTCATAGATACCACCTGTATCGTGACCCTTCGGAGCTACTTCTACCTGCCAGCCGTTTACTTTCACGCCTTCCTCTACGAAAGAGCGGATGAATACGCCGGAGTTTCCGTCAGCCTCTTGCTTGAACTCTACGGTTAGATCGAAATCATCGTAATAATCACGGGTAGCGAGATAACCGTATTGTTTGTCGGGACCGCTTTCGCAAACCAATAAGCCGTCTTTTACGTACCATTTCTCCGTACCGTATGGTTCCCATCCCGTCAAATCCACGCCGTTGAACAAGTTCACTTCCTTACCGGTCTTACGGGGAAGTTCCTTGATCTTCAAGTTACGGAAAGATGCGGGATAACCATGATCTTGCAAACAAAGCACACCTTTTTTCGCCAATCCGTATTCCGGTGCGTTGGCCCATTTACCGCTATTTTTCTTAGCGTGCCAATCGTCTGTCCATGCCTCGAACTCAACGATCTTTTGTCCGTTCAACCAATGTTCCACATGTCCGTTATCGAATACGATCTTGGAGTTGTTCCATTCGCCTTGCGGATTCACCTTCATCTTGGATTTATCCGGCAAGTGCATCGCGTAATCTACGCCTAATTTCTGCCACTCTTCCAATGGCTCCGGGAAGTTCGGCTCGTCGATCAATTGATACTCCGGCCCTGTTACGTAAGGAACAGCGTATTGGGGACGCTCTACCACGTGGTACAACATACCGCTATTGCCCCCCTTGGACAATTTCCAGTCCCAAGAAAGCTCGAAGTTCTCATACTCTTTATCGGTTACGATGTAGCCACTAGCGTCGCTGCCATCACCTTTGGCTTGGATACAACCATCCACTACATGCCAAGGCTGTGTCAATGTAGTCCCGTTGTAATCTTTCCAACCATCCAATGTCTTTCCATCAAAAAGCAGGACCCATCCGTCAGCGATTTCCTCGGGAGTAAGTGTGTTTTGTTCTTGACTGGCACAAGAGGAAAACAAGGCCAGCGATACCGCACAAGAGGCTAACAAGCTTGTGGCGGCTGTTTTTTTCATTACAGATTCCATGTAAATAAATAATTTAGGTTGATAAATTGTAACTGAATGGCAAATTTACGTAAATATCTTTGATATCTCTCTCTGTTGGAGGAAAAACGCTTCTCTCCCTAGGAAATACTTCTCCAAGAGCCTATATATTCTTTGTCGGATAAGCTCTATTTCTTAATTTGGCGGCGCTGAATTTATATTCACAGCCGCTGAATATACAAATGCCGCCGCTGATTGTAAAATCAGTGGCGATAATTTAAGAATAGAATAGGTACCGATCAGGTTTACCTATAGGTACGCATAAGTTTTATTCTGGCACAATCAACTTTTATATGTTTTTGTGGAAAAGAATCTGGATAATACTTGTTTAATCGAAGAATAATATAGATATTGCATGCATCTAATAAAGACTGAAATACCCTGCAAACCATATGATAACAATAGGCACCTTAAAACTAGATTTAGTTGCGGATCGGGAACCTTTCGTTCATGATTTATATGGTCGTTGGGATACCTTTAACCGAACCTCTTTAGAAGGGATCGTGGATGAGATTTTAAGCCGTTATGATACGGAAGATGAGTTGATCCGGATCGAGAGTTTAGATTTGGATCTAGGTGAGCTAGAAGAAGATGAATTCTATGAGCAATTCCCCCGTAGACTGGCGGAGAGACTGGACGAGACTTTCGCTTCTTATTTGCGAAGTAAAGAAGAGCATCCAGACCGAATAGCAGTTGTTCCCATCAGGCAATCTTGGCTGGAAGTATTTACCTATTATATGTCGCACGGGTATTGGCCTTGGCTGGAAGAGGAGCGACTCACCTTACCGGAGCTTCTGGATAAATTAGTACGAACATCTTCGATAGAATTAAGTCATTTCCTGCGTGAGAAGGGAAAGGCGCTTACCATTCGTAAACGTCTAGTCTTTCAATTGGATGATATCTATCAAGAACGTTTGGTACATGTGGTGGTACCCTCGGAAAGCTCGTTTATAAACGCTTATGCCCGTTTCTTGCAAGACTCTTATCCCGAGATAAAGCGTCCGGAGATAGGGAAGAATGATTACAGAAACGCTATCTGGATAATCCTATGGGGATATTTATTATCTCAGGATCAAGGCTATTTCAACCGGAAACAAATGGTGACGTACGCACTGCGGGAATTATCCGGCTATTATTCCATTTATTTTGTGGATTTACTGGGGATGCTGACGTATGATTTAGATAAGTTCGCCTCTACCCGCTTGTTCATGCCCGAGTTACTGTCGCTTTTGAAGGATATCCAGCTAGAGACATTATCGGAAAAGGAATTCACTAAAAATTTCTCTCTTTTTTCTCTGGAAGAATTGAAGGCTTTGCTCGTGCGGCGGGAGAAGAGCTTGACTTTCTTATCCGGGTATAATGAGGAACAGATTTACCTGATCGTGGAACAGGTGATCCCTGCGGAGAGTCCGTTTGTCATCGACTATGCGAGAGCGTTGGATAAGGAGAAGGAATTGGGCATGCTCGAAGGGAAAGCCGGGAATGATTTCCGGGTGCTGAAATGGGTGTTTATCTTCGAGGTTATTCTCGGTAGAAGTGGAAGCGTATATTCCCGCCATCAGTTCGCTTTCTCCGTGTTAAAGGAGTTGGCGGCGCATTATAATCTGACGGTGATGGAGTTGTTGGGATATTTTTACCGTACCTTGGCTAGTGGACTGCTAACGGCTTATCCAGCCGTTCGGGAATTGATCATTGCTTTGTACTTGAATGCTATCGATGATTCTCCCGCCGGTATATCCGTTTATTACCCGGAAGATTTGAAAGATCGGTTGTCTAATCCCGGCTTGTGCCGTTGCTTTATCCGTTTCTTGCGCGAGGAGCAAATCTATTCGGTGGTCGAGCAAACCGTTCCGGTGGAAAGCCATTTCATTATACGGTATGCCCAGACGCTGGATAAGGGGAAAGAGCAAGGGCGTTTGGAAAGAAGGGTGGGTGACGAGTTCCGGCTGTTGAAATGGGAATTTATCTTTCTGGTGCTGTTTAGTGCGCCATTGTCCGCTTTTAGCCGGAAACAATTCGTACGTTCGGTGTTGGGACAGTTCTCTGCCCATTATAATATCACGGTGCGGGAGCTGATCTCCTATTTCCATGAGGGAACACATGGGGAACATCCATGGGTCCCGGAAGAGTTACGTGAGATAATAGATCTGCTGTACGAGGATATGGATAAGGAATCTCCCGAGCCTTTATTCTCTGTTTGGTTGAATGAGGAGAGGAAAGCCTATCGGTTCGGGCAATTTATAATCACGGGCCGTGCCGATGAACCGCTGGGCGATCTATTCGAGTACGTGAGGGACTTGGAGAAGACGAACCCGAAAGTCTTACTGGACCAATTACGGCAATTGAAGGATATTCCTTCATCCGGAATAAGGGTGGAAGAACCGATAGAGGCCGCTCGTATCTTCGCTTCCTTATTACTGCTTGTCATCCGTGAATACGGTCTGGCTTTTCCGAATCAGGTATCCTTGATCCAATACCTTACGAATGTAAAAGAGAATCGTACATTTGGAGATGCTGCTCGGCTGCGCTTGTTATTGCATGAGTGTATGTTGGAGAATATGGATGCGTTTACACGTACCATGGATGCTTTACTGGGCACGAAACCGGGGAAAGCGCCCGAGCTTCCCATCCGTACTGCTTTTCCCGCTATCTATCCGTCCAATTCCAAAAAAATGGAATTATTGGAGGAATTATATACAGGGGCGACTCCCGCTTTGCGCTTACTTGTAGAGGAGGTAATCCGCTTGTTTCGTCTCAATAGCTTCGGGTTGGAAGAGAACCTTTGGTTGGGGTGGTTACAGGCTCTTTCCGGCAACGTTTACCGGAATTATTCCAAGGATGGATTGTTGTTCCTCTTTTGGCAGCGTTTGAGGGAGTCTGTGCCAGAGGAGGAATTACGTAAGATCGAGACTTTTATAGGGCGACATATAACTAATTTACCTGAATTGTCAGTTTTTATATATCAACTTAAAAATAATATGAATATGAACGTTTTGAATGGCCAGTTAAAAGACCATGGCGTGTCTATTGACAATGCGGGCCTAGTGATCATAGCCGTCTACCTGCCAATGCTTTTTAATCGGTTAGGCTACTTGAGTGATGACAGGCGTGACTTTAAATCGAAAGAATGCCAAGTGAAAGCTATTTTTGTGTCCCAATGTTTTGTGACGGATGAGAAGGAAATCCCGGAGTCAGAATTATTCTTAAACAAAGTCTTGACGGGCTATGACAACAGCCCGGAACCGCTTCCTCGCTCGTGTGATTTAACCGAGAATGAATTGGAGATCATGGAACAATTGAAGAAAGCGGTACTTATGAATTGGGACAAGATGAGGCATACAAGCTGGGAAGGTTTTCAAAAAACTTTTATCCAGAGAAAGGGAATGTTAAAAATGGAAGAGGATAATTGGATGCTAACGGTCGAGGAGAAGCCTTTTGACATCTTATTAGACTCGCTTCCTTGGAACTTCAAGCTCGTTAAAGCTCCATGGATGGAAAAAATGCTTAGAGTAAAGTGGCGGTAAAATACTATTAAATGATAACATTATGAATGCGGATCGGATACAGATTCAAGAAGGACCTTTGCAGGTCTTTCAAAACCGTAAAGGTGAATCAACACAATTGATGGAAGATAATCGGGTACAATCTGTCTTGCAGGCTAAAATGGTGGAAACTATGCAACGTGACGCGATGGATGAGGATGATTTGCAGCAAGGTAAGTTCGCCGTTCAGCGGGATGTGGAAGATGAGGATGAGCTTCTTCAAGGAAAATTTGTGGCCCAACGGCAAACGAAGAACCAGACAGGGATTCCGGATTATGTAATCCAAGGCATGGAGTCTTCCTTCGGGACGGATTTCTCTTCGGTACGTGTACACCCGGATTCATCGAAAGCGCCGGAGGTTGGGGCTTTGGCATATACGCAAGGTACGGATATCCATTTCGCCCCGGGACAATTCAAACCGGATACGTCTGCCGGACAGCAGCTATTGGGACATGAGTTGACACACGTCATCCAGCAAGCAGAGGGACGTGTGCAGCCTACTACCGAGGTAGGTGGAATGGCCGTTAACGATGATTTATCCTTGGAACACGAGGCGGATGTGATGGGCGCTAAAGCTGCTTCTGTCTTATGAACGAGTGGATCGATTGGTTCCAGCGGGTATTGGATGTCTCTATTCGTTTGTATTTCCGGCAGGAGTGCGATTTATCTTCCGTCTATGATATCGCACTCCCGAAGGCAGGACCGCTTTGGAAGGCGTTGTTGCCGGAACAGGTCGATCCTACTTTCGATGAGTGGATGGTGTTGATGTTGGCCTTAATGCCTCATCTTTCTCCGCAGGTGTTGGATATTTTCTTTGTGCATAATAAGAATTTTGACCGTCCTTATACGGAATTTGGCGGTTGGAAAGGACTATCGCACGGAGGATTCTTGCCAACGGGCGAGACGGCCGTTTTCCTGTTGGCGGGCGATCGTGTGGAACGCCGTCTGGAAGTGGTTCGTCTATTTCGTGAGGAGCATTGGTTCCATATGTATCACGTCGTTGGCTTGGAAGGAGCCGGGAATGGTGAACCGTTCTTGAGCGGACAACTGCGTATATCGGAGGATTTCTTGTACCGTTTATCTTTTGAGGGAGAATATAAGCCGGACTATAATATGGGTTTTCCGGCCAAACGGATTAGTACGACTTTGAATTGGGAAGATGCCGTATTGCCTTATTATGTGCGTGAGGAGTTGGAAGAGATAAATAATTGGATTACGGGTCATCGAGTCATCCTTTCGGACTGGGGATTGAGTCGTTTTTTGAAGGCCGGTTACCGCACTTTGTTTTATGGCCCGCCGGGAACGGGTAAGACGCTTTGCGCGACCTTGATCGGCAAGAAGAACGGGATGGATGTATATCGTATCGATCTTTCCATGATTGTCTCCAAATATATCGGCGAGACTGAAAAGAACCTTGCGAATGTATTCGACCAAGCGGAAAACCGGAATTGGATTCTCTTTTTCGATGAGGCGGATGCCTTATTCGGTAAACGAACCTCGACGAACACTTCTAATGATCGCCATTCGAATCAAGAGATCGCTTATTTGCTGCAACGGATCGAGGATTTCCCGGGAACCGTTGTTTTGGCCACAAACTTAAAGAGTAATATTGATGAAGCTTTCTCCCGTCGTTTCCAGTCTATTATCTATTTCCCAATGCCGGATCAAGACTTACGTGAGGAATTATGGCGTAGAATGCTTCCCTCTTCTTGGCTACCTGCGGATGCGGACAAAATGATTCGTATGGCAGCTACTTATGAGTTATCGGGTGGCTCCATCTCGAATGTGATCCGGCGTTGTGCCCTTCGGTTGCTAAAGCAAGACACTCCCCGGCTAGATTCCGATATCTTATCTATGGCGATCCGCCGGGAATTGAATAAAGAGGGCCGGTGGTGATTTAAGGCAACGGCTCTCTTTCCCGGTGCCCGATCGGTACGATGATTAAGAGAAAAAAGAAGAGTGGGAGCGCCAACAGTATCATTTGGGTCCATATGTCGAAAGTTTCCCGCGAGGATACGATATTGGTGATTAGGTATAATACCAATACGATCTCGGATATGAATACCAGTAATAGAGGCAAGACATATCGCTTATAATGTTGTGCCAACATGTAGAACTTACTGGATGTCATATACAGGTTGATTAGGATTAATAGTATGAGAAATAGGAATATATCACCCAATACGAAATAAATAAGCATCGGGTTGGAGAATTCCGTATTTGCCAGTTGCGCCAGATCATCGGAGCAACTGGTGAGTTGCTCGCCTTGCGGAAAAGGATTTAGCAAATAGAATAAAGAGTTGAAAAGATTATCTAGTAAGGATACCTCGCATTCTTCCTCATACATGACCATCTTGAGTACTGGTTCTTGCTTATTCTCTCGATTTTCGCAAGTAGTTACAGGAACGCCCATTTCATCGTAATCGACAAAACAAAGGCGGTCTACCAATTGGTATTTCAATAGAATGGATAGATAACCGATATGCTTTTTCTCCTTGATAGGGAATATGACATTTAAATCGTAGTTTCTATATATTTTATTACCCATCACACAAAAGGAATCAATTACGAAACTGGTGGACTTCACGAATTGTACAAGTTCTCTCCGGTTCTCCAGCTTAAAATCGAAATCAGGGAAGTAAAGAGTCAAGCCGTTGAGTTTCCGGAGAGACGGGTTCCGGTTGATCGTGCCGGTATCCTTTGTGAATAAGTTATTTAAAAGAGCCATCTGGGATTCTTTCGATCTTAGGAAATCATTCGTCGCTTTTGAGTTTCGGAATAGGACCAGCAAATCGACAGGCGTATCCGAATAAACGGGCATATCTACCAGACACTCCTGTTGTTGCCAGTCGCTTACTTGACTAGGTTGCCCGCTTTCTGTATCCACTACATACCCTAGATATTCCATCCGGCTGAATTTCCGGATAAGGCCTGCCGGTAATTGCTCGTATACGGATTGCAACCAATACGGCACGATGGGAAAAGCTCGTTGGTTGTATTGACTTAGGCGTTCGGATAGGCGTTCGGTTTCCGACGATGCGCCATCTACCTTGAATACGGGAATACTGCAATTTCCCTTTTTCTTTTGTGTGGCGATCTCTTCTTTGCTACGTTTATCGAAATAACAGAAGAACGTACGAATCGTGGAGGGACGCAGCTCACGCACGGATAGCAACCAGTTCTTTACGGCTTGCGTGTAAGTGGTGTCGTAAACGAATGGGATGAAATCGGTTTCCCGGTATCCAATGGCGTCTTCTTCCCAAGGCGTGATGTTGAGGGCGATGGAAAGGGGAGCTTCTTTGATGAAAAACTCAATCGTTCCGCTTCCTCTGATGGAGGGATTCTCGTCCGGATTATCCAGAACTCCTGTAACGTCTTCTGTCCATACGGGGCAAATGATATAGCCTTGTTTATCGGAGTTGAGCAACGATTGCATATTATCCATATCTCCGGTTTTGCCCTTGAAGAAATACATATTCTCGACGGTAGGGGGAGGCAATATCCTTTCCGGTTCTCTTTTATTGAAATAATACCACAAAGCTTGCGTTACTTTGACTGGGCCGGGCATTGCATCGAAGAAGCGGAAGAGAGGATCTGCGTTGGCCTTATTCTTGGATGCGGTTAATAACTCGTTTCCGAACAACCAAGGTGTATATGCACATTGTTCCACATGATCTGGTAATAAGGAACTCGGGGACTGTAAATAACCCAAACGCAATATCGCTTGGTTCGCGTCCGGATTTATTACGAAAGTGAAAGCGTTCCCCAATTCAGCGGGATAGACGATATAACTGCATTGCTCCGTTAAGATACGCTGGGTGATCGAGTCCATAAGAGCTTGATAGGAGACGATCGGGGTACGAATCTCTTCCAGTTCCAATTCGGTCCGCTCTCCTAAACTCCGGAAATAATCCAATCGCTCCGAGAGACTTCTTTGGGCGTTAACGGCTTGTGCCATGATTACATGAAGTAATAAGCCCAATAAAATGCCGTGGTAGGTAGTTCGATATCTGGTTGACATAAGGGTAAATTTAAAGTTCTATATTTATTCGTATCAGATTATTCTTTAAGATTTCTCCGGTGCGGTCAATCTCTTTGTCGTCTTTATCGGCCCACGCTTTTCGCCATGCCTTATAGTCTTTGACAAATAGGGCTAGCTCTTTCGGAGGAAGCCAATGAACCGTGAATCGTAGATGTGCCGGTATCTTCTCTCGCAAGAATTCTTCAAGACGAAGCTGAAAATCCGGCCGTTGCCGCGTACGTTCTGTTTGTGAGAGGATTGCCGTTAAGGTAAATTCCCGGGAGGGGACTGGATGATCAGTCGCCTTCGGTGAATGCAGGAGTATGTTTTCCAGAATGAAAATTTGCTCTTTCGCATCTTCCCATCCGAGTATGGAATAGAGATATCTTTCCAATCCGGAAAGGGAGTCTGCGTCGAATAGATTACAGCCTAGATACCGGTCCCGGATAAGTTCCGGTAGTTGTCGCAGGAACCGGACTCTTCGTTGACGGTTTATCTCTTTATGGGAGTAGCGGAGAAAAGGCTGGTTGCTATTTTCGCCGTAGATTTTATCCAACGTATCCAATAGCAGATCTTTGTTTTGTTCCATAGAAGCGGAACCGGGGGTTCCCATATTTAAGGCCATCCAATCTTTTAGATGGTTCATTTCTTTATGTCCCTCCGAAAAGAGATGGTCGAATATAGAAAGATATGCCTTGAATGAATCGGTAAACGAGTCCTTGTAGCAAATCGGGAAATCATTTGTGACGCTATAATCATTCAGATGGATATGGCGACTGTCCATGAGGATCGATTTGGCTTGTTTTTTCTGTTCTCGTATCGTATGGTTGATATTATTCCGCGAATGCAAACGATTCAATACTTTTGTGGCATTAATCTCTACCGCTTGTTGGTTTTGGTAAAGTCGTATCTTGATTTGCTCAGGGGAAGATAATGCCAATGTATAGGCGTATTCACCCTCTTCAAAACCTTGAAATTCCAAAGAGTGTATCGATAGAACCCCTTGTATCTGCTTGATCCCTTTGAAAAGCTTGTATATGGGAAGCGCACTACCTGTATAATGACTTCCCGGTGCGAATAATTGAATCGCCTCCGTATAAATGGCGATCAAGGTTTTTTCCGGAGAGATGCTACCGTCTATATCGATATTTCCAATAAGTAATAAAGGTTTTCTTCTTACGAAATGGATTGCGTGTAGGGCTTCTCCTAAATTCCGGTTCGCGTGATATAGTTCCTCAATCTTTTCCTTGATTTTCTTTTCTTCCTGTTTGTGTTGATCTTCTGAGATAAAGGACGAGAGTTCTATAAATAGGTCGAACCATCCGTGGCAGATCTGATCATTGGATCTATAAGGGTGGATTTGCAGGTCCGATAAGTTCATTAAGTAATCAGTGTTATCTAATTGATCTAAAAAATGGTCTCGGTAATCTTTGGGTGTCACAGGGGCCATCCCGGAAACCCGTTCAGGACTGAACAAGCCGTAATCCTCCGGATTGAAACGATTATTCGATCCGGTGAGATATTGTTCTAATGGGAAACTCATTTGGTAATCCAATTCGCTTAAGGCGTAATTTAAGATGTCCAGAGTCGTGATTCCCGGGTCGTGCGGGGCATGGTCTGTCCACAATTGTCCCGAAAGCTCCCGGATTGTTTCCAAGGCATTCTTTTGGAGGTTATCGAATATGGATTCCTCCGTTTTTAGTTCTTGCAGGTTGGGCAGATCATCCATGGCTATTCTTGATTAAAGGTGTTTCTCCGGTCGGAGGCATCCATCCGGTAATCTTTCCATAAATCGGTTATCAGGAAACAAACAAAGATGTTGTCTCCATAATCCCGTCCGCTACGTATTTGCAACTTGCATTTTTGTCCGGGGCCGTACCAACGGAATTTGATCTTGTTAAAAAAGGAACCGAACCAAGATTGATTCGTACGGATTTTTCGATGTTTCCCGTAACAATGGATAGCCGTGGCTTCCACCAATGCGTATTGTCCGCTTTTTAACTTACCGCATCCAGCCATGATGCGGTAGGCACGACATCCTTCCGTTGGTATTTGCAGGGTATGCCATTCGCCATCTGCGGGAAATTTACCCCGTATCGCGCCGTCGAAGCGGGTTGCGGAAAGACTGCCGTTGATACGTATATCCATACCGGGTTGGTTCATCTCGATACGACCGTTTGGATGAAGCGATAGTATCGGTTCATCTTGCCCTTGACGTATGATATGGAGTTGGCTATTGTTACCTAGGTATATTTTCCACTCAGGAATATTGTCTTGTATGTTCGTGAATAAGCTGATGACGGGACTGTTTTCCTTGGAAGGAGCTAACCGTAAGCCATCATCCGGATTTTTATCGATCCCGTCGTCGGAAATATTGACCATGGAATCGATTAATTCGTAGAAATGCTTTTGGTTGGGCATACTTCCGCGCTTAAAGTATTCTTTTAGTGTATTTCTGTTTGTACGAGGCATATCCGGTTTGTTTTATTTGTTAATAATAAAATTACTTCCAACTCCTAAATATCCGAGTCCGAGTTGTTCCAATAGTTCGTCTTTTTGGTCAATATATAGCAAATGCCTATCAGAAGGAACTAATATGCACCAAGGTTGGGAAGGGCTAACGTTGAAATTTTGCCTAGCCTCTTCCGGGTAGCGGTTTAGATAATAGCTCTTTTGTTGGTCTTTTGCCGTATATACGACATGCGCTACGCTTAATATATCAATGTCCACGATGGCTTCACACTCTCGTATGGAGTTATAAAGATCGGTCGATGAGAACGAAAGCCCAAATACCGGGATCTCTTCCTTATCTCGCCAAGGTGCGATACAATTATTAATGCGTGCCTCTGTCTGGCGGAGTATATCTCCTACGGGATATCCGGGCTTTATCCGGAGGTTACAGCAAACGGTTACTTCCTCGTAGACCGGAGTGATTGCATCAACGGTAATGAACGGACTTGTCTTGTCACCTATATAATCTTCGATTCGCATGAGTAGCCTATGTTCGCATAAAGGCAAGATCTTTTTATCTTTCTCCTTTTGCATCACGACCAATGTTACGATCGGGCTCCTGTTTTGAGCTTTACTGTCTATTCCGGGCAAGCAAAGTACTTTTTCGACTTCGGGGAACTGAGCCAATGTTATTTGCTCGTAATTCCTAGGCAATACAGCCCGGTTCCGATGGGACATCTCTTGGGTGATCCGGAGCCGCATATCCTCTGGCGTTTCCGGCGAACGTCCTCCTTTAGCGGGTATGATCTGGTAAATATCCGTAAGTCCCGGCATACTTTTCTCGAAAGAAACGAGTCCCGTGAAGCTTTCGAGTTCCTCACCGATCAGGGCTTCCATTTCTTCGGGGATTTCTAACCGGGCTTTCACTGGGTTTAGATAGACATTTCGTATGGATGAACAATTTTGCGTGTGGCAAGATACTTTTGCCGAAAGCCAGAAATCTCCATTTATGTCAAGCATTTCCTCGCTAATAGGTGAGGGAAGCAGGATGTCTACCAAACCTGTATTCAACAGATTCCCGGTTGTATCGGAAAGTAAATTACCCGGTTTGATAAACTCCCATTGCTTGCCGTTGAAGAAAGACCATTGTACGCAAGGAAGATATTCTTTTTCGATTTCCCGTTTCAAGGCAGCCATCTCGAAGAATAAACGGATCTGGTCGTTACCGATCGAGTTACCAATACCGAATAGAATAATCCCATCTTCTGTGGGTACTTCCACCATTGGGAACGGATGACGTAGATCGATTTCATGTAATTCCTTTTGCCTCAATGGATGGATATGATAGATACGGCATCTATCTCTTGGGGTATCGCCATTGAAAAAGTATTCTTCCTCGGCGCTATAACCGATACCTATACTTTCAATCATAGGGTTGTAAGGAGGTTTGGGCACCGGGGTCTGTTTACGGGTATGGCTGTTTCTTATCATGATATCCGCAAAGAGCATCCGGTACTCCGTCTGCCCGAATCCGCCGTTCGGATCTGTGAGTCTAATCCTGAAGAAGCCTTGCTGGGCTTTCATGTATTGATATTGCTCTTCTTCCGTGGAGACCGTAATGTTTTTGAACGGTTTGTCGTAAACGATCTCGCTGTACTCCGAGAGCTTTCCCCTAGGGGAAGTATGCTTGTTTTTCGTATTGAAGAGACAAGATGTACTTTCCGGTAATTTTACCCATTTCTGGTCTGTTAGTTTTTCCCATTCAACTTTGAAGGTGGTATTATCGATAGGTGTCTTATATGCTTGATACAAATCATAGAAACCTCCTTCCGAATAAGGTAGATCCGCCCATTGCAAAGTAATACCCATGGATTGGATAGGCTTGATCGCTATCTCATAATTACCGAATGCGAACCATGAGCCTTTTTGAGCTTCTAACCCGAATAAAGGGAAATGTACGCTTGCGTCTACTTCTCCCAGAGGATTATAGATTTTCAAGGATGACATGCCGGATACATGTACCTTTATCTTTAAGCTAGTAATAAAAATACGGTGTACCCAAGAGTAGGGGAATAACCAAGCATCCGTGTTCATCAATATACGGAGCGCTGGGTTCCGTGTTTGGCAACCATGAGCTTCAGAGCAAGGTGTTGTAGGGTCGAATTTCTCATTAAGGACGAATTTCAGATAAAAGGAGTTTTCGTTGATGAATGTCAAGGTGTAGGCGTATATCGGGGCCCAACCTTTCTCTGTGCTTAACTCCAATAGGAAAGCGTCGTTTAATACACGCCCGGTTTCGTGGGAAGATTGTTCCGTAGTAGCGATTAATTCTTTGAAATATGATATGGAGTCTTCTTCTAATCCGAATGTGATATGTATATCCCGATGTCCTTCCCGAAGTAATAACATGGGAGATTCGATCATCAGTCCGGCTTGTATAGAGGATTGGTTCTCAAAGATTAGCTCTGAGTCCAGATTGGGCTTCTTAGAAAAAACTTTTCCGATCCTGTCATTCAACTGTTTTTGCCAGATGGACGTAACGAAGCCTAATCGGCTCGCTGGATATTTTTCGGATCTTTTTCCAATAGTAACGAATGTATACTCGTTATTTTCATGTCATTGACCGAATAATCTTCGTCCGTACGATAACAAAATTGGATATCTTGCGCAGGAAATGGTACCTGTGTTATAATACCTGTACCCTTGGGTAACTGGGCTTGCCGTGCGGTATTATTCTTCACGGCGATAAACCAAGCGGAAGGAATAATCGCTTTTTGGGGAGATTCCTTCAATATTTGGTTGACATAAAATAACGGATAAGCTTCCCAGCGTTTATTGAACTGATCTACCAGATATTGATAGTTTTTCAAGAAAGCGATTAAAACAGCTAATGAGGGATCGGTCTCTCCGCTTTTAGCGATTTCTTGGATGTAAATCTCCCGTTTGTTTTGTAAATTGCGGAGGATACGTAATAATAGGTAGAGACTTCTACGAACCGTTTTAGGATTGGATAGGGTTATTAGCTGAAGTCTCTGGTTATATTTCTCCATATCCAGAAATAAATCGGACATGGAATCTCTAAAGATCCGATGATTCAATCTTTGATACCAATCAGAGAACTTATGGTATAGAGCGTTTCTTAGATAGGTGATTTCTCTGTTACTTTCCGGTGAGTTCTCATTTTGCCACAAAATGAAACTCTGTTCGATCCCGATTGTATCTGTTTGCTTGATCTCATTGAGTATGGCTAAGGATTGGTAATGATATAAAAAGGATGATTTCGAAAAGGCACGAGCCAATAAATTGGAGAGATTTTTCTCGAGTACTTGAAAAGGCTCATGTATCCGGAAATCATTCTCCAATTTTTTTCTTGTCAATCCATCTTTATTCCATTGTTTATTCATCGGTTAGAATCAAAATAGATAGGATAGGTCAATTCTTGTTGGACATTATTCATACGTATCGTATAATAAAGTTCGATAATCAGAATGCCATCTTGAATCGAAGCCTTATTAATTTCTATGCGATCAAGCGAGACTCTAGGCTCGTATAAGAGAACAGCCTTCTCAATAGCGCTTTTAATCATGGTCTCCATGGTAAGATCTAATTGTTCAAACTGATAACGATATAGTTCCGTACCGTAATCCGGACGATGTATTCGCTCCCCTGTGCGAGTGGAGAGAAGGATGATCAAGCTTTGCCGGATGTCTTCTTCATAATTAGACATGCGGGTGGGATTATCATTATGGCTGAATTCTGGGGGGAATGCCCATCCTTTACCTAAAAAACTATTTTTATTCTGCATAAATCATTCGATTTAATTAATCATTACAACGCCTCCTTTTACAACGGTTTGGCCGGATGCGGATATTTCGGCGGTGGCAGACCCTTTTACTTTAACTCCCATTTGTGCGGAAACCTCGATATTCAAGCCATTTATCTTGGTATCTTGCTTAGACTTGGATTCGATACCCATTCCTTCTGTCTTGACATTCCCTCTTGCCTTAAATATGAGATCTTTGCCGGATTCTACCATAATTCCGTTTTTATCCATACAGACCTTGTTCTTATTAGCATCGGATAACAGAATTTGCTTTTTGTCATCATCCAATATGAGCGTGTTCTCTCCGGGAGTCCTTATTGTGATAATCTTTTTATCATCGTCCAAAGTAATTTTCAACTGGTTTTTTGTAACAATTGTCTTTAAATTATTTTTTGGATCTAAAGAAACCGGCGTTTTTCGTTTGCGACTGTACAAACTTCCGATAATCACAGGGTGGCAGGGGTCCTCATTGATGAATTGCAGGACTACCTCATCATCGACTTCCGGTAGAAATAACATGCCGACCCCATTGCTTGCGTACGGACTGACCGGCCGAGCCCATATCTCCGTCTTCTCACATTGTAACAAGGGTATATCGACTAATATAAAATTCTCGAAATCTTTATTATCTCCGATCTTTTTAACGATCCCTATTTGTAATCCTCGTATACCGGGCAAAAAACCACTAGCTGCGGGAGCGACTACATCGGGCTCTTCGGTAATGACTACCGGATTGAAACCCATATAGACTTGTGTCTTCCATTCGCCTCCTTGTAGTGTATGTTCTACTGATTGAACAAATGCGTTTCCACTATAATGTTTGCTTAATCCTTCTAATTTGATAATACAGCCCGGAATAATAGACGCATTCCCGTAAATTGTGATGGAGCCTTGAAAACGTGCCAGGCCGCTCCATAAAGCTTGCGCATCGGCCCAAGCATGTAAAGAAGCGTCGCCGATGGGAGCGTTAGTTTGATAAAGCATCACTTCATTTGCCAGACCGGATAGATCCTTTGCGGCGATATCGCCTTGGGCATTGAGAGGAGGTTTGCTGGCGGTGGCTTTGATAATTTGTTGACGGCTCACGTCCCAAGCGCAAGCTTTTGTATCTGTGTATTGCTCGGAAGCGGATATAGAACCATCGAAAGCGATTAAATTATCTCCATAGGTGATGGTTAAGACCGGGGAGGCGGATACATTCGGTTTACATACCTTGACTTGTTTACCGTCAGTGATAACGACTAATCCGTTATTTTGTGCTCGTGTGAGTACAAAATCCCAATCTGTACAATAATATTGTACCAGTTGTGGAATTTCTATACCGGTGCTATCTACTTTGGCGGAAAGCCCGTATTGTCCCAGAATCTTCTTGATAACGGTATCATCTTTACTATTTTCATATACATTATTTTTACGTCCAAAGGTTACAGGATATGCGAAACCCCTACATTCTAAAATAAATAGAGTTTGTTGTTCGCTATTGATTTTTAACTGATGGGTTGTAACGCATCCCTCAAATAAGGTGTTGACCTTATCTGTTGGACCCGCTTGAAACTTAAGCTCCGTACCCGGATTGAATATTTTGTTGTCTGGTATTTCAAATTGGCTGTTGTCGATAATATCAGCGCTGATGGAGATCGTTGCTTTATCGATCTTATTACATGCTCTGTATATTTTTGCATTGATTACGGAGTATTGCTCCGTTACATCTTTACCATTTAGTAATAGTTTGATTATGAATGAATTATCCATATTCATTATATTTTAGGGAACCATAATTGAGTTCCGGGTTTTATATCTCTAAAGCTGATTAGGTTATTTATGGAGGCAATCATTGGAGCATAACCAGAATTTTTATATTCTTTTGCGCATAACCCGATTAGACTGTCTCCTTGTTTAAAAGTAACGAATTTACCCTCAGCTTTTTGATTTTTCTTTTTTGCTTGTGTCTCTCTACTACTAATCGCCTCTGTTAGTGACAAGGAGCCTTTAGCTCGTAAAGGATTGCCCTTGGGCGAGAATAAGGTGTAATCCCAATTTAGGTTGGTTAATCTCCCCTTGAAAATGAGACTCCCCCAAATTACTTTAAGGAAGCAAGGGCTGGGTGGATCGATCTCCGCGCTAGGAAGAAAAATGATATTCTCCAAATCCTTGATCCTTTCTGTCACGGTTTTTTTCCCCGTCGGGATAATACCGGTACCATCGAAGTGTATATCAAAAGAGAGAGTGGAGGGGTTGGTGTGTTTATACTCCGGTAGTTGCTTATCCTCTTTTATGCTTTCGTCTTTCTTATAGGAGGTAGATTTGCTTAACTTATAGCTATCCGGATTGATTTGGACGGTGATACTACCCAATTTCTCGCCACCTTTGTATTCAATTGATTTATATGCCTCGATGATCAACTTTTGGTTCATGTTTTACCGCTCCTTTCTACAAGAAAAAAGGTTAGACAAATCTTTCTTGGCCTCACGAATTATCTCCTCTT
>ENA-ORUV01000817-ORUV01000817.1-human-gut-metagenome-genome-assembly--contig:-NODE-817-length-17812-cov-56.8979_pt1 | contig 17812 bp, 15 predicted proteins | sample MGYA00242089_ERZ509229 | MGnify/ENA primary metagenome ERZ509229 (study PRJEB26280, sample SAMEA2338805) | human gut metagenome | biome: human gut; feature: human-associated habitat; material: faeces...
CATTGGACCGCAAGGACCCAGTGGCAGATGCTCAGGGCGTGAAGTACTACGAGGGCTTTGCTGTTAACTGCATCCGTGATACCTACTTGAAGGATCACGAGGCTCCTGAGGATTGCGAGTACTATCTCTGCGGACCTCCAATGTTGATCAAGACCGTAACCGATTATCTCGATTCTCTGGGAGTAGATCCTGAGAGCATCATGTATGATAACTTCGGATAAAGATTATAAAGGAAAAGAGGGTGTGTCATGGATTTATGACACACCCTCTTTTTTTCATCGGATTTCACGGATGAATCAGAGGCAGTCTTGCTTATCGGATTACTCACGGATTTTCGCAGATATTTGGCCGCTGGCCAATGGCTCGCGCCCGATATATGCTCCTGTTGTTTTTGGTCACGCAGATTTCGCAGATGACGCAGATTTTTCTTCGTGGGAGGGTTTTGTCCCACAGATTTCACAGATATACACAGATTTTTCTTCGTGGGATTATTTTTGTCACGCAGATTTCGCAGATGACGCAGATTTTTCTTCGTGGGATTATTTTTGTCACGCAGATTTCGCAGATGACGCAGATTTTTCTTCGTGGGATTATTTTTGTCCCACAGATTTACACAGATTTTTTTGAATCTCAGGTGAATCGCTTTTTCCGATCCCAGGGGGTATCTGCAACGACCGAACAGGTCGCCTCTGCGAAAATCCGTGAGTAATCGTCTCCGCAAGAAATCTCCGAATAAATTCCGTGTCATCCGATGAAAAAAAAATCTGCGTGACTTAAAAAACGCCCCAAGAAAAATCTGTGTAAATCTGTGAAATCTGTGGGACTTTTTCCAACCTCAGGGGGTATCTGCAACGACCGAACAGGTCGTCTCTGCGAAAATCCGTGAGTAATCGTCTCCGCAAGAAATCTCCGAATAAATTCCGTGTCATCCGATGATGAAAAAATCTGCGTCATCTGCGAAATCTGCGTGACTTAAAAAACGTCCCAAGAAAAATCTGTGTAAATCTGTGAAATCTGTGGGACTTTTTCCGATCCCAAGGGGTATCTGCAACGACCGAACAGGTCGCCTCTGCGAAATTCCGTGTCATCCGATGATGAAAAAAATCTGCGTCATCTGCGAAATCTGCGTGACTTAAAAAACGTCCCCAGAAAAATCTGTGTAAATCTGTGAAATCTGTGGGACTTTTTACAACCTCAGGGGGTATCTGCAACGACCGGACAGGTCGCTTCTGCGAAATTCCGTGAGTAATTGCTTGAGCAAGAAATCTCCGAATAAATTCCGTGTCATCCGACGAATAACAATAAAAGCCGTTGAGCTCATGAGTAGCCTCAAGATGCCCAACGGCTTCTTACATTAGCCTTTCGGCTTTACATACTGCAGTTCGTCAGTCCGAAAGCAGCGCCGATTGCAGTAAGAACTGTAATCGCAATCTGGAGAATGTTCTTCCACATGTTCTTTTTCATAGTATGATTCTTTTAGGTTAATAAAATGTGAGATGTCAGATTAAAGTTCGTTATCTTCTCCGCTGTTGTCGCCAGTGCCCTGTGATGTGCCGCCAGCACCCTGTTCGCCACTGCCAGCAGTATTGCCGCTGCCACCGGCATTGTTGCCAGAGTCGCCCTTAGCTTCGTCCGTATCCTCCACGTTCTTGTCGTCAGAAGTAACGGTCTTGACAATCTTGCCGTTGCGGTCGTAGCAGGTGATGTTGACAGAAGTCTCGGCGAGTTCCTTCTTCAGATCAGTGTTAGGCGTGAAGATGACGTGGCGGCTTGTGATGAGCGAAGCCTTGACATCCTGAACCCCAGCCACAGCCTTGGAACGGAGACCGAATCTCATGGTGCCCAAACCCGGGATAGGGATGGAGTGACCCTCAGTGGCCCAAGCCTTCACCACCTCGCAGTAGCCGTTGACGGCAGCCTTCATGGCAGGTTTAGGAATGCCGCAGTTGAGTGCAGCCTGTGCGATTACCTTCTCCAATGCCAGCTGACCGTACAACTCAGGTTGCATGACAAACTGCCAGTTCTCTTCTCCCTTACCGAAATTGATGTTTCTTTCGATAGCTTTTACTTTGATTCCCATAGTACTAATTTTGTGTTTTAAATGGTAAATAATATAGTTATCGGCACTTTGCCTCCAACGTCATTGTTTCTGAATGACATTGCAAAGATACTAAATTTGAGGGCGAAATGCAATAGTTGTCCGGAAGTTGTGCGAAAAAAAAGATGATATCGCCCTTCTTTCAGTACGATACCATCCTTTTTTAGTTTACTTCTCCTCCTGACAGTCCTTTCCCTTCTCGGTGTCCTTTCCTTCGGGAGATTTCTTTTCCTCAAACTCGTTGAGGAAATTTTCCAACGACTTTCTGATGTATCCCGCAGTATTCCTGATTGGAGTACCCTTGCTCTTCATGCGCTTGACAAACCAACTCTTGCGGCAGAACAAGGCATCAAGTTCATTCATCATCGTAAACTGGATGTGTTTGCACAGTTGAATAGCCGCTTTCTCATCCATTCCCCAGACATAGGTAAGGGCTACCTTGATTTTAGTCTGATAGCCTATCAGTTGCTCATTAGCACTTTCGGACAGCTCGATGTCTTGCCTGTTGATGAATGTGAATATCACCTTTTCTGCCCAGATGCAATTAGGATTATCATCCGGATATATTTCCTTGTATCGGAAATACACCTCGCACTGCTCGTTCTGGAACATGCTCTCCATTTCCTTTCGTGCAGGTCCCAGAAGATTCTTTCTTGCACTTGCCGAACTATTGTAGTTGCCTTTAGCGCTGAGTGTCTGAGCAAGAAACTCCGGTTTCAGATAAGTGTATCCTTTTTTGAAATGAGCATAATAAAAGCGGTACAACTGTCTCGTGGAATAGTACTTAAAGGAAAAGTAGGTATCCAGGTTGATACGGTGATAGCCCATACAATTGCTCAAAAAACGTTTTAGCAGCGGCAGCTTGAAGTGGAGTGTGGCATAATGGACATGGTTTTCAATAGAGAATTCCACCATGAAGAGCTGCCGAAACCATTCATACTCCATCGCATGGGATGCAGTGTAGTGGGGGATGGCTATTAGCTTCGTCGCCATATTCTGAAGTGCTCCACGCAGACGGGAGTAATGGCTTTTGATAGGTTCCAATCTCTTGAGTGGAATCTTCACATGGCGAACCTGTTCGCTCTCTTCAGCAGAAGTAAAATGGATCAGATGATCATTTTTCTGGCTACTGATTGCATCACTGATATCCTTCTGGGTATATTTGTATATACGCATCAGGATACATCTCTGGTAACTGGAATACTTGGTCAATGAGAAGACCTGTACGCCGAACTCAATAATTGAGTTGTTTTCATTGTTACTCATCTTTTTGGTTTGATTTAGATTTTAAATCAGTTATTATTAATGAACAACAAGGAAAGAGGAATGAACAAAATGTAATTCAGAATTTAAGAAAAAAAAGTCTCATGGATTGAGGCTTTTTTGGCATTTTCTTAAACCTGTGCTACAGCATCTTGCCAAACCTCAATCCAAGTTGTAATATCTATATATGATTACTCATATACACGACTGGTTGAGGTCTGTCAGGATTCCTATAACATCAGTCTAAAGAAGAATGCCAATCTTCTGTAGTTTAGACCTTAAATTAAAATCCTAAACATCCGTTTGCCGACATATCTGTCAGCTAATCGGGTGCAAAAGTAATAAAAAAAATAATAACCACCAAGAGTTTTCTCGAAAAATTTGAAAAAAAAAATCTGAGCGACACTCAAATGATTCATATTTCTCTTTTTCTTCTCATAGTATATTCATATTTATTGACGATGTAAAAGAGACGTAACTATCAGATAAACAGCAATTTGTAAGTTTTGACATGGGGATATGGGTAACACCTCTGCCGAAAGATATAGCTTTGGGTAACAATTTGTACCGGTTCTTGGTAATTTCTCTTTCTCGTTCTGCGAAATGGGTAACATGCCCATTTTCTGACTTTTTCCCGGAAATGGACCATTTTTCTCTAAGTTACCCGTATTGCAGGGAAATGGGTTAAATGTTAAATTAAATACGAGTATCAATTTTTTTTCTTACTTTTGCATCAGAAACAATTCGCTTTCTGATACCTGAAAAGTACGGGGAGCTAACTAAACAATATGACTATGACAAAAGTAACATTAGCACCCACTTTTATTTTTGCGTGGGCAAGCAAAAATTTCTCCCTGCCCACGCGCAAAAAAATGCCTGGGCAGGGAGAGAGACCACCACCTGCTGCCGGCATGACGTTTGCAACCGTTCCAAAATTGATAATCTCATTTAAAAACTTAAATACTATGTCAAGAAAAATATCTTTAATCGTAATACATTGCAGTGCTACCCGCTGCAACCGCAACTATACTGTGCAGCAACTCTTCCACGATCATGTAGAGGTCAACCACTGGCGCTTCATCGGCTACCATTATTATATCCGATGCAATGGGCGCATCGAGGAAACCCGTCCGCTGGAGCGTATGGGAGCACATGCCAAGGGATATAATGCCCACAGCATCGGTATCTGCTATGAAGGCGGACTGGATGAGCAGGGACGACCTGCTGACACCCGCACCCCGGAGCAGAAGAAGGCGATGGCTACGCTGATCGTGCAGCTCAAGCAGCAGTTCCCTGCCATTGCCACCGTTTTGGGACATTGCGACCTGCCAGGCGTGCAGAAGGCGTGTCCCTGCTTCGATGCCACTGCGCTCCAGCCCCTCCTGCAGGTGAAGCGGTTGGAGGATCTCGACCAGATGTTTCTCAAAGAGGAAGGAGGCGAACAATGACGGAGTTCATCATTCAGCGCATGGCGCGCTTTCGAGAAGCCGTGCATGGGCGCCTTTATATCCATGGCGAGTATGTATGCGATACCCTGGAACGTGCAGCACAATGTCTGCCAGCGGGCAGCTACTCCCTGTTGCAGTATCGCCGCGACTGGCATCTGCAGAAGGTAGGGGTGGGGCAGCTCATCCGGTTTGTGGCTTCCGACGGATGTTATGCCCTGCAGTGTGGAGAGATAGCCATTGGCGAATGGAAATATCTCGGATTCCTCATCCATAGCCGCGATATTTTTGATACGCTCCAGGAGCGAGTAAGAAGGTTGACGAGTCGTCACCAGGTAATCACCGTCATCATCCGTGAGGATGGTGATGGTGATTTTTTTGTATTGTTAACAGACTTCTTGACTATAAATCTTGGCAGTTTGTCGTTTTTTTCCTAATTTTGCATCACGTTATCCGTCACAATGGATCAACAGTGACAGAATCGCATCAAAATAATAGAAATCAAAAGGAAAGAAGAATGATGAAATACCTCTTATTTTCGGATATACATGGCTGTTTGCCAGCATTAGAACGGGCACTCGACTTCTATGAGGCTCAGAAGTGTGATATGATGTGCATCATGGGTGACATCATCAACTATGGTCCCCGCAACCGCATTCCGGAGGGCATCGACCCTAAGGGCATCGTGGAGCGCCTCAATGGTCTGGCAGACCATATTATCGCCGTACGTGGCAACTGTGATGCAGAAGTCGATCAGATGCTGCTCGATTTCCCTATCATGGAAACCTACGCCCTGCTCGTGGATGACGGCAAGCGATACCTGCTGACCCACGGACATATATATAATAAGGAGAATATGCCTAAGGGACCTTATGATGCCATCATCTACGGTCATTCTCATCTCTGGGAACTGTCGCATTCCGACCGTGCCATCTGCAATACGGGCAGCATCACCTTCCCTAAGGGCGGCAATCCTCCTACCATCGCCACCTTGGAGGACGGCAAGTTCACCATGTACAATTTGGATACATTGGAAGTCATGGCTACCATGGAGGTGTAATCAAAAAAGGAAAATCCTAATAATATGATCGAGGAATATCAAATCAGAATTCTGCCAGAACAGGCAGCGAGCGAGGAAGGCATCAAGCGCTATCTCGCCAAGGAAAAGGGGTTGGATGTGAGAACACTCAACCAGGTGAGGGTGCTCAAGAGAAGCATCGATGCCCGCCAGCGCACCATCTTTGTCAATCTCAAGGTGCGTGCCTATATCAATGAGTTTCCGCAGGACGACCAGTATGTCCATACGGAATATCCCGACGTGAGCAGTAAGCCTTGTGTCATCGTGGTGGGAGAGGGACCTGGCGGTCTCTTTGCTTCCCTCAAACTCATCGAATTGGGTTACAGACCGGTGGTTTTGGAGCGTGGCAAGGATGTGCGTGAGCGCAAGAAAGACCTCAGTAATATCACCAAGACCCAGAAGGTGGATGGCGAGAGCAACTACTGTTTTGGTGAGGGTGGTGCAGGTGCCTATAGCGACGGCAAACTCTATACCCGCAGCAAGAAACGTGGTAGTGTAGATAAGATACTGAATGTGTTCTGTCAGCATGGAGCCAATACAAATATCTTAGCTGATGCCCATCCGCATATCGGTACGGATAAGTTGCCGCGTGTCATCGAGAATATGCGCAATACCATTCTTCAATGTGGCGGTGAGGTGCATTTCCAGACCAAGATGACCCGCCTCGTCTTGGAGGGCGACAAGGTGATAGGTGTGGAGGCTGTCAACCTGCAGACGGGTGCGGAGGAAAACTATCGTGGACCTGTAATCTTGGCTACCGGTCATAGTGCCCGTGACGTGTATCGTTATCTCGCTTCTTCCAAGATAGAGATTGAGGCGAAGGGCATTGCGGTGGGTGTCCGTCTGGAGCATCCTTCTCAGATCATCGACCAGATACAGTATCACAACAAGAACGGTCGTGGCAAGTATCTGCCTGCAGCCGAATACAGTTTTGTAACCCAGGTGGATGGCAGGGGCGTATATAGTTTCTGTATGTGTCCGGGCGGTTTTGTGATTCCTGCAGCTACGGGGCCGGAACAGCTTGTGGTCAACGGTATGAGTCCGAGCAACCGTGGTACGGCATGGAGCAATTCGGGCATGGTGGTGGAGACGCATCCTGAAGATGTAGCGCCATTTGTGAAGGATCATCAGGCTGTGTTGGAGGAAATCGAACTTCGCAGACAGGAGGATTCTTCACTCTTCACTCCTCACTCTTCCCTTCAAATGATGTATTTCCAGGAGATATTAGAGAAGCAGTGCTGGCAGCAGGGCAACATGAAGCAGACGGCGCCATCTCAGCGCATGGCCGACTTTGTGAACAACCGTTTGAGTTACGACCTGCCTAAGAGCAGTTATGCGCCGGGTCTGGTATCCAGTCCGCTTCATTTCTGGATGCCGTCATTTGTGAGCAAGCGTCTGCAGGAAGGATTCAAGACATTCGGCAAGAATGCGCATGGTTTCCTGACCAATGAGGCGATACTGATAGCGACGGAGACTCGCACCTCTTCCCCGGTCCGCATCGTTCGCGACCGTGAAACCTTGCAGCATGTCCGCATCCAGGGTCTCTTCCCTTGTGGTGAGGGAGCCGGCTATGCTGGTGGCATCGTTTCAGCAGGCGTGGATGGAGAGCGCTGTGCCGAAATGTGTGCGCAGTATATGGAGCAGCTGTGATTTAAAATAATCAAATATAAAAAACACCTGAGCATCATTTCGCTGCTCAGGTGTTTTTGTCGGAATATTTAGGCTTACATCACGTCTTCTATTTTCCAATCCGTAATATTATGTGTAGCGACATCAAAGTTGACGCCTACCTTTACGATAGGCAAGCCACATAGAGCAAAACGTTTAGAATATTCCTTGAGGTCAATCTGCTTCATCGCTGCAACTGCATCCTTATTGAGTTTCAACTCGAATAGATAGAGATGCGTAGCAGTTCTCAAGACCATATCCACCCTTCCTGAAGGAGTACGAACTTCTACGTCCACGTAATTGTCAAGAATAGAGAATATCACATACATCATCTGCTGATAATGTCCCTCTGAATCTGCCTGATTGCAATATGGAACCGTGGCAAGAAAAGCTTGAAGCATCTGCAAAGCCCCATTCATATCATTACGGCGAATAAGAGCCGACATCTTTGCGATGGTGGTTGTTCCCTTAGGCGTAGTCATACCTATATAATTAGGTAAGAGACTGCGATATAGTCCTACACGGATTTCTTTGTTTGGGATGTCAAGCGTAAAAAGCTCAGTTTCAGGGTCGTATCCTTTGATGGTTATATAACCACTTTGATACAGTAAAGGCATGATGGACACCATCATTTCGGTCGGTGCGTCAAAGTCTGATTTGTCTGCCTCACAACGTCCTATATCAGAAGGCATTACCTGAAATTTCTTAAGCATTTCTATCAGATAGGTAGGTGTGCCAGAAGTAAACCAATAATAATCCAACTTACTTTTAGCCATAGCATTCAGCAGACTATAGGGATTGAAGATGTCGGATGACTGGGCAGCAAAGTGATAACCGTCATAAAATTCTCGCAAGGCATCAAGAGTCTGTGCTCGGGTTAGATTCATCTTAACTGCCAAAGCATCAACATCTGCTGACATCTGAGTCTCCAATTCCTCTTTGGTAATACCGCAGATTCCAGCGTACTCATGATCCATGCTGATATTGGTGATATTATTGAGTTCACTGAAGATGCTCAACTGCGAGAATTTAGTGATACCTGTCAGGAAAACAAAGCGAAGCATAGGTTCGCAATCCTTCAAAGGACTATAGAAATTACGCATGACATTGCGCAAATCTTTCAAATGGGAATCTTCATGCACAACATCAAGTAGGGGAGCATCATACTCATCGATGAGCACGACAACTTGCTTGCCAGTTTGCTGATAAGCTTTAATAATTAAATCTGCCAAACGGGTATTAGGATCCTGACGTGGAGTATCAATACCAAAAAGTTTCTCCAGTTTATTCAATTCGAAATCCAAATATCTTTCCAGCTGGTCTTTTTCCATGTGTTTACCACCTGCCATGCTGAAATGCAGGACAGGATATTCCGTCCAGTCCTTTTCCAACTTTTCAATAGCAAGTCCTTTGAAGAGTTCCTTCTTTCCCTGGAAATAACTCTTAAAGGTAGAAACCAATAGTGACTTTCCGAAACGGCGTGGACGACTTAAGAAGAAATGTTTACCACCGCTATGAGTCATGCGATAGACATATTCCGTCTTATCAACGTACAGCAGATTTCGGGTGATGATTTCCTCGAAAGTCTGGATTCCAACTGGATATAATTTCAATTCTGCCATGGTTTGTTCTTTTAAGTTTCTGGTGATAATACCTTATCAACCTATTTGCTTTTGCAAAGCTAATCATTTTATTCGGAATAACAAAGGAAAAAGGCTAAAATCTGCTGCTTGTGCAATCGATTGCATTAAAATAAGTGTAGAAATATTGGGTGAAAGTGAACAGGTTTTAGATATTTTTACTATCTTTGCACGATAAAAGTTAGTATAATAAAAGTTTCTGACTCAGTAATGGATATTGCTAAAAGCATGTTCATCTCAAAAAAAATAGACAAAGTTAAAAATGACGTATAAGTTCCTAAAAGAAGTGATGATTATCTAACTGAACAGTTTCAAGGTCATCTACCTGCTCATAGAAGCTTAGAACAACATATAAATAATAACTTAACTAAAATAAAAGATGAAAAGATTTTTTACGTTTTTAATGGCGGTTTGGGCTTTATTGTCCCTATCGCAAACGGTAAAGGCAGCCGATGTTACTGTCTATTTCCAATGTCCGAGTACCGGATTTGAGGTCAAGGATAATGATAATCATGTTTATACCTCTAAGGTGACCAAGAAACTCTGTTTGAAATTGAGAAATAATCTCCTTGTAAATAAAATGGTTTAAAGCTATATAATTATGAAAAAAAGATTTACACTAATGATGATGGTGATGTGCTTCTTAATGAGCATACCACTGAAAATGATGGCTGAAACTGTCACTATCCATTTCGTAGATAAAGAGTCAACGAAATGGGAGAGTTATGCTGCTTATGTATATGATACAACTAAACCTGATGATGGTTCTAATAGGGTGACAGGTGAGTGGCCTGGTCAAAAGGTGACAAATTCTGAGGATATAAAGACTCTTGCCAATGGTTATAAAGTTGTAACTTGGACTATTGACTTGAAAACCTTTGCGCTTTCGAATCTTGTTGTCATATTCAATAATCAAAACAAAGGAAAGCTGTATCCTGCATCTGGAGGTATGAAAGTTACGGATGGTTATTATTATTACTCAGATGGTACTATGTCTCCTACAGCTCCTTCTGGTACTGAAACTGGTGGTAGCTCAGAAGGTAGCGGCAGCGGCTCCACAACCGAGAAGTGGAATACTGTGACAGAGAATCATCTCATAGATAAACCTCGTGTATATTCTAAGGGTTTCTATCTCGCTGGTAATTTCTTTACCTTTGATAAAGATAATGAGATAAATTATGATGATGCTGTGTTTAAGTTCCAGCAGCAGAATGATGTTTCAATTGATGAAGGTGCAAGAACTGTAGATGAAGGTGCAAGAACTGTATATGATGTATACAAGGTAGAGATTCCTGCTTCTCTTAAAGCTCTTGCACAGGTAATGTATGTCGATGAGTTCGGAAATAGGAAATATATCTTTGGCCCAGGTAGTGCTTATGATATCAATAAAGATAAACCTCAAACGGATAAGTCTATAGGGTGGTTTGATGCTACTCCGGTTAGTGTTTATGACCCTATTGCTCTGGAGAATGCCAATTGTTGGAATTTTGCCAGTCGTAATGTATCATCAACTGAATATTCTGATGGTATGTATAATCTGTTTATTGCTGTCAACCCTACTACTCATACTGTTGCGAAGTGGAAGATAGAGCATGATAGTGACAGGCGTGTAATATACTTTATTAGTGATGCTGCGGATGCTACTGCTATGCCTGTTTACGATGCTTACGATAAGAATCGTACATATTTTAGTAATAGGTTCTATGGTTCAGTTAATTTTGCTGAAAATCGTTCTTATTATGTAATATCAAATATTGTTCGTGGCCAAGAATCTGATTTTGTTAATTATACGAAAGATACGTATGGTACCCTTATTCCAGATAGCAAATATAATTATTACCCAACGACTAATAAACTCTTTTTGATGGGTAATGGTGGACTTGATTGGGAGAATAAAGAGCCAAACAATGCTGTTTCTCCTAATGAAAAGCCAATAAAGTTTGGTGCAGATTGGTCAGGAAACCAGATTGTTGAATATAATCCAACAAAGTGTAACAGTAATAATGCAAAGACTGATAAACACCTTGGATTTATTGGTGAGGTGCAATTTCAGGGTGGTAAGCGTATTAAAATTACCTCTGTGTCTATGGTAGGTGATGCTATTCCTGGTACTTTGAAAGTTGATGAAAAAACAGGCAAAGAAGTTTGGGATTTCACCTCTAAGGCAGCAGATATGACGTACGATGATGTTGAGCAGTGCTATACGACTACTTTAGTAACAACAGTTGATGAAGGCAAAAAGCATTTCAGATTTGTAGGTAACCATGATCCTAAAATCAATTGGTATGAGGATTCTAAAGACGACGCCAGCATGAAGGCTAAGACTCCTTTAACAGATCCCGCAGCGGAAGGACATACCGCTGATGCCAATGATCCTAATAAGGTTAATTATACACAGGGTAATGATAACCCAGAAGAAGATTGGAATATCATCTGGAACCGTCCTGCTGGTCGCTGGACAGTACGTCTTTACTTCTGTACCCGTAACGTTGATGGTGAACCAGTTACTGACTATTATTACACCATTACTGCAAATCATGATTTGGTGCTGCGCGATTTCGATAATGTTCAGTATAAGGGAGGCGAACGCAAGATTCTCTTGAGAGGTGGATATAAGTTCTTCAGAACATGGAGCGATCACAAGGCTTGGAAGGTTTCTGATGATGTTGATATTTTCATTGTTAATGATATGAAAGAAGGAAACAATAGCGTAGAGTTCACTTTGACGAAAATTTCTGATTCAGAGAATGCAAACGTTATTCCTGCTGATGTTGGAGTGATTCTTGCTACTAGGAAGGATGCAACAAATATACAGGGTGGTGGCAAATTCTATGCTCGTCCTTCACAGACATCTTACAACACCTTGGTGATTCCAATGGAGGAGTATACTGGTGCAGAGACAACAGCAGTAGACTATAGTAAAAATCTCTTGGAGTCTCTTATCGAAGCTCAGGTAGTTCCAACTTATAATAAGGATAAGGATGAGTATAATTATCTCTTTGGCTTCTATCGTGCCAAGAAGGTCTCAGATAAATACAATGATCCTAAAGATTTCCTTTTGGGTTTCTGGATTTCTAATGGTACAGGCGCTTTCTATAACAATAGTGCTTATCTACCAATCCCTAAGGCTACTGTCGAGAAGATGAATTTGGGAGTAAGTTATGAATTTCAAGAATCTGGTAGCAGTGCTAAGAAGGTTCCTGGAGTCATATTTGACTTTGCTAATGTTGGCGGTACAACAGGTATCAACGAGGTGGTAAATCAGAGCGCTAAGTTGAACGACGGCAAATACTACACCCTGAGTGGTCAGCAGGTAGAGAAGCCTACAGCAGGTGGTATCTATATCCACAATGGCAAGAAATATATTGTTAAGTAATAAATGATGTTTAAAAAAATGTAGTTATGAAGAAAATATATATGATTCCGAGCATATCAGTTGTATCTCATGGAGTGCAGGCTGTCTGTCAGTTAAATGGAGGTTCTGGTTTGCAGAAGGATCAAAATGATTACGGTGGAACTGGTGCCAAGGAAAACGACTTCTCTTCTTGGGATTACGGTTTCGATGAGGAGGATAATTCAGAATCTAATTCCAGAAGAAAGTCGCTCTGGGATTAAGTGAAAATTCAGATGAAATGAGTTTGAAACAAAAATATACAGAGTTTATATAACAAACTTTTATTAATCATCTTTTACTAAAGTTAGGCGAGGATTGCAGGGATGCAATCCTCGTTTTTCGTTTAGCAGGTTGTTGGTGAGGGGAATGGGGCAGATTTCTCGAAAAATATTTGGAGAATTCGAATTTAAATCGTAACTTTGCAGCACTAGAATCCGCCACGCTTCCCGTAGAACAGCGTACCAGGGCGGAACTTTTTGTTTTAAATGTGTTTTTGCAGTAACAAATCCCACCACGACTCTCAACGATGTGTATCAAGATGGGACTTCGCTTTTTATAACCTTGCATCACATTTCAGTTAAACGTTTTAAAAGGAGATGGATATGAAACGGATAGAAGAACAGCTGAAAGAATATGAGGATAGTTTGAAGGCGTATCGTGACGTCAAAAACTCTATAGATTCGGCTTTGGAAAAGGGTCGTGAGGAAGGAATGGCGAAAGAAAAGCAATCCACTGCTCTCCGCCTTCTTTCAATGGGTCTTTCTGAAGAGCAAGTATCAACAGCCACCGTGCTTCCACTGGAGGTAATCCAGAAATTGAGGGAACAAGCCTGAACTGGCTGAACTTTCAGGAACTTAAATGATAAATCCTGTATTACATCATATCTTATCAATTATGGGAGAAACGAATAATAGAATATTACCTGTAGGCATACAGTCTTTTGAGAAAATTCGAAAGGAAGGTCTGCTCTATGTTGACAAGACAGAGATTATCTGGAATCTTGTTAATAGCAATAAAACATATAATTACCTGAGCCGTCCAAGACGTTTCGGTAAATCATTGTTGGTGGATACTTTGCAGGCTTATTTCGAGGGTAGGAAGGAACTGTTCGAAGGACTGAAAATCATGGATTTAGAAAAGGAATGGGTAAAACGTCCTGTTGTCAGACTTGATATGAGCCGAGCTGGATCCACTGCTCATGAACTCAACGCTTATCTCAATCTGGCTTTCAAGGAATATGAACGGAAATATGGAATAGAAGCTTCTGCTTCCGACTCTTTATCCAATCGTTTTGATATTATTATCCAGACTGCCTATGAACAGACGGGACAGCAGGTTGCTATCCTGATAGATGAATATGATTCGCCTTTGCAGCATTCTTGGAAGACTTCTCATCATGAAGATTGTACCTCTATCTATCGTAGTGTTTTTGCTATTCTCAAAGCTGATGACGTATATGAGAAATTTGTCTTCATCACGGGTATTACTAAGTTTACTCAAATCTCATTGTTCTCAGTCTTGAATAATTTGAGTAATATCAGTTTTGATCCTCCTTATGCTGCGATCTGTGGTATCACGAAAGAGGAAGTGGTGAGCAATTTCATGCCAGAAATTGAGGCTATGGGAGTACATAATGGTTGGACGCCGGAAGAAACGATTTTGCAGTTGAAGGCTTATTATGACGGTTATCACTTCTGTAAGAACAGTCCTGTTGATATTTTCAATCCGTTCAGTCTGCTTAATGCTTTGGCTGACAAAGAACTGAAAAACTACTGGGCTGCTTCTGGGGCAACGTCTTTATTGCCTAAGTTTGTCAGTGATATGGAAATTCAGTTGGAGCATTTCGATCATTGCTACATTGACCGCGATACTTTGGAGACTTCTGATGTTTCTGATGGAGGAGCAGAACTCTTCCTTTATCAATCCGGTTATCTGACCATCAAGGATTATGACGAGGGGGTTTATACTTTAGGTATTCCTAACTTTGAAGTAAGGAAAGCACTCTACAAAATAGTAGTACCGGCTTTGACCTTGAAGACAAAAGCTCAGGCTATTACCACACAGAATATTCTTTTAAAGATGATGCAAGATGGTAATCTTGATGAAGCCAAGAAAGCCCTGAAGGCTTTGATAGCTGATGTGCCGTATAGCAATAAAAAGTTGGCAAGCATGGATATGGAAGAACGTTATCGTCTTATCATTAGTACCATTTTTAATGCTATAGGTTTCAAGGTCGAAGTAGAAAAGCAAATCTCTACAGGAAGAATAGATATGGTGGTTTTTACCCGTCGTATTATTTATGTTCTTGAACTTAAACTTTCTAATAATGGTGGGGTTACTGCTGCTGAACATCAGATAAAAGACAGACAGTATGTTGAACCATTTAAAGCTGATGGGCGAAAGGTTATAGCTTTGGCTGTTGAATTAGATGATATGGGCAAGGGACTCATAGATTGGAAGGAAGTTAATTAGCATGAATGCTATGTTACAATAGACTTTCGGTTTAAATACTACACCTCTCTTAAACCATTACTTCATGGTCTAAGAGAGGTTTTTAATTATGCAAACTTTTATTAATCATCTTTTACTAAAGTTAGGCGAGGGTTGCAGGGATGCAATCCTCGTTTTTCGTTTAGCAGGTTGTTAGTGAGGGGGATGGGGCAGATTTCTATAATTCATAAACGTCATAACTCATTGAATATGGGAGAATCTTTTTTCTGAGTAATTTGCTGATAACTTGAAGGATTCTTGCTGTTTTTTTTGGTATTTTCGATAAAATAGCTTATTTTTGCATCACAAATCAGTTAAACGTTTTAAAAGGAGATGGATATGAAACGGATAGAAGAACGATATATTAGCTTGCTTACCGATTTCGGTTTTAAGCGTATCTTTGGAACAAAGCCTAACAAGGATTTGCTCATCAATTTTTTGAATTCACTGTTTGATGGTTTTCAGGTCATTAAGGATGTGAAGTACTTGAATAGTGAGCACGTTGGTGATGTCTTTGCCGAGCGCAAGGCCATCTTTGATGTTTATTGCGAAAATGAGCATGGTGAAAAGTTCATCGTTGAAATGCAGAATGCTTATCAGAAGTACTTCAAGGATCGTTCTTTGTTCTATTCTACTTTTCCTATCCGTGAGCAGGCTCCAAAAGGGGCAGAATGGAACTTCAAACTTGAACATGTATATACAGTTGCTCTGCTGAACTTCGACTTGGAAGAAGAGGCATTTGACAAGAATGATATCAACCATGATGTAGGCTTGCTTGATAAGAAGACTTTTAAGGTTTTTAATGACAAACTTTCTTTCAAGTATGTTGAGATAGCAAAGTTCAATAAGACAGAGGAGGAGCTTGACACGCTTTATGATAAGTGGTTGTATGTATTGAAAAACCTTTCCCGATTGGATAAGCGTCCTGCTGCCTTGAAAGAGAAAGTGTTTACTAAACTCTTTGAGGAGGCCGAGATTGCGAAGTTCACCCCAACAGAGTTGAAAGAATATGAGGATAGTTTGAAGGCTTATCGTGATGTCAAAAACTCTATAGATACGGCTTTGGAAAAGGGTCGTGAGGAAGGAATGGCGGAAGGAATGGCGAAAGGAATGGCTAAAGGAATGGAAAAAGGAATGGCGAAAGGAATGGCTGAAGGAATGGAAAAAGAAAAGCAATCCACAGCTCGCCGCCTTCTTTCAATGGGTCTTTCTGAAGAGCAAGTATCAACAGCCACTGAACTTCCACTGGAGGAAATTCAGAAATTGAGGGAACAAGCCTGAACTGGCTGAACTTTCAGAAAATCATATAAAAATGAGGAAAGAATATGAGGATAGTTTGAAGGCTTATCGTGATGTCAAGAACTCTATAGATATGGTTATCTGACCATCAAGGATTATGACGAGGGTGTTTATACTTTTGGTATTCCTAACTTTGAAGTAAGGAAAGCACTTAAAGAATTACTTTAAGCATTTTCGGTTAAAATACTTAGCCTCTCTTAAACCATTACTTTATGGTCTAAGAGAGGTTTTTAATTATGCAAACTTTTGGGTGGAAATCTTTGAAAGATTTTGTGCAATCGATTGTGCAATCATATTTTACGTTCTGGTGCAATCGATTGCGTATAAAAAGTGGGGGCTAATTGCTTGTTTATTTGCTGCTTACACCTATTATTATTATATTTGCACACAAATGATAAATAACTAAATATCTTAACTTAACAACACAATTTATGAGAAGGTTTACTAAGAAGTTTTGGGCAGCTTTATTGCTCCTTCTCGTCTCTATGCAGTCGGTAGCGACCGATGTCTTTACATCGAATCGTACGGACTTCCGAGACGAAAGTATCTACTTCATGATGACTACGCGTTTTTATGATGGTGATACTGGTAACAACGTGCTCTGCTGGGATAACCAGTCAGCGCAGATTGAAACAAAAGACCCTTGCTGGCGAGGCGACTTCCAGGGTGTCATCGACAAGCTCGACTACATCAAGGCATTGGGTTTTACAGCTATCTGGATTACACCAGTAGTGCAGAACGCATCCGGTTACGACTACCACGGTTATCATGCCATGGATTTCCAGCATGTAGACTGCCGTTATCAGAGCAGCGATGGTAGCAAGGACGGTGACGCCATGTTCCAGGAACTCATCGACAAGGCACATAAAAAGGGTATCAAGATCATCCTCGACATCGTGCTCAACCATACCGGTAACTTCGGTGAGCAGACACTCTGCAAGGAGTTTGACCGTAATACCGACTTGGAAACTCAGGCACTCATCAATGCTTGTATGATTCCTAACGAGGAGAAGTTGGGTTCCGACTACCTTACAAGTGTCCCTTATGAGCAGTATCAGCGTCGTCTTGGCTTGTTGAAGAATGTTCGTGGTAAGAACGAGGATGTTCACAACTACTGGCACCATTTTGGTGACTTCAACTGGGATTATCCTAATCGCTGGTGGGCTCAGATTGCAGGTGACTGTGTTGACCTGAACACCGAGAACGACTACGTAGCAGATTATCTCGTAAAGTGCTACGGCAGCTTCATCAAGATGGGTGTGGATGGATTCCGTATCGATACATCCGGTCACATCTCACGTTTGACATTCTGCAAGCAGTTTATTCCTCAGTTTACAGCCCTCGGTAAGAAGTATGAGGACAAGCGATTGAACAAGGCTCCATTCTTCATGTATGGTGAGGTTTGCGCCCGTTACAGTGATGTCACATACCGTGGTC
>ENA-ORUV01000820-ORUV01000820.1-human-gut-metagenome-genome-assembly--contig:-NODE-820-length-17755-cov-67.4172_pt1 | contig 17755 bp, 14 predicted proteins | sample MGYA00242089_ERZ509229 | MGnify/ENA primary metagenome ERZ509229 (study PRJEB26280, sample SAMEA2338805) | human gut metagenome | biome: human gut; feature: human-associated habitat; material: faeces...
ACAACAATGGCCCTGATTTGATAAACTCAGCAGGAATACTTGCTATTCATTTTTTATGATGGGGTTATGTTTACAAATTTGAGATTTCATGTAAAAAAGTCCTAATTTCTATGTTTCTCTTCTTGCAAATTATGGGATATTAAGAAAAATATCGTATCTTTGTCCCCGAATTGAGGCGTTCTTTGCATATTGCAAAATACAGAAACGAGCAGAAGTCCGCTCGTTTCCATATTGTTACCTATATAATATAGGCAAACGCCCAACTTCTTGATTTTCAATCAAAGTCCAATTTAGAGCGAGTTAGTTTTTTTTAGAGATGATGTGTAACAAAAAATGGGAATACATTCAGAAAAGGAGGGATGACGAACTGGATAGAAGTGGTAATTTGATGCAGTTATACAAATTTAACGGAAGAGATGTAATGGCCTTGGATAATAATGTGTACATTTGTACTAGATAATGATGAAATAAAAACATATTGTAAGAATGAAGACGGTTTTTTGCTCTTTTGGACTGCTGATGGCTGCTGTGTCCGTGTTCGCTCAGAACACTGGGAAGGACTCTATTGTCTCTACTAAAGCTTTGGATGATGTGGTGGTATCAGCCTCCAATATCAGTCGTGTGGGTGATCATCTCGTCATCTATCCCAACAGCCAGCAACGAAAACATGCGGTTAATGGATTCGGGGTGTTGGAAAACCTGAATATCCCAGGACTCATCATCGACGCGAAGTCGAATCAGGTGGATGTGATGGGACTGCAAGCCACCTTGTATCTGAATGGGCAGGAATGCGACATCCGGGAAATACAGATGCTCCGTCCTCGTGACATCGAGAAGATAGAATATCATGATGCTCCATCGGGAAAATACGCCAAGGATAAGCTTGTCGTCAACTTCATCACCAAACAATACCGATATGGAGGATATGTGCAGGCTGACGGACTGCAGACGATAGGATATGACCATGGCGACTATAATGTTGCCACCAATTATGTAAAAGGTAACAATTCTTATACTGTGTTTGCTGGTGCAAACTATAGTCATGTAGATGGTACTGAGACCTGGAACAATGAGAACTATCAGTTTACGCAATCCCTATTTGATAGGGAGAGCTATAGTAAGAATTCTTACCAGAATCATCAGGAATATATGCAGTTCCGCTATCAGAACCAGAAGGGAAGAGATATTGGGTGGGCAAGTTTACGTTCGTCAATCTCTCTACTCCAAGAAATGCATCTTCTGGTTTTGCGAGGGAAAGCACAGAGACGGATATCTTCTCAAATATCCGAAAGAAGAGTTTGTCTCCTAAGATTGACCTGAATGCCAACTTGCCATTAAGCAAGAATCAGACGCTTACCTTGGGAGTACATGGCAAGTATTCTGCCAACTCCTATCACCGCCTTTACCAGGAACAGCCTTTCGAGGCAATGACTGATGAAGACGAGAAAGCGCTGTCGTTCCAGCTGTCTGCCATCTATAATTATTTCTCTCAAAAGCATTCCTTATCCGTGGAAATGTTTCATTACCACGATGTCTGGAATGCCGATTATTCCGGCAATTGCGAACTTTGGCAGCATCTGTGGAAAGGGGAGTCGTTGGCTTTCTTCTCCTATAATTTCCAGGTTAGCAGGCGCTTGAGCCTGAAAACCCGCATCGGATTGGATTGGCTTCAATATCATCTGCATGGAGACAACAGTTTTAGCCAGCTGTCTCCTCGCATCAATACGAATGTGCAATACCAGCTGAATAAGGGAATGCTCTTGTGGTCATTCAACTTTGTGAACTCCAATCATGGTATGGATGTCATCAACCGGGCTATGATTCAGGTCAATTCCCACATGATGGAAAAGGGAATGCCCGAACTGAAGAAATCGCATGACATCAACACCTATTTATATTATATGGGGCGTTTCAACAGGTTGAGTGTTTCTGCCATCGGACAATTCCGCTACAATCATCATCTTGTAACTGATGATTATTACCTGGATGAGGCAAACGGGAAAATAGTGAAGACTTACTCGAATGGTGGAAATGCTCAATATTATTCTGCTATCCTCGCCTTGCAGTACAAACTGTGTAAGTTTGCCAATCTGTCGGGAGATATCAGATATAACCATGCGGAGGTGAAGACTACCTGGTCGAAGCATAACAACAATTTGACGGGTAATCTTGGATTGAATATGTTCATGGGTGATTTTGCCTTGAAGCCTTACCTGCATTTTGGCAAGAAGTCTTTAGATGAAGCTGCTTTGGTGATAAGCAAGACTCCTATCGACTATGGAATGTCGTGTTCTTACAGCAGGGGCAACCTCTATGTAGAACTTCAGGCAGCATCGCCTTTCAAAAAGCAGGAGAAGCGATATTGGTTGGATTTGCCTATCTACAGCTACAGTAAGAGCATCAAAGACCAGACGGCTTCGCAATATGCCAGCATCAAGGTTGCTTACTCCTTCGACTTTGGCAGGAAGACCCAAAAAGTAGAGAAGGATGTTAATAAGAATATAAACAGCTCTTTGTTAAGAGTGGAGTAGAGTTTTATAAAACAAAAGATATAGGAACGGATGAAAATGTTAGATTTTAAGGTAAAAAGATTTGTTGGTATTATATTTCATTTGATTTTAGCTCAAATCTGTTTAGCTCAGACTGGTATCGCTAACCAAAATTTTGGAAAGGATACTCTGCAATTAAGGGAGGTTGTTGTTAGAGCAACCCGCCCTTTGGCAAAGTTGAACAGCGAAGGCTTTGTGACAGAAGTCAAAGGTACCGTTTTGGAAAAACTTGGTTTTGCAAAAGACATTATGGGTATGTTGCCTGGTGTACTGAATAATAATGGTTCCATTGAAGTTTTTGGCAAGGGAAAACCAGTCTTCTATATCAATGGACGTATTGTCCGCAATAATATAGAAGTTGAGCAATTGAAGGCTAACCAAATAGATAAGATAACAGTTATAACGAATCCAAGTTCACGTTATGCTTCAACCGTAGGTTCCATCATAAAGATAACAACCATTAAAAAGGTTGGGGATGGTTTCTCCTTTGATAACATTGCTACTTTTGGTTGTCGTAATTATATGTATGGCAAAGACAATTTGGACTTGAACTATAGAATTGACGATTTGGATGTTTTTGGAACGTTGGAATTTGAGAAAGGCAAGAATACGAACTCTAGCAAAAATGTTCAGAATTCATGGCTCTCGTCACATCATCAGCAGAATACGACTATGAAATCGACACAGCACTCAAACTTGATTGATGGTAAATGGGGATTTGATTTTTCCTCATCTCCAAAACTCTCATTTGGCGCATTTTATCAAGTATCTTATGCTCCAACAAAGACCAATTCGAGCATTATGTCATCATTATATTCTGATGATGTAATTGAAAGTGAGACTTCTGCATACAAGGATATCAAATTAAGAGATTTGGAACATTTGTTAGATGGATATTGCCATGGGGTTTGGGGAAAATGGAATTTGGAAATGACTTTTGATTTAATGTGGAAAAAAACACATGAAAATCAAAACGTTATAGAGCAAACCGGTATCAATCAGGATTTCGGAATAAAAGATGTTGGGCATGCTAGGTTAATGGCAACGGAATTATATGCGTCACACCCATTTCTTAAAGGTAATTTTAGCTTTGGAGTAGATTTCACCAATAGTAGCCGTGAGGAAAATTCAGAAAGTGAAAATAGCATTATGGCAGGCGAGAACAATAAAATACAGGAGCTTAACATGGCATATTACGTTGAGACTATGCAGCATCTAGGCAATGTAATATTCCGTATCGGTGGCAGGTATGAGCATGTGAACAGTGAATATTTTATAGGTGGCAGAAAAAATCACGAACAGTCACATGTTTATGATAAGTTTTTCCCGACTGCTTCATTGTCTCTGCCCATTGGAAAAACTATGGTGCAGCTGAGCTATTCTAAGCAATGCTATCGTCCATTGTACTCTCAGTTGAGCAACACGGTTCACTATGTTAACAAATATCTCTATCAAAGTGGAAATCCGTATTTGCAACCATCCTATAGCGACAACATCTCTTTGAATTTGAGGTATCGCTGGCTGGCATTAACTGCTAATTATAAAAAGGTGCAAAACCAAATAATAACATCATATACATATTATGATGATGCGAAGACTATTGCTTTGCTTAAAAAGGAAAATTCTAAAAACAGTCTGTCTAACTTACAGATAATGGCTTCTTTTATGCCCGGATTCCTTTGGAAATGCTATTATCCCGTATTGGCATGTGGTGTTGTCTCGCAATTTTACAAGATTGATTACAGAGGAAATATAAAGCACGTGGACAATCCTTTGGTTGTAGTTAAGTTCAATAATATTTTCAAATTCCATAACAACTATATGGCGACAGTAAATTACAGTTGGCGTAGTGAGGGAAATAGTGAGAATATTAAGATGGGGAGTGTTGGACAGATAAATCTTTCTTTGGCTAAGGACTTATCTAAAAAATGGAATGTCAAGTTGTCTGCAAATGACATCTTTAATACTGCCCGCAAAAATACTTTTACCATTTTCAGCGGAATGAATGATGTCTATATTGAAAAGGCTGCGTCTGTAAGGGCAGTGGAATGTATCGTAAGATATAAGTTTAATACAGTTAAAACAAAATATAAAGGTAAAGGGGCAGGGAAAAAGGAAATGGATAGATTGTAACTGTTTAAACTCTATCCTTTCTGGGATATGCTTATCGATTGTTTGTCGTAGTTCATATACCCTTATAAATGCAGCTTTATGCTTCAATTTAACAGGATTTTTTCCTCCGTTTCTTTGCCATTTCCATCTTTTTCCTTAAATTTGCAGCGGAAACTCTATAATAGATATATGTAATGGCAATAAGAATGAAGATGAAACAGAAAAAGATGAGAAAGATAGGCATCGCTTCGGCTCTGGGCCTGGTGGTGCTCGTGGTGCTGGGACTGTATGGTGCCAGCAACTATATGCTCAATTATTCGCTCAACTATCCGAAGGAGGAGAGAATGACGGCTGAGCATTGGAAGAACAGAATGAAGAACGAGTGTCCCTGGATGATTGGCTGGATGGACTCTGTGTATCAGCACCATTGCGTGAAGGATACCTTTGTCACGATGCCGTCGGGCTACAAGGCCCATGCCATCTATCTCTATGCACCGAAGACTACGGAAAAGACTGCCGTGGTGGTGCATGGCTATCAGGTGCGCTCTGAGGGAATGCTGCACATCGCCTATCTCTATAATCACGATATGGGGTATAATGTGCTCCTGCCAGATCTGTATGGACATGGAGAGAGTGAGGGCGACCATATCCAGATGGGATGGAAGGATAGATGGGATGTGATCAGGTGGTCGGAAATCGCCAATGAGATTTTTAAAGTGAAGAGTGAAGAACGAAGAGTGAAGAATACTCAGCAGGTGATTCATGGTATTTCGATGGGTGCGGCAACCACGATGGCAGTATCGGGAGAGAAGACTCCCGATTACGTGAAGTGCTTTGTGGAGGATTGCGGCTATACCAGTGTGTGGGATGAGTTTTCCGCTCAGCTCAAAGACCAGTTTGGCTTGCCTTCCTTCCCGCTGATGAATACCACTTCTGCTCTTTGCCAGTATCGCTATGGCTGGTCGTTTACCGAGGCTCAGCAGATAGAGCAGGTCCGCAAGAGCACCAAACCGATGCTCTTTATCCATGGCGACAAGGATGCCTTCGTGCCCTACGCCATGCTTCATCCGCTTTATGAGGCAAAGACGAAGGGGCGTAAAGCCATCTTCATCGCCAAAGGCTCCGTTCATGCCATGGCATATCGCGACCATCACGAGGAATACACCCGCATCGTGAAAGACTTTGTTTCGCAGGAAGAATAGTATTGAATGGAAGAAAAATATCAGTTCATTCTAAAGAACTCAATAAAAAAGGAGAAGATTCTTGTGAGTCTTCTCCTTTTTTATTGAGATATCTTGAAGTGTGATATCTGTAAAGTTATGCTTTTTCGATAATCCAATCTTTGATGCTGCCTGTTGTGCTGTCGAAGTTGATGCCTACCTTTGTGATAGGTTTGCCACAGAGAGCAAAGCGCTTGTGGTAGTTCTTCAGATTCATCTGGCGCATGGCAGCCTGGGCACTCTTGTTAAGCTTTAGCTCTATGAAGTAGAGGTCGGTCTGGGTAAGCAGAACCATATCCACTCTTCCTCTTGGTGTATGTACTTCCACATCCAGAACAAATCCCGTGAGCAAGGTGAAGATGATGTAGAGCATCTGCTGATAATGTCCCTCGTGATTGGTTACATGGCAATACGGAATGGTTTCGAAGTAATCCTGCAGGAGCTGCAGAGCCCCATCCATATCTTGCTTGCGGATAAGGGATGCCATCTTAGCGATGGTAACGCCTCCTTGCTGGGCACTCTTGCCATCCACGTAGTTGGGCAGGAGATTGTCAAACAGTCCTACTCTTATTTCCTTGTTCGGGATGTCGAGGGTATAGAGCTGGGTATCCTTGTTGTAATTCTTGATGGTGACGTATCCGCTCTGATAGAGCAGTGGGGTGATGGTCTTCATCTTTTCCGTCGGGGCATCGAAGGCAGATTCCAGTGCTTCTGTAGGAGCTATCTCGTTGGGCAGTACCTCAAACTTATTCAGCATATGGATGAGATAGGTAGGGGTGCCCGAACTGAACCAATAGGCACCAAATTCTTTTTCTGCAAAGCAATTGAGCAGACTGTAAGGATTGAAGACATCCGGTGATACCTTGGCAAAATGATAGCCATCGTAATGTTCCTTCAGTTTGGCAATGACAGCTTCTCTCGTCATGTCCTGTGATTGGGCAAGCATATCAATATCTTCCTGCATTTGTGTAAGCAGTTCTTCCTGGGTGATGCCGCAGATGCCTGCATAATCTTTGTCCATAGAGATGAGGGTGATATTGTTCAATTCGCTGAAAATGCTTACCTGCGAGAACTTGGTGATGCCAGTAAGGAAGACGAAACGGAGTTTTGCTTCGCAGAATTTCAGAGGACTGAAGAAGTTGCGCATGATGTTTCGCAGAGCATCCAGTTGTTCCTGTTCGTGTGCCACATCAAGCATGGGTGCATCATATTCGTCGATGAGCACAACTACCTGTTTCCCTGTTTTCTCGTATACCGTATAGATGAGTTCTGTCAGTCTGTTGTTGGCATCAACCTGCGGTTGGGTGATACCCCATCTTTTCTCTTCCATTTCCAAGATGAAACCGAGGTATCTCTCCAGTTGGTCCTTTTCCATGTGCTTACCTCCGCTCAGGTCAAAATGTAGCACAGGATATTCTGTCCATTCTTTCTCCAGATTTTCGATGGCAAGTCCTTTGAACAGGTTTCTCTTTCCCTCAAAATAGTTTTTAAAGGTGGAAACCAATAACGACTTTCCAAAACGGCGTGGTCGACTCAAGAAGAAATATTTACCGTTGGTGTGAGCCATGCGGTAGATGTATTCCGTCTTGTCGATATACAGTTTGTCTTCTTCTCGAATTCGTTCGAAAGTCTGTATGCCTAAAGGATATAGTTTTATTGCCATAATCTTCTTTTTAAAATCTTACTGCAAAATTACAATAATTATTTGATATGGCAAGTTTTTTAGGGGAGAAAAGTTTTTGAGAAAGTGATAGAAAGCCCGAAGGCGAGGAAATCCCTCGCCTTTTATTCTCCGATATGTTGTCCCACCACATATCCCGTGGTCCAGGCGGCCTGCAGATTGAAGCCGCCGGTGATGGCATCGATGTCGAGCACTTCGCCGGCAAAGAATCCTGCGGCACCCCCACCGATGATTGCAATATGTAGTGTTTGTGGCATATTGTATTTTTGATGATTAGAATGCAAAGTTAGCATAAAAAGAAGACATGGCAAAATAAAACCGGATTTTTTTTGTCATTCCGATTTTTCTTCGTAACTTAGCGGCGCAAATATAATAACATGTAATCTGGAATATGGCAAAAAGAGAATATGTAGAGGCCAACAAGCGTTGGCTGGAAGAAAAGGCTCAAGAGGAAGGTGTGAAAGCACTCCCTCGTGGTATATATTATAAGGTGTTGAAACAGGGAGATCCAAATGGGGCACAACCAGGCAAGCGCAGCATTGTGACTGCTCATTATACGGGTTGGACCATCAATGGCAAGAAGTTTGATTCCAGCCGTGGCGGAACTCCGTTTGCGATGCGATTGAGCGATCTGATAGATGGTTGGATTGTGGCGATGCAACAGATGCACGTAGGAGACCAGTGGGAACTTTATATTCCTGCCGAAATGGGATATGGAAAGTTCTCTCAGCCAGGAATACCAGGAGGTTCTACTCTTATCTTTGAAGTTGAGTTGTTGGGAGTGGGATAAACGCACCTGTTGAAATCCCAAAGGTTTCTATTCCATCTTTAAATAAAAAAGTCCCATACGATTCCTGGTACTGCCAGATGGCATTCTGCGGATCGTATGGGACTTCTTTTATTGTCACTTTTTGTTGTGGCAATTATTTCTGCTGTGATTTCAGCAAGTCGCGGATCTCCATCAGAAGTTTCTCCTCAGCACTTGGTTCTGGTGCTTTTGGTGCCTCAGGCTCCTTAGGTTCTTCCTTCTTCTTAACTAACTTGTTGACCGCCTTGATGAGCATGAAGATACAGAAAGCCACGATGAGGAAGTCGAAACAGGTCTGGAGGAAACTACCATAGTTGATGGTCGCAGTCTTGAATTCCTCACCGGCAACCTGTACGGTAGGCAAGGTCAACTTGAGGTCGGCGAAGTTGACGCCACCAATCAACCATCCGATAGGAGGCATGATGACATCATTCACAACAGAACTTACGATTTTGCCGAAAGCACCACCGATGATCACACCGACAGCCATGTCAAGCACATTGCCACGCATGGCGAATTCCTTGAATTCATTCAAAAATTTACTCATAACTTAATTCTTTTACTTTTGCTTATTTAAATGTTGATATAATTTTAGTATTTATACTTTGTTATTTCTTGCAGAATGATGATTTTTCCAATATATATAATAAGGTGTAAGGCATCATAGGGTTTGATTTCTTCATCCGATATGCATTTTTCATTCTTGTGAAAGGATTGAATTTTGCAATATGGAGTTGTCAGTCTGACATGTTAACTGCTTTTTTTATAGCAAGATTAAACCTCAACTATCCTTTTTTAATTTATTTAATACTCTTTTCGTGTGCAAAGTTAGAAAAAAATTAGTAACTTTGCGCTCGGAAAAAGAAAAAAATGCTTGAAAGCTTATTTTTTTGAATGTTTCAGCACTTCAGGATTGCTTGAGAGCTTAAAATATGGAATTATTTTAAACCATTAATTTTAAATATTAAAAAAAATGACAAAAGTTGCTATTAACGGCTTCGGCCGTATCGGTCGTCTGGCTTTCCGTCAGATGTTTGAGGCAGATGGTTATGAGGTAGTTGCAATCAATGACCTTACATCTCCAAAAATGTTGGCTCACCTTCTTAAGTATGATACAGCACAGGGTGGCTTCGCTGGTAAGTATGGCGAGGGCAAGCACACTGTAGAGGCAACAGACAACTCTATCATCGTTGATGGTAAGGAGATCACTATCTACGCTAAGCCTAACGCAGCTGAGCTTCCTTGGGGTGAGCTTGGTGTTGACGTAGTACTTGAGTGCACAGGTTTCTATACATCTAAGGAGAAGGCTTCTGCTCACCTTACAGCAGGTGCTAAGAAGGTAGTTATCTCTGCTCCAGCAGGTAACGATCTCCCTACTATCGTTTACAACACAAACCACAAGACTTTGACTCCAGCTGATACAGTTATCTCTGCAGCTTCTTGTACAACAAACTGCTTGGCTCCAATGGCTGACACTTTGAACAAGTATGCAGCTATCCAGTCAGGTATCATGTCAACAATCCACGCTTACACAGGTGACCAGATGATTCTCGACGGTCCTCAGCGTAAGGGCGACCTCCGTCGTTCTCGTGCAGGTGCTCAGAACATCGTTCCTAACTCAACAGGTGCTGCTAAGGCTATCGGTCTTGTAATCCCTGAGTTGAACGGTAAGTTGATCGGTTCTGCACAGCGTGTTCCTACTCCAACAGGTTCTACAACTATTCTCGTAGCTGTTGTTAAGGGTAAGGACGTTACAGTTGAGGGTATCAACGCTGCAATGAAGGCTGCTTCTAACGAAAGCTTCGGTTACAACGAGGATCCTATCGTTTCTTCTGATATCATCGGTATGCGTTTCGGTTCTCTCTTCGATGCTACTCAGACAATGGTTAGCAAGATCGACGACGACACATATCAGGTACAGGTAGTTTCTTGGTACGACAATGAGAACTCTTATACTTCTCAGATGGTTCGTACTATCAAGTACCTCGCTGAGTTGAAGTAATACCGCTGAAGCGATTTACGACAATATATATGAGCCTGGCATTGTAAAATGCCAGGCTTTTTTATTATTTATTTTTTTGTCTAATGGCTTGAAGTTTTATAGCATAAAGGCATACTGATTCTCCTTTTCTTGCCTTGTTTTCCCATTTTTTTTATTTCTTTGTTTGTCTGTATCGGAAAAATTTGTATCTTTGCGCCATGAAACATTCTATGATTACCATATTGGGTCCTACTGCCAGTGGAAAGACTAGTCTTGCCGCTGCACTTGCCTCGCATATCAATGGCATGGATTCTTCCATGTGGGGTGGCGATACGCATGGGGCTGAGATTATCAGTGCCGATAGTCGCCAGGTCTATCGGGGCATGGATATTGGTACGGGAAAAGATCTTGAGGATTATATGGTAGGGGGTAAACTGATTCCTTATCATCTGATAGACATCTGTGATGCCGGTACCAAGTATAATCTCTTCCAATATCAGCAGGACTTCTATGATGCCTATCAGGACATTACTTATCGTGGCGTACTTCCGATACTCTGTGGAGGTACCGGACTCTATATCGAGTCTGTCTTGAAAGGTTATCATCTTTCACCAGTTCCTCAAAATCCTGCTCTTCGTAGTTCCCTCGAAGGTAAAACGCTGGAAGAACTGACAGATATGTTGGTGGATTTGAAGGCGAAGAATGGTTCTAATATGCACAATCGTACAGATGTAGATACTGCGCAGCGCGCCATCCGTGCGATTGAGATTGAAACTTACAATCTCGAACATCCAATGCCAGAGCGGGAATTGCCTGCGGTTGATTCTTTGGTGATAGGAGTAAGTATCGACCGTGATGCCCGCCGTGATAAAATCACCTGCCGTCTGAAACAGCGTCTGGAGAATGGGATGGTAGAGGAAATCAAGGGACTCCTCGATCGTGGTATTCCTGCAGAAAACCTGTTGTATTACGGGTTGGAATACAAGTTTATCACAGAATATGTGATAGGAAAAACTTCTTATGAGGAGATGCTGAGAGGATTGGAAATCGCCATTCATCAGTTTGCCAAAAGGCAGATGACCTGGTTCCGTGGTATGGAGCGTAGGGGTTTTACCATTCATTGGATAGATGCACTTCAACCGATGGACCAGAAGGTAGAGCAGGTTCTTGAACTGATGAAATCTAATCAGTAGCTATTTATATGATTGATAGATATTTGGATAAGTAATAGATGGATTTCTAATCGTATATACATTATTAATATAGAGAATATTATTATAGGAGAATAATCGACGTGGCTGTAAATGAAAATAAATGGGGCTTGCTCTATTGTCCTCGAGGAGGATGGAGGAGCAGTGCGCGCTGGACTAAGATAGAGAAAGTTTTGCGCCAACTTCATGTGGACTATGATTTCGTGCAAAGCGAGAATCAGAAAAGTGTAGAGCGTCTGGTTAAGATGTTTATCAACAATGGCTATAAGACAATCGTTATTGTGGGTGGAGATTCTGCATTGAATGATGCAGTAAACTGTCTGATGCAGGTAGATGCTTCCGTAAGAAACCAGATTGCGCTGGGTATTATTCCTAATGGACTGATGAATGACTTTGCTCATTTCTGGGGATTTGATGATAGTGATTATGAACAGACTATCAAATGGCTCCAGCAGCGTCGTGTGCCCAAGATAGATTTGGGTTGTATCCGTTATCAAAACAAAAAGGGGGAAAACTGTCACCGCTATTTTCTCAATTGCGTGAATGTCGGTCTGATAGCTGCTATCATGAATCTGCGTCGCAAGACTCATCATGTATTTGGTTCCCGCACCCTGTCGTTCCTCTTCTCATTCGTGCTGATGATTTTCCAGCGATTAGACTATAAGATGCATATCCGCATCAATTCAGATGTCATCAAGCGTAGGGTGATGACCATGTGTGTAGGAAATGCATCGGGATATGGACAGACTCCTAATGCGGTGCCTTATAATGGTCTGCTGGATGTCTCTGTAGTTCATCATCCTGGTATGACCCAGCTCTTTGAAGGCTTTTATCTTTTCGTCAAAGGTAAATTCCTCAATCATAAAAGTGTGCATCCCTATCGCACGAGAGAGGTGGTGGTAGAGGATTCTTCTCATGCGATGATTGGTGTAGATGGTCGATTGATGAAGACGCCTGTTGGGCCTTACCGTATCACGGTGGAGCAGGAAGTAATCAACTTCCTGATACCGCAGTAGTCAGATTAATCTTATTTCAAGAATAATAAGGTTTTAAGAATAATAAGGTGTATCGGAATACAAGTTCCGGTGCACCTTTTTTCGATTGTGCGATTGTTGTAAAGAGACTACACAAAACTGTGTGTATTCATCAAAGTGACTTAAAATCGGGGAATATTTGCCTTTTAAAAGCTTATAAAACATTAAATATAGCGATTTTCTTAAATTCTTTGCCAAAAAACTTTGTCGTTTCGCTTTTTTTCCTTACCTTTGGATGCAATAAAGTCAACAAAAATATTAAAAACCTTAATATAGATCTATGAGTTATCTAAAATTCGAAAAGGCCCTGATGACCAACCTACAGGAGTCATTGCCGAAGGAGTTGCTTAGAACCAACCGCTCGGGTGCTTATTCGTGCTCTACGATTGTTGACTGTAATACTCGAAAGTATCACGGTTTGCTGGTTGTCCCTATTCCAGAACTGGATGGCGACAATCATGTATTGCTGAGTTCTCTCGATCCTACAGTCATTCAGCATGGCGCTGAATTCAATCTTGGATTGCACAAGTATCAAGGCAACAACTTTAGCCCGATGGGCCATAAATACATTCGTGAGTTTGATTGCGATAAGGTGCCAACAACGCTTTACCGTGTAGGTGGTGTCATCTTAAAGAAAGAGGTCGTTTTTCAGCATTATGAAGATCGCATCTTGATCAGATACACCATGGTGGATTGTCATTCTGCTACCACCTTGCGTTTCCGTCCATTCTTGGCATTCAGAAGCGTGCGTCAGTTTACCCATGAGAATGGAACAGCATCCCGTGAGTATTCTACAGTGGATAATGGTATCAAGACTTGTATGTATGCAGGTTATCCAGACCTTTATATGCAGTTCTCCAAGAAGAATGAGTTTGTTTTTGCCCCAGACTGGTATCGTGGTGTGGAGTATCCTAAGGAGCAGGAGCGTGGCTATGCTTCCAATGAGGACCTTTATGTACCTGGTTATTTTGAGATGCCAATCAAGAAAGGCGAGAGCATAGTCTTTGCTGCATCTACATCTGAAATCAAGACCGGTACATTGAAGAAACTTTTTGATAAGGAAGTGGCAGAAAGAGCCCCTCGTGACAATTTCTTCCATTGTCTTGTCAATGCTGCCCATCAGTTCCACCGTCGTGAGAAAAATGATGACCGATACATTCTGGCTGGTTATCCATGGTTCAAGTGCCGTGCGCGAGATACATTTATCTCTTTGCCGGGTCTTACCCTCTCTATAGAGGAAAATGATTACTTTGAACTGGTGATGAAGACTGCCATGAAGGGATATCAGGAATTCATGGAAGGAAAGGATATCACTGTGAATATTACCGAATTGGAACAGCCGGATGTTCCTCTCTGGGCAATCTGGGCTCTTCAGCAGTATGCTAAGGAAACCAGCAAGGAGGAATGTCTGAAGAAATATGGTAAGTTCATCAAGAGTGTCATGCTCTTTATCGAAGGCAATCACCATCCTAATCTGGAATTGCATCCTAACGGACTCCTTTACGCTGATGGAAAGAATAAGGCTGTGACATGGATGAACTCTACTGCCAACGGAAAACCTGTAGTTCCAAGAAGTGGCTATATTGTGGAATTCAATGCGTTGTGGTACAATGCATTGTGCTTCTGTGCTGCTCTCTGTGAACTGGAAGGCAAGCAAGAGAGACAACAGCATCTTCTGGAATTGGCAGAGAAGACTAAGCAGTCTTTCCTCGATACTTTCCTCAATGAGTATGGTTATCTCTATGACTATGTAGATGGTAACATGATCGATTGGAGTGTTCGACCTAATATGATTTTCCCAGTCGCTTTCGACTATTCTCCTCTTTCTCAAGACCAGAAGAAGAAAGTGCTCGATATCTGTACACGTGAACTCCTGACCCCTAAGGGATTGCGCTCTCTTTCTCCTAAGAGTGGCGGTTATAATCCTGTCTATGTAGGTCCTCAGAGCCAGCGAGATTATGCATATCATCAAGGTACTGCATGGCCTTGGCTCGGCGGTTTCTATATGGAGGCAAGTTTGAAACTCTACAGAAGAACCCGATTGAGCTTCATTGAGCGCCAGATGGTGGGATATGAAGATGAAATGTCTTATCATTGTCTCGGTACCATCAGCGAACTCTTTGATGGTAACCCTCCATTTGCTGGACGTGGTGCCATTTCCTTTGCCATGAATGTGGCAGAGATTCTGCGTGCACTCGAATTACTCGATAAGTATCAATATTAATAAGGAGGACTGCTATATGAAAGTATTAATGTTTGGATGGGAGTATCCTCCTCATGTATTTGGTGGTTTGGCTACTGCTAACTTTGGTATTTCTCAGGGCTTGCATGCTCAGGGTGACATTGAAACCATACTCTGTCTTCCTCATCCTTTTGGTGATGAGGACCGCAGTGCTTGTAAGATTGTGGCCATGAATAGTGTGCCTATCGCCTGGCGTGATGTCAATCATGATTACGTACAGCAGCGAGTAGGCAATATTATGAATCCGGATGACTATTTCCGTTATCGCGATCATATCTATGCCGATTTCAACTATATGAATGTCAACGACCTCGGATGTATGGATTTTGCTGGTGGTTATCCATCCAATCTCCACGACGAGATCAACAACTATAGCATCATTGCCGGTGTGGTAGCTCGAAGTGAGGAATTTGATATTATCCATGCTCACGACTGGCTGACTTTCCCTGCTGGTATTCATGCCAAGAGGGTGAGTGGTAAACCATTGTGCATTCACGTGCATGCTACCGATTTCGACCGTAGTCGTGGTAAGGTAAACCCTACCGTTTATTCCATCGAGAAGGATGGTATGGACAATGCCGACTGTATCATGTGTGTATCTGAGTTGACCCGACAGACGGTCATCAATCAGTATCACCAGGATCCACGCAAGTGCTTTGCTATGCACAATGCGGTATATCCATTGAAGCAGGAGTGGCAGGATATTCCTCGTCCTGATCATAAGGGCAAGGAGAAGGTGGTTACATTCTTGGGTCGTCTCACCATGCAAAAGGGACCGGAATATTTCGTTGAGGCTGCCAATATGGTGCTTCATCGTACCCGTAATGTGCGTTTCTGCATGGCTGGTTCAGGAGATATGATGGATCAGATGATTTATCTTGCAGCAGAGCGAGGTATTGCCGATCGTTTCCATTTCCCTGGTTTCATGCGTGGCAAGCAGGTGTATGAGTGCCTGAAGGATTCCGATGTCTATGTCATGCCTTCTGTGAGTGAACCTTTCGGTATCTCTCCTTTGGAGGCCATGCAGTGTGGCACACCTACCATCATTTCCAAGCAGAGTGGTTGCGGTGAGATTCTTACCAACTGCATCAAGGTAGATTACTGGGATATTCATGCCCTTGCAGATGCCATCTACAGTATCTGTCATAATGAGAGTCTTTTCGACTATCTTTCTGTGGAGGGCAAGAAGGAAGTTGACCAGATTACCTGGGAAAAGGTGGGTGCCCGCATCAGGGACTTATACCTTAAAACCTTAGGATGGAAGTAGGTTAAGTGAAGAGTGAAGAACGAAGAGCGAAGAACTCTTTGTCTTTGCTTGTCATAAAGTTAAACGTTCAAATATCAAGTTTCAAATTATGAAGACAATTTGTTTATATTTCGAGATACATCAGATTACCCATCTGAAACGCTACCGCTTCTTCGACATCGGTACTGATCATTATTACTATGATGATTACGAGAATGAGCGTTCTATCAGCGAGATAGCTGAGAAGTCATATATGCCAGCGCTCAATGCCCTGTTGGAGATGATCCATCAGAGTAACAAGTATTTCAAGGTAGCCTTTTCACTCTCAGGAGTCGGCATGGAACAGTTGGAAATGCATGCTCCTCAGGTATTGGAAAAATTGCAGGAACTGAACGCTACCGGTTGTGTAGAGTTCCTCGCAGAGCCATATTCTCATGGTCTTGCCTCTCTCGTCAATGAGGATAGCTTTGCCAAGGAGGTTAAGCGTCAGGCTTCCAAGATCAAGGAATATTTCGGTAAGGAGCCAACTGTGCTTCGCAATTCATCACTCATTTACAGCGATGATATTGGTTTGCAGGCTTCTCAGATGGGCTTCGAAGGTATGTTGACCGAAGGTGCCAAGCATGTATTGGGCTGGAAGTCTCCACACTATGTTTATCATTGTCCGATAGCTCCAAATCTGAAGCTTTTGCTCCGTGATATCCGTTTGAGCGATGATATCTCTTTGCGTTTCAATAATAGTAGTTGGGATGGTTATCCACTTTTTGCTGATACTTATATCAATGAGATAGCAGCTTTGCCACAGGAAGAGCAGATTATCAATATCTTTATGGAACTGTCTGCACTTGGTATTGCCCAGCCATTGTCCAGCAATATCCTTGAGTTCTTCAAGGCATTGCCAGAATGTGCACGCCAGAAGGGCATCACCTTCTCTACACCTTCAGAGATTTGCAAGAAGATGAAGTCTGTAGGCGAGTTGAATGTACCTGATACATTGAGTTGGGTGGATGAGGAGCGTGATGTCAGCACATGGCTCGGAAATCAGATGCAGCGTGAGGCTTTCAACAAACTCTATAGTGTAGCCGACCGTGTACGTATTGCCAACGATCCTCGTATCAATCAGGACTGGGATTACTTGCAGGCAAGCAATAACTTCCGTTTCATGACTACTAAGCCAAGTAATGTGGGTCTTGACCGTGGTATCTATTCAAGTCCATTTGATGCTTTCACAAATTACATGAACATTCTGGGCGACTTCCTCAACCGAGTAAACTCTCTCCATCCAGAGATGGACAATGAGCAGCTCGATAATTACATGACCAGTGTAACCAATATGGAGGAGGAGATAGAGATGAAGGATAAGGAAATCACCCGTCTCCAGGCTAAGTTGGACAAGATAGAAAAGGAAGTAGAGAAACTGCGTGAAGCACAGAAACCTGCCAAGACTGCAACAAAGAAGACTGCTACAAAGAAGGCATCTGCCAAGACAGCAGCAAAACCTGCAGCCAAGAAAGCTACTGATAAGTAAAAATGAGATTCTTCAGGAAATCTCTGAAGAAAAAAATATAAAATAAGGAGGGTGTGTCATAAGTCTGTGACGCACCCTCACGTTTTTTGATTCCTAAGACATAACCAAATTTTTGAGCAGTTTTTTGTGTTAATAAACATAAA
>ENA-ORUV01000832-ORUV01000832.1-human-gut-metagenome-genome-assembly--contig:-NODE-832-length-17450-cov-3.28031_pt1 | contig 17450 bp, 18 predicted proteins | sample MGYA00242089_ERZ509229 | MGnify/ENA primary metagenome ERZ509229 (study PRJEB26280, sample SAMEA2338805) | human gut metagenome | biome: human gut; feature: human-associated habitat; material: faeces...
AGGTGAAGCGGCTTCGTTTGTCAGATATTCCTGAATTAAATATCCAGGTTTACCACATTCAGGGCATTGTCCTGAATGAATTCCTTACGCGGCTCAACCACATCGCCCATCAAGGTGGCAAAGGTTTCGTCAGCCTCGTCGAGATGTTCCATCTTAACTTGCAGGAGCGAGCGGGCTTCCGGGTCAAGCGTGGTTTCCCACAGCTGTTCGGGGTTCATTTCGCCCAAACCTTTATAGCGCTGAATGGTAATGCCTTTTTTGCCGGCGGCCATAACCGCATCAACAAAGGCAACTGGCCCCGGAATGCGGATTTCAACACCGTTTTTGGAAACCAAAACCGACGCCTGGGCAAAGTTTTCCAGCAGCATGGTGCGCATTTCGTTAAGAATAACCGCCTCCGGACTGTCCATAACCGTGCTGCCGATAACGTGCTCTTCTTTCACGCCGCGCAAGGTGCGGTGAATGGTGAAAGAATTGTCTTCGTTCAAATCGGCCAGCCAGCCTTTGTCATATTCGGCTTCATGTGAATCCAGGCAGACGGCCAGATTGTCCAGCGCTTTTTTGAAAGCGTCACGGTCGGCGGTCAAATTCTTGTCAAACAGGCCGTGAATAGCCATTTGTTCAATAATTTTTTCCGGTGCTTTTTTGCCCAGCGTGGCAATCAGGCTGCGGACTTTGCGGGTGTTTTCAACCAGCGTAATCAGGTCAGAGCCGGCAATTTGCTCGCCGTTCTGCTTTTGCAGAAAAGCGTCTTCGCAGCCGCCGCGGATAAGATAATCTTCCATTTCGCGGTCGTCTTTCAAATAGAGAATGGAGTTGCCGCGTTTGGCCTTATACAGAGGCGGCTGGGCAATATAAACGTAGCCGCGTTCAATCAGTTCCGGCATCTGGCGGTAGAAAAAGGTCAGCAGCAGGGTTCTGATGTGCGAACCGTCAACATCCGCATCGGTCATAATCACAATCTTATGATAGCGGCATTTGTCGGCGTTAAAGTCGTCGCGGCCGATGCCGGTGCCCAGCGCGGTGATAATGGTGCCGATTTCGGCGGAGTTCAGCATCTTGTCAAAACGGGCGCGTTCAACGTTCAGAATTTTACCGCGCAGCGGCAAAATAGCCTGATTGCGGCGGTGGCGTCCCTGTTTGGCCGAGCCGCCCGCGGAATCTCCCTCCACAATGAAGACTTCGGACAGGGCGGGGTCTTTTTCCTGGCAGTCGGCCAGTTTGCCGGGCAGGGAAGAAATATCCATTGCGCCTTTGCGGCGGGTCAGGTCGCCGCTTCGCGGGCTGTTGCCGCTTCCACGATTTTGCCCACGATAATCCGCGCGTCGGCCGGGTGTTCGTCCAGCCATTCTTTCAGCTTGTCGCCCACCACGCTTTCAACCACCGGGCGCACCTCTGAGGAAACCAGCTTGTCTTTGGTCTGCGACGAAAACTTCGGATCCGGCGCTTTAACCGAAAGCACGCAGGTCAGCCCCTCGCGCATGTCTTCGCCGGTAATCACGTTTTTGTCTTTTTTCAGCAGGCCGTTTTCGGCAATGTAGTTGTTAATCGTGCGGGTCAGCGCGCCGCGGAAACCGGCCAGGTGCGTGCCGCCGTCTTTCTGCGGAATATTGTTGGTAAAGCAGAGCATGCTCTCGTTATAGGCATTGGTCCATTGCAGGGCAACGTCAACCTGAATGTCGTCTTTCTCGCCGCCGAAAGCGATAACCGTTTCGTGCAGCGGAGCTTTGGACTTGTTCAGATGCGTAACGAAAGCCATCAGCCCGCCTTCATAATGAAAATCAACTTCTCTCGGCTCGGCGCCGCGGTTGTCAATCAGTTTCAGATAGACGCCGGAGTTCAGAAAAGCCTTTTCGCGAATGGCTCTTTCCAGCGTTTCAAAGCTGAATTCAATGGTTGAAAAAGTTTCTTTGGACGGCAGAAACGTTACTTCGGTGCCGTGCCGGCCGTTTGAGTCGCCGACAACTTCCAGGTGCTGGGTCACGTTGCCGCGGGCAAATTTAACCAGATGCTCTTTGCCCTCGCGCCAAATCCGCAGATTCAGCCAGTCAGACAGCGCATTGACCACTGAAACGCCCACGCCGTGCAAACCGCCGGAAACCTTATAGGAGTTGTTGTCGAATTTGCCGCCGGAGTGCAGCTCGGTCATAATGACTTCAGCCGCCGAAACGCCTTCTTCCTTGTGCATGCCCACCGGAATGCCGCGGCCGTTGTCGCGGATGGTGGCCGAACCGTCCGGGTTCAGGATAACTTCGGTCTTGTCGCAGTAACCGGCCAAAGCTTCGTCAATCGCGTTGTCGAGCACTTCATAAATCATGTGGTGCAGACCCGAACCGTCGTCGGTGTCGCCGATGTACATGCCCGGGCGTTTGCGAACCGCGTCCAATCCCTTCAAAACCTTAATGGAATCAGCGTTATATTCGGCTTCTTCTTTCTGAATTTCTTCTGTGGTCATTTCACTCATTACAACATCCTTAATTTCGTATATTTTAAGCTGACCGAATCATAGCGCAAAAACTTGCAATCACCAAGCAATAAATTAAAGATATCAACGTTTGGCGCCCTTTTTGCACAGATTTTTTGCCCGTTTTCCGGCGTTTTAGTTATAGACAAAATTTTCATGATATGATAGATTAAGCCTTAGAAGAGTTTAAGGAAGTAATCATGAGCGATTTTGAAGAATTATACCGCGTTTTTATCAAAACCCAGCCCGCCAAATCTGCCGTTCAGGAGGTTAAACGCCTGCACCCCGATCTCAGTGCCCGGCAGGCTGCCGCCGCCGCTCAAAATCTGGCCGAACTCGCTTACAATCTCGATATGGACGCTTATTTTAATCCCGAAATCAGGGAAGGTAGCGTCAGCCGCAACTGGAACAACCAGTTCCGCGCCCTTAACCGTTTGCAGCCCGAACAGCTGGAAGCGCTTGTCGCTTATTCGGAAATCTATGCCGACAAGGTGATGCCCTGTGCCGCCAATGAAACCGAAGATGCCATGCTGCGGGCGGTTTTTGCCATGTCGGCCCGGGCAATGGTGCTTTATGCTCCTGACCGCCTGCGGGACAAAAAACTGCACTTTCTGATGGCTTCCGCCGCGCAAAAAATTGCCGATAACGGCAACAGGCTGACCCGCGGCGAAAAATATTCTCTGGCCATGTCGGTATTCACCAATCTTTACCAGGACAATCCCGCCGCTTTTTTTAACCGTCTGGGCATGATCGGCAAAGCCGTTGACGGTTTGACAGACCGGAAAAACCTCGGCAAAGTCTGCGAAGAAATCGACAATATCTATCAAAACGAAGGCGACATTACTCCGGTAATGGCCAGAGGATTTGAAAAATATGTTATTCCCGTTGTTAACGAAATTCCCGATTTTGCCACCCTTTCCGCCGAGCATGACTGTTCTTACGGCGAATACGGACTGATCGGCTACACCAACAAGGTTCTTACTTCGCAGTGGACCCCGCGCAGTCTCAACGAAGCTATCGGCATTTTGAAAGAGGTTCCCACGCCCGATATGGTCAAAAGGGAGACCATCCGCACCAAGGCCATTCAGCTTGAAGAAGCCGAGTTTAGCGGCCTGCGCGACTTTCTGCACAGTGAGACCATCGGCGTCAGCGAGCTGGTCGGGCACATGCTGGAGTATTACCATGCTTCCAAAGGCGGGGACAATAATGCCGCCCAAACCGCCGCCGACAAAATTAAGAGCGATTTGCGCAGCTGCCAGTCCGAAGATTTTGCCTCCGGTTATCTTGATATATCCCGTTATGAGCGCGTTATTGACCGGGACAGCGGGCTGACCGCCGTTGAAGCTTTACAGATTGTGGCCGACAATGTTCGGAAAAACAACGCCAAACCGCCTTTGGTCAATGATCCCGAGCTTGACGGGCTGTCTCAGCGTTTTTGGCTCGAGGGCTATACCGACACCGCCGCCTTTGGCCGTTTTATGGAAGTGCTGAACAACAAAATCATTCAAAACATTGAAACGCAGAAAATCGGAATTTCGCCGCATATGGTCGATTTAATGTTCTGGTGCGACAAAAAATGCACCAATCTGCTGAAAGACCGCGATTTCGAACACCAGTGCGGTGACCATAAATCGCCCTGGTTCAAACAGGTGGCGCTGTTTGCCGAGCTCACCAATTCCGCCGAAACCGGTTTTAATCGCAAGGGCTTTGACGCTTATTTCAAACATGTTCAGGCGCAGGATTATTTCTTTGATGCCAACAATATTTTGATCAAACGTCAGCGCAACAACATTTTTAAGCTGTTTCAGGCTTCCAAACAGGCTTGCCGTCAGGTCGGCGAAAATCTGCGCCGCCGCTTGGAACGCAGCGGGCGCGGCAGCGATGAAATCGATTTCGAAATCGAAAAACTGAACGGAATTTACGATCAGCGCAACCGCCGTATGATTTCCGGCAATCTGGTGGGCGAAATCTTCAAACTGAATGATTTCAAAAAGCCCTCCACCCGTCTCGGCGAACGCTATGCCGAAGAAATGAAGCGCAAAGTTCAGCTTGAGCGCCCGGTCGAAAAAACGCTGCTGAAAATATTCAAAACCAAAAGCCGGAGGGATTGACGATGAAAAAACTGATAATCGAAGCTCCGTCCGGTCTTGACCCCAAATATAAACTTTGGGCAAGGGAAGCCGCAGGGGAAATGCTTTCGCTGTTTCCCGAATACAAGTCCTCTTTTCAAATAGAGTTTGACGAGCTTTGCCGCCATGGGCAGACTGAAATTGATCAGGCCGCCTTTGACAGGCTGCCCGATGATGAATTTAAACGGAAATTTGTCCGGCTTTCCAACGGCAAATATCTGGTTCCTTATGCATCGGAAGCATGGTATTTGGCGCAGTCTTCCGCCGAAAACCGGGCTAACGGCATTGATGCCGCCGATATGGAAAAATACGGCAAGCTTAAAGCCGAGGGAATGCTGCACCGCAAATCGCAGGATATCGTTGTTTCTCTGCTTGGAAGCGATATTCAGCCGGCTTTCTACGGCTACGGCATTGAGGGGCTGAATGCCGTCATTTCAACGCCCAACTGTAATGACAAAGAATTTTTTATCACCATTTTTATGCACGAATTCGGCCATATTCTCAACGCTACCCATGAACGGCGTCCCCATACCAAAGACGACCCGGCTTTGGGTGTCCACTGCACCAATGACAAATGCATTATGGGCGAAAGCAATTATCATGACCTCACCCGGGAAAGGCTGGAACGCAAACGGAAAAACCGTCCGCCTTTCTGTGACGAATGTATTGCCGCCATGCGGGAAAAACTGGAAAATATGCCCGGTCTGACCAAAGCCGTTGCCGTTTCCCATGCCAATGCCCTGCCGGTTCTGCCCCATAATGACGATAACTGGAAAAACGGCTGGCGCACGCATTACCGAGCCGTTGCCGCCCGTGATAAATTTACTTATCATGAAGATGTCAAAAATCCTAATTTTGTTGCCGAAATAACCCGGAATGACGGTTCCAAACTGAACATTGAAGCCAATAACGAATATAATCTGTCTCTGGGGGCGCAGACAGCCGACGGCAAAGACGATATTCCCTCGATTAAAGATTTTGCCGATGTTGTTGCCAAAGCGGCGGCGGATAACAGCGTAATTGAATTTGCTTCCATCAGGGATGACGAATTTAAAGCCCGTCTGCTGATTGCCTGCCTTGAAGCTTCGCCGCGGATGAAAACCAACAAGGCGCCGAATATAACTCCCGCTTTTTTGAAAAATATTGATCCCAAAACCAAAGCCCGCCTGCAAAAAGCACTGACCGGAAATCGGCAGCACGGCAACGGAAACACGCCGCAACCCCGGCCAAACCGTCCCGGTTCGGGAAACCGGCGTTATACGCCGGGTCGTCAGTCCGGCGGCAGATCTTAAAATTTGAGTTTATAACCGCCGTCTTCGGTCAAAATCAGCTGGGCTTCGGGATTGTCGTGTTCCACTTTCTGCCGCAGGCGGTAGATGTGCGTTTCAATCGTATGGGTTGTTACTTCGGCGTTATAGTCCCAAACGTCTTGCAGCAAATCGTTTTTGGAAACGATTTTATCTTTTGACTTATACAGGTATTTAATGACCGCCACTTCTTTTTCCGTCAGCTTGATTAATTCGTTATTGCGCCGGTTCAGGATTTCCTTTGCCGCCGGGTGCAGCTCGTAATTATTGAAAGCAAGGTAAGCGTCGCTGCTGTTTTCAAAAACATTGATGCAGGAACGCAGTTTGTTCAAAAAGTCGTTCAGGCTGAACGGTTTGCTGATGACCGCTTCTCTCTCGGCATTGCCGTCATTGTCTTTTTCCGCCTTTTCCAGCAGGATAATCGGCGCTTTCAGATGATTTTGCCTCAGGCCGGCAACCTTTTCGCTTTTGTCGTCCAAAACATAAACGTCAACCGGTTCTGCTTCCTTTTCATCAAAATAAACCGTAAATTCCGGTGCGTAAAGTTTAATTTGCCCGGCCAAATCCTCGGCAAAGCTCTGATTGTCGGAAAGAAGTAAAACATTGGGCATAAACCGCTCCTTTTAGAAATGCAGGCCGATACCGGTAACCACCGTATAGCCCTTGTTGTTGTCGCTGACGGCCTTGGTTGCGCCGCGGAAATTGACTTGGGCGCCAATCAGGTATAAATCAACGTATTTGTTCAGCTGATATTGGTTTGACAGCATAATGATGTCATCCTGATTGTCGGTATTTTCCGCTTCGCTGTGCAAATAAGAGAGCGCCGCCTGATACGGACCGATTTCATACCCCAGCCCGATGTCCCAGGCCTGTCCTTCGCGGTAATTGTCAAACCAGTCCGGCAGCCGCGGATTGTCTGATTGTCCGGTAACTGCAAAATCGCCGCCGTCAACATAAGTCTTGCGGTAACTGGCTCCCAAAGTCCAGCCGCCTTTGTAAAAACTGATGCCGGCCGTAAAGTCTTTGTCGTCCTGGTTAAAGATACCGTAGCCCAAGGCGGCCGACATATCGGCAAAACCTAAATCCTGCTCAGTATAAAGAGAGAAAACATAAGCGGAATCGTCTGCATATCTGGCAAATTTATTAACTAATCCCCGGCGGTCGTAACTGTCCGGCGCATAAGAAAAACCGAACATGGTACCGTAAATTTCCGGCGTTATGTATGAGATTTTCGGTGCCACGCCGTCAGTGTTCATCGAGGTTGAATTTAATGTCCGGTAAGCGGTGGCGTGTTTGGTTTTAACCCAGTTGGGATTCGCCATGAAATTGACAATGTCGGAATCGTTTAATCCGATGGCACCGGCTCGCGGAGCCCCGACCTGAAACTGATAGGCGGTATTATAAGTCTCGCCCAGCATAATCCGCCCGTAAGGACTGTCGATAATGCCGTAAATCTCCTGTCCCCAGTCGCCGTTGTTAAAATTATCCTGCCTTTTGTTGATGCCGGCATTCAAATCGGCGTATAATCCGGCGCTGTAATCGGCGTTAAATTCCTTTTCCAGTCCCAGGTTAAGCGAAAACAGATTAATCCAGTGGTCACGGTGGTCGTTATGCTTGTAACGCCCGGCCGGCACGCTATATCCGTATAGGGAGTCAATTCTTCCGCTGTAAATAAACTCAACTTCCGATGCCTGCGCCAAAGCCGGAAAAAAACAAGCCAGAGAAAATAAAAGCGTTTTTAATTTCATGGGCCTCAAACCTTATTTTTTCATTTCCATAATAACCGGAACATGGTCGGACGGGCGTTCTTCTGCCCGCATATAAGTGCAGATTTTAACCGCCGTAACCCGCTCGGCAATATTCGGACTGACCCAGATATGATCCAGCCGCCGCCCTTTGTTGTTTGTTTGCCAGTTGGGATTGCGGTAGCTCCACCAGGAGTAGACTTTTTCCGGCTCGGGATAAAACCGCCGCGTAACGTCTACCAGGTCAAGCGCCTGCCGCAGCCGGGTCAGCCGTTCAACTTCCACCGGCGTATGCGAAACAATTTTCAGCATCTGCTTGTGACTCCACACGTCATTTTCGAGCGGAGCAACGTTGAAGTCGCCGCAGACAATCATTTTACGCCGGCCGTAGTCGTCTTTATGCAGTTCCCAGTATTCGGCAATATCGTCCATAAAAGTCAGCTTATGTGCGAATGACAAGTTGGCAATCGGATCGGGAATATCTCCGCCGGCCGGAATATAAATATTGTTGATTTCCAAATCGTCAAGAACCCGGGCCGCAATATGTCGTGCATCATGCTTGCCGACCCAGTCTTTTTGCTCGACGGCGCTCAGATTTGTCCGTGACAAAATTGCCACGCCGTTATAACCGGGCATGCTGTATAAGGCAATGTGCGGATAGCCGAGCGCCTCAATTTCCGCAAAGGGAAAATCTTCTTTTTTGGCTTTCACTTCCTGCAGGCAGATAATGTCTGGTTGTTCCGTTTCCGCCAGCTTTTTCAGCAGATCCAGCCGGATGCGGATGGAATTGACATTCCAGGTTGCCAGTTTAAACGTCGTCTTGTCCATCGTTTAACGGCGCCCTTTATTGTAGTTTTTCGGTCCGGATTTGTTTTTCTTGAATTTAAATAATGAATTGTCCAAATCAAGATCCTTCTGCGCGTTATACAGCGAAACGGTCACTTCCACGCTTTGCGGGTCAACAATGCTCCACTGTTTCAGCTCAAAGGGATTGTTGTTAAAAGTCAGCGTAATCGGGCCGATGTCGTTGTCTTTGTATTGAATGGTGGCGGTGGTAATGCCGGCGTCCTGATAATAATTGGTCACTTTGAATTTTTTTCCGTCAAGTTTAACGTCATTGGCCAAAATCAAACTGGCCGGAATATCATCGTAATCAATGTTGGTAACCTGATCCAGCTCTTTATCGTGATAAATGATGTAATCGCCGTCGCCGACAATCAAAACATCGGTCGGAGCATTGTATTCCATGCGTATTTTGTTGGGTTTGGCAATATAGAGCATTCCTTCCGCCGTATTGCCGTTGCTGGCCGTCTGCACGAAAGAAGCCTGCATGGTTTTAATGTTGTTCAGGTAATCTTCAATTTGTTTCAGGTTCTCTTTCTGTTGAGCCTGAGCCGGGGTCAGAACCGTCCAAAACAAGGCAAAACAAATTGTCCAAACTGATTTTTTCATTTTATCACCTTTGCAAAAGAATTAACTCAAAATAATATAGTCCATAATTTCAAATAGTCTAATAAAAAAAATCCCCCTTCCGATAAAAACCGCAAGAGGGATCTATCCATGCTATGAAGAGACTGTCAGCTTATTTGCTGCTTTCTTTCTTTTCGGAAGCAGATTTTGAAGAACGGGAAGAACTTGAAGAGTTAGAACTTCCGGAAGCAGATTTTGACATTTTGCTGTTGTTACCACAAGCCATGATATTTCTCCTTAAATAAAAAATGAAAGTTGATTGTTTTCAATAATTAAATAAAACGGCTAGAAAGACTTAGAGTTGGAAGATTGACCGCACGGACAACCGCCGGAAAAAGAAACTTCGTCAATTTCCAATTCTTCTTCTTCGTCCGCATTGTCGGTCGGCGAAGAATAGGATTTAGAACTCATTTCTGAGGATTTCTGATGAGACGTCGAAGAATCCTGAAAGCCGGAAGCTTTCTTTTCTTCGGTTTCATTGGTGTTATCCATAATATATCTCCTTGTTTTATTAAATTAGCGCGGGGTTTCCCCTGCTGCACAGAAGGAGTTAATCTTTATCTGCCGTCAAAACAAGGTTTATAGACTGTTTGCTAGGCATTTGGGCTTTGCCGGAACAAAAAACGCCCCGGTCTGAAACCGGGGCGTCCAACCTTTAAAACGGGTTTGTTTTATTTGCTGCATTTTTTGCCGGAACTGCTCTTGCAGCTCTCTTTGGCGGATGTGGCCGTCGTTTCGGCAGAGGAATTGTTCGTGGTGTTTTTCTTTGATTTGTGAGACATTGTTGTTCTCCTGTAAAAAACTGTGCTTATGACCATAAGCACCTGATTCTTATTTAGGGTGTATTTTTTTGAAAACAAGAGATTTTACAAAAATATTTCAGCCGTTTCTGGCTCGGAAAATACCGTTTTCATAACCTTGGATTTCACGGTTTTCTTCAGCCAGTTCCAAACGTTTGAGAGCTAAAGCGACATATTCTTTTTCTCTCTCGATGCCCACATAATGCCGCCCCAGTTTTTTGGCGGTAACCGCGGTTGTTCCCGACCCTACAAACGGGTCAAAGACCAAATCGCCCGGGTTGCTGGACGCCAAAATAAGCTTGGCGATAAGCTTTTCCGGTTTCTGGGTCGGATGAGGGGTGTTTTCCGGCATCGACCAGAAAGGAATGGAAATGTCGGTCCAAATGTTTGACGGAGCAGTCAGGCGGTAACGTTCGTCATCGTTCTGCACCCAGTCTTTCGGCAGGCCGGACTTGTCGCGGTAAGGGGCAATAACCCGCCGCTGAACTTTAACCGCCTCCAGATTAAAAGTGTAATCTTTGCTTTTGGTAAAAAACCAAATGTCTTCCAAACAGTTTTTCCAGTTGTTGGAAGCGCCGCGCCCTTTTTCCCGCTCCCAGGAAATGCGGTTTTGCAGCAGAAAATATTTACCGGCAATTTCGGGAATGGCAATGGAAGTTTTCCAGTCGGCACAGATATAAATGCTGGCATTGTCTTTCAACAGCCGCACCGTTTTGCTCAGCCATTCGTCGAACCATTGCTGATAGGCGCTGTTTTCTCTCTCTTTAAATGTTGATTTGCCAAAGTTTTTGGTCAGATTGTACGGCGGATCGACAATCATCAAATCCACCGATTTTTCCGGCAGAAAATCAATGGCTTTCAACGCATCCTGCCAGATAATCCGGTCTTGAATTTCGCTTAATTCGGCATTTGCTTTGAGCTTAACCGCCTGCGCCGCATAACTGTTGGTCTGCGTCGTATTTAATTCCAAGGTTTTGTTGCGGGGAGCTTTCGCCTTCATCAGAACTTAATCTTCGCCGAATTTGCTGTTGACCAATAATGTCAGGGCATCCATCGCTTCTTTGGCCTGAGGGCCTTTGCAGGTTACCTGGATTGTCGTTCCCTTGGCTGCGGCCAGCATCATCAGCCCCATAATCGAACAGCCGCTGACGGTTTGTCCGATACGCTCGACGCTCACTTCGGCATTCAGGTCCTCAATCGCTTTGACAAAAGCTGCTGCTGCCCGGGCATGCAGTCCCTTGCGGTTTTGAATTTCCAATGTTGCGGAATAGGATTCGTCACTCATTTTTAACCTCAGGCCCCCAATAATTGCGAAGCAATGTTGATGTATTTCTTTCCGGCCTCCTGAGCGCCTTCGACGGCTTCTTTCAGGCTTTTGTCTTTGCGCAGTGAAGCCAGTTTGATTAACATCGGCAGATTAATTCCGGCAATAATCTCCACCGGGGCTCTGTCCATAATGGAAATTGCCAGATTGGAAGGCGTTCCTCCGAACATGTCGGTTAAAACGATTGTGCCGCTGCCGCTGTTGACTTCGCCGGCTTTTTTCAAAATTTCTTCCCGGCGCATTTCCATATCATCTTCCGGGCCGATGCAGACGGCTTCAACCTGTTCCTGCTTGCCGACCACATGCTGCATGGCCGAAATAAATTCCAGCGCCAGATTTCCGTGTGTCACTAAAACTAAACCGATCATCTTTTTTCCTTAGTTGTTTTTGTCCCCGCAGGACCAGATTTTTACCGCGCCGAAAGAGTTAATCACGTCTTCGCGGCTCTTGGCTCTGACCAATTCGTCAGCCCGGGTCTGCTTGCCTTTGAAAACAATTTCTTCTACATTTTCGACCGGCACGCCGTAAGTCCGTTCAACCATTTTGCCCTGCAGCTCGACAATCATGACAAACTCGGCTTCGGCCAACGGGCCTTTGGTTTCATCGTCAATATTGTCCAGCTTGACGGCCAGCCGTCCGTCCCGCTTCAGCAGAGCGGTCTTTTTACCGTCAAATTCCAGCACCGGATTAACCGGAGCGCCTTCGCGCGCGTCAATAAAAATTGCCAGTTCGCCGAACTTGTTTTCGATGATCTCATAAAAGTCCTGCTTCTCAATCAAAGTATAATATTGATTTTCCATTTTCTTTAAGTCCTGTCAAGAAATGCCGGGCGCCAAAGCCCCTCCGGCGGTTAAAGCCCATATTGCAAACATATTATTACAATAACCCGAAACTGTCAATTTTGAGTTAATGAAGCAAAAAATTCTTAACTGCTTTAAAGATTAAGACAGCTGTTCTGAATGGCGGGTGTAAAAAAAATAAAATATAAAGCTTGCCGCTCTTGATTATCTCTCGCTGACGGTATTGTTTTTAACTTCCCAGAATTGCGCTTCGCCGGACAGCGAACGAAACAGCTCCGGGTCGGTCGACGTAATCCAGGCCTGAACTTTTAAATCGCGGATTTTTGTCAGTAAAGCTTCGCGCTTGATGTCATCCAAATGCGCAACCACTTCGTCCAGCAGCAATATCGGCGCAAAACCTTTATCCAGCGTCTGGCATTTTGTCTGCGCGAGAATAATGCTGATAAGCAGAGATTTTTGTTCACCGGTTGAACAGAGTTCGGCCGGCATTCTTTTTTTCTTGTAATAGACTTTGAAGTCTGTACGGTTGACTCCGTCAACATTGTCATTATACAGCACATTGCGCCGCTGGCTTTTTAATTTGGCGGCATAAGCCTCTTCCACGTCCAGCGCCGGCATATTATCAAGCATTTTTTCAACCGTGCCGTCCAGCTCCAGCTTAACATTAGGGAAGACGTCATCCGGCTCATGGTCAATAAAAGTGTTCAGTTTGGCAATTTGTTCACGTCGCGCCGCGGCAATGGCTACGCCCAAACCGGCCATTTCCTCTTCCAGTGACGTCAGCCAAAAATTATCGGTTTGTCCGCTTTTCAGCAGTTGATACCATTGTTTGTAAAGATGTTCAAAATTTGATGTCCGTTTGGCGTGTTCCACGTCAAACGCATAAACCAATCGGTCCAGAAAACTGCGCCGCGGCTGCGAACCGCCGCGAAACAGCCGGTCCATTTGCGGCGTCAGCCAGATAGCCGAGATATAACGGCCCAAATCACCTTGCGAATTTGTTTTAATTCCGTCTATTTTAACGATTCGCCGGTCAAAGCTGCGGCTTTCTTCTTCATCGTCGCGAACCGATTTTTCCACTGCCGTTCCGATATCAATTTCGTCATCATTATTGCAGACGGTTGCCGAAACCGCCCAGCTGGTATTGCTTATTTCGGTCGGGGCATATTCGCAATCCACCAGACACGGCGTAATGCGCCGGATGTCTGACAATCTGGCGCTGCGCAGCCCGCGTCCCGGCGTCAGAAAAGAAATTGCTTCCAGAATATTGGTTTTGCCGGAACCGTTTTCGCCGGTAATCACAATCGGTGCCAGTTCGGCATTTAACCGCAAATGCGCATAGTTCCTGAAATCAGTTAAAGTCAGGCGGGTTACGCCTGACTTTATACCGTTGTTTATGCTTAATATTTCAGCTGTGTTGTCCACGCTATACTCTCATCGGCATCAGAACGTAAATCGCGCTGGAGTCCGACGTATCATGAATCACCGAAGGTGAAGAACCGTCGGCAAAGCTGATACGGACACTGTCGCCTTTGACTTCGGCAAGAATATCCAGCAGATAACGGAAGTTATAGCCGATTTCCAGCGCTTCGCTGTCATACTTGGCTTCGACTTCTTCTTGTGCGCTGCCCAAATCCGGGCTGGAAGTGGTGATTGTTACATGGTTCTTTGCCGTCAGCATTTTGATTGCCCGGGTTCTCTCGGCAACGACGGAAACACGGTCAACCGCGGAAGCCAGGTCTTTAACGCCCAATTCCAAAACCTTGTCGTTATCCGTCGGAATAACCCGCTCATAATCAGGATAAGTTCCGTCAATCAGTTTGGATGTTAAAGTAATGTCTTCCATTGTGAAACGGATTTTGTTTTCAGACATGGCAATTGTAATCTCGTCTGCGCCGGTATCATCCAGCAGCTTGCGAATTTCACCGACGGTCTTGCGCGGAATAATCACGCCGACCATATTCTCGGCACCTTTCGGAAGCGGAGATTCAACGCAGGCCAAACGGTGGCCGTCGGTTGCAACCACGCGCAGAACTTTGGCTTCGCCTTCGTTCTTGGCATGCATATAAACGCCGTTCAGATAGTAACGGGTTTCTTCGGTTGAAACGGCAAACTTCGTCCGGTCAATAACGTCTTTCAATTCTTCTTTTGCCATAACGAAATTAGTCGGCAGTTTATCGCCGGAAATGACCGGAAAATCTTCAACGCCGATGCAGGAAAGGGAGAATTTTGACTTGCCGGAAGCAATTGTCAGCTGACCTTTGTCATCGGGAAACGTCAGCTCAACGTCGGAACCGTCGGACAATTTGCGGACGATGTCATACAGCATATGAGCCGGCGCCGTCGTCGCACCGGTTTCAATCGTCTTGGCATCGACGATTTCGGTTATTTCGGTATCCATATCCGTCGCTTTAAAACTGATGCCGTCTTCCATTGCTTCGATTCGCACATTGGACAGAACCGGAATGGTATTGCGTTTTTCCACGATGCTCTGGACGTGGCTTAAAGATTTCAGCAGATTTGCGCGTTCAATTGTAAATTTCATTTTCTTCACCAAAATTTTAGTTTTAATTACCGCAATTTTAGCACATTGCTTTAAAAGCATAAATAATTTCACCGCTTATCAACAGCTTTTTACGGCCGATTCGCCAAGCCTTTTGGAATCGGAACTTTGAGCCGGGAAAGGTTTGGATGTTTCGCTTTCAAACGACAAAACCCTGCCGGTTAGGCAGGGCTTTTTTGTTGTTGTCGAAAATCAGCTTTCCAGCGTGCGTCTCAATGCGTCAACGTTTTCGGCCAGAGAAACATCTTCCAAAATCAGTTCTTCAACCTTGCGAACAGCATGCATAACCGTCGTGTGGTCACGGTCAAATTTGCGTCCGATTTCCGGCAGCGAACGTGAAGTCAGCTGTTTGGCCAGATACATCGCAATCTGGCGGGGGCGGGCAACGGTGCGGGCCCGGCGGGAAGACTGCATTTCCTTAACCGAAATATTGAAATGTTCGGCAACTTTTTTCTGAATTTCATCAATGGTCGTACGCTTGTCATACGAACGCAGCATGTCTTTCAGAACGTCCTGAGTCATGTCCAGTGTGATTTCCTTGTCGGACAGCAGCTGCGAATGGGCAATAACGCGACGCAGAGCGCCTTCCAGTTCGCGGATGTTGGAAGTAATTTTCTGTGCCAGAAATTCAGCCACTTTCTGCGGCAGCTCAATACCCAGCTGACGCGCTTTGTTTTCCAAAATGCCGATTCTCAGGTCAAAGTCGGTCGGATGAATATCCGCAACCAAACCGCAGCCCAAACGGGATTTTAAACGGGTCTCAATGCCTTCCAGATCTGCCGGAGATTTGTCCGCGGAGATGATAATCTGGCGTCCTTCTTCAATCAGGGAATTGAATGTGTAGAAAAACTCTTCCTGCGTGGTGTCTTTGCCGCCCATGAACTGAACGTCGTCAACCATCAGAACGTCAACCGAACGGAACTGTTCCTTGAAAGCTGTCGTGTCTTTGTAACGCAGAGCGCGAACAAACTTATACATAAACTTTTCGGCAGAAAGATAAACAATGTTGCGGGTCGGATCCTGCTGCTTAATGTGCCATGCAATTGCATGCATCAGGTGCGTCTTGCCCAAACCGACGCCGGAATATAAAAAGAGGGGGTTAAAAGAAACGTTGCGGGATTCGGCAACCTTGCGGGCGGCGGCATAGGCAAACTCGTTGGTCTTGCCGACGACAAAATTATCAAAAGTATATTGCGGATTCAGGGGAACCGACAGCGACTGCTGGGAGTCGTTTCCGGCCTGAAAATCATTGCTGTTGGCCAGAACGGAGTTAATGCCGCTTTGATAGATATTGGACGGTGACGGGCTGGAGGAAATTTTCTTCAGCAAAGAACGGCAGGAGGGGTTATACAGTCCTTTGGCTTCGTCCTGAACCGCCTGAACCACAAAATTAACGCTTTTGATTTCGGGATTCTTCTTCTCCCAGATTTTGTGGATTCGGTCGGAATAGTGGGTAATAACCCAGTTGCGCATAAAACGGGTCGGCACGCAGATATTCATGACACCGTCATTAAAGGAACCCGGAGTCAGCGGTTTAAGCCAGCTGTCAAAGGCGGTGTCCCCTACTTCAGTTTTCAATTGGCTGCAAATCTGTCCCCATTGATCTTGAACAGAATTGTTGATTGTTGTTGCTTCTTCAGCCATTTTATCTCCCCATCTAAAAATTATGTTTCAAACTAATAAATCTCGCTCTTTCCCGGTTTAACTTTCCCCAAAGTTTTTACTACCCGGGTTCGAACAAAATTAAATTTTAATTTTCTGTCAGCTTTCGCGGAGCATTTGCCTGACAAGTTTTTTTGTTTCGGCTTCTGCCTGTTGAAATCTGCCTTCCTGCTCTATCAAACTTCGCCCGTCTGCTTTTCGGGGTGCTTCGGTTTCTGCCCTTAAATATCTCTGACGATACTTTCGGCAAATTTCGCCGCGGCATCCGCATTCCGAAAAACTGTCCCGCTCTTGCCTCCGGGGTTCCTCTTTGTCATTAAGGCGCCTTTTCCGCAAGTCCCGGTTCGGTTTTTCTGCCGGTGGGTTTTCTCTCCGTCATGCCAATTTTCCGAAGAGGAAGTTTAATAATATTCGGAAGATTCGAAAATCAAAATTTGCGAGGTACTTCTCTAAAGTGATTTGGATACTATCGCCCCGAAAAAATAATTACAACAGAACATTTCAAGAACATTGCAATTAAATTTCTTGACAGCGCTTTTTTGCAGAGTCGCCCAGATTCTGTCATTTTGCGCACAAAAAAACACAAACCGCAATCTCCTTTAAGCTTGAAAGGATAAGTCGGTTTGTGTTTAAAAATGTCACTGAAAAGTGAAAATTACAAAGCTTTAATTTTTTTGGAAAGACGGGAAACCGTACGAGAAGCATTGTGTTTTTCAACGACACCCTTCTGGGCGGCTCTCATCAATTCGGATTCAGCAACAGCAAAAGCGGCCTGGGCAGCTTCTTTATTGTTTTCCATAACCGCAGCGATGACTTTCTTTACAAAAGTGCGGACGCGGCTTCTGCGTGCACCGTTGATAACGGCTCTTTTGTTGTTTCTTTTAATTCTGGTCTTTGCCGATTTATGATTGGCCATTTCTTTTAATCCTGTATTTAAATAGTTAAACGATATTTAATTCTGATATGCTTTATAAACTCTATGCAGGGCTTAAGTCAATACTTAATTTGCACAAACTTACCCGTTTTTAAGCTTTTTTAAGCCGTTAGGAATGCTTCCTGATGAAATCGGCCAGCGATTCCCGAAAATCTTCGCTGTTCAGGCACATCCGGCTGCTCTGATTCTCAAGGGCGATTCCTGTCGCCAGCGGCGTGTTGGCGGCTGCCTGTTTAATGGCCTGTTTGGCGG
>ENA-ORUV01000833-ORUV01000833.1-human-gut-metagenome-genome-assembly--contig:-NODE-833-length-17438-cov-2.78652_pt1 | contig 17438 bp, 16 predicted proteins | sample MGYA00242089_ERZ509229 | MGnify/ENA primary metagenome ERZ509229 (study PRJEB26280, sample SAMEA2338805) | human gut metagenome | biome: human gut; feature: human-associated habitat; material: faeces...
TTCAGGCTGTTTAAGCCGTTCAACCCCGAGAAGTACGGTGTTTACATTGATGCGGGTATAATCACGCTGAGAAACCCGGAAAAAGCGGTTCTTATCGGGCGTACAAGCGCAACGATAAACTGTGACACGCTTGAACGCCATGAAATTTTTCTTCTTCACGGGGCTAAAGCGTTCATCAACGCCTCGGGCTGGGCGGTTGTTTCCGTCAAGGGGTCAACGGGTTGCCAACAAATTCGTAACGTGTCTGGAAATGCGGTAATATTATGATGTCAGGACGATTTTACATAGACGGTAAGGATGCGTTCACAGAGTACGGCATCTATGTTCAAGAAGGGGGCTACAACGAACTTGTGGCGTTCCCGCCTCTGAAAGCGGTCACAAGCAACGACTGGCAGGAAGAAGACGGCATAGAACCTGATTTGTCAGAACCGACCCTGAACACGAAGGAATTTTCTTTGAAAATTGTTCTCTCAGGCATGGATTACCGTTGGGGTGGCTTCATAGAACGATTGTCAGACAAAGCCTATCACACGTTTGATTTCAGGGAAATAGGACGCACTTACCGTCTTCGTCTTGTATCAAACCCTAACACGGATTTGGCAACGCTTCTCGGCTTCATCACTGTAAAACTTGCCGATGATTTCCCTTTAGACGGGTACACCTACAAAGAACCTGAAAGCACTGTTCCCGGCTCTGATTATTATGAACTTGACGGGAAGCCGTTCTCAGATTATGGGGTTCGTGTGTTGGAGGGAACACTTAATGAAATAGAGAAATCGCCGAATGTCAAGACCAGCCTCCTGCGTAATATCAACAAATTGAACGGGGCTTTATATGACGGGGAGAAAGTGACCTATAAGGCAAAGGACGTAAAGATAAACTGCCTTATGCAAGCCGCCTCGCTGACTGAACTGTGGCGCAACTATAACGCTCTGTTGTATGACCTTGTGCGTCCTGAACAACGGCTGTTATACTCTGATGAAACGGGATATGAATACCCCTGCCATTATAAAAGCTGTTCCGTGTCCGAGTTTTACGCCTCTGATAAAATATGGCTCAAATTTACCGTTACTGTATGCTTCATTTCATTCAGGCTTGAAGACGATGAATTTGTGCTTGCCACGGAAACACGGGATTTGGTTGTGACAGAAGACGGGGAGTTTGCGATTGACTTACGAAAAATAATATGACATTATGGGATTGAAAAGAATTAAAATCAGCGAATTAACCCTTTCCGACAATCTGAAAGGATTATACACAATCGGCGTTAAGCTGATAAACGGGGTTCAAACGAGCGTCAAGGTCAGCTTGGAACACATTCAGACCGCCTATGAAAATGCCGTAGCCGCAACGAAAAAAGCTGAGACAGCCGCCAATAGTGCGAACACCGCAGCGGGTTCAGCCAACAGTGCCGCTTCTTCTGCCAACAGTGCGGCAACGAAAGCAAACACGGCGGCGGGGAACGCTGACAAGGCAACCGCAGCAGCGAAAACCGCCACAACCAACGCAAACAATGCGGCAACAAAGGCAAATACCGCCGCTTCCAATGCGGACAAAGCCCGTGAAGATTTAGAAGAGATAAAGGAAGCCGCCGTGACCGCCACCAACTCAGCCAACAGTGCCGCTTCCTCTGCAAACAATGCCGCAACGAAAGCTAATAAGGCGGCGGGGAACGCTGACACGCAAGCTGACCGGGCAAAGGAACAGGCTGACAACCCGCCCAAAATGGGAGACAATGGAAATTGGTGGAAATGGGATGAAGCTCAGAAAAAGTATGTCGATACAGGTGTGCTCGCAAAAGGCGGCGTGCTGTACCCGACATTCAGCATAGACGATGATGACATGATTCTATACATGGAATTTGAAGATGAAGTAAGCGACAAACTTATCAAATTTGATGAACAGACGGGAGAACTTTATTTGAATGTTGGATAACTTAAAGTTACACGAATATGACAAAGATACCTTTAGGAAAAGTGGCGTTCACGGACGCAGGTTCTTATAACGCCGGAAATACTTACAAGCGGTTTGACTTTGTTGACACGGAAGACAGTTCCTATTTGTCTTTACAAGACAATAACAAGGGACACGCCGTCACTGAAACCGCTTGGTGGAAATGCCTCGCACGGGGCACAAAAGCCACAGAAGCCGCAAAAAAAGCCAACGATGCGGCAGCATTGGCAAACGAAAAAGCTGTGGCGGCAGATACGGCGGCGTGTGAATGCTGCAATAACGCAAGCCAATACCGCTGCCACAAACGCTCAACAACAAGCATCAGCCGCAGGAGAAGCGGCGGCAGAAGCAACGGAACGTGTGGCTGAAATGAACGCCGCCCTCGCCCGTTTGGAAGAATTGGAGCAGACAATCACGGCTAAAGACCGTAAACAGCCAACGGGAATGGAATTAGAGTTTCCTAAAAAAATAACAAAAGGAAACAAAGACATTCTGAGAGTAATAGCTACCCTATCCCCGGCGGGAACGGGTAACAATGTCCTTTTCTTGGGCGATGACAAAGCGGTTTCCGTTGCCCCTGACGGTTTTCTGACCGTGAACAGTGTCGGCATAAGCAAAATACACGTCATCCCGACAGAAAACACAAGCATTTATCGAACCATTGATATTGAAGTCGTTCCGCAGTCTGTCAGGCTTTGCACGAAATCAACTTTGCGCCTGACCGCAAATGGCAAATTCAGGTTCAGTTAAAATAATTTTTCAACAAATAAAACTTTTAAATTATGGCACTATCAACAGATGAAGAAAACAAAGTAAGGGAAATCATTGAAGCGTTCACAAACGGAAAACGATTGAGCGACTTACCCAATGTTTCTGGGAATAACCCATTCAATCTTTTGTGTGAGGTCTTAGAAGACGGAGAAAGCAAAAAAGCAGCTCTCGCAACTATGTTGCCTTATATGGAAGAGCAGTGTATGTACGGCATTGAGCGAGACAAGACCGTTTCATCACGTTTAGTAACCCGAATTGGCAATACTGCTCTTCACAAGTCCCTTCCCGTGCATAACCGCATGAGGGGCTGTCTTCTTGACGATGACGGAAACGTGGTTGAATATCTCAATCCACGTGATTGGACGGGGCATGTCAGAGACGGTTCACGGGGACAAGTCATGGTCGAGTTTGGGGACTTCTATTGCCGTTTTGAAACAAGCGCAAATATTGAGCGGGTCAAATTCTCTCTCTTTCCTCTTCCCGGCTATCGTTATGTTCCTTTGATGTACGTATCGGCATACGAAGCTACTGTTCAGAGAAGTACGAACAAGCTATCTTCTGTGGTCAATACAACGGCTGACTACCGAGGCGGTGCAAATCAGGCTGACTGGGACACACTCTCAAAAACGGTTCTCGGAAGACCAGCTACACAAATCAGCCGCACGAATTTCAGAACGTATGCCCGAAACAGAAAAGCGGGCAGCACTAAGTGGAACTGTATGACGTATGACGTTCAAAAGATGCTCTATTGGCTCTTTGTTGTTGAATACGCAACGCTCAACTCTCAGGAGGCTTTCAACACCCAATTGACGGCTGAGGGCTATCGTCAAGGCGGTCTCGGAGACGGGGTTACAACACTTGACAGCGGCAAATGGAACACGTTTAACGGTTATTATCCTTTTATCCCTTGTGGCTATACGGATGAACTCGGAAACGGAACAGGCGAAAAAGAATATACCATGCCCACTGAATATGACGCTTCTTCAAAGAAAGTCAAAGTGTGCCGTTATCGTGGTATCGAAAACCCGTTTGGGCATATTTGGCAGTGGACTGATGGCATCAACGTACGCATTAATCCCGGCTCGAACGGCTTGTCAGAAGTATTTGTTTGCTCTGACCCCTCAAAATTCAATGACAGTAACTATAACGGATATAGTCATGTTGGGAATGAAGCCCGTGCCGAGGGATATGTTAAAGAAATTATTTTTGGAGAAAGCGGCGAAATCATTCCTGCTCTCGTAGGCGGCGGTTCTACCACATATTTCTGTGACTATCACTATACAAACATCCCTGCTTCGGTGGCTCTCCGTGGTGTCCTGTTCGGCGGTAACGCGCATTACGGTGCGAATGCGGGTCTCGCCTTTGCGCACTCGAATGACGCCCCCTCGGATACGAATGCGGCCATCGGTTCTCGCCTTTGCTTTATACCCACGTCAGCGTAACACGCTTTGAGTGATAACCTTTTCCCTGCCTCTTTGTGGGGCAGGGTTCAAATAATAACAGTATAAAACGATGATTGAAGAAATGAACAACATACCAAAAGAAGATGACGGAAGCCTCGCTTTCCTGAATATCCCGAGAGATGAAAACAGCAGGAGTTTCAATTGTGATGAAACGACACAATCAAAACTCGTAAACACCACGTTTTGGGTGGTTGATTTCATTGAAGAAGTTCCGACAAGATTCAGCAAGGCTAAAGGAGTAAAAGGTCAGACGCTTGTAAAAATCAAGCCATCAAAAGACAGTTTGGAATCAGATGCCAAGAAATTTTTCACTGGTTCATCCGACATTCTTTATGTTTTGAAGAAAATCAAAGAAATGAATAAGTTTCCCCGAAAAGTTACTTTGAGGGGTAACGGTAACAGATATTATTTTGAATAAGAAAACAATGAAATAACAAAATAAAAAGGTGGGTCATTCTTGTGGTGTCCTGTTCAGCGGTAACGCGAATAACAGTGCGAATGCAGGTCTCGCCTATGCGAACTCGAATAACACCCCCTCGAATACGAATGCGAATGTCAGCTCTCAGCTATGATTTTTCAAAATTAACTCAACATACGAAGCAACGACCTTACCTATTGGTAGAAGATAACATAACTCATAAAGGTGCTGGTAGGGAAACCGAAGGCTCTGAGTACGAAAAACAAAGAATATGAAGAGATTAAGTAATTTATACGAGCAAATTATTTCACTTGACAACTTGCGCCTGGCTGATGAAAAAGCCAGAAAAGGCAAGTTGCGTTCTTATGGTGTCAAACGACACGATAGGAATAGGGAAGCAAACATACTGGCTCTTCACGAATCTTTGAAAAACAAGACTTTTGTAAATTCTAAATATGAAGTATTTATAATCAGAGATCCCAAAGAACGGCTTATTTACCGTTTGCCTTATTATCCTGATAGAATCTTGCACCATGCCATTATGAATATTCTGGAGCCTATATGGGTGTCCTTATTTACAGAAGATACCTATTCTTGCATTAAGGATCGTGGTATTCATAAAGCAGCAGATAAAGTAAAGAAGGCTTTGAAAGAAGATCCAGAACACACTACTTACTGCTTGAAAATGGATATAGTGAAGTTCTATCCAAGTATAGACCATGATATTTTGAAAACAATATTACGGAAGAAAATCAAAGATAAAGATCTGCTTTGGTTGCTTGACGTGATTATAGACAGTGCCGATGGCGTACCCATAGGGAACTATCTAAGTCAGTATTTTGCTAATATTTATCTGGCTTACTTCGATCACTGGATAAAGGAGGTTAAGAAGGTAAGATATTACTTTAGGTATGCAGATGATATTGTGATTTTAGGCGATGATCCTAAACAGCTTCACAAACTCCGTATAGAGATTGAAGAATATCTGCATGACAATTTAAAGCTATCACTTCGTAAAGTGGATCCTAAAACTGGAAAAAAGAAATGGAAGTTTCAAGTATTCAAAATTGATAGCCATAGAGGTATTGATTTTGTCGGGTATGTCTTTTACCATACCCATACCCTTATTCGGAAGGGAATCAAAAAGAACCTATGTAGGAAGGCAGCCAAGCTGAATAAGAAAAAGCACATTTCCGATATGGAATACAAGCAAGTTATTTGCAGTTGGTTTGGCTGGGCTAAATACAGTAATTCTAAGCATCTATTAAAAACAATAATTAAAAAGCAAGTATATGATACACTACGATTTTAAGCCTTCTAAGTTAGAGGCTAACGGGAATGGTTCTTACACATACCGTTGGGATATTCAGGAAGTTCAAGTAGAAAACCATTTTGGAGAAGCTGGAGATAATGGGCAAACTACAAAATGGACTTGTAACGAAGTTGTTGTTTGGGGAATGGTTACAAATGATAAGCTAAAAAAGGCAGTTATTACCCATTTGTGGGATTCGGATAAAGAAGCCAAAATTATCAATGATTATAACGCTGCCCAGCTCGGTATTCTCACTGAAAAATCAGCTACCAATGATTACAAGGAATATTTGCAAAAGAGAAAAGCTATCAAAGAAATGATAGATAACGATTGTAAGGAACTTAATATTATATTGTGATGAGAAAGTTTAGTGAGTTAGGTGTAACCGTACAAGATGAACGTAAAATGTTCAACTGTAGCCAGGTTTCTATTTCGGACGTGCTGAACTGTGAGATCATTGTAGAAGATTTCATTCCAGATGTAAAGACTTCGCACGGTGAAGGAAGATACCTTGTGAAATTTAAACATAGCAATGGTGCGGATGGTAAGTTTTTCACAAACGCAGCTTCTTTAAAGAAAACTTTGGATCAGATCCCCAAAGACGCTTTCCCTTTCAGCACTACGATTAAAGGGATGAAATGCGGAAATGATAAGATCTATCAATTCACTTAGTAAACATGAAAATACATTTCAACAACAAGGAGATTGATATTCTGGTAGATACAAGCAGCTACCGATATACGGCTTTACAGAATGTAGGCACTCTTTATCTGTACTTTGCCAGTGAAGAGTTCATAAACATTCCCGTAGGAGCTTATTGTATCTACAAGAATATCACTTACTACCTTATGGATCCTGACGACTTCAAGAAGAAAAGCAGTCGGAATTTTGAATACACTCTTGTAATGTATGACATAGGCGCAATATTGGGTAAATACAAATGCCGGGATATTGTTTCTAAGCGTTTGAAGTTCGATTACACTGCAAAGCCTCACGAGCATCTACAGTTGATTGTAGATAATCTCAACATGAGAGATAGCGGTTGGAAAGTTGGCGAATGTATTGAAGCAGAAGAAAAGACTATTAACTACAACCATATCTTTTGTAGTGAAGCTTTGCCTACTATTGCCGATACCTTTAAGACGGAGTATGAAATAGATCCGGCTATCAAAACAATACACTTGCGTAAAGTTGAATATAACAAGGGTGAACCTTTGCCTCTTGAATATGGGAAAGATAAAGGTTTTGTTCCAGGTTTAGGACGCTCCAACAAGGACGGAAATAGACCAGTTACCATATTGTACGTTCAAGGTGGGGAGCAGAATATAGACTTTAGCAAATATGGATCTAAGGAATTGCTTTTGCCCAAAAATCAAAGATTGGAGTATGAAGGGCGTGCTTACGTTTCGGATGCGGAAGGCTTGTATATAAAACGGGCTGATACAACCCTTACGGATGTTCAAGAGGATAGTTTGGATTGTTCTCATATTTCACCTAAAAGAGTAGGCAGTGTTTCTAATGTTGTTGTTTCCGATAAAGAAAAGAATTTCTATGATTTTATAGATAGTTCTATTCCTGATGATCTGAATTTTGAGGATTATGTGATAGAAGGTAATAACATGACTGTTATATTTCAGTCTGGTATGCTTGCTGGTAGTAATAAAGAATTTGAAGTTAAATACGTTCATAAAGAACGTAAATTCTTGATAACTCCACAAGAAATAGACGGTCAGATTATGCCCAATGACATATATAAGCCTAACCTGGGGGATAAATACGCTGTGTTCGGAATACAGTTGCCGGATGCGTACATTTGCAATAACTCAACGAAAGAAGGTGCAAGCTGGGATATGTTCAGGGAAGCAGCCAAATATCTTTATGAGAATGAAGATCCAAAATTCACTTTCAAAGGAGAATTGGATAGCATTTATTCCAAAAAGCGTTGGCTCTCTATTGGTGGCAAAATAAAATTGGGCGGTTACATACTCTTTAAAGATCCGCAATTCATACCAGAAGGTATAAAGATAAGGATTACCAGTATTAAGGAGTATATACACAGACCTTACAGCCCGATTATTGAATTATCCAATACGACTACTGGCGCAACGGTTTCAAGCGAATTAAACAAGATAGAGAGTAACGAGGTTAAAACTGATAACCAATATAAAAACTCTATTCAGTTTACAAAAAGACGTTTCAGGGATGCAAAAGAAACTATTTCAATGTTGAATGACGCTCTTTTGCATTTCTCAGGTTCTATCAGTCCGATTTCGGTACAAACAATGAGTTTGCTTGTTGGCGATGAAAGTTTGCAGTTCCGTTTCGTGAACAACAAAACCAATCCGACACAAGTAGAATATCTCGTTACCTATGACAGCAAAAAGAAAGTGCTTTCGGCTCCAGGTGGAATATTACAGCACATGACTATCGGGATTGATACACTTTCCTCTGGGCATAAAGCCAGTGAGTATAAGTTTTGGGATATTGAAAAATATACTTCTCCAACCTTAACAGAAACAGTAGGGTATTATCTCTATGTGAAGGCTAATAAAAATGGCACTACTGGATCATACGTCTTAAGTAAAAACGCTATCAAGCTGGAAGGTGTAGAGGGTTATTATCATTTCCTTGTAGGTATTCTAAACAGTGAATTTGAAGAGGATCGTTCTTTTGTCGAACTATTCGGATTTACAGAGATACTTCCAGGAAGAATAACTACAGACAGAATCGTTTCAAGCGATGGGCTAAATTTCATGGACTTTGTGAATAACGCTTTTCGTGTAGGAAATTCAGACAGCTATTTTGATTGGAATACCAAAGGAGATAAAAAATTACGTCTGAAAGGCACAATCGTGCAAAGTGAAAGTGGCGATGAAAGCCCTATAGGTTGTTTTCGTGGCGTATATGACAACTCTTATACCTATTATTGGGGTGATGAGGTTATCTATGATGATGGAACTGGCTATTCTATGTATCGTTTTGTATCAAAGAATCCCGTTAAAGGTATTTCTCCAAATAATAGTAACTATTGGATTATTGTAGCCCAAAGAGGTGTGGGTATTTCAAATACAGACGTTCTGTATGCCATATCATCCAGTAATACTACAGCACCAACATCCGGTTGGCAGACAACAGCTCCAGCCTGGAAAGATGGATATTACATTTGGAGTAAAACTAAAGTTGTTTACACGGATGGCGACATAGTATATACAGATGCAGCTTGTATCACAGGTGGCAAGGGAGAAACAGGCAATGGTATAAGTTCAATAATTGAGCAATATTATTTATCATCCTCTGCAACTTCCCTTTTAAATGGTAGCTGGTCTAATTCACGTCCAACTTGGAAAAATGGTTGGTATATATGGACACGATCCGTTATTAATTACACAAACGGCAACAGCATTACTACAGAGGCTATTTGTGTTACTGGAGAAAAAGGAGAAACTGGGGATGATGGTATAAATGGTGATTATTTTGAATATCGGTACGCTGTTAATGGCTCCAGAAGTACACCGCCTTCACTGAGTAAAATGAGCCGTAATCCTTCGGGATGGAGCACAACCGTTCCAACTGTAGGAAACTTGCAATACTTATGGTTTACAGTAGCAAAAATCAATGGTGAAACAAATTCATTGATACAGAACTGGAGTACACCAGCCCGGCAAACTCCGTATGATGGAGTGGATGGTAGAAATGGAGATACTGGTCCGACTATGGTTTATCGTGGTGTCTATGGCAGCTCTAAAGTTTACTATGGTACTTCAAAGCGTGTAGATGCAGTAAAATATAACGGACACTATTATGTTGCCAGAGTGGATGCCGGAAATGGCTTTCAAAATCATGTACCTACCGATACTGCTTATTGGAATGATTTCGGTGCTGAGTTTGAGAGTATAGCAACTAATTTGCTATTGGCTGAGGGTGCTAATATCGGAGATTGGTTTATGAGTGGTGGAAAGATTGTTTCTACACTCTTGGATGGTAATAAGATCATTCTTGATGCTTCTATGGCTCGTATATTGATAGAATCCAGCCGTTCTGGTGGTGATTATTCAGAAAGCCAATATCAGGGATCTAAAATTACGATAGATGCGAATAACGGCTTGATTGAAGCCCGAAGTAAAAGCAATAGCCGTGTAGCCTATATGTCGCCTACGGGTATCTTTTGTAATAATGCAGAAACACAAGCTGTTTCGGCTATTTTGGGTTATACGCATAAGGCTTCTATCGTAGGGCTTGGATTTGGTACTGTGAATAAAAGTGATTGGAACAATGAAAACTTTTTAGCTGGCGTATATGGTAGAGCTTCAAACAGTGGCACAGCCCCCGCTTATGGTGGCTTCTTCCAGAATTTGATGGCAGCAGGTCTATTTTTACATAGAAAGGCTATAGAAGAAAGCTCTTCTTCTGTTTATTTGTCTGAAACAGACAGCTTGGTTATTGGATATTCAAGAAACCAGCAAATCGTTTACCTCCCTTCTGATGGTGTGATTGGTAGGACTATATTTTTTAAGCAATGGTGGACAGGATATATGAGAGTTTACCCACGTAGCGGAAATGTGTTGTATGATGATCACACCCAAAATGATTATTATGATATTGGCGAAGGTCAGGGTGCTATATTCCATTTTACAGTGGGGTATGTCGATGGTGTAAAAAAATCAGCATGGTTAGTTAGTAGATATAAATTTTAATATTATGATTGAATATGGCTATATAGACGAAAACGGATCTCTTGTTTCTAAATTTTTAGAGGAATACAGTGAGAAGTTTAAAAATGAAGAAACTGGAGAGATTGAAACGAGAATAGTATCAATCCAGGAGCAACAAGCTGAGTTGTCCGCTTTAGGATGGAAACATGTAGAGCTTGTGGATGATACTAAATTACAATGTCCTGAATACTATAGTGTTCGTATTGTACCTTATGACGCTGGAGATAAAATAAGCTATAAATACGAGCAAAGATTTAACGCTAAACTTGTTCGGAATAAGATAGATGAACTGAAAGCCTCTCTTACCAGCAATGACAGCGTTATAGGTGATTATCGTATAACGAAATGTTATGAGGCTTCTTTAATCGGGCTTGATATGCCGTATGATATAGAGAATCTTCACCAGCAAAGGCAGAGTGTACGGGATGAAATAAACAAATTGGAAGCCTTAATAGCTTCAAAAATATAATTCTCTGTATCAAATGGTGTATATATACACCAAATAAATTATATTTGCAGTTATTAATCAATAACTTAATAAAATATGGATTGGGCAGCATTATTTGCGTGTATAACAGCTTTGGGTACGGGCTGGTTTGCGTATAATCAGTTAAAGCATAATCGGCTTGCTGATATTAAGGCTAAAGAACTTGAAAGACAATTAGAAAGAAAAAGCACTCGCAGAAGTGAAAACTCTGCTCGTGTGTATGGTGAAATTCATAAAGTGTTGAATGATCTTTCATGTGATCGTGTGTATATTATACAACCATATCCTTTAGGAGATAATCATTATCTCACAATCTTGTATGAAGTTACCGCTAAAGGGGTTGCCCGTATTAGTGACTTTTGGCAAGATATTAAGATGTCTGAACTTCCAAAGTTTACGGCTTCAATGGCTCGAAATGAACTTATGCTGATACGTGATATTGATAGTTTGGATGGAACACGTGCAAAGGCTATGTTTAGCTCCAATGGAACACAGTCTTTAATCGTTCAAAAATTACATGATACTACCCATGATTGGGTTGGTTCTTTGGTCTGTGATTTTACAGAATCCATCCCTGATGATTTTGATGAGGAAGCAATCAGGAAAAAACTTCATTTTGCAGCCATGCACATTCAGTATATCCTTCCAGAAGTAAAAGAGCGCAAGTTATGAGAGTAACAGAATATCTGAAAGAACTTATCAAAAATGGATCAGGGCACAGTAGCAAGAGTTTTTTTCTTGTTGCCGTTACCTTAATGGGGTGCTTCCTTCTGCTTATTGTCGGTTTTATTTTGGTTTATGAAGTAATCGTAAACAAGTCTATCAAAACCGATCTTATGGGATTATCGGCTTTTGTCGGTGCTATCACTGCTTTGTTTGCTTCGGCTGGAGTAACTAAATGTTTAAGCGAAAAAAATGAAAATAAAAACGTATGAAAGTATTATTAGACAACGGACACGGAGAAAATACACCAGGTAAAAGATCTCCGAAGTGGTCGGACGGATCACAGTTATTTGAGTGGGAATATGCCAGAGAAATTGCCAAAGGCGTATATAACCAATTACGAGCAAAAGGTATAGATGCCGAATTGTTGGTAAAGGAAAATATAGACGTACCTTTAGCAGAAAGAGCCAGAAGAGCAAACGAGATAGCAGCCCGATACGGTAAGACAAAAACGCTTCTTGTTTCTATTCATTGTAACGCTTCTGGAACTGGCAAGGGTACAGGATGGGAAATACATACCAGTCCTGGAAAAACAAAAGCTGATGATTTGGCGCAAGTTTTCTGGGATATGGCTAATAGAATGTTTGGAGGAACTTGGAAAATTAGAGGTGATTGGTCGGATGGGGATGGAGATTGGGAAAATAATTTCTACATTCTCAAAAAGACTTCATGCCCGGCTGTTTTAACGGAAAACTTCTTTATGGATAATGAAACAGATTGCAAGTTTCTACTATCTCCTGAAGGAAAGGCTCAAATTATCCAGTTGCACGTTGATTCAATCCTTAAATATATAGAAGAGTATGCGTAAATTTTTATTTATTGCGCTTGTTTTGCTCGTAGGAACAAATATCTTTCTGTTTAAACGATTGGATAGCGTAAGGAAAGAACGTGATCGCTTGGATAGTAATCAAGCAGCATTACTTTCAGATGTGGAACACTACAAAACGGAAGCAGGGAAAAACGCTACTTCTGTTTTAAGGCTGGAATTGACGAAAAATGAGTTGGAAAAGAAAAACAAGGATCTTACCAAAACAGTAGATGATTTGAATATAAAGCTCAAACGCATTCAGGCAGCTACAACAACAGCCACTAAAACGGAAATAGAAATAGAAACAAAAGTACGTGATAGCATAGTGTATCGCAACCAGCTTGATACTCTTTTAAATTTTCGATGGCGTGATTCTTGGATAGATTTAAGGGGAACTATTGATAAAGGGGTATTATTCGCTAAGATAGAAAGTGCCGATACATTACACCATATCATACACAAGATACCGAAAAAGTTTCTTTTCTTCCGATTTGGGGTGAAGGCTATAAAGATGGATGTTGTAAATTCAAATCCACACAACAAAATTACATATACTGAATATATAGAGCTAAAAAAATAGCTTTTGTAGAATACTTTTTTCATTTCAGAACGTGCATACTGAGAAGTACGCACGTTTTTTGTATCTTTGCAGTGCCGAATTTATATCGGTGTTGCATTAGTGAAAACCTCGCTTCTTTTTGTAGAAGTGGGGTTTTCCATTTTCTTTGTAGAAAGCCTAATTATTATACTATTTCTACAAATATTCTACAAAAATCACAATATCCGTTGTAATCCACTGATTATTAGAGTTAGAACAAGACTTTCCTAAACTTTAGATAGGGGTTCGATTCCCCTCGGGGCTACAAAAGCAGTAAACAATTACTATACAATCATTTACTGCTTTTATTTTATCTAGAAATTCTTTAGATTACTTATTTAATCACCCCAAGTTCTTTACCCACTTTAATAAATGCAGCAATTGCCTTATCCAAATGTGCCTTTTCATGACCGGCAGACAATTGGACGCGGATACGTGCCTGCCCTTTCGGAACAACCGGATAATAGAAACCAGTTACATATATGCCTTCTTCCTGCATCTTGGCAGCAAAATCCTGAGACAGTTTCGCATCATAAAGCATCACAGCACAAATCGCGCTCTGAGTTGGTTTGATGTCAAAACCGGCAGCCAGCATCCTGTCACGGAAATAATTCACATTATCCATCAGCTTAGTATGCAAAGCATCACTTTCTTTCAATATCTTAAACATTTCCAGACTAGCACCGATAATGGCAGGAGCTACAGAATTAGAGAATAAATAAGGACGGGAACGCTGGCGCAACATATCAATAATTTCTTTCTTACCGGTGGTAAATCCTCCCATTGCCCCACCAAATGCTTTACCTAATGTACCAGTAAAGATATCCACACGCCCGTATGCATTAAACTGTTCTGCCACGCCATGCCCTGTAGGACCTACTACACCGGCCGAATGAGATTCATCCACCATTACCAACGCGTCATATTTTTCCGCCAGTTCACAAATCTTATCCAATGGAGCCACATTACCATCCATCGAGAATACACCATCTGTAGCAATAATGCGGTGACGCTGTGCCTGCGCTTCCTGCAAACAACGTTCCAAGTCAGCCATATCAGCATTAGCGTAACGATAGCGTTTTGCCTTACACAAACGTACACCATCTATAATAGATGCATGATTCAACGCATCTGAAATAATAGCGTCTTCTTCTGTAAACAGCGGTTCGAACAAACCACCGTTAGCATCAAAACAAGCTGCATAAAGTATAGTATCTTCTGTTTTAAAATAATCAGAAATGGCAGCTTCCAGCTGTTTGTGTAAATCCTGAGTCCCACAGATAAAGCGTACGGAAGACATACCGAAGCCATGTGTATCCATTGCCTCTTTAGCAGCATTGATCAAACGTTGGTTATTTGACAAACCTAAATAATTGTTGGCACAAAAGTTCAACACATCTTCTCCGTCATTCACCTTGATGTCCGCACGCTGAGGTGTGGTAATTATACGTTCATTTTTATACAATCCGGCTGCCTTAATATCAGCCAGTTCCTTCGCAAGGAACTCCTTCATTTTACCATACATAGCTTTGTTTTTTTATTAAGTATATAGTTTAAGTTTAAAAATCAGTCTGACTTGACAAAGTTCTTATTTTTTTTTGATATCCGATTAAATTATAGAGAAAATTTTGATAAAATATGCAGTTTTCTATCTATCTTTGCTTCCAAAAGAAAACTTAAAGCAAATAGCAAACTATGAAAAATGTATTAATTATCGGCTCCACCGGTCAGATCGGTTCGGAACTAACCATGAAATTGAGAAGTATTTACAATGGTAATATCGTAGCCGGATATATTCCCGGTGCCGAGCCTAAAGGGGAATTAAAAGAATCAGGCCCTTCTGCCATCGTAGATATCACCAATGAACAACAAATTGCCGAAACTGTATCAAAGTACAACATCGACACCATTTACAATCTGGCAGCCTTACTCTCGGCTGTAGCAGAAGCCAAACCTCAACTAGCATGGAAAATAGGCATGGGAGGCCTGTTTAATGTATTGGAAGTAGCACGCGAAATGGGTTGTGCCGTATTTACCCCAAGTTCTATCGGTGTCTTCGGTAACAACACCCCTAAAGACAAGACTCCACAAGACACTATCCGTAATCCGCGTACCATGTATGGCGTTACAAAAGTATCAGGAGAATTACTGAGCGATTATTACCATATCCGTTTTGGTGTAGATACCCGTTCCGTTCGTTTCCCCGGATTAATTTCGTATGTCACACCTCCGGGTGGCGGGACCACTGATTATGCTGTAGACATCTATTATTCGGCTGTAAAAGGTGAAAAATTTGAATGTCCTATCGCAGCCGATACATTCATGGATATGATGTATATGCCTGATGGTTTACGTGCAGCCATTGAAATCATGGAAGCGAATCCCGACAAACTAATTCATCGCAATTCGTTCAACATTGCTTCAATGAGTTTTGATCCGGAAATTATTTATAACAATATAAAGAAGTATATGCCCGACTTCCATATGGAGTACAAAGTAGATCCGCTACGTCAAGCTATCGCCGAATCATGGCCGAACTCACTGGACGACACTTGTGCCCGTGAGGAATGGGGATGGAAACCGGAATATGATCTAGACAGCATGACACAGGATATGCTTGCCAAACTAAAAATACGATTCAATAAATAAACCACTAATATTGAATGTATAAAAATAGCCTTCTCTATTCTATATGGAACAGATAGAATAGAGAAGGCTATTTTTATACATTTCTTGCACTTATATAAAATTTTGATCGTATCTTCGTGCAAATTAACATACTGATTAAAAACATACTATGAATACAAGAGCTATTACCCAGAACAAGAAAGTCGTTACATTCGGAGAAGTAATGCTAAGGCTGACCGCCCCCAATTTCCAGCGCTTTTCCCAAACAAACGAGTTTATTGCTACTTATGGAGGAAGTGAAGCGAATGTAGCCATATCACTGGTCAACTTCGGCATCCCCACAGAATTCGTTACCAGACTTCCCGAGAATGCAATGGCACAAGCCTGCGTAAACTCACTCCAAGCTTACGGATTAGGTACAGACGGCATTATTTATGGTGGGAAACGCATGGGATTATACTTTCTGGAAAGCGGTGCAGCATTTCGTAACTCCAATGTAGTATATGACCGTGAAGGCTCTTCCTTTGCCACTTTACGTCCCGGCATGATAGACTGGGAAAAGATTCTTTCCGATGCAGGCTGGTTCCACTGGTCGGGTATAGCAGCGTCCCTGTCACAGGAAGGAGCAGATGCCTGCCTGGAAGCACTGCAAACAGCAGACCGCCTGGGATTAACAATCTCATGCGACTTAAATTTCCGCAAAAAATTATGGAATTACGGTAAATCCGCATCAGAGGTAATGCTCCCCCTTGTTCAATATAGTGATGTCATTTTTGGTGCAGAACCCGAATACAAAGAAATTTTCGGCATTCCCCCGGTAGGTTTTAAAGCTGTAGACACCTCATATCCATTAGATTTGTCCGGTTTCAAAGTATTCGGTCAAAAAGTATCAGAACAAGCTCCCCGATGCCAGAAAATGTTTCTGGAGTTGCGTAATACCATCACTTCCAATCACAATCTGCTGGCAGCCATACTTTATTCTAAAGGAACATTAAGGCATACCGGCATTTACGATATTGTCCATGAAGTAGACCGTGTGGGTGCAGGAGATGCATTTGTAGGCGGCATGATTTATGGTTTGCTGACCTACCCCGACAATGACCAAAAAACATTGGAATTCGCCCTTGCCGCATCTGCATTGAAAAATACCATATATGGAGATTTCAATCAAGTAACAGTAGAAGAAGTGGAAGAGTTAATGCAAGGAAACACTTCAGGAAGAGTAGTCAGATAACTATTTTCATGATTATAGCCAAACAGAATTGATCTGCAAAATGTAGCGTAAAAAAGCAAGTTTACTTCATGGGGCAAGCAAGCTAAGTTACTTATCCAATGTACTTAAGTTTATTTTTGAAGCCACAGAAGATTCATCTATCCTTTTTCCACAAATCAATTCCATTCAGTCATTATAAAAAGAGGAGGATTCTCATGATATGAGCATCCTCCTCTTTTTATTTATTTCTTAAAAGAAACTTTCTTTTTATGCCTTTGTTTCTTCCGGCATCTTGTTGCCCATAGTCAGGTAAGCGATAGGAGCAGCAATGAAGATAGAAGACAATGTACCG
>ENA-ORUV01000834-ORUV01000834.1-human-gut-metagenome-genome-assembly--contig:-NODE-834-length-17423-cov-10.3231_pt1 | contig 17423 bp, 16 predicted proteins | sample MGYA00242089_ERZ509229 | MGnify/ENA primary metagenome ERZ509229 (study PRJEB26280, sample SAMEA2338805) | human gut metagenome | biome: human gut; feature: human-associated habitat; material: faeces...
AAATTTATGAGGCTGGCATTAATGACGGAAGAGCTGAAGGCAAGGCTGAAGGTTTAGCTGAAGGTTTAGCTGAAGGCAAAGCTGAAGGCATTTCAGAAGCTACTATTCGTTTTATAAAGAACACTATGCTCAGCGACAGCTGTTCTGTTGACCAAGCTATGGTAAAGCTGCATATTCCACCCGAAGAGCACCAGTACTTCAAGGATCTGTTAGCTAAGGAGCAGTAAACTCCTGTTCAAAAAGCGCCTGCCATTTGGCAAGCGCTTTTTCTATTGCACGATATTCGAGTATAATTATCAAATATTAAAGCGATCAAAAACACCGGCATCTGCCGTACCCTCGGTACGGCGGACGTCGGTGTTTCACTTTATTCCATATTAGTCTCTTCTGAACAAATCTCTGGTATATACCTTTCCCTGCACATCATCCAAGCAGCTGTCATAGCGGTTAGCAATAATTGCCTGGCTTTCAGCCTTGAACTTCTCGAGGTCGTTTACCACAGCACTGCCAAAGAAGGTGCTGCCATCCTCCAGTGTAGGTTCATATACAATAACCTTCGCACCTTTAGCCTTAATGCGCTTCATTACTCCCTGAATACTGCTCTGACGGAAGTTGTCGGAGTTGGATTTCATGGTCAGGCGGTATACGCCGATTACAGGCTCTTTGCCTTCCTTCTGTGCATCATATTCAGCATTAGCTTCATAGCCACCGGCAATTTCCAGCACACGCTCAGCGATGAAGTCTTTACGTGTTCTGTTGCTTTCAACAATCGCTTCGATGATGTTTTCCGGTACGTCTGCATAGTTAGCCAGCAGTTGCTTGGTGTCCTTAGGCAGGCAGTAACCGCCATAACCAAAGCTGGGGTTATTGTAATGGCTGCCAATACGCGGATCAAGGCAAACGCCGTTGATGATTTGCTGGGTGTCCAGTCCCTTCATTTCTGCGTATGTGTCAAGCTCGTTAAAATAGGATACGCGCAGTGCCAGATAAGTGTTGCTGAACAGCTTAACAGCTTCTGCTTCAGTAAAGCCCATGAATAAGGTGTCAATGCTCTCTTTGATTGCACCCTCCTGCAGCAGGCCGGCAAAGGTATGCGCAGCCTTCACTAGGCGCTCGTCCTCCAGGTCGGTGCCCACGATGATGCGGCTCGGATACAGGTTATCGTACAGTGCTTTGCTTTCACGCAAGAATTCCGGGCTGAAGATGATGTTCTTGCTGCCTGTTTTCTCGCGGATGCTCTTGGTGTAGCCAACGGGAATGGTGGATTTGATTACCATAATGGCATTGGGGTTATACTCCATAACCAGCTTGATTACTGTTTCTACAGCGCTGGTGTCGAAAAAGTTCTTTTTGCTGTCGTAGTTGGTCGGTGCAGCGATAATAACAAATTCTGCGTCTTTATAAGCCATTTCTGCATCCAGCGTAGCAACAAGGTTGAGGTCCTTTTCTGCCAGATATTTTTCAATGTAATCATCCTGAATCGGGGATTTTTTGTTGTTGATCAGTTCAACCTTCTCCGGGATAATATCAACGGCCTTTACCTCATTGTGCTGCGCAAGCAGCGTAGCCAGGGAAAGTCCAACGTAACCAGTACCGGCAACGGCAATTTTCATGTTCATCATACTCCTTTTGTTTATATAATCAGCAGTTATAAAATTTCTTGTACCATTCAGCAAATTTGCGCAGACCTTCGCGCAGCGGTGTGCTCGGTTTAAAGCCAAAGTCGCGCTCCAGCGGTGTTGTGTCTGCATAGGTTACAGGCACATCACCAGGCTGCATGGGTACAAGCTTTTTGTGTGCTTCGAAGTCATAATCAGCAGGCAGTACTCCCGCGCGCAGCAGCTCCTCCTGCAGGATGGTCACAAAGTCCAGCAGGTTTTCCGGATGGCTGTTACCAATGTTATATACCTTATACGGCGGCAACGGCAGTCCGTCTTCGCCCAGCTTGCGCTCAGGCGGTGCCTGCATTACGCGCTTTACGCCTTCTACGATGTCGTCTACGTAGGTGAAGTCTCGCTTGCAGTTGCCGTAGTTAAAGATTTCAATGGTTTTTCCTGCCAGCAGCTTGTTGGTGAAGCCAAAGTAGGCCATGTCCGGGCGGCCTGCAGGACCATATACGGTGAAGAAGCGCAGTCCGGTTGAGGGAATGTTGTACAGCTTGCTGTAGGCATGTGCCAGCAGCTCGTTAGATTTTTTAGTTGCAGCGTACAGCGATACAGGGTTATCTACCTTGTCATCGGTGGAATACGGCACTTTTTTGTTGGAGCCATATACGCTGGAGCTGGATGCATATACAAGATGCTCTACGCCCTTAGCGCCGTTGTCATAGGAGTGGCGGCAGGCTTCCAGAATGTTGTAAAAGCCAATAAGGTTGCTTTCGATATAGGCATCAGGATTGGTGATGGAATAGCGCACGCCTGCCTGTGCTGCCAGGTTTACTACTATTTCGGGCTTGTAGTCGGCAAAGATTTTGTCGATGAGTGCTTTGTCAGCCAGGTTGCCTTTGATAAAGGTCCACTGGGAGTCACTGTGTTCGGCAGCGCTGGCAGCAATCTGCTCCAGACGGTATTCCTTGATGGATACGTCGTAGTAGTCGTTCATGTTGTCCAGACCGATGATTTGCACCGGTGACATGAAGCACAAAAGCTCCAGAACAAGGTTGCTGCCAATGAAGCCGGCAGCACCGGTTACTAAAATTGTTTGCATGATATACAATCTCCTTACACGAGCATAATAGTATGCTATGTTATATTATACCACTATTGAATAAAATGTTCTTTAATACTTTGTAAAAAATTACCTGTTATTATTAATGATTTATGGCGCAGTTGATATTTATTTTGCGCTTTACTGTTAATTCAGCAGAAGGTCTTTTTTAGGGATTTATTGGTTACATATCACTGACGATGGTTCGCTTTATATGCTAATCTCTGCTTACTCTACAATCCTCTTCAGATATTCCAAAAACTTATCCTTCAGGTCCGGTCTGCGCAACGCATATTCTACCGTTGCTTCCAGATAGCCTTGCTTGTCGCCCACGTCATAGCGACGGCCAACAAAGTCATACGCATACATGGCCTGTTCCTTCGCAAACACCTTCAACGCATCAGTAAGCTGAATTTCACCGCCGCGCCCAGGCTTGGTGTGCTCCAGGATGGAGAATATCTCCGGCGTGATTACATAACGTCCCAATACCGCCAAACGGCTGGGTGCTTCTTCTACAGCAGGCTTTTCTACCATGTCGTTTACTTTATAGATACGCTCTGCATCTGTTGCTTCGCTTGCTACAATGCCATAAGAGGAAACCTTTTCCTGCGGCACTGTTTGGCAGCCAAGCACGCTTGCTCCGGTATTGTTATATACGTCCATAAGCTGCTTTAAGCAGGGATATTCATCGTTATAAACAACGTCATCACCTAAGAGGACTGCAAAAGGCTCATTACCTACGAACGCTTTGGCACACAGGATGGCGTGTCCCAGTCCTTTGGGTTCCTTTTGACGGATGTAGTGCAGGTTGATGTTGCCAATTTTTCTTACCATCGCCAGCAGGTCGTCCTTGCCGTGCTCACGCAGGTTTTGCTCCAGCTCAGGGTTATAGTCAAAGTGGTCTTCGATGGAGCGTTTGTTGTGGCCGGTGATGATTAAGATGTCTTCAATGCCGGATGCAAGTGCTTCTTCAATGATGTATTGGATTGTAGGTTTATCTACGATTGGCAGCATTTCTTTTGGGCACGCTTTTGTTGCGGGCAAGAAGCGTTACTTAAAAATGAAACATCTAACAGATATGATTGCCGAAGAACTGTATTACGAAGCAAAAATATCTTAAAAACAGCTAACTTAATAAGCAAAGGTATCTCAAGCAGAAGCTAGTTGATACTTAACGGTAAAGTGCACTGATCGTTAAACTTATATAACTAAACTTCTGCTAGGATGTCTGAAGAAATTTGCGCAAAACTATTGACAGTACCAATACTCCATATGCGACGTTTTCCAAGAATATTTAAATCGAAACCATGTTCTTCTAAAATTTTTCTAGGAATTTTTCCATCTTTACATGCATTTATAAATATTTCTTTGAATTTTTTTGTGAGAGTAATTCTTGTATTTGTGACACTGAAGATATAAGGGTTTTGACGAAGTAACTGTTGTGCTTCCTCTGTGAATTGTTTTCTGCTCATAAAAATCCTCCGTTTCTGTGATTAGAATACCACAATTGGAAGAGCATGTACAATAATTCGGGTGCATATAGAAGCAGTGTTCAAAAACAAGGGGAAGAGTTGGTGAGCTTGTCTAAATTATAGGTACTACACTATTTCGTATGTCCACTGTTATGGGTATATTATAATTAGAGCGCAGACCACAATTTTTGGGGGACACCCTTATATATTACTGAATTGAGATTTTATATCCGCGTTATGTTTAACGCTTACGAATATAGCTGCTTCAACAAATTGGCATCTCGCCTGGAATCTCTGACTGTTAGATTTTCCAACACACTCTTTTCCGTTTCCGGGCTCCAATAGATTCTAAGATTTTCTTTTGCACGAGTGATTGCAGTATAGAAAATATTGTGTGTAATGCATTCTTCAGTTTCGTTGGTAATTACAATTTTCACAGAACGATATTCTAAACCCTGAGCCTTGTGGATGGATACCGCATAAGCAACTTGAAATGGAACAACCATGTCAGAATAATCATCATCTTCATCGGTGCTTCTGTACTTATCAACGCTGAATTCGATTATAGAATTTCCGCTTTTAGATGCATCTATCAATTCAAAATCATATTTCCCTGCATCCAATTCATTAATCACACAATCTAACTCAATTTCGAACCAAATTTTCATTTTCTCTGTTGTAATACCTACAATACGCCCCTTCGAATTGTTGTGAATCAAAGGAGAGAAGCGGTCTGATTCATTAAACAATACAGGATCACCAACTTTATACAATCCAATACCCCATTGAATCGCCGGACTCGGATTACTGTTCTGTAAGAAGCGATTGATGTTGTTAATTCCGTACAATCCATCGTAATTTAAGCAAAGAATGATTTCATCCTCTTCTGCATGGGAGAAAATAGATTCATCCAGACGGATGGAATATTTGCTCTTAACCATAGGCTCCAAAATTGCAATGTCCAGATTTCGCACTCTTTCCCACACGTCGAGAAGGTTTTTATTTTGCGTTCTGTATGGATGTGTTAGCTCGAAGATAGAATCTTTGGAAATGAAATTGCGTGCAATATCAAACCAATTTCCAAAATAGATTGATTCAATCTGATAAACATCTCCTACAAGAACCAGAAGCTTAAACTCTGCCTTTTCTAAGACTTTTCGCATATCAGAATTGCTTACTGTACTACACTCATCAATAATAAGAACATCACATTCTTTGTGCTGATTCTTTTTGGAAATAAAACTTGCAATGGTATTAAACTCTCTATTGCTGGTGGTTACTTTCCTTCGCATATTATCTACTGCTGGATGTGTATTCGCCAAATACAACTTTTTCTGGTTAGAAAAGAAGTTCGAAATATGATTGATTAGTGTGGATTTTCCCGTTCCAGCAGAACCATAAATAAGTGCAACATGCGATTTTGCAAACATATTTCGCAATGATTCTCTCTTCTCTGGCGAATCAATAGAATAAGAGCCTTTGTTCAACCAAGAATCTACAGAACCAGTATATTGTGCGATTCCACTTTTTGCCAAATTACGTAATTTTTGAATTATGAATACGCTATCATCCGCATATCCTTTGATAAACACAAAATCATGAAAAGTCATCATCTTTCTGTGTTCGTGTTTTGGAAGATATAACTTGCCATTATATGTACTAATCAGCGCATCGATATTATCAAAACCTACTATATCCTTTCGGGGTGTAAACAACATCCCTTCTATCTCTGTATTATTTTGAATATGGCGTGCGAATAGCTCATGTTCTCTACCTTTGTCCGATAGGCAGTCCAGCAAATCGTATATGCGTGGATTATGATTTCTCAATGATGTGCAAAACGGCATCCTATCAAAAGGAATACATCCATAACTTAAATTTAGCCCTGACAACAGCGAACAGCCATCATCAGAACGTTGCCATTTTATAATTCTATTATTCAAATGGTACAGTAGATACTTAAGCACATTACATCCAGGCTTATTGGATAAGATTATCTCTCTACACTGATCAAGGATATCAAAAATATAAGTCGTTCTTGCCTGACTTGTAATCTGATTTTTCACAAAACCATAATAACATTCTGAGCACCCAACCAACTCTGATAGTGGCATTTTAGTTTCCGTTAAAAATCGCATCAATTCGGAATACTCTTTTGTTCCTGTGCTGATTTTAGAATGTTTTCCGATAATATACGCAAAATTATCCAATTCGCAGGGACGTATTGATACATTCCACTCGTCGATAACTTGAATAGTCATGTCTTTTCCTAAAACATTGATTGAATCATTACGAATCGAAAGTTTTACCGCATAGTTACTTAGTATTTCATAACGTGAAAAAGCGATTACTCGGTCAAATTTGCTCATTTTACTGCTTGCCGCAGTAAATGTAACTTCGTAGTATATTCGCTGATTCACAAAGAACGGCTTAATCTTTTGAATGTAATATCTATCTGAATATGTACTTATTGACCATCCCGGACTTGGACTGTAAATCTTTTCTGCAATTTTCTCATGATACTCTGATAGTTCTGTATCCGTATCCAATGGAAAATCTTCAATATTATCCAGAACATGAAGTCCATATGTATCATTAAGAAAGATTTTTATTTTCAAGAGATACTCATAGTACTTCAGCATCAGTCTTTCAGAACCGTTTTCATCTAAAGTGTAATGAGATACCGACTTTTGAAGAAGCTCATGAAATTGGTGTAAAAAACGGAGGTCTCCTCTTGTTTGCAAATACTTCAACGCTTCAACATTTAGAGCATAATTATTGGGGTCAAGGTCTGAACCGTTAGCATATACTTTATCTGCAATATATTCTACAAAATTACGTAATTGCGCCAAAATATTCTGGCTCAACAACCCACGTTCTGAGTCATCAAATCTACTGATATTTTTACAAATCACTTTATCTGTAGCCAGTATTGCACTGTCGATTTGCATCATATTTTTTCCTCCAAATATAGGCTTGAGCGATTTATTTTAAGCTGTTCGCATTGCCTACGTACTGATAGCCCCTTATCTTTTGAATCATATTCTGGCAGCTTTGGAACTGGCTCTTCAACGATGCGAAAGCAATCCTGAAGGAAATCTCGTTCTAATGTCAATTGCCCAAAGGTTTTGAGCATACGGTCGTTATTTCTCTTCAGGTAGTTCTCCTTTCTCAGAGCAGCCTTATGCTCTGCTTCTGCACCGAAAGCCTGGTGAGCATTAGCAAGGAATTCCTGCTTCCACTTTCTGACCATGTTAGGATTAAGGTTATTTTCTGCACAGATGGCATTGAGCTCTTTGTCACCTTGCAGGATTGCAATAATGATTTTCGTCTAGAGTTCTGGCGTATATTTTTTCTTTGGCATGATTTTGTCCTCCATTTTCTGTATGTACTTAATATACCATACACGCTTATTTTTTCAAAGTCTGGTCCAGTTCCTAGTATCCATTATAATTATATCTTATTAGCCACTTCTGTTACAACTATATTATAGCAATACATCTCTAACGGGTGATATAGGACTCTTTTATTGCTTTGAAAGTCGAGGCCTTCATCAGGTACAAATCGCCACGACTTCGTGTCATAGCAACATATAATTTATTTAGAGTTGAAGTTTTTATCTTTTTGGGGTTAAACTTTTCGCTGTCAAGGTTATCCAGTCCATCAGTCAGAATCACGCAGGCTGAATCGACGGTGTCTCCTTTAGAGTACGACCAATTAAGTGCCTGAAATGAATAGTTCGCTGCTTCTCGGAAAACCAGTTTCGTAATCTGGTTATTGTTTAGAATAGATAAAGCATCATCGACCCATATCACTGAACCCGTATTATCTCCGCTTGATTTAATCCTAATCCCCAGTTTCTGGCTGACATAGTTGCATACATCTATCGAACATCGACGGGATTTTGCAAGTGTCGATACATCTACAGTAAACCCTTCCTTGATGATATTTGCAACAAAATCATCATAGCTAACTTCGGTGTTCTTGTTCTTGAATGGCTTGCCCGAATTATTCGTAGCCGAAACAGAATGTTGATGATAATCACCTACAAGAACAACATCTTCAAGTTTCTTTGTCAAAGCCATAATCAACTCATAATCATATTCTCGAAAATCCTGAAACTCATCAATCAGCACACAATCATAAAACATATTCAGACGTGCTGCTACTCTTTTAATAAGAGATTCTCGATTCTTCTTTACTTGTAAAACTAATTCAGACAGAGTTGCACAGTAATATTGTTCCCTCGTGGTGACATAGTGTGCAAGCCTATCTTTTTTATTATAACGCGGATTGACAACAGTCTTTCCTTTGCTATTCTTTATTGTTTGTGGTGGAGGGTCTACTGTACAGATTCCACGACTAACAAAATTAGGACACCCGAAGTGTTCAGCTATGCTCGGCTCATACGGTAATACCAGCTGATGATAGACGAACGAATCAAAAGTAGATACCGTCGTTAATTTAGGCACACACCCATGTGCATCGCATAGTTCTTTTTGGATATTGTAAATGTTCTCGTGGGTAAAAGCCAGTATCAAATTACGCTTTGTCGGGTCTATCTCATGACAGATATGATAGGTTTTACCCGCACCGGCTACTGCCAAGATTACTCTCTTAGCCATCCAATCGCATCCTTTACGTACTGCGGAACAGCAAATGTTTTGCCAGAAGTAAGCATTTGATATGCCACATCAACCTTGTGGTTTAACATCTTACCTAACACAGCACCGTAATCCTTGTCATGGAACTTATAAGCTGCTCCTGCCTGAACATCAATCATCCCATCCAAGGTATCTTTATTCTCTTTGTAAATGCATGCTTCCCAAGTCCATTCATCTACTGTCGCACCCATAAAAATATGCTGTAGATCGTTAGCTTGATTAAAGGAAGCCGCTTCTGCTATTCTATCACTTTTCTCGTCATTATCTGTAACAACTGCAATTCTCTTATCCGTTGCTTTTGCAATTTCGAGATAACGCTTATAAGAAATGCCATTGCAAGAAATCACAGAAATACCATCTTCCTCGATGGTGTGATCTGTGATTTGCTTGTAGAACATGGGAAGAAGGAGAAACTCTGTCGCACCTTCAACTAGGATTACTTTTTTTGATAACAGCAACTGCAAGAAAGCGTTGTCATCTGCTCGAACGAAGAACTCAGCCACATCAGACTTAACACCATTAAGGCTTTTAACTCTATCTTCGGTAATCCATAGAACATTATTCAAATTCAATCGGCTGGCAATCATGTTGTTATGAGTTGCCACGATAATCTGCGAATTTTCCTGCTGACCTGAGATCTGCTGGAGCATTTTTCTCAGGGTCGAAAAGCTTAGATGATTCTCTGGTTCTTCCATCAAGATAACATCCAATCCGTTTGATCTATCCAATGCAATCTGTGTCTTAATAAGACTCTCCATTCCACTCCCACGATTCTCGAGAGCGATGGAATCTTCATAAATAGACAGCACCGTTTCCAAAACAACCTTCTTGCTGTCTACACCAAACTTCTGATTTTCACTAAGTGCAGGCAAACCAAGGTTATCAAATGCTTCAATCAGCTTATCTCTAAACTCGTTCTTAGCCTTTACTTTCGTAGCATCATCATATCTACTCGTAAACAAAGTCCTGTTGAAGTAGTTAAACGACGGAGCCGATGCGCTGCTCGTTGTGTCGATTGCTAAGAAGTTAAGTGGTCTTTTGATCATCTGATAGGGGCGATTAGCAAAGGTTGTCCAAGTCAGTGTATAGTATTCATACGGAATCTTACCCTCCTGAATGGATTGTTCCATGCCGGTGCCAAGTTCCTCATCATACTTGCATTCGAATCGAATGCCGAATTTCTCAACCTGCTGTTTTCTCTGCCCATATATTTCTCCATAGAAGTATGAAGCATTCTTTTGCTGAGAATCAAGTGCCAATTCTACCTCGATATAGATTCGAGGTAGAGTCCTAACGCTCGGTTCAGCCTTAAATGCAGCCACCATCTTCGTATTGAACAGGTCACGCAATACCGACTTGTCGGCATTACGGTACTGCTGATTCAACACAGTTTTGATTGCATCTAAAATTGTGCTTTTGCCAGCTTCATTTTCTCCAGCAAGAATGTTCATGTGTTCATTGAACTCCACATCTAGGGAGGTAAATTTCTTAAATCCCTCTATATGCAACGATTTTATATAGTTCAAGTGAATTACCCCCTGATTTGTTATCTTTAAGAATTCTATGCGTTTCCGCTACTATCTACGGGAATAGCAATTCATTGTTTGCCGTTCTGAATGTAACCACTTAAAAAGTCAGAACAGCAAATGGCTGCTCCCACATCCAATAATTGTTTATTAGCTACAAGCATTTCCATGGTATCTCTCGACTCATCAGACATCAGCTGCTTGATATAAGCTTGTTCGATAACTCCATCTCGTGGAGCATTCTTTTCGCATTCACTTATCCAGTTACCTATTTTGTTGATAGCTGCTTGAACCTTTGCTTTAGTCAAACCTTCCTCAGCAGCTTTATCCCAAAGCCACTCAAAAAATAAATTTATGTCTTTAGGATAGCAAACACCATCATTATCTAATAAATGGTTTAATTCCGGACTCATGGATTTATTGCTTGAGTACGAATCACTAAGTACTCTAATATCCCATCCTTTTTCTGTCCTTGTAATTTTATAGTGCTCAATATATTGCCAGTGTTTTGTAAAAAACTTTAATGTAAATGTCTTGCCTATAGTTCTATCTTTTGGATCGTCATTAGCATGAACGTTTTCTATAAATGCCAACAAATCTTGAACTGGATGCACATGCTCATAAAAGCGTACATCATCAGGTGTACACCTTCGATTTTCAACCATATACTTATGATGCTTAGGCTCATGACCGCTGTCTTTTAAAGACATATGTAATTCATGAGCTTTTCTAGCCATTTCGTCATAAAGCCTACTAGCATCATCATCAGAAAGTAACTTTTGGTCACTTTCTATGTATTGCCAAATTTGGTTATGGAGGATTTCAAGTTCAAATTTAAGCTTTGTTTGAGATTCCGTTAATTTTAATTTTTTAGGCATAATTACATCTCCAACTCGTATATCTATGTTGGATTTTTATTTTGCATAGTCAATATATTGCAATATACGTAATATATCAACCATACTATTTCTGCAAGACACTCTCATATTACATAAATTCTACAAGGCGGAATTCATCTAATAACCATGAAAGTGTGTACTTTCATTATATCACTACAATATTTCTTTTACAATCAAACTAGCATTGGTATTATTTAATCCTAATATTCCTTTATTATTTTCGCTCAATGAGTGAATGACTCCTAAAGTATCAGGACAAAAGCCTCCAATAACGACTACTGCTATCTATTACCTTCCGTTATATATTCTATATTGATGGTTCATGTACGCACATCACAACCATATTATTTAGCGCTTGCCATCCGGCAAGCGCTTTTTCTATTGCACGATATTTAAGTATAAGCTGCTCTTCTTACTCTTTTCTCCAGACCATCTTATTCACCACACCTGTGTAGCTCTGGATAATCTTCACAACCTTCGTCGATACGTTCTCATCTACATAATCAGGCACCGGCAGTCCGTCATCGCCATCAAGGTTCATCTGCACTGCTGTGTCTACAGCCTGCAGCAGGCTTTTTTCGTCAATGCCTGCGAGCACAAAGCAGCCTTTGTCCAGCGCTTCTGGGCGCTCCGTAGAGGTGCGGATGCACACCGCCGGGAAAGTATGTCCCACGCTCGTGAAGAAGCTGCTTTCCTCCGGCAGTGTACCGGAATCAGATACTACAGCAAAGGCGTTCATCTGCAGGCAGTTGTAATCATGGAAGCCCAACGGCTCATGCTGAATTACGCGCTTGTCCAGTTCAAAGCCGCTGGCTACCAGACGGTTGCGGGAACGCGGATGGCAGGAGTACAGAATCGGCATATCATATTTTTCCGCCATTTTGTTGATTGCGGTGAACAGCGAGGTAAAGTTCTTTTCTGTATCGATATTTTCCTCACGATGTGCGGAAAGCAAAATGTATTTACCCTTTTCCAATCCCAGACGTGCATGGATATCAGATGCTTCAATCTTCGCCAGATTCATATGCAGCACTTCAGCCATTGGGGAGCCGGTAACATAGGTACGCTCCTTCGGCAGTCCTGTATCTGCCAGATAACGACGTGCGTGCTCAGAATAGGCCATGTTAACATCGGAGATGATATCTACAATGCGGCGGTTTGTTTCCTCCGGCAGGCACTCATCCTTACAGCGGTTGCCTGCTTCCATATGGAAAATGGGTATATGCAAACGCTTAGCACCGATAACGGAAAGGCAGCTGTTGGTATCGCCCAAAACAAGCACAGCGTCCGGTTTAATTGCTGCCATCAGCTTGTAAGATTCAGCGATAATATTGCCCATGGTCTCGCCCAAATCACTGCCTACGGCGTTCAAGTACACCTCCGGATCTGCCAGCTCCAAATCATGGAAGAAGACGCCGTTCAGTGTATAATCATAATTTTGTCCTGTATGTGCCAGGATTACATCAAAATATTTGCGTGTTTTTTTAATAACTGCAGCCAGACGGATGATTTCCGGTCTGGTGCCTACGATAATCAAAAGCTTAAGCTTGCCGTTATTTTGGAAGCTTACCTTGCTATAATCACTCATGCTTTGCCTCTACTTTCTCGCCAAAGGTATCAGGATGCTGCGGATCAAACTGTTCGTTGGCCCACATTACTGTTACCAGGTTTTCTGTCTGTGACAGGTTGATGATGTTGTGCGTATAGCCAGGCAGCATTTGTACTGCCTGTATCTTGTCACCGCTGACTTCATATTCGCGGATTTCGTCCGAACCTATGCGGCGCTCCTGAATCAGGCCATGGCCTGCGACAACGATGAAGAATTCCCACTTGGAGTTATGCCAGTGCTCACCCTTGGTAATGCCAGGTTTAGAGATATTCACGGAGAACTGGCCGCAGTTCAGCGTCTTCAAAAGCTCTGTAAAGCTGCCGCGCTCGTCCTGGTTCATCTTCAGGTCGAAGATGGTCTTTTCTGCCGGCAGGTAGGAAAGATAGGTGGAATACAGCTTTTTGGCGAAGCTGTTGTAGGGAATTTCCGGCATAACGAGGCTTTGAGGCTGTGCCTTAAACAAATCAAGCAGTTCAACTATCTCGCCTAGCGTTACCTTGTGCGTTGTCGGCGCATAGCAATAGCGTCCATCTGCTGCTGCCTGCGCTGCGAGACCATCATAATTACAGCGATGTGCTTTACCTTCCAGTGCGTCCAGCATTTCTTCTACCAAATCGTCGATATATAAAAGCTCCAGCTCTACATTGGGATCGTTGACTTGAATCGGCAGGTCGTTGGCGATGTTGTTGCAGAAGGTGGCAATTACAGAGTTATAGTTTGGTCTGCACCATTTGCCAAAAAGATTGGGGAAGCGGTATACAAGCACCTGCGCCCCTGTTTCCTTAGCATAGTCAAAGAACAGCTCCTCGCCTGCCAGCTTGGATTTACCGTAGTCGGATTCACCGTAGCGTCCTATGAGTGTTGCCTGAATCGAGCTTGCCAGCATTACCGGGCAGGTATTGCCGTGCTTTTTGAGTGTATCCAGCAACGTGGAGGCAAAGCCAAAGTTTCCCTGCATGAATTCGCTCTGGTCCTTGGGACGATTTACGCCAGCCAGATTAAAGACGAAGTCTGCCTGTGCGCAGTATTTGTCCAGCTCCTGCTGTGTGGAGGTAATATCATATTCATAAATTTCATCTATCTGCAGTGCAGGACGTGTACGGTTTTTTCCCTGCTGAATGTTTTTGAGGTTGACTACAAGGTTTTGCCCAACAAAGCCTTTAGCGCCCGTTACAAGTATTTTCATTTGGCTGACCCCCGCTTAATAATGACGAATACCCTTAAGCTCTTCTTGTACGTAGTCGGTAGTAAGAATCTTTTTCACGGTACCGGCCACATCCAGACGTGTAGTGTTGTGGCTAGTGTAGGATTCATCTGCCATGGTGTGTACCTGTCCCTTGACTACGAATTTATCATAATTCAGGTCGCGGCTGTCTGCTGCTACGCGGAAGTAGTTACCCATATCTTCACTGCGCAGGCGTTCTTCGCGAGTCATCAGTGTTTCATAAAGCTTTTCGCCATGGCGTGTGCCGATGATGTTGGTGCCGGTATCGCCAAACAATTCCTGTACTGCCTTGGCCAAGTCACCAATGGTGGAAGCATCTGCCTTTTGGATAAAGAGGTCGCCGGGGTTAGCGTGCTCAAAGGCAAATTTTACCAGGTCTACTGCTTCATCAAGGTTCATCAGGAAGCGTGTCATATCAGGATCAGTGATGGTAATAGGGTTGCCTGCATGAATTTGGTCAATGAACAGAGGAATAACGCTGCCGCGGCTGCACATTACGTTGCCATAGCGGGTACAGCAGATTACAGTGCCGCCACGCTCAGCAGCTACGCGGGCGTTGGCATAGATTACGTGCTCCATCATGGCCTTGGAAATGCCCATGGCGTTGATGGGATAAGCAGCTTTATCGGTGGAAAGGCAGACTACACGTTTTACGCCAGCTTCGATGGCTGCATGCAGCATGTTGTCAGTGCCTTCTACGTTGGTTTTTACCGCCTGCATGGGGAAAAATTCGCAGCTTGGTACCTGTTTGAGTGCTGCTGCATGGAAGATATAGTCAACACCGGGCATAGCATCGCGAATGCTGCGGTAGTCACGCACATCACCTACGTAAAATCTTACTTTTTTTGCTGTATCGGGATGCGTTGCCTGCAGGCTGTGACGCATGTCGTCCTGCTTCTTCTCATCGCGGGAGAAGATGCGGATTTCGCCAATATCGGTCTCCAGAAAATGCTTCAGCACCGTGTTGCCAAAGGAACCGGTGCCACCAGTAATCATCAATGTTGCTCCAGAAAATGCGGTCATTTATGAACCCTCCTAGTTTTTATCTTTTCTCTTTTATACTCACAGCGTCGTTCCGTTAGGAATATCGCTGTCGTCTGCTATATTTACATTGTTGCTGATGCTGACGTTGCTGCCTATGCGCACGCGCTTGCCCACATGAGCCAGGGTGCGGACAACGGAGTTGGTATAAATCAGCGAGCAGTCATCGACAAAGCTGTCATGATGCACCTCCACGCCGGGATTCAGCAGCACGCCGTCGCCCACGTGCGCACCATTCTGCACTACGACGTTGTTCAGCAGTACGCAGCCGCTGCCCAATTCAGCATAACGGCTGACATAGGCGCTGGTGCAGATGATATTGGGAAAGCTGTAGCCAAACGCTTTCGCTTTGTTATAAATCTCTTCGCGCAGCTTATTGTTGCCAATCGTCACGATGAGCTGCTCATAACCAGCTTCATCATGCAGACGCTGCAAATCGCTGATGCGTCCGATGACCGCCACACCGTTCACGAGCGTCCCTAGCACCGGACCATCGTCGACGAAGGCACAGTCATACTGCTCTAGCGCGTGCTCCAGTGCCACGCGGCCAAAGCCGCCTGCACCGACGAGAAGAAGTTTTGTTTTCATGATTTGTCACCTCAGAAGTTAGAAAAGTATTGAATTGAATATATATTAATTGACAACGTAAAGTAAGCGCATTACAATATATAGTGAAAGGAGTGATTTTATGTCTACATCAACTGTTAATCTTAATATACGAATGGAGAAAAACCTCAAAGAGCAACTTGATGAGTTATGTAAGGAACTTGGACTTACTACATCTACCGCTATCAATATTTTTGCTAAAGCTATGGTACGCAAACAAGCATTGCCCTTTAAGTTATCCTTAAATACAGAAAACAAAAAAACATTAAAGGCAATACAGAATGTAGAAGCTGGTAAAAATCTTAGCCGTAAATTTAAATCTGTAGATGAACTCATGGAGGATTTAAATGCTTGAAATCCAATATGAAAAAAGCTTTAAAAAGGACTTTAAGCGCATGCTCAAGCGGGGCTGCAATCAAGAGCATTTAAAAAATGTTCTTTCGCTTCTTGCTGAGCAAAAAGCATTGCCAGAAAAATATAAAGACCATAATCTAAGTGGAAATTATAAAGGCTATCGTGAATGCCATATTGAAGCAGATTGGTTACTCATTTATAAAATTTATGACGATAAGCTAGTATTAGTAGTAACACGAACTGGCAGTCATAGCGATTTGTTCTAATTTCCACACAGTCACGATATCCGTCTCGACATCAAAATTGCTGATACCAACAATACGCATTACAAGCTGATATGCAGACCGCCTAACTGAAGATTGTTTTTCTCCCCCGCCGTGCGTAAGTGCGGCGGGAATTTTATTTATAATTATATGAAATTTGCAGTATTAGCGAAGCAAAATAAATAGCACTGCAATTATTATGAAAAATAACATCGAATAAATTCTATTATTTATACCTAATACAGTTATTAAGTTAACTGTTAAGTCTGTAACCTCTTTAATTTTATCCCATACACCTTCTCTATTTTGAGAGTGATTATTGTTATTATTGTTATTATTTTTATTATCATCATTGCTATTTTTATATTTCTTATCTTCGTTCTTAGTTTTATTATCTTCAAAAGGCTCTTTTTTAGTCTCAATAGTACTATTTTCGTATTTTTTATTTTTATTATCACTATCTAGCACTTTTTCCTTATGAATATCAATTATGCCACTATACTTACCTTTTAAATCAGCTTCTAATTGATAAACTCTTAAGCTATATTGTCCTGCATCTAATATTATGCTTTTATCTACTTGGTTTTTAGTTTTATTAATAATAAAGCTGAAATTTTTTATGAATAAGCCATTGCTAATATTAACTACTTTTAATGCTAATTTGCCATCTATATCAGCAACAAATTTCAAGTTAACCTTAGATCTACATGGCACATCAAAATCATGTTTTCTTATAAGAGTCTCTTTAGTATTATGTAATTTTACATTATATGTTAAATTATCTTCAATTATTTTATAAATTTGAGCAAAACATATACTTGGTAACGAAAGTAGAATTATGATAATAACATTCGATAGTATATGCATATTATTAGTCCTTTCTTATATTAATTGAGTTACTCTTTTTCAAACCTAAACCAAAAATCTCCTTCATCATAAGGCGAGCGCTCATGTCGAACTCCGTAGACAATAAAATCATATTCGCCTGCTGGTAATCCAACAGTATACTGTACCCATAGTACTTGACAGTCAAAAAGAGAGATTTTTCAAAGTCTTGA
>ENA-ORUV01000846-ORUV01000846.1-human-gut-metagenome-genome-assembly--contig:-NODE-846-length-17189-cov-3.20328_pt1 | contig 17189 bp, 15 predicted proteins | sample MGYA00242089_ERZ509229 | MGnify/ENA primary metagenome ERZ509229 (study PRJEB26280, sample SAMEA2338805) | human gut metagenome | biome: human gut; feature: human-associated habitat; material: faeces...
TTCTGCTACGCCTGATTTTGGAGCTGTGTATTCTTTACCTTTTTCATTTAAATATTTCTTCCAGGTTTTAGGTTCTGTTGCTTGTTTCTTTTGTGCCGGAGTTTCATTAGATGCAGCACCTGTTTTCTTGGCGGCAGCTTCTTCTGCTTCCAAATTTGCTTTTGCTTTTTTCAGATTTTCAAGGCTTTCGTCTGATACCATATTTTGAAGCTGATGTGCTTCTGAATGTGTAAGTGAAGACGGTGTTTTTACAGCTTTTTTCTTACCATCAGCTGCGCCTTTAACTTCTTTAGGAGCTTCTGTAACTTTTCCATATTTTTCATCCATCAATTTTGCATATTCTTCTGCATAATTTGGAGATACTGTATATTTATGTCCTAAACCTAACTGTTTGTCTATTTGTTGTGCGGAAGTTGAGAATGGTTTATTAATTCTTTCTGCATTATATAAAGCTTCCTGACGAAGAGCCTTTGCAGCTTCTTCATTCTTTTTGATAATTTCAGCTGCGCGTCTGTCTGCTTCTGCTACGCCTGATTTTGGAGCTGTGTATTCTTTTCCTCTTTCATTTAAATATTTTTTCCAGGTTTTAGGTTCTGTTGCTGCTTTACTCTTTGATGCAGCATTTTCTGTTCCCGCTGTCTGCTGGTTTAATTCTGCAATAGCCTCACCTGTAGCTTTGCCTGCATTTTTTGCTTTACCCTTTTTACCAAAACGGGCTTTGAGCATTCTTGCCAAATCTTCATTTTTTAAAGGGTTTGATTTTGTACCTTTTGCTTTTGGTTTTCCTTGTCCAATTTTTTCAAGGTAATGATTTCTGCGTGACTCAATTTGAGCCTCGGTAAGTGAGGTTCTAACTCCTGCCATAAATTTTTCTCCTTTTTGTTTCCTCGTATTACTAAGATTTTTGACTTTCAAAAATCTTTAATTCCCCATACTTCTATAAACAAATTTGGAGTTAAAAAATTGCTAGTTCACCTCACCCATCCTATCCTATCCTATCTCAGAGTATAATTGAACTTTACGGCTATTTAAATTCAACTTTACATTTCTTTACAATACAGTTATTTACCCATTATAAAATCACGCCAGTAGCTTTTATCAGGATTTTTTGGCGACATATCCTGCAAAGCATAGTATGAACATGCAGAATTTAAAAGAGGTTTTGTTGCTGCACGCGAGCAATAAGTTTCTCCTTGATAGAAAAACTGCTGGTTATCATTAAATCCCTCATCACCAGGCTGAATATTAGTTCTATGTTTCTGCCCCATTGGAATGACAAGATTGTCAGTTGTAAACTGAAATACAAATATATCACGCCCGAATGTATTAGGACGTTGATAGCCGTTCACATCAACACAAATTAAAGGGCCATTTACACCCGCCGGCGGTGTGTTATTAAAAAAGAAAAGTTTGCCGCTGACTTCAGAATCAAAACCGCCGTCATCACATAAAACAGAATCAGATTTGTTCCCACCTAAAAGATACATAGGATAAGGCATTTCAGAAACATCATCCTGATATGTGTAATCGCTAACTTTACGTCCACCTTTATAGTATTTCATAAACTCAGTGGCATAAGCCGGAACATTACCTTTATCTGACGCCCATTCAGAAAAAGAAATACCGTTATCCACATAAAATCTCTGGCTAATCTGGTTTAATTCATTATAAGTAGTTTTCAGTCTTACTTCAAGTTCTTTATTCTGCGTACTTTGGATTAAAGACGGCATTGTCATAGCTGAAACTACACCGATTATGCCAAGAGTTATTAATACCTCAGCAAGAGTGAAACCTTTTTTCATATTACTTAAATCTCCGCATCATTTTAAGCGCCTTATTAACAGCATGTTTACCCATTTTACCTCCAGGGTTAAAGCCGTTCGCACTCATTTTCCCCATCATATTCTTAATATCGCTCATGCCTTTCATCATCATGCGCATTTGTTCAAATTGTTTTATAAACTGGTTTATTTCGGCAAGATCCATGCCGCAGCCTTTAGAAATACGTTTCTTCCGGCTTGTATTCATTAAATCCGGGTTTGCTCTCTCAGCTGGTGTCATGCTCTGAATAAAAACTTCCATCTTTTTAAACTGTTTATCGCTTTCATGAGCAAGTTTCTGTTTGTCATCTTTTCCGATTTTAATACCTGGGAGCATACCTAAAAGCTGATCCACAGAACCAAACATCTTCATCTGTTTCTGCATTTTCATAAAATCATTGTATGAAAATTCATTTTTACGCATTTTCTCTTCGAGTTCCTGCGCCTGTTTTTCGTCAAAAACTTCCTGCGCCCTCTCTACCAGAGAAACAATATCACCCATTCCCAGAATTCTTGTTGCCATACGCTCAGGATAAAAATCTTCAAGCGCATTTAATTTTTCGCCGGTACCTGTAAGCTTAATAGGTTTGCCGGTACAGTATACAACACTTAATGCTGAGCCGCCCCGGGAATCCCCGTCCAGCTTTGTAAGTACAAGACCGGTCAGTCCCAGCTGTGCATCAAAGTTTTCGGCAACGTTAACGGCTTCCTGCCCTGTCATCGCATCTATTACAAGAAGTTTTTCCTGCGGATTGAATATTCTGTCAATCAAAAGCAGTTCAGCCATCATATCAACATCAATCTGCAAACGACCTGCCGTATCTAGTATCAGAACATTATACCCTTTTTCATTCGCATAATTAATTGCACTTTGAACAATATTTTGAACATCTTTGGAGTCCGGTATACTAAATACTTCAACCCCTATATCGCTGCCCAGAGTTTGGAGCTGTGTAACAGCAGCAGGACGATAAACATCACAGGCAACAAGAAGAGGATTTTTGCCTTCTTTCTTGAGTTTTACAGCAAGCTTTGCAGAAGAAGTAGTTTTCCCTGACCCTTGCAGCCCAAGCATCATAATCAAAGAAGGCTTTTGTGACAAGTCCAGAGGTTTTACTTCTTTTCCAAGAAGTTCAACAAGTTCATCATGAACAATTTTAATTAACTGCTGGGAAGGGTCTACCCCTTGGATTATATTTTCGCCTTCAGCTTTATCTTTTATAGATGAAATAAAGGCTTTTACAACACGAAGATTTACATCAGCTTCCAAGAGCGCACGCCTGATTTCTCTAAGAGCTTCCTGCATATTTTCCGGTGTAAGCTCCTGCCCTCTTGCGCGGCTGATTATATCCTGTAACTTTTCGCTTAAATTATCAAACATTGTTCACCTTTAGTATAATTCTAGCAAAAATTACGGCTAAATACAAGAATTTGAATAAGAAGAAACAAACTATTAACCCACAAGATGGATGAAATCATCAATATCATCGTCAGGGCTAATATCAATGTTATTATTATCAGCACCATCCACATCATCAATATCATCATCTTCTACAATTGTCGGGGTAATTGTCCTGAAAAAGTCCTCAGGATCTTCCTCATTAGGATTTTTCTTAGGTTTAATACCCAAAGCTTCCTTAATAAGCTGGTAAGGAAGTTGGATTAATAATTTTACAGTTTCTTTAGTACTTCCAGACCCGTTCCCGCCTGTTAAATCCTTAAATTCATCATCAGGAATAGGCGAAAGTTCATCACCGCCATAACCAAAACTTGGAGTTTTTGCTGTATTATTTCTATTATTTTTGTTGTTAAGAACATTAGGTTTGTAAGAGTTAATTGCACTGATTTTCATAATCGATCTTCCTTTTTTTGACATGAATTATAAACTGCTGAACCAGAAAATATGCTACCCGCGTAATAAAAACTTTACATTATTTTACATTATTTAAATTTACTTAAATCGTAAAAACGTATGATTTCAATTTAGATTTGGTTTGCTAATATAAAACCATACTCCTTAGAGACTAAGATACACATATCCCTAATCAACAGCTATGCACCTCAAAGTACATAGCTTTTTTTTGATTATTATATGTTTTAAAAAATAATGGAAAAAATCACAACAGGAGCTGAAGCCAGATACTATTGACAAAAAAATTTCAGCAAATAGAATAGAATTACATCTGATAAAAATCGTATGGAGGAGTGCCAGAGCGGTTTATCGGAGCGGTCTTGAAAACCGTCGTACGTGACGAGCGTACCGTGGGTTCGAATCCCACCTCCTCCTTATAAAAACGAGTAGACTAAAGTCTTACTCGTTTTTATTTTGCGTGTGTGAGGATTAGAATACATTTTTCCGTGGGTTGCGCGAGCGAGCTGAGGCTGGAGCGCTTTTGTTGAAGCGATAAAATCGCTGAAAACAAAACGCGGAATTGCCGTTAAACGCGAGCGAGCAAGACCGAATTCCACCTCCTCCTCCATTTAGAAAGAGTCCGACAGGGCTATTTCTTATTGCGTTTACGCCCTGTCCCTAAGCTCAAAAAATGAGCAAATTTTGCCCAAAAGGGACTAAAAAGGGACTGCTGAAAAAATTTGTTGATTTTAGAGGATTTCAGCAATCAGGCAATATTCAATATTACATAACGGTTTTTGCCGTAAATCCAGTCAATCCTAATCAAAGCATTAATTTTAGGGTTTATTGACATGGTAATTGTGGTAAAACTCTCTCATAGATAGCGAAACGATGAATTTAAGAGCAAGATTTTTTAAAAAGGTTTATTATTTGCTTGATTAAACAAAAGGAGACAATAAATGAACGAAAATGAAAATTTGAAACAAGGTCAGTTAATGATTATCAACTGCCACAATGCAATGGTCGACAACCTCCTGTACTTTGGTGCTTCCAACAATTTATTTTAAACGATTTGAAACCCTATATCTTTAATTTGAACCCAATCGCCTGTAACAAGTTTTGTCTCTTCTAAAATATCTTTACCATTGATTTTAATTCCACTTGAAGTAGGTTTAACAGCATATCCATCTAATGTCGGATTAAATACACCTAAACTAGTTCTTAGAGGTACTTTATGTTCCAAATGTCTATATATCAAACCAACTGTACTGTTATTATCTAAATATTTAGAAACCAATTTATCAGGATTCTTTAAATCAGACATTTTATAGTGAAATACTCTTGGGTCTATATTTTTGCCTGTTTGTGATATGTTAAAAATATTACCGTGCATTGCATCAAAAAGATATTTATTACCATTTTTAGTTATAATTTCATTCCAAGCATGACCGCCTGTTGAATATCGTCCTTGTACGAATCTGGTTGATAAACCTATTTCATCACCAAGTAATTTAGTTAGGAGTGAGCGATGTCTACACATACCAGCCCCACTATTTATTATTTCACCTAATAAAACTTCTTTAGTATCAAACCCGTGCATATTTGAGACCAAAGAAACGAGCTTAGAATTATCTTTTGAAACAGAAAAAACTTCATCTACAAATTTCATCATTTCATCAATTTTTTGTGTTTCTGTAAAGTTTTTATTTGCAATTCGGTTTTTGAAGGCTTGAACTGTTTGATTTAAAATTTTATCAGTGTTTCTGTCTATAATTACGATTTCTTGCAAGCCATTACTAAATCTTGATACATTCTGTCCTAATTCATTAAATTGTGCTTGAGGTCCACAGTATCTAAAACCATCTATAAAATGTTCATTTTCTGAAATAATATCTTTTGCATATTTATTACTTTGTTCAATAGCCTCTTTTTTGGCGAAATGTGTACCTGCTTTATTCATATTAGGTGCAGTATATTCCCCAGTTCTAACGTGAGCAAGAAAATCTAAATCCTTTGAACTTGTATTCCTTAGAGTTGTAGAAATTTCACCATTGGAGTGAAATCTAAATAGGTGTTCCCTAGTGCCTGCTTTATTGTATAAATTAAGAGCTTTGGTCCTTTTAGATAGTAATTCTATGGTGTCAGAGACTCCGTTTTTAATGGCATTGGTAACATTCGAACTGACAACTCTTACTCCAGCTGGAGCAGATTTAAAGATTTTGGTTATACATTGTGTACCGATTCTTGCGAACATAAATATCCCCTTTTTCCCTATATATTTAATAAAGTATTTGGTTCGTTAAAATTTGCCTTTTTATTTTTATCATGCAACATTAATTTTCATACTGATTTATGGTAGTTTTTAATATTCAGCTTGATTCCAAGAATCATTTTACACGTTACAAATAGTCATCTAAGGTGTTTCTTTACATCAATCCCATATATGTCATTTATAGTTGTTTTTGCAGACCAACAAGTATAATTCCGTTAATAACTGCATATTCATCATCTTTAAAATACTTAAGCAAAGCTAAAATCAAATTCCTTAAATATAGTTGATTTTTTTATTAACCTGTTTTACAAAATATAATAGTGCATCTCCCGCAACGGGCAATATTTAAAACTTTTAAAGGCAGAAAGGAAATTTAAAATGTCTTGTAATACTCTTGATATTGAAACAGAAAGACTTTAAATTTTATAGGGGAAGCTATGATTATAAACACCGGCGGAAGAACTGATACTGTTAATTATTACAGCGACTGGCTTTTAAAAAGGTTTGAGGAAGGTTTTGTCTATTCACGAAATCCGCTCTTCCCTGACCATGTATATAGATTTTCTCTGACACCAGATGTCGTTGACTGTGTTGTGTTTTGCTCCAAAAATTATAAACCTGTCCTTTCAAGACTGCATGAAATATCTGACAGATTTAATATATTCTGTCACTATACAATTACTGCCTACGAAAAAGATATAGAACCTAAAGTCCCTTCAATCGATGAAAGCATTGATACCTTAATTAAGCTTTCGCAAATCACAGGCAGAGAGCGCATTTCATGGCGTTATGACCCTATTTTGCTAACACAAAAATACACAGTTCATAAACATCTTGAAACTTTCGAGTATATGGCAGAAAAAATTTCACCATATGTAAGTTTCTGCATTTTCAGCTTTGTCGAAATGTATAAAAAACTTGAAAAAAATATGCCTGAGATTATCCCATTCACTACTGAAGACAAAATTAACATTCTCATAGGTCTTGGTAAAACAGGAAAAAAGTATAATCTGAAAATCCAAACCTGTGCAGATAAAGAGGATTATACAAAATACGGTATATGCAGCTCAGGATGTATTACCTCAGAAATATTATCAAAAGCAAACGGAATTAAGTTTAAAAAAATTCAACATAAAGGAAGCAGACAATTCTGTAAATGTATTCCAAGCCGCGATATAGGCTGGTATGATACATGTCCTAACGGCTGTAAATACTGTTACGCAAACAAAAACCATGATATAGCATTTAAAAATTTAAAAAATCATGACAAAAATTCACCGATTTTAATCGGAAATATAAAAGATACAGATATTATACATGAGGGAAAGCAGGAAAGTTTTTTAGCCTTACAGCCCGGACTTTTTGATTAAATATTTAGTTTCAAGTCCACACTTTAGTGTTATAATATTTTTTATGGAAAATATTTTTAAAATATCAGAAAAAAATCAGAACATTGCATGGGAAATTATAGACGATACAGATATTTTTAATTTATGGAACAGTGAAGGTGCAAGGGTTAATATTGTCGGCTCTCTTATAACAGGTCTAATGATGAAGCACAGAGATATTGATCTCCATATTTATTCAAAAAATATATCTATGGAAAAGGCAGAAAATGTCATGAAAAAACTTGCAGCACACAAAAATGTTAAAACAACAACCATCGTAGATTTGACCGACACAGAAGAAAAGTGTCTTGAATGCCACGCAATATACACTGACAACGAAAATCAAAACTGGCAGCTCGATATGATATATATTGAAGAGGGTTCCAGGTATGGCGGATATTTTGAACACGTATCAGAACGTATAAAACAAGTACTCACCCCTAAAACAAGAGAAACCATACTCAAATTAAAATATGAAACTCCAGATGATATGAAAATTCCCGGAATAGAATATTATAAAGCCGTCATTGAAGACGGCATTACAACATTCCATGATTTTTTAAAATGGCGAAATTCACAAAATCATTCAGGCATAATTGAGTGGTGCCCGTAAATTAAACTGTCTTACCCATTTCATAAGCATGTTCAACAAGTGGTGTACTGTTAATTTCACCTTTTTGCCAAACACCTGCGCCATAGATAACACCCTTTTCTTTAACTCCGGAAAGACAGTCGGTAAAACCGCGGAAGCCGTCAAAGGTCCTTTCAAGCGCCTGCCTGTTTCCATCAGCGGCTGTTGCAATAAAGTAAAATTCTTTATTGTTTATCTTTGTATATTTTGCACAACATCTGTCAATGAGTGTTTTCATCTGAGCATCCATTGTATAAAAGTAAACAGGCGTTGCCATAACAATAACATCTGCGGCAATCATTTTATCAAGAATTTCAGCCATGTCATCATTTTGCGAACAGGCGCTGTAACCATTGTTATTACACAAACCGCAGCCTGTGCAGTAGTTAATCTTTTTGTCCCTTATGAAAATTTTTTCTGCTTCATTTCCGGCTTCAACAGCACCTTCAAGAAACCTGTCGCACAAAATATCGGAATTTCCTCCTTTTCTGGGGCTGGCAGACAGTATCAAAACTTTTTTGTTCATCATATATCTCCTTTCATACATGTACAGTTTACAACCTGAGAGCAGCTATCAGTCAAGCCCTGTTTAAAAAATTTTTATACAAGTTAAAAATCTATTGACAATCTACCCAAAAAAATGTAACATACCCGTATGGATAAAAATATTAAAAAATATGTTTATACTCCGATAATTTTTATAATATTAGGAGTCTGCGTTCTGTCTTTACCATATTACTATCAATGTAAGGCATACCTGTCTTATGACAAACCAAGTATGGAATTTGCATATAGAAACTCTGCTATCGGTGTATCAATTCTCCCTTCAACAAGAGCTGAAATGTTACGAGACAGAGCAATGTGGTTTTACGTTAACGGGCAAAGAGAAAATTGTATTGCTGATTTAATAAAAATTGAAAACATGAAACAGGCAATAGAAGATGATTATGCTTTATTGTCAAACTGTTACATAACAAAAAGAGACTGGACCAAAGCTTTGGAATATGCACAAAAATCAGGCAAACCTAACGAAATTGCTAAAGTTTATCTTGGAATGAATGAGTTGAATATTGCACTTAAATTTTCAAATAAAGCAGTCGATGATACAACAAATAAACAGTATTCAAAATATCTTACAAGAGCTAAAATTCAAATGCAGATGGGCAGATATTATGATGCACTTATGGACTTAAATAAGCTTGTAAATTATGTACCTAATGAGGCATGGCCTTATTATGAAAGAGCAAAACTAAAAAGAGCACTAAGGGATTTTAAAGGTGCAGAAGCAGACACACTAAAAGCCCGTCAGCTTGAACAAAAAGACAAATCAAGCGAAAATTCAGATAGTATGATAGCAGAGAAAAAATAATGAAAGTATTATTATTTAACAGCAGCTCTCACAAAGAAGGCTGCACATTTACTGCATTGAGTATAGTTGCAGACGAGTTAAACAAAGAAGGCATCGAAACTGAAATCATTCAGCTAGGTTCCGGTGCAATTCGTGACTGCATAGGCTGTGGAGCTTGCAGAAAGCTGGATAACCAGTGTATATTTAAAGATGATATTGTTAATGAAATTTTAGACAAAGCAAAAGATGCAGACGGATTTGTATTTGGTTCTCCTGTCTATTATGCACACCCGAGCGGAAGATTATTATCTTTAATGGATAGATTATTTTATGCCGGTTCAGCGGTATTCAGACATAAACCGGCTTCAGCTGTTGTATCTGCTAGACGGGCAGGAACATCCGCATCGCTTGATGCAATAACAAAACATTTTACAATTAACCAGATGCCTGTTGTTTCATCAAATTACTGGAACATGGTTCATGGCTCAAAGGCAGAAGATGTCTTAAAAGATGAAGAAGGATGCCAGATTATGCGTATTCTTGGAAGAAATATGGCTTGGATACTGAAATGTATTGAAGCCGGCAAAAATTGCGGTATTACACCTGCACAGACTGAAGAAAAAATCTGGACTAATTTTATCAGGTAATATCCGCATATTTCAGGATAGTCGTGGTATTTACATATAAACGGAGTACTGCCAATGTCAGGAGTATCAAAGCAAAAGCCACCAGCTTTGAAGGATTTCTGCGAGCAAATTTATTTTTGTGATTAAAACAACTTAATTGCTTCAGTAAAGCAAATGATTTTACAGCAAAAATCCTGTGCATACAAAAAGTATATGGTACAGCAAAAAATTTGACGATTACTTGATTACCTCAATGAAGTCGTAGTCTGCCAGATAAGGAAGATGTGCTTCTGTAATCAATTCACCAGGAAGCAAAACAGCAATTCCCGGAGGACATTCAGCGATTACTTCTGCTGCAATTCTGCCTACGGCTAAATCTTTAGGAATTGTTTCTTTAGCTGAATAAAAAGCATCTCTAAGGCTCATTTTAATTACCGGAGTAAGCATAGGCATATGTTTTTTGTTTTCAAGGTAACAAATGTCTGAATATTTTGTCCTGTCAATTTTTTGAAGGCATTTTACAAGATATTCCATATCACGTCTTGTATTGCCAATGTTTGACAACAACAGTAATCCGGCATCAGATGCGCTTTCAACCTCTATATTAAAATCAATCTCCAAAATTGATTCAAGTCTTTTTCCTGAAAGCCCGTCTGCTCTTATAAATACTTTTGTAACATCTGTCATATATCCGAAATCAGGCTTCAAATCATGTATATGCTCAAGTTTTTCAATTTCGCGGCGCAGATATTTAGCATTGGAAATTGCGCGCTCAAGCTGTTTTCTTCCGCGCACGCTGTCAAGATTTGCACGAGCAGCATCCAAACTTGCAAGAAGCATAAGCGAAGGACTTGTTGTATGCAGTAATTTTAAAGCTTTCTCAACAGCATCAACGTCTATCATTGACCCTTCTGCAATATGCAGCATTGAACTCTGGCTCATACTGCCGCCTGTTTTATGAAGCGAGTGGACAACAGCATCAGCACCCAACTGAAGTGCAGGTGTTGGAAGATGTTTATTAAAATTCCAAAGACACGCATGTGCCTCATCCACAATTAAAGGAACTCCGTAACGTTTACATATCGCGGAAATAGATTTTATATCAGAAACAACACCTTCATAAGTCGGGTTTGTAATCCAGACCATTGCGGCGTCATCGTGCATTTTAAGCATCTGTTCAACGCTTTCCGGATTAACATTACCCCATATGCCCCATTCCTCAAATCTTTCAGGAATAAGCCACAAAGGTTCAGCCCCTGATATAATCATCCCTGTCAAAACAGAGCGATGACAATTTCTGTTTGTAATAATTTTCTGTCCTTTTTTAGTTAAACCCATAGCAAGAGCAAGATTGCCGGCAGTTGAACCATTTAACAGGAAGAACGTTTTTTTAGCGCCAAAAGCCTTTGCTGCAAGCTCCTGAGCCTCCTTTATAGGTCCTGTAGCAGGGTGAAGCGTTCCAAGGTTGTCAAACTCATCGGTTGTGTCGACAGAAAGAGCTTTTTTCCCGACAAGCTTTTTAAATTCCGGCAGGGAGCCGTTGCCTTTTGTATGTCCCGGAATATGAAACTGATATGTCGGGTTTTCATAGGCTTGTTTAAGGGCATCAACTATCGGGGCTTTAACTTTAACAGTTTTTTTATTCTTTATTACATTTGTCATAATAAAAATATACAATAAAAAAATCATGATTTGCAAGTGTTTTGTGGTATAATTAATATTTGTGAACAGTCTTTTTAGAATAGCGATGATATTTGCTGTGGTATTGCTTGCCCCGACAGTATTTGCGTCGGAGGAAGCCGCTGATTATAATGCAAAAAATAAAAAGCCCGATGTCATCATGCTTGATGTTTCAAAAGACGACATCAAAAAGCTTCCGAAAAATTCGTTCACCCCGAAAAATGATGATGATGTACTTGATAACACAAACGTCGAATTTTCAATATTTGATACGCTGATTGATACAAACAAAGCGGATGAACATCCTTTCAAAATTGAAGAGGAATCCTTATTTGGCAGAATATATAAAAAGAAGCTGGAAAGAACATCTATTCCATCCTACTTGCTGGAAGATGAATTAACACATAAATTTGAAAAAGGACCTGTTGACAAAATAAGGTTTTACGGAGCTTTTCAGGGAAATTTTAACAGCTTTTTTCAAGGTAGCGACTATGATACAGAGTATGATTTGAATATTCTGGAAGCAGGCATTGTAGGAGATTTCAAAGATCAGAATACCGACTTTAAACTCCAGTTCAACTTCAAACCTGCAAGCGACAGAAGCTTTATGCAGAACCTTATAACAGATGCCTACATAGTTAACTCAAAAATTCCGCATCATAAAATTATCGTTGGTAATTCAAGAAATCAGGTAGGTGTTGACGGAGGTGCAAGCTCTTATACACTGCCTTTTGCATTCCGTTCCCAGATTGCAAGGAATTTCGCAAACACAAGAGCCCTTGGTGTACGTGTTGTAGGGAACTATGATTTAGCAGACTATAGTTTAGCACTAAATAGTTCTGACCGTTTCTGGCGTCAATTCTTTCCCGGTACAGAATTCACCGGCTGGGTAAACTTCAAACCTCTCGGAAAAACTGACGGACGCTATGGAACATTAATTCTTGGCGGCGGTTTGAATGCCGGACATAATGATTTTACATATACAACAACCGGTTTTTATGCTGCATATCATTATAAAAAATTTATGGCAAACTTTGAATATTCTTACGCGGACGGCTACAACGGCAGAGTATTAAGCCAGAACAGGGCAAACGGATTTTACAGTACCGTAAGCTACAGGATTACACAGAAGTTACACGTTCTAGCGCGTTATGACCAGTTTGACCCGAATATGGATATTGGCGATGATATGAGGCGTGAATATACAGCGGGCATTAATTATTTTATAAAAGGTCAGGCTCTCAGATTAATTCTAAACTATGTTTTCTGCCAGAATGAAAGGGAGCAGGACAGCCACAGAATTATTTTCGGCACCCAGATTTTGCTCTAACTTTTTAATCTCCTGCATTTGCAGGGGGTTGACATTTTTGAAAAAATCATTAAAATAATCATGACTTAAAAATCAGGAGAGCTTTTATGGCAAACTTAAACGGAAATTCGCTGTTAACAGGCATATATGCAGGTTTAACCAACACATATTCCTACCTTGCATCCCAGTATCCGGATGGTTTAACACTGGATAACATAACAGAGGCAAGAACCGATTCAACAAAATACCCGAATATAAACCAAACATTTGCATCTTATTTGCAGTCAAACTTCAACAGTATTGATAAAGATAATGATGGAATAATTTCAGCAGAGGAAATGCAAAATCTTACAAACCGTATGTCAAACCAGGGTCTAACCAGAGAAGAATTGACCCAGATGTACGCATCAGGAGCAAGCGGACTTTCAGCAGATACAATCAACAATATTCTGGAACATTTTGATGAAATGGATGCTAACCATGACGGAAGAATTACAAGTGCTGAAATTACTGCATATAATGTTGATTCATCCAAACAGGAAAAAATGGATGAATTTGCAAACAGAAGAGCAAGCGATATGTCCGTATTCTACGGAAGTGAATCCAGCTCAACTTCTGACAGTTACAGCCTGCTAAGCTATAAATACAAAAACAGCAGTTCATCATAAACAGGAGCTAAAGCCTGAAACAGCATATATAAGCAGGAATATTTCGCAAAACGCCCGGAAAAACCTGTCACATTCCTTATCTCGGAATATAGAATGATGTTAGAAAAGGTGAGCAGCTATACGGCTGGTTAGAACCGGCAGAAAGATGCGAACCGGAAAAAAATATTTATTTAGTGACATATTCTGATAACGCACACTATGTGCTAGAAAAAGGGAAAATTTTAATAAGGTTTATCTTCAAAAGATAAACCTTATTTTTTCAGCCCGTTGTATTAGAAAACTTTTTATTTTTTATGCTATTATGTAAAAAAGATTGGGTAGGATAATGACTTTTAAGGAATGGATTTATAACAGAAATGAAACAGGTGAAAAGTCTTTGATAAAAAGACTGCTTGCCTCACGCGGGATTACAGGTGAAAAAGATATTGAAGAATTTTTAAACCCTCTTTCTGTCACACCTTCTGATCCGAATGTTTTTACGGATATGGCAAAGTGTACTGCCAGACTGGCAAAGGCAATTGACAACGGCGAAAAAATCGTTATATACGGCGACTTTGATGCTGATGGCGTAACTTCAACATCGCTTCTTTACAGAACTTTCAGCCACCTTGGAGCAAATGTAAGCTACTTCATACCGGACAGGGAAAAAGAAGGACATGGCTTTGATACAAAGGCGCTTGTAAAACTCATGACCGCCCTCAAACCTAAACTTATAATCTCTGTTGACTGCGGAATTTCCGATGTTGAGGCTGTTAATTTTATAAACAGTTTTAAAATAGATGTTATAATAACAGACCATCACGAAGCACCGGAAGAGCTTCCTAATGCTTTTGGCATTATTAATCCGAAGGCACAGAACGCACTTGATGAAAATCTTTCAACAAAAGAAATTACCTCACTGACATCGCTTGCCGGTGTGGGTGTAGCATTCAAAGTTGCAACTTCCCTTCTGCAGCACTATAACAAGACGGAATTTATCTCCTCAATACTTCCATATGCAGCAGTCGGAACAGTTGCTGATGTGGTTCCGCTTGTAGGTGAAAACAGATATATTGTTGCCAAAGGTCTTGATCTTATAGCACAAGGAAAACATTACGGTTTGAAAAGGTTAATCGAAAATGCCGGCTACAGTATTGAAAACGGTCTTACTGCCGAAACTATAGCATTCGGGGTTGCCCCTAGAATTAACGCCTCCGGACGTCTTGATACTGTGGAAGAGGCTATAAAGGTTATGATTTCCGATAATCCTCAGGAAATCGAAATGGCAATCAGTAACCTTGAAGAATTTAACAAAATCCGCCAGACTTTATGCCAGGATACTTTTCTCGAAGCTGATGATATGGTTACAAGAGAAGGCAACCGTAATCCTGCTATTGTCCTGTTTAACTCAAAATGGCATGTCGGAATAATCGGTATTGTTGCATCAAAACTTGTTGAAAAATATTACAAGCCTACATTTTTAATGACATATTCCGAGGAAACAAAACAAATAAAGTGTTCTGCAAGAAGCATTGAAGGCGTACATTTATACGAAGTAATAAGCTCCATCTCTGAAGTTCTTGACGGCTTCGGCGGTCACTCAATGGCTGCAGGGCTTGCATTCACCCCGGATAAAACCCCTTTCAAGAATGTAAAAGAACTTTTGAACAAGGCTGTAAAAGAAATAACTACCGGAAAAGAACTAAAGCCGTTTATTAAAATTGACCTTGAACTCACTCCGGATGATATAAGCGTTGATCTGGTAGAACAAATTTCAAAGCTGGAACCGTTCGGTGCGTCAAACCCGAGCCCTGTCTTTGCAATGAAAAATCTTAAAATTAAAGAAAAAAGGCTTATGGGTGAGAATAAAAACCATCTAAGGTTAACTGTCCAAAAAGATACTTCTGAATTTAACTGTATCTGGTGGCAGAAAGGTGATATTTCACTTGTGAACGGTGATACGCTTGATGTAGCTTTCCACCCGCAGATTAACGAATTTAGGGGAAATACAAGTGTACAGCTAATTATAGATGATATTCACTCAGAGTACCTAAAAGAGGAAGAACCGGAAAATGCAGGAAAACTCAAAATTTATGACCACCGCAAGAAAACAGACATCCTTCCTCAGGTAAACGATTATATAAAAAATACAAAACAGAATATTAAAGTCTTTGCAGAAAGCCGGCAGATTGTTGAAATGCTAAAACCTTTTAAAAACATTTCAGAAAAAATCTTCTCACGCGAACAATCTTCCCAATGTGATTCTGTAATGTTTTTCGACTACCCTGCCGACAAAGAAACATTTGAAAACATAATAAGAGAAACTTGCCCGACCAGTATTCACCTGATGAATTACAGCATTAAATATCTGGATGAAAAAGAATTTCTTAAAACATTCTCCGGAATGCTCAGATATGCTGCAAATAATAATGCTGGCAAAGTAGAACTGCGCCGGTGTGCAAGCCACCTTGGCAAATCAATCCCGCTTATTTCAGCACTTCTTGACCTGTTTGAAGAATGCGGCTTTGTAAAAATTAAAGATAAAAATCACGCATTCTATATAATAGAATTTATTAGTATTGATGAACTCGCAAAAATTCTACACAATCCAAAATATGCTGAAATCCTTAATATGATTGAAGAGTGCGAATTATTCCAAAAAAATCTTATGGAAGATGACCTGACTGAAATTGACAATTTGTGCAATATTGGTTAAAATATAAATAGGGTACGGAATTTTGGAGTAATTATGAAGATTAAAAATCCTAGACTTTTCTTTTTGACAGTAACAACTATTGTTTTAGCAATTGTTTATCTGCTTATATCAGCACCTTTTTCTTCTGTTAGTGTAAATAATATTTGCCAGGACAGAGAACTCGCTAATGAACATTATGCCAAAGATAAAGATGATATTCTTGCATTAAAAGCTTTTGCCCAGAAAAGAAGCGACCAGTGCAAAGTTCTTTTAAGAGCACACAAAAACGAAACTAAAGTTTACAAAAAAATGGAAAACTGTGATATGTTTGAAGATGCAGCAAGTGCATCAGGATTTTTGATTAATCTGGCAGCACAGTACCAGGATTACGAAACACTTAATAAAGAACTTACTGACGCTGAAAAATATATGAAACCTTATGCTTACTGCCCGCAATACAATGGTGTCAAAATCCTTTTTGAAAATATCAGACAGAGAAATGCAGAACACCTTAAAGATTTAAAGTAAATTAAGGTATCTTAAAACCACTTTTGTTATAAGCTGCGGCTTTAAAATTACAAAAAGAAATTTCAGGTCCGGTTTAGTATTTAAAATCGCTTTTTTACATAAACCAAGGACCTGATTTTTTGTGTAAATATTTTTCTCAAACAATTCTCCAATTCTAAACCAATTAAGATAATAGTCCAGAACCTGACTTAATTCAGAAGAAGCCAGCTTTTGATTGCAAATCATTTTATATAAGGGCACCTCAAGATTTTCTGTCCTAAGCCCAAAGTATTCATGCTGGAATTTTAACATCAGATGACAGGCCATTCTCTGTTGAGGCTTTCTGTAAACTTTTGAAATGTTACTTTCATGAACTCTGTAATTTAACAGACTTTCCCTAATATTATATAATTT
>ENA-ORUV01000848-ORUV01000848.1-human-gut-metagenome-genome-assembly--contig:-NODE-848-length-17134-cov-17.4468_pt1 | contig 17134 bp, 16 predicted proteins | sample MGYA00242089_ERZ509229 | MGnify/ENA primary metagenome ERZ509229 (study PRJEB26280, sample SAMEA2338805) | human gut metagenome | biome: human gut; feature: human-associated habitat; material: faeces...
TTAAACCACATACTCCACCGCTTGTGCGGGCCCCCGTCAATTCCTTTGAGTTTCATCCTTGCGGACGTACTCCCCAGGCGGGGTACTTATTGCGTTAACTCCGGCACAGAAGGGGTCGATACCTCCTACACCTAGTACCCATCGTTTACGGCCAGGACTACCGGGGTATCTAATCCCGTTCGCTACCCTGGCTTTCGCATCTCAGCGTCAGACACAGTCCAGAAAGGCGCCTTCGCCACTGGTGTTCCTCCCAATATCTACGCATTTCACCGCTACACTGGGAATTCCCCTTTCCTCTCCTGCACTCAAGTCTTCCAGTATCCAGAGCCATACGGGGTTGAGCCCCGCATTTTCACTCCAGACTTAAAAAACCGCCTACATGCTCTTTACGCCCAATAATTCCGGACAACGCTCGCCACCTACGTATTACCGCGGCTGCTGGCACGTAGTTAGCCGTGGCTTATTCGTTTACTACCGTCATTACAAGTCATTATTCACAACCTGCACATTCGTCATAAACAAAAGAGCTTTACGGAACGAATTCCTTCATCACTCACGCGGCATTGCTCCGTCAGGCTTTCGCCCATTGCGGAAGATTCCCCACTGCTGCCTCCCGTAGGAGTCTGGGCCGTGTCTCAGTCCCAATGTGGCCGTTCATCCTCTCAGACCGGCTACTGATCATCGCCTTGGTAGGCCGTTACCCCACCAACTAGCTAATCAGACGCAGGCCCATCCTCTAGCGATAGCTTATAAATAGAGGCCATCTTTCACAGCATCCTCATGCGAGATTGCTGTCACATTCGGTATTAGCACCCCTTTCGGGATGTTGTCCCCATCTAGAGGGCAGGTTGCCCACGCGTTACTCACCCGTTCGCCACTAAGATTACCGAAGTAATCTCCGTTCGACTTGCATGTGTTAGGCATGCCGCCAGCGTTCGTCCTGAGCCAGGATCAAACTCTCCAATAAAGTTTATTGAAGAACTAATCTAGCTCTTATTATTTAAAAAAGAAGTTATTTGACTTGGTCTTGCGCTTTCGCGCTCGACCCGCACATTCGCTTTTTTCTAGGTTTATGTTCAGTTTTCAAGGTTCAGTGCCTAGCGATTTTGGCTTTTGTTTTGTTGCCGTATCGCGTCGACTTGTATATAATACCACGTGGCCTAGGTTATGTCAACACTTTTTTGGGCACTTTTTAAGATTTTTTCGTGAAACGCTAGGATTCGTGGAAAAAGAAGCATGCTTGATTATCGCTTTTATCGGCATTAAAAATTCTTCAAAAAATCTCAAAAAAAGTAGCATTTTCAGCTGTTTTTTCCATAAAAACCGCCGAAAATCAGTAAAATTTTTCTCTTTTTCGCGAAATTTTTCTTAAATTTTTGCTTGTTTTTCTCTGAAATTCCCAGGAAAACTTTTCGTAGCATCTGCAATTATACCGAAAAACACTCTCTGAAACCATCATCATAAACCGGACGTAATATCAAAAACTTATTACCAGCGCAGTTTTGTATCTATTATAGAAGATAAAAAGGCGCTATGCTTTCGCATAGCGCCAGAATAATTTTTAGTTTTAGTGCAGACGTGCACCGGCCGGGATACGGTTATCTACCATAATAAGGTTCAGCTTCTCTGCTCCTTCCTCTTCATGGATAGCAGACAGCAGCATACCACAGGAATCAATACCCATCATTTTGCGCGGCGGCAGGTTAACAATAGCAACCAAAGTCTTGCCTACCAGCTCTTCAGGCTCATAGAATGCATGGATACCGCTCAAAATTACACGATCGGTACCGGTACCGTCATTCAGAACGAATTTCAGCAGCTTTTTGCTCTTGGGTACAGCGGTACATTCTTTAACCTTAACTACACGGATATCAGACTTGCAGAAGGTGTCAAAATCAACATATTCTTCATATGCAGGCTCAATAACAACCTTAGAGAAATCGATAGTTTCCTCCTTAGCCTCTTCTACGGGTGCAGCAACAGCAGGAGCCTGCATAAAGTCAGGCTTCTCGCTTACAGCCTTGCCCAACGGTTTCATGGTCGGGAAGAACAGTACGTCACGAATGGTAGAGCTGTTGGTCAGGAACATTACCAGACGGTCGATACCAATGCCTAAACCACCTGTCGGAGGCAGGCCGTATTCCAGGGCGTTGACAAAGTCCTCGTCCATCATATTTGCTTCTTCATCGCCGTTAGCGCGTTCTTCAACCTGCTTTAAGAAACGCTCCTTCTGGTCGATAGGATCGTTCAATTCGGTAAAGCCGTTGCAGATTTCGCGGCCATAGATATAAGCCTCGAAACGATCGGTGATTTCGGGGTTTTCCGGGTTGCTCTTGGCCAGCGGGGAAATTTCTTTCGGGTGACCGGTAATAAAGGTAGGCTGAATCAGCTTATCTTCAACATATTCTTCAAAGCATGCGTTGATAATTTTGCCAATGCCAAAGGAAGGCTCAACAGCCACATTCAGCTCTTTAGCGATAGCGCGTGCTTCTTCCAGATCGGTTACGTTAGTAAAGTCCTTGCCGGAATATTCTTTTACGGCTTCAATCATGCTCATACGCTTCCAGGGAGAAGCCAGCTCGATAGTAGTGCCTTCATAATTGATAGTGGTAGTGCCCAGAACCTTCCCAGCAGTCTTAACAACAACCTCTTCGGTCAGGTCCATCATATCGCGGTAATCGGCAAAAGCCTGATAAATCTCAACGCTGGTGAATTCCGGGTTATGACGGTTGTCGATACCCTCGTTACGGAATACGCGGCCCATTTCATATACGCGATCCATACCGCCTACGATAAGGCGTTTGAGGTACAGTTCAGGTGCAATACGCATATATACCTGCATATCCAGAGCGTTATGATAGCTGATAAACGGACGTGCGGCAGCACCACCTGCGATGGTGTTGAGAATAGGAGTTTCTACCTCCAGGAAATCATGGCTGTCGAGAACCTCGCGTACGCTTCTGATAATCTGGCTACGTTTTACAAAGGTATCACGTACTTCCGGATTAACAATCAGGTCAACATAACGTTGACGGTAACGGGTTTCAACATCCTTCAGTCCATGCCATTTTTCCGGCAGCGGACGTAGGGATTTGGACAGCATTTCTACGGAATTTGCTTTGATAGACAGCTCGCCCATGTGGGTGCGGAAAGCAGTACCGGTAATGCCTACGGTATCACCGATATCCATCAGCTTGATCAACGCATAGTTTTCTTCGCCGATAACGTCCTTACGTACATATACCTGGATACGGCCGGTCTTATCCTGCATATCCATGAAGCAGGTTTTGCCGTGGCCGCGGATAGCCATAATACGGCCTGCCATTTTAACTTCGGTTTCTTTTTCGGACAGCTCATCGAACTGCGCAGCGATATCTGCTGCACGATGAGTGTACAGGAAGCGATAGCCGAAAGGTTTCCAGCCATGTTCCTCAATTTTATGCATCTTGTCAATGCGGACCTGCATTTGCTCGTTGATTTCGTTTTCGGTGAGCACTGCAGCTTCTTCTGTATTAGGTTTGTTTTTTACCTCTGCCATTGTCGCCCTTGCTCCTTTTTATTTAATTTCTACGATTTCGTAGGACAATTCACCTACAGGGGTTTTGGTTATAACAACATCATGAACCTTACGGCCCAAAATAGCTGCGCCTACAGGAGATTCGTTAGAAATACGGTTTTCGAACGGATCTGCTTCGGTAGTACCGACAATAGTATAGGTTTCTTCATCGCCGGTTTCTACGTCCTTCAGCAGTACGGTAGAGCCAAGAGATACAATGCCTGCTTCTTTGCTGGCACTGTCATCGATAATGGTAGCAGTTTTAATCATCTGCTCCAGCTCCAGAATACGGCCTTCGTTTTTACCTTGGTCTTCCTTGGCCTGATCGTACTCGGAGTTCTCGCTCAAGTCACCCTGTGCTCTTGCTTCTTTCAGACGTTCAACGATTTCTTCGCGGATTTCGCCCTTACGTTGAGCTAATTCTTCTTGTAATTTTTTTAAGCCATCAGCTGTTAAAATAGTTTCCTTGCTTGCCATGTTCCTGCTCCTTTATCATTATTTATATAAAAATTTACTTACACACATATATTGATTATATATGTTGCCGGATTTACTTGTCAATATCAGCAGCCATGCACTGCCAGAGCATGCTGAGCGTTATGCTTGACTTCCTCGATATGCTGGGTAGAAACAGCACGTTCAAAATTACGGAAACCCGCCATCTTGAAGTTATGCTTATCTGCCAGCTGAGAAATAAGATTTATCTTATTGATATCCAGGGATCTTCCCAAAGAGAAGTTTTCATAACGGCCATCCAGTGCCAGAATCATGGTTTCTGCCATGCATGCATAGGATGTGTGCGGCGGGAAGCCGAAGTTAAAATGAAAATCTACGTCACCGGGCACGTTAATAACGCCGCCTTCGATTACCAGCACATCGTTACGCTTCAGTGATACATCACGCGATACGTTACGCGGACGCGCAACATCGCATACTACGGCACCCGGCTTCAAATCGCCCGGCTCAATCAAGAAGTCAAGCGCACTGGTTACGGTAATAACAATGTCAGCCTCCTGCAGAGATGTGCGAATATCCTGGCTTACGGCAACCTCGCAATGATTTTGCTCAATAAGCTCCTGCGCCAGCTCCTCCAGCGGTCCCATATGACGTGCAACAAGCGTAATATGCTTAACCTCTTTCGCCAACAGACGTACGGAAGCAGCACCGATAGAGCCGGTGGCACCGACTACGACAGCACGGCATTCCTTCAAATCCTTACCCATCATTCGGGCAGCCTGCTTAGTGCCCTGAATAGCGGTAGCAACGGTATAGCTGTTGCCGCTGGTAACTGCTATATCCAGATTTTTCGCTACGGTAATGCCTGCATCACCGACAATAGAAGTGAAAGCTCCCAGGCCGACAATCTTGGCTCCCAGCTCCTGAGCAACCTTGCCGGACTCAATAATTCTGTCCATAACAAATTCCTCAGGCAGCTCCACCATCTGCTTAGCAGTCAGCGGACAGCCGATAAACCAGCCTTCGGCTTCGGCATAAGGACTCTGGATGCCGGTAATATGCGAAACCTTGAACGGCTTCTTCATTTTCAGACATGCTTCGATTATCGGGTCGGGAATATACCTCATCAAGGGTGATAAGTGTTCCATATCCTGCAGGGATAATGGATGTAGAATAAAAGCAAATTTTTCCATAAAAACAAACTACTCCTTCGTACCAAAGTACTCAACAGAAGATTCTATATGATAATGCTCTAAAAGCTTCAGATATTCATCCGCCGTGAGCGGTTCTTTACCGCCGTGCAATGCAACCAGCATGGCCTCCATAACATTGGTGCCGAAGCTGCGTCCTTGAATACAGGGAGTTGTCGTAATCAGCATTTTGATTCCCGCCTCCTGCAGCATCACTCTATCAGCAGCAGTAACTGTATTAGTAATAATAGTTTTTCCCGGCAGCTTATCCGGCATAAACTTTTTTATATAATGAAAATCACCGGCAATGATATCATTCTCCAGAAAATATTCCGGATGACGCACTACCCGCAATTCCTGATCCTTGCCCATGGGGTAAAACCAGCTTACCGGCAGCTTGGTAACAAGCGGTGCCAGCAGCGCCGCCCACCATGCAAGCGCCTTCAGCGAATATAACGGCTTATTGACATTCAGACCGAAAATAAGGTCACCGAAGGTTACCTCAGCACCTGCCTCCAGCAATGCCTCCGCCATACCGAAGCGGTCCACGCCGCAGACCATCAGCACCTTGCTGCCCTTTATCGGCACCTTGCTGCCGGCCGCAAGTGATTCAATCAGCTTACGCTCCAGCGAATTTTTCAGGCCGCTGCCATCCAAAACCGGTGTCTTTTTTACATTAGCAATCAGATGAGCCGATTCACGGAAGGTATAACGCTTTTTGCCTGCATAAACATATAAATCCGTACCACCCAGACCGATGGCATCAGCTTTGCCGTCCCATTGCTCCAGGAGCTGACGTGCTCTGTCAAAATCGCCGTCGGTTCCCCGGCGTTCGATGCTTATTTTGCGTCCTCCAAGTTCCAATATGGCACCGGCATCACGTTTAGATGACCCCAGACTGATACTTACTACATGTTTTGCGTTGTTAGCTGCTTCCATGTTTTTAACTCCCTAAATGCTTCTTTTACAAATTATTATTTTAACATATTTGCGCGTCTTAGACAATGCCAGATGCAAAATGTTTTTCTGTTTCATAATAGCGATGCGCACATTCGCTGTATTCTGCCAGCAGCTCCGAAAACTGCTCCTGCGTATCAACCTTATGGAAGCGTCCTCTGAATTCCGCTGCATGCGGCATGCCTTTAAGATAAGCAGAAATATGGCGGCGCATCTCCTTGACCGCAACAACTTCGTTCTTATAAGCAATGAGCATTTCCAGATGCTCCGCCGCCTGCGCCAGACGCTCCTTCAGAGAAGGAGGCTGCGGCAACTGCTCGCCGCGCAGTGCTGCCGCCAGTGCGGTAAACAGCCACGGGTTGCCGTCAGCGCCGCGGCCGATCATAAGTCCGTCGCAGCCTGTCTGCTCCAGCATCCGCAATCCGTCCGCCACCGTAAAGATATCGCCGTTGCCGAATACAGGCACCTTCACTGCCTGCTTTACGTCGGCGATAATGCTCCAGTCGGCCTTGCCCTCGTAAAACTGCTGACGAGTACGTCCGTGTACGGCAACAGCGCTCACGCCTGCTGCCTCCACGGCACGGGCAATCTCCACCGCGTTGCGGTTGTTATCGTCCCAGCCTGCGCGGAACTTTACCGTCACCGGAATCTTGACAGCATTCACCATCGCCGCCAGAATATCATGCGCCAGCTGCGGATTCTTCATCAGCGCCGAGCCTTCGCCGTTATTGACAATCTTCGGCACCGGGCAGCCCATATTAAAATCAATCATATCAGCGCCGCTGGCCTCTACCATACGTGCAGCCTCCGCCAGCTCTGCCGGCACACTGCCGAAAAGCTGAATCGCCGTCGGACGCTCGCCGTCATCAATACGCAGCATTTCGGTAGTCTTGACGTTTTTATACAGCAGGCCCTTAGCACTCACCATCTCCGACACGGTCATGCCGCAGCCCAGACGGCGGCAGATCAGGCGGAACGGCAAATCCGTAATGCCTGCCATCGGTGCCAGCGCCAATGGTGCAGACAGCTCTATATTACCAATATTCATAAATATAACTCCTATCGAAAAAAGCTGCCGCGCAGCAAAACGCTACTCACGACAGCTTTAACTCTTTTATCACGAGCGACGGAATAAATCCCTGCTCTTATTTAGCGTTTTTTTCGTACAGAATGCGCAGACCGTCCAAAGTCAGGAAAGGTTCTACAACATCAATACAATCAGATTCTGCAGCCATAGTATTGGCAAAGCCACCGGTAGCAATAACATAAGCATCGCCGCCGAGCTCCTTCTTCATATGGTTGACAATGCCCTCCATCTGACCTACGAAGCCGTAAATAGCACCTGCCTGCATAGAGCTTACAGTATTGCGGCAGATAACGGATTTAGGCTTAACGAGCTCGATACGCGGCAGCTTTGCCGCACGTTGGAAGAGCGCTTCTGTAGAAATGCCGATGCCGGGCGCAATAGCACCGCCCAAGTATTCACCTGTCGGCAGCAAAGCACAGAAGGTGTTGGCAGTACCGAAATCAATGATAATCATCGGTCTGCCCAGATGACTGAATTTATGGAAGGCTGCCACAGCGTTGACAATACGGTCTGCACCAACCTCTTTCGGATTATCGTATTTAATGAAAATGCCGTTTTTAACGCCGGGTCCTACAACCATCGGTTTAATACCGAAATAGCGCTCACACATATGGCACAAGGGAATCAGCACCGGAGGCACAACACTGGAAATAATGACGGAAGAAATCTTATCCATTTCCACATCACTATAAGCAAACATGCTGCGCAGCATAATACCAAATTCATCTGCAGTTTTAGAACGGTCTGTAGAAAAGCGCCAGTGTACCTTTAAAGTCTTATCCTCGAAAACACCGGCTACGATGTTTGTATTTCCTACATCCACAACAAGTAACATTCTAAGATCCTCCTCGGAAATCTGCGTTCCATTCGCAAAATACGGCATAAAAGCCTTTTTTATTTTACCACAAAGCGGAAATATTGCAAGAAGAAATTGTAGCTATTTAACGCTTACCGTTTTACGCGTACTCATTCCCCTTAGCCTTCGCCGGACGGATAGAAACATCACCGGCAACAACCTTTTCTTTGCTGCCGTCCTCGCGGCGTACAATCAGCAGACCTTCTTCATCAATATCCTCGGCCGTACCGAAATAAGTCATATCAGGGGCAATAACCTTTACCTCCTGACCTAAGGTGCAGGAATAGCGGCGCCATTCGTCAAACACGGGGTCAAAGCCCTCCTGAACCGCAGTTTCATAAAGCTCCTCCATATTTTTGAGGATATCGCACAAAAGCTGTACTCTGGTAAACGGCTCCGTTGCGGCATCAGCCACAGAAACAGCCAGGTCGCGTACTTCTTCGGGATAATCCTCGGGAGAAGCGTTGGTGTTGATGCCGGTGCCGATAACTACATAATTGATATGACCGAATTCGGCATTCATCTCCGTCAGAATGCCTACAAGCTTGCGTCCCAGCAAAAGCACATCATTAGGCCATTTGATAGCGGCATGAACACCGGCAATCTTGTTGATAGCCTTTACTACGGCAACAGCTGCGAGCAGCGTACATTTGGAGGCTTCCTGCGGCAGGAACGGCGGCTTCAGTACCACGGAAAACCAGATGCCCTTTGCATAAGGGGAAATCCAGCCGCGTGATAAACGTCCTTTGCCTGCGCCCTGCTCCTCTGCTACTACCAGCAGACCGTTTTCACAGCCTTCGTTGGCCAATGCTTTGGCAAGATTGTTGCTGGAATCAACGCTGTCACGGTAGCAGATATTGCGTCCCAGCCATTTGGTCTGCAGATGAGACAAAATTTCCTGCGGGAACAGACGGTCCGGAACCTCGCGCAGAATATAACCACGCTTAGGCACAGACTCAATCTCGTAGCCCTCGTTCTTCAATGCCTGGATATGCTTCCAGATAGCAGTACGCGAAACCTCCAGCTCCTTGGAAATCTCTTCACCGGAAACCGGTGTCCCCTTACTGTTTCGCAACAGCTCCAAAATACGTTTACGCATATATATCATCCTCTCCGATTCTCTTAATACTCTTCTTTATCAGTCTCAAGCCTGTCTGTAAAGACATTCCGATATGCAAAGAGTAACACCAGGTTAACCAAAAGTCAAGTCTAAAGTGAACGATGCCTTCGATAAAAGTAAAAAACCGCCACACCTAAGTGCAGCGGCTCATAAATCAGCCTTTATTTGATATACTGGTCCTCCAGCTTATCAAGCGTACCATCCATATCCTTTTCTTCCATAAAGAAGTTTACGTAGTTCAACCAATCCTGGTCCCCTTTAGCCATCAAGATACCAAAGTGATTTTTCGTAAACGGATCATCTAGCAGAGGTGCTGCCAGACGGGCATCATCACGCACATAGCGACGTGCTTCCATAGTTTCGGTAATCATAACATCAGCCTTGCCTTCGGCAATCAGCGCAGGAATTTCTGCATTTTGCGAATGTACCAAAAGTGTGCAATTCGGCAGATTGCTCAGAGCAAATTTTTCATTAGTGCCGCCGGGATTAACCATAACGCGAACGCTCTTCTTATTCAAATCCGCTTCGGATGTAAATTTCTTTGCATCAACCTTGCGACAAAGAATCGTCTTACCGAATGTCAGATACCCATGAGACATATTCATTTTTTGCTCACGGGCAAAGGTTCTTGTAACACCGCACATAGCAATGTCAAACTTTCCAGCCATAGTGTCAGCCTGCAGTGTTTTCCATGTAGTCGGTACATATTGCACCTTAACTCCCAAGGACTGTGCCAACAGCTCCGCTACCTCAACGTCAAAGCCTTCATACTTGCCGGTTTCTTTATTAAGATAGCTCATAGGCTTATAATCACCGGTACTGCCGACCAGCAAAACTCCACGAGCTTGCACATCTTCAATTTTTCCTGCCTCTGCGCTCGGAGTCAAAGCACCAATACCACAAATTGTTGTTGCCAACAGCGCACCTACACATAATTTCTTTAAATTTACCATACTACCATCCTTCTTTCTTATCTGCTATACAGCAGATATTTGGGATGTATTATACAATATTTATCGACACTTAGCCAGAATTTTATCACTTTTCCGCAGAAACAAATTTAATTAAAAGAAAAGTGTTAAGCTGTTTACACAAGCAAGCCTCTAATACCATTTGCTCTGCACACGCACCCAGGCACCGGCTCCGCCCTTGCTGCGCACCTGCAGCCACGTGCCTTCATCAACCGGCTGCAGCAAGGTCTTGTCAACCTCCAGCTTAGCAGTTGCTCCCTTTACCGTCTGCACCTCAATAACGCAGGGAGCATTCGCCTTATCCATGCGTGCTTCCGCCAGCTTATAAATATCGCCCTCCCGCAGCTGATATTTAGTGCGGTTTTTATCCTCTACTATCTTAGTCTGCACTGCTTTAACCGCAGTAGGCGCCGCAAGCTCCAGCTTATCCGTCACATCCAGCTCCTCGCCCTTGGCAAAGCCGCCTGCCGGCTGAGCAGTCACAGAAGGCTGACTGTAAAAGCTGTCGCCCTCCTTCACACTGTAGCTTCTGTCCTTCAGACCAAAAATATTCATACCGATTGCAAAGCCTGCCAGCAGGCAGAGCAATGCCGCAATTCTCATTACCAGTTTATTACTCATCATGCCCACCTCACATCAGCTTCGCATCCGAAAGCTCATTATATTTTACAAAGCCCGGCTTACTATTGAATTCAATCTTTTTCCATTGACCAACATACGGGAAACGCAACATATTAGTAGAAAAATCAAGGTCATATTCTTTATCGTCAACCAAAACACGTCCCTTGGTTTCACCATTGCCTCTGTCCGGCTGCAGAATAAGCACCTGCGTGCCTACAGGAATAATATGCCGTCTTCCGAAAAACCTGCGGAACTGCAGTTGCTGCTCCGTAACAGCATAGCGTTCATCCTTATCCTGACTGGAAACTGTATCAATATAATCCAGCTTAACACCGGCAGACAAATAATCAATAACCTTTCCATGCAGACCTGACGGGTCACTGTACATAGCAGCCTTATCCTGCAGCACAACGCACTGCAGCCTGCCGGTTTCTACCTTGGCATAATGCAGCTCATTCGTAAGCTTCGCCGCATTGTAATGCGGTGAGGTTTTATTGCTGCTCCAGGCATAGCCTGCCCCGGCGATAAAGCCTATCAGCAGCGCCGCCACACACACAGCAGCAGTTTTTCTGTTTATACTCTGCAGTTTATCAAAAACCATAAGCACACACTCCCTTAGATATTATTGTCAGAAGCTCATACTATGCTTACATTTTCTCATACTTGCAGAGCTTTCGCAAGCAAAACAAAAAAGCCCAAGAGCCATGCTCTTAGACCTGAGTTTTAAATGGTGCGGTAGAGAGGATTTGAACCTCCACGGGGTCTCCCCCACTAGCTCCTGAGGCTAGCGCGTCTGCCGTTCCGCCACTACCGCATACTGTATTCAGTTCGTTGCCGTCATAAGCAACATAGATATAATAACACAAACGGCAAGTCATGTCAACACTATTTTTAAATTTTTTCTGCAAAAATTTAAATTACATCCGGAGGCAGCATATAAATGTAAGAGGCATGCCTTTGAACCATACCCTTTAGCGCCAGAAGCAGACTTTATCAGCCGAATAACTGCTTGATACTTAAGCAAACCTAAAAAAGCTGACTTCTGCATATTGCAGCTGCATTCTTATAATATAGCAAAACAGAAAAACAAAAAAGGACTCATGCGTTAACATAAGTCCTCATTAATTCAATGTTGGTGCGGTCGGTGGGATTTGAACCCACACGGGATTTCTCCCACCACCCCCTCAAAGTGGTGTGTCTGCCGTTCCACCACGACCGCGTCTTTGGGATAAAGTTCATAAATAAAAATGGTGCGGTAGAGAGGATTTGAACCTCCACGGGGTCTCCCCCACTAGCTCCTGAGGCTAGCGCGTCTGCCGTTCCGCCACTACCGCATGCTTTATTCATTTCGTTACTGTCATAAGCAACATAGATATAATAGCATACTCTGACGCGTTCGTCAAGTAACCTTGCGAAAAAATTTTATAAAATCTTCTTTTGCTATTATTTTATCTTATCCTTATAAAGCAGATAGTATTTATCCCTATCCTGCATAACCTTGGCTACATATTCACGGGTATCGGGATAAGGAATAGATTTTATATCATTGAAATTATAGTCCCAGCCGTTTTCCTGCATCCATTCATGCGTCTGTCCGCGCCCTGCATTGTAGGCCACCATCAGCAGTACCAGGTTATGCTGAAATTCGTGCTCCAGCTCGCCTACGTACCAGCAGCCCATGCGGATATTCTTTTTGCTCTGGTACAAATCACTGTCCTGATAGTTCTCCAGGCCCATCTGCTCGGCAATCCAGCGCCCTGTTTCCGGCATAATCTGCATCAGGCCGACAGCTCCGACTTTGGAAACAGCATCATGCTTGAAGTTGCTTTCATTTTTGATAATGGCAGCAACCAGAAAAGGATCTACATTATTTTTCTTACTGTAAGTCACAATATCCTGCTGATAATCCCACATATAAACGAAGCGCATCTGCACAGTATCGCTGCTCCAGACCTTCCAGACGCCGAAGCCTATGACAAGCAGCACGCCAAGCAGCAGCAGCCAGCTATGCAGACGCCCGGACTTCTTGCGCCGTCTGCTGCGGGCCTTGCGGTTAACCTTCACGCTCATTGCCTAAAAGCAGCTCCAGCTGCGAATGCACAGCATGCATGGTTTCCGCCTGACTGCCACTGTTATCCAATACTACATCGGCATATTTTTTCTTTTCCGCCAAGGACATCTGCGCTTCAATGCGCGCATTCACCTCGTCCGCAGTCATGCCGCTGCGCAGCATTGCTCTTTCAACCTGCTGCTGACGGCTGACGGATACCAGCCACACGCTGTCCACATTCTTATGCCAGCCGCATTCAATCAGCAGAGGCACATCCAGCACCGCTGCCTTATGTCCCTGTTTGCTGCTTGCAGCCAAAAAGCTTTCTGCCTGCTGCCAGACTATTTTATGGATAATCGCCTCCACTGCCTTCAGCGCTTCCTTATCGTGGAAAATGCGCTCGGCAACCTTGGCTCTGTCAAGTGTACCTTCCTCGCTCAGATATTCCTTGCCCAGTACAGCAATCACCTGCGCCAAGCCTTCGCTGCCTGCAGCTACTGCCAGACGTGCTTCGGCATCCGCATCAAAAACAGGCAGTCCCAAGCTGCGCAGCTCTGCAGAAACTGTACTTTTACCGGAAGCAATGCCTCCCGTCAAACCTATTGTTATCATTATTCTCCACTCCTACTTTTGGCAATGCTCACAATAAACCGTGCCTCTGCCGCCGACCTTGGTTGTCTGCAGCAGCGCACCGCATTTTTTACAGGGCTTGCCGCCTCGGCCATACACCAGCAGATGATTCTGGTTATCGCCCTTATTTCCTTCGCCGTCCTTATAATCACGGAAGGTTGTACCGCGATTTTTGATGCCCTGCGCGATTACCGCATTAACTGCATCACACAAGCGCCCTACCTCAGCAGCGCTCAGGCTGCAGGCTTTGCGCATAGGCAGAATGCCGGACAGAGCCAGGCATTCGTCGGCATAAATATTGCCAAGGCCGGCAATAATCTGCTGATCCAGAATAAAGCTTTTGATAGCCTTCTTGCTTTTTTGCGCCAACGGCAGCAGATATGCGGCAGTAAAGCCTTCACTCAGCGGTTCCGGTCCCAGCGTTTCATAGCCTTCAATATATGTATCGTTATCAGTTACCAGATACAGCGTACCGAAGGTACGGATATCCGTAAACCACATCGTCACGTCATCAGAAAGCGTAAATTTTATTTTAGCATAAGCCGGTGCAGGTGCGGCGGACGGTTGCACCAACAGCGCGCCTGTCATGCGCAGATGCACTATCAGCTGCTGCTTCGGTGCTGTATGCAGCACCAGATATTTACCGCGTCGGCCCACGCTTATGATAGTTTTGCCCACCAGTCCTTTGATAAAGGCATCAGGCTGAGGATATTTTATCAATCGCTCCAAATATATTTCTACTGCTAAAATTTTCTTTCCTTCTATATGAGGCGCAAGTGTTTTGCGCACCTGCTCCACCTCAGGCATTTCCGGCACAGTTCTTCCCCTCTTTCCGTAAAGTATCCGTTATTTTGTTTCCGCCCAGTCACGACCGCAATTAACGTCGGCCAGCAGCGGAATATCCAGTGACGCAGCACCTTCCATGGCTGTGCGTACCAGCTGCGCTACCTGCTCCTTCTCATCCTCAGTAACTTCCAGCACCAGCTCATCGTGTACCTGCAGCAGGATTCTGCTCTTGCACTGCGCCTTATCCAGCTCGCGCTGCACGGCAATCATAGCCTTCTTCATAATATCTGCGGCAGTTCCCTGAATCGGGGTGTTGATAGCGGTACGCTCCGCAAAGCTGCGCAGATTAAAATTACTGCTGCGGATTTCCGGCAGATAGCGTCTGCGTCCCATCAACGTGCTGACATAGCCCTGCTCACGCGCCTTGGCTACAATATCTTCCATATATTTTTTTACACCTGTATAGCGTTCAAAGTAGCTGTCAATATAGCCTGCTGCCTCCTTGCGTCCGACATCCAGCTGTTTGGCCAGGCCAAAATCGCTGATGCCGTAAACAATGCCGAAGTTAACGGCCTTCGCACGGCTGCGCATTTCGGGCGTAACTTCTTCAAGCGGCACACCGAAAACCTCGGCAGCTGTGCGGGCATGGATATCCTGGCCATGACGGAATGCCTCCAACAGCAGCTCATCCTGAGCAATGCAAGCCAGAATACGCAGCTCAACCTGCGAATAATCACAGCTCATCAGCAGGTCATAGCCTGCTCCCGGAACAAAAATACGGCGAATCTGTCTGCCCTCCTCCGTGCGTGCAGGAATGTTCTGCAGGTTAGGATCAGTGCTGGACAAACGGCCTGTTACCGTTACCGTCTGCTGGAAGTGCGTATGAATGCGTCCCGTTTTGGGATTAATCAACGGCTGCAGTCCTTCCAGATAGGTGGATTGCAGCTTCGCCAGCTTGCGATGCTCCAGAATGGTAGCAATCAGCGGATGCTTGCCCTCCAGTGCTTCCAATACCTTGGCATCGGTAGAATAGCCTGTTTTCGTCTTTTTGATTACCGGCAGCTGCAAGCGTTCAAATAAAATCACGCCCAGCTGCTTGGGAGATTTCAGGTTAAATTCTTCGCCCGCCTGCTCCTGTGCCAATGCCTCCAGCTTGGCAATACGGTGCCCCATATCTTCGTTCAGCTGCAGCAAAAGCTCCTTGTCCGGAGTAATACCGGCAAACTCCATCTGCGCCAGCACCGGTGCCAACGGCAGCTCAAATTCCTCATACAGCTTGAGCTGCTGCTGTTCAGCCAACAGTCCGCGCAGCTTAGATGCGAGCTGCTGCAGATTTTCGCAAGGCGTTGCCAGTACTCCCGGCAGATTGCGGCGGCTCAAATCCTCTAGGCTGTAGGAGCTGTGGCCGGGGTCGGCAACATAGCCCGCCAAAGCTACATCATCAACTATTCCCTGCACCTTCACCTTGCGGCACAGGCAGCATTTATAAAGCTCCTTGCTGTCTATCGTTATCTTTTTGCTGCCTGTGTCTGCCAGCCAAGTGTCGAATTTATCCCAACAACCGCTTTGCGCGTCCAACACATAAATTTTATCATTAACCAAAATTTCGGCACTGCTGAAATACAGCTCCGGCAGCTGTCCTGCTACCTGAGCATGCACGGCAACAGGCTGCTTTGCTTTAGCCAATGCACCAAAGAGCTCCTCTGCCAGCTGCGGCGTGTTTACAGCAATCTGCGGCAGGCCTTCCTGCTCAACAGCTTCTCCGAAAAGGTCAAAGCTGTCCTGCGCACCGCCAAGTACCACTGCAAAACGCTCGTACATATTGCGAAACTCCAAATCCTGCATCAGGGTGCGTGCTTCCTCCTTCATCGGCTGCAGCTCGTAGGTCTGTACAGCGGTATCAACCGGTGCTTGCGTGCAGATTGTTGCCAGCTGCTTCGACAGCAGAGCAGATTCCTTATTATCCGTCAGCTTCGTCTTTAACGATTTGCCGGAAACCTTCTCGATATTCTCCAGCACCGTTTCAACATTACCGTATTCCTTAATCAGCTTCATTGCTGTTTTAGGACCTACGCCCGGCACGCCGGGAATATTATCCGAGGTATCGCCCATCAGGCCTTTCAGCTCAATCAGCTGCTTAGGCTGCAGTCCCTCGTAATTGGCAGCAAATTCCGCTTCATCAAAAATCTGGATATCGCTGATACCACGCTTAGTATAAAAAACCTTGGTACGCTTATCAATAAGCTGCAGCTCATCGCGGTCACCGGTGACAATGATAACCTCAACCTCCGGCGGTGCCTGCGCAGCAAAGGTACCGATAATATCATCGGCCTCATAATCATCCATCTCCAGCGTGCGTATTCCCATGCATTCCAAAACCTTCATCGCCAAAGGAAACTGCTCGCTCAGCTCGCTCGGAGTAGGCTTACGCTGCGCCTTATACTCCGCATACAGCTTGCTGCGGAAGGTTTTGCGCGATTTATCAAAGGCAACTGCCATATAACGCGGCTTCACCTCATCCAAAAGCTTCAGCAGCATGTTGCACAGTCCGTACACTGCTCCCGTATGGATACCCTGACGCGTAGTCAGCGGTGGCAAAGCAAAAAACGCTCTATGTATTAAGCTGCTGCCATCTATTACTAAAAATTTATCTGCCATAACTGCTCCTCCTCTATGCCGCTCACATAGAATAAACATTAATGTAATTATTATATCATAGCAAGGCAAGAAAATATGTAACTAATATGTAAGAAAGGGCAAAGTTCGGCTTATGCTGCCACATTGATATCCATGCAATACAAAAGCGCAGAACTGTCCGCATGCCGTGTTCTGCGCTGAGCTGCTGCTTAAAAAT